>Ga0123339_10001985_pt1 | contig 13928 bp, 11 predicted proteins | sample lystaG_FD_89956 | JGI IMG/M metagenome (GOLD analysis project Ga0123339, IMG submission 89956) | Glacier valley bacterial and archeal communities from Borup Fiord, Nunavut, Canada, to study Microbial Dark Matter (Phase II) -... | ecosystem: Environmental > Aquatic > Freshwater > Ice > Glacier ... | reverse complement strand
GATATTTCCGAATCACTAAGTAATCTGTTATATAGTCTAACAAAATTTATAGTTCCAGAGAATCTGATATTTCTATTTATTCTTAAATCTGCCAAAGTAATATAACCTATATTGGTTATATTAGATGTATCAGCAGTAAATGTACTTCTTAAAATTCCATTTACAAATATTTTACTTGCACTACCTTTTTTAACTACAACTTGAATAATATAATTACCACCTACAGTTATATTAGCTCCAGTTGTTAAAGTAAATGTTGCTGCGTCTTGTGAAAAAGTATTAATACCAACTTCACTTCCTTTTATAGTAAGCCAAATAAAATATGGATATGATCCACTTGTTGCAATTATACTTTCGCCGTAAGTTAACACTTCACCAGAATTTATATATGCACCTTTTATTAAATCTACTTCTAAAGTATATTCATTATTTGAAAAATCGCTTAAAAAATTGTAGGAAGTATTTGTATTTACATAGTCTTTTATACCATCAAATACTACTCCGCCAATATTATTACTGCCACTAGTTGTTGTGAATGAAAAATTTGATGGTTTCCCGTCATACTTTTTTCCGCTTAAATCAATCCAATTTGTTGTTTTTGGTAAATTTTTAAAATTTTTACCATCGAAATAAACTACTAAACCATCTTTTATATATGAGTTTGCAATTCCTAAATCACTTGCCCATTGTACTTTATATATATTATCTCCACTATATAAAAGTTTACCATTTTTTATTATATAATTTAACCCATCTTCAGGACTCATACTTGGAATATATTTTTTAACTGTACCTGCTATATTTAGAATATCTCCATCCCAAGTTGTGGCATTGATGTTTTGTCTATCAATATTATGCTCTTCTATAATTATATTAGATACATTTAAATTAAAGTCAGAATTATATGCTTCTATTTCAGATTTAAATTTAGACTCATTGGCAGTGCTTATTGGATTATTATTAAATATAGTCATTATAACTACTCCAGCTAGTATAATAATTGTAATAATTGTTATTACTAACACTAACATTGATATACCCTTTTTTTTCAATTTTTTAATCCCCCTTATTTTAGTTCTCAAATAACTTGTCTATTGCTTTTTTATAAATTTCTTTTGCAATTTTATATCCATATTCTTCATATTCGATAAATATAGTCATCGAAACTCCCGAGTTTATTTCAAGTACCATTAATTCTCCTGTAAATAATTCTATTATATCAATAGTTGCAAATGTTATACCTATTGCATGTCCAGCATTTTCAGCTAACTTATGAATTCTACTTAATTTATTGATATCTGTTACTATCTTAGGTTTTGCTCCCAAACACAAATTATGTTTCCATGAAACACATATTTCTTCACTTTTATTTGGAATATATCCTAATTCTTTTTTAGGTATATCTTTAATACTAATATTTTTTAAATTTTGCAATTTAATTAACTTTTTTACATTATTAATTCCATCTCCTATAACATAAGGTCTTTCTTTATCATATGTAAGTAACGACTGTCCATCTAAATAAAAAGTTCTATATTCACTTTTAATATTATAGAACGGACAAATCGTTACCGCTTTTTCAAATTTTATCATTTTATTTGTTACTTTTATAATGTCTTCTAAATTAGTCACATGTAATACATTTTTGCCTTCCATTCCTTTATTTGGTTTTATAACAACATCATAGTTATATTTTGATGTAAAGTCCAAATTAGTATTTTGAGTATTAATAAAGTTATGTTTTATAACTGGTATATTATAGCTACTTAATATTTCATAAGTACAACATTTATCCGTTGCAAGTTTTGCAGAGCTACAACTATTATTTCCAAAACTACTTCCGATTATATATTTTGTGATGTTATCTTTAGTTAATTTTGCTATATAGTTATACGATAAAAGTTCTAATTGTATACCATTTTCTAAGCATATTTCTTTTAGTATTTTATTTAAAAAGTTAAACTCCATATTGTTTTATTCTCCTCATCTTAAACTATTTTATCTCTTAATTCTCTATGATACTTAATTGCAAATCTATGAACTTCGTCTTGAACAAATGTAATAAAATTCAGAGCTTTTTTAGATGTAATTTCAATTTCTTTTCCTTTAGAATCAATTAATCCTTTAGTCCTATGTTTACTATTTTTAATCATTCCATAAATTAATATATCTAATCCTATTTCATTCACTGCTTTCTTTGCAGCGTTTACTTGAGTTATTCCACCATCAATAAATATAACATCTGGATATTCCCATTCAGTATGTTTTAATCTTCTAGATATTATTTCATACATACATAGTGGATCATTTTGTGTTAGTGTTGATTTTATTTTAAACTTTCTATATAATTTTTTATTTAATTTTCCATCATCTATTCTAACCATAGCACCAACTATATAATCATCTCTCAAATTAGATATATCATAACTTTCTATAGTTTCAAAATCAACATCCATTATTTTTTTAAGTTCAGATATATTGGTATCTTTTTTCTCTTCAAGATTAATTTTGATATTATTTTCTACCATTTGTATAAGTTTAAACTTATCCCCTATTTTAGGAACAATTACTTGAACATTTTCTAGAAAATTAGTAAGTAGCAATTGTTCTTTTTCATCTAATTTTATATATATCTTTTTTGGTATATCCTCTATATCTATATAATACTGTGATACACAAGAAATAAGTATATCACTTAAATCTAATTTTTCTACATTCTCAATATTAATATTTTCATGCAGTACTATTTTATATCCTCTTATTTTAAAAATTTGTAGATGTAGATTGTTATTATCAAGTATATATCCTATAACATCAGTAGATACTTCATTTAAATTATCAGCACTTTGTTTTAAATTAATTTTTTCTATATCTAGTAATCTTTGCTTTAAATTGTTTGCTTTTTCAAATTCTAATTTTCCTATATACTTTTCAATATCCTCTTTTATACCATTTTCAATTTCTTTAGTTTTTCCATTTAAAAATAGTATTATTTGATCTATCATCTTCTTATATTCATCTTTATTAATATCATTTTTACAAGGTCCTAAACATCTACCTATATGATAATATAGACAAGGTGTAACTTTAGTTTTATCTAAATTGTATTTACACCTTTTGAGTGGAAATATTTGTTTTATAATATTCATAACTTCTCTTATACTTTTAACACTTGTATATGGTCCAAAGTATAAAGCTTTATCTTCTATTTTTCTTCTAGTAATATACATTGTTGGATACGATTCATTTATATTAATTTTAATATATGGATATGTTTTATCATCTTTAAGCAGAACGTTGAATTTAGGACTAAGTTGCTTAATATAGTTACATTCTAAAACTAAAGCTTCTACTTCATTTTTTGTTATAATATATTCAATATTTTCTACTAATTTTACCATGTTTTCTATTCTTACAGATTTGTTGTTTTTATTAAAATATTGACTAACTCTATTTTTAAGTATAATAGCTTTACCTACATATATTATTTTATTATCTATATCCTTCATCATATAAATACCAGGTTCTTTTGGTATTTTAGATATTATATTTTTAATTTTAATTATACGTTCATCCAATGTATATCACCTTCTTATTAACACATATAGTATACCATATATCTACAATATGTCAATGTCTTATTTAAGTAATTCTTTTATTTTATCTATATTTTCTTTAGTTACTTTATACCCTATATTTGCCGAATAATTTAGCTTACTAAAATCAAGTAATGATACATTATCAATTTTAGGATTAATTGTATAATCCGCTAAATCTATTTGCTGTTTATATGCTTCATGACCCATAATATCAAATGTTTTCATAGCCACAGATACTATATTCATACTACTTAATGTACTATCTTTACAGTCGTCAAATGTTACAGCTATAACCTTTTTTGCTCCCATTAGTTTTAAAACTTCAGTTGGACAATTAATTCTAACTCCGCCATCTACTAAATGTTTACCATCTAAATATTTAGGTTCAAAAACTCCAGGAAAACTGCTACTTGCTCTAACTATTGACGCTAAATTTCCAGTATAATTATATGTAGGTATGTCATCAATTCTGCCTAATCTATTTAGCGGTTTACTTAGATAATATACGACTTCTCCAGTTTCAATATCTACAGTTGGTATAGCAAGTGGCATCTTTACTTCTGATATGTCATATATTTCTTTTTTAGCACAATATTTTTTCACAATATTTTCTAGATTATTTCCTTTAACTATGGACTTCAAATTGAGTTTTCCAGTGAAAGCCATCCCTATTATTTTGAATGGAACAAACTTATCATAATCTGTAACATTTTTACAATAGGTCTTAAACATATATAATATATTCATAGGGGTATAACCTATAGCATATAATGCTGCTACTATACTACCACTACTACATCCTGATATGTAATCTATTTTTATTCCTTCTTCTTCTAAAGCTTGGAGCACACCAATATGTGCAGCCCCTTTTGCTCCACCTCCGAGATAAACTAAGACCAATAGACATAAAAAATACACCTCCTTTTGGTGTATTTTATGCGTACTTTATAACTTTGGTTACTTTGACTTTTTAATTAAGTCTATTATATCTTTAGAAATCTTTTTATTATTATGAAGTATTTTACTCGGCATTGTAAGTATATAGTCCGATGTTATTATTTTTGTTTTTTTGTTTTTGATGTTGTTTATATCAATTATTACAGGTTTTGAATTTATTTGTTTAAATTCATCTATCATTTCATCAGTTACTAAACTATCATTTACAAAAACATAATCTAAAACATTATTGCCTAAGTATTTTTCAACTTCGTTTACATGATCTGATAAAGTATATTCATCAGTTTCACCGCTTTGAGTCATTATATTACAAATATATGCCTTTGGTGCTTTTGCATTCATAATAGTTTCTGATATATCTGAAACCAACAAATTACATAATATACTACAATATAAACTACCAGGACCTAGTACTATTATATCCGCATCTTTAATACTTTCAATAACATCAGGTGCAGGTGTCGCATTTTTTTCATTTAAGTATATTTTCTTTATTTTCTTACCTTTTCCGTAGTTTTGGGATTGAGTCTTCACCACTTGCAACAGTTCCATCATAAAACTCGGCACATAAAGTCATTTTATCTAAAGTTATTGGTAATACTCTACCTATTACTGAGAATATATCTGATATCTTTTTAATAGCTGCTGGAAAACTTCCCATTATATCTGTCATTGCAACTAAAAATAGGTTTCCAAGTGAGTGATTATCTAAATGTCCATCTTTAAACCTATATGATAATAATCTTTCCATAGAACTTTCTGATGTTGAAAGCGCTGTTATACATTGTCTTATATCACCAGGAGCAAGCACATCAAATTCTTCTCTAAGCTTTCCTGTACTGCTTCCATTATCAAATGTAGTTACTATTGCTGTTATATTTGAAGTATGTTCTTTAAGTCCTTTTAATATATTTCCAAGACCACTGCCGCCACCTATAATAACTATTTTTGGTCCCTTTTTTAATATATTATCTTTTTTAATTCTTTTATCTATTTCTTTTGTTTTCTCTTCTTTACTTAAGTGATTTATACCTATGCTCATAGTTTTTTTTTGAATTCTATATGTACAATACATTATTGCAAAACCTAAAATAACATATAAATATAAATTTAAATTTCTATTAGTATATGTTTGTATACTAGTTAAAATAAATAGTATAACAGCTATAACTTGAATTACAATATATCTTTTTATACCACTACTTTGCATAACATATTTTTTGATTGTTTCCTTCATTTTAAAACCTCAAATCTTATCAAAAGACCCATTTAAGATAACTGGACCGAATCCTATTATTTCATCTTTTAGAATACCTTCAGGTATATCATTCATCATATATATCTTTTTATTTAATCTAAAAGCATCGTACATCTCTAAAAATGTAGCTCCACCTATATAGTTTTTCACTCCATTTTTATCATAATTTAAAACTAGCACACTATCTATATTAGATATAACTGCTTCACTATGTTTAATCATTTCCGATTTCCACTGTGCATGTTTATCAGTTCCTCTGTAACTATTTTCAGTTTCAGGTGTGTCATAGCAATTAGGTAATGTTACAACATGACCCATTGATTCTAATTTACTTTTTATCTCTGGTATTACACCGTAAAAAACCTTACTACATATAACAAATATTTTCATATTAAACTCCTTTTTTGATTAAATCATTCATTTTATAACTGTGTGTATGGCATATAGCCATAGCGAGTGCATCAGTTGTATCATCTAATTTTGGCATTGTTTCTAGATTTAGAAAACTTTTAACCATACTTTTTATTTGAAGTTTATCTGCTCTTCCATATCCTACTAATGCTTGCTTTATTTGAAGTGGTGTATATTCACAAACTTCAATATTTAAATTTTCCATTGTATTTAGAATAACTCCCCTTGCCTCAGCAACTTGTATACCAGTTTTTATGTTGGTATTAAAAAATAGTTTTTCTACAGAAGCTACATCTATTTCATATTTACAACAAACTGACTGTAGATCTTTTTCTATTTTGTTTAATCTTTTAGAAAATTGCATATCTGCATCTGTAGTTATACTACCATATTCTATTACTCTATACTTATTTTTGTTATAGTCAATTATTCCGTAACCCACTCTAGCAAATCCTGGATCTATACCAAGTACAATCATTTAATTTCTCCTTTTTATGTTAGCATATCGTATAATCTAATCATTTCAGCTGTTGTAAGCAAATCAATAGAATTACTATCAATATTGATTCCTTTTTCATGATATATGCTTTTAACTGTATTTATACTATGCTTACCTATTTCAAGTAGTAATTCTTTTACCAAATTGTATGATATTTTTTGTGATGCATATGTCACACCATTTTGTCTTAAATTAGCCTTTACAAAATGTGGCATATACTTAGGATATATAATCCCTTTATAGTTTAAACTATTTTTAGAAACTTCTCTTAAACCATATGGTGTATATAGCTCTTTAAACACCGTATCTAAGAGCTTTATTGGTATATCACCATCTACTGATTGGTATGATAAACTAAGTGCATATATCATCTCTGGAGAAGCATATAACTTTGCATCATCTAAATTGTATTTTAATATTTTAAGTTCACTGTTCCAAAACTTTAATAAAATTATTTCTTTTATTTCTTTTGATATTTCAAAATATGTAGTATCATCTAATACATTCTCATATATCTTAAATGCATTATATGTAAGAGTTATCACTTCAATGTATTTAAGATAATCCGCTTTATTATTTAACATATTATATCTTATATTTAATATTGTATTTCTCATAAAATCTTTGACTATGTCAGATAATCCTTGGTTTTTTTGTGCTACTTTATTAATGATTTCTATTATCCAAAGTTTTAACTTTAAATATTCTATTGACTCTATACTTCCAAGCTTATCTATTTGTAATGTATATGATATTATGAGTTCTAATTTTTCTATGGCTTTATCTAATTTATTTAAAACAAGATATTGTCCATCGATAGCTTTTGTTATATTACAAAGTTCAATTGATAATTTATCTATATCGTTATATTCTAAGTTATATATAACTTTACTAATATTTAATTTAGATGGAATTGATGAAATCATATCATCTAAATCAAAAACTTTAATTGCATTAGCGAGCTTTTTTAACTCTACATATTCCATTTTAATATTATTTGGTTCTTTTGCTATTAATTCTGATAAATTTTTATTTAAATATTCGGCTATTTCAAATTCTTTACACGAAATATATACTCTAAAAGATATTTCAGCTCCTGGCTTTACCTTTATTTCAAACTCACCTGGTAAATATACATCTTCTATAAATAACTCTTTAGTAAGGTTTGTATCTATAAATTCATGCTTTATATTATTTAAATAACTATCTACTTCACTAAATGTAGAATAATCAGATTTTATTATTATATTCTCATCATCTGTTACACTTAAGTTAACTAGTATACCTGATTCAATAGCTCTCTTGTTAAATTTGAGTATATTAGACTTTTTCATATTTGTCATATCTCGATATGTTAAATATGGAACAACTTTAAATACTGCTTTGTGCTTAGCACAACTTTGAATATAATATTCAATACATAATATATCTGTTTTTGGTATAAAGTTAATCTTTTTACTAAATTTTATATCATCACATATATATTCAAAGTAGTTGTTTTCTAAATCAAGTTCATTCAAATACATTTCAGAAGATAATTGCTTAGTTAACGTACTAAGTTCTGCTATATTATATGTTTTCGCACCTATCTCAATTTTTTCGATAACATGTGATACATATATTTTACTGTTTTTTATGTACATACCGTTATATGGTTTCTTTATATCTAGAATAGCCCCCATAGATAAATAGGAAGATTTATTACTAGAAAGATAAAAATTCATATTTTTAAATTGTTCTAAACTATTTATTCCTCTTTTGTACATTAGATTTTTCACCTCTTATACTTATATTTCCTTCTTTATTTTAGCTATTACTTTCTTTTCTTTTTTATCTGTTTTCTTATCTTTAATCATATTTTTAAATATGATTTTAGATGTGTTTATAGCATCAGTAGTTTTATTTCTCAAATCAATATTTTTAGATTTCATATATTTTTCTTTTCTCAAATGTTTTTTCTTTAGGTTAACAATGTTTAATTTTCCTATTTTTTTAGTCTTAGATATAGACATTATTATTTCAGAAACTCTTTTACTATTATGTATTATACTACTTGGAGCTGTCATAACTAAATCTTCAGTTATAACTGAAATAGCTCTATTTTGAATATTTTCTATATCAAGTATAACCTGAGATGAAGAGCCTTGATTAAAATCTTTAATCATTTCATGAGTTATTTCTCCATTATTAGCTATAACATAATCTATTACGTGTTTACCTAAGTATCTTTCCACTTCATTAACATGTTTAGCTAGTGTATATCCATCAGTTTCACCTGGTGAATTCATTAAATTACTTACAAATATTTTTTTAGCTTTAGAATGAATTATTGCTTTAGATATTTCATTAAGTAATAAGTTAGATATAACTGTTGTATACAAAGCTCCTGGTCCTAGTACTATTACATTAGCATGTTTAATAGCATCTATTACTTTAGGATTTGCTTTACATGATCCATCTTTTAAAAATACTTGTTTAACATTACTTCTTATTTCACTTATTCTAGGTGATATATTATTTTTACCTACAATAATTTCACCATTTTCAAGACCAGCACACAGGCTTGTCTCTTCCATAGTAGTTGGTAATATTTGCCCTTCTATTTTAAAGAATTCTGGTATTTTATCTAATGCTTCTTGAAAACTTCCAGTAATACTAATCATAGAAGATATTATCATACTACCCACTGAATGAGATTTTCTAAGTCCAGATTCAACTCTATGTGTTAAAACTTTTTCTACCATACCTTCAGAAATACTCATAGCAGCTATACATTTACGTATATCACCAGGAGTAACTCTTGCATTTTTTGTATAGTCATTGTTTATTTCTTCGCTTTCAGATACATCTATAACTGTTGTTATATTTGCAGTGTATTCTTTTAAATTTTGAAGTATATTACTTAAACCACTTCCACCACCAATTATAACTACTCTTGGACCTTTTTTTCTTGATGGATCTGAATATATAAGTCTTCTAAGTTCAGTATTCTTACTCTTTTTTGATATATTCTTAAGTGTCAATGTAAGTATAGTTTTTTGCGCTATAAGGAACGAAAATATAATACCAAATAATGATACTGTTATTAACGCTATATATGCAATTAACATATTTCTATTTAAATCATATACATCTCTAAGTGTTATTACACAAAATGTAAATACCGCAATTGATACTATCTGTAATATTATATATCTTTTGACCCTTGTCCCAGGTCTAAGCCATTCTAAAATTTCTCTCATACTAATTTATTCTCCTTTTTAAAATCTACCTATAAATTCTACTTCTGTTTTAAGTTCTACAGAAAATTTTTCATATACAGTTTCTTGTATATGTTTAATTAAGTTTCTTACATCTTCACACGTTGCATTTCCTTTATTAACTATAAATCCTGTATGTTTCTCAGATACCTGAGCCCCACCAATACATAATCCTCTTAAGTTGCAATCACTAATTAACTTACCTACAAAATATCCTTCAGGTCTTCTAAAAACACTTCCTGCGCTAGGATATTCTAAAGGTTGCTTAGTTTTTCTTGATAAATTATTTTCTTTCATTTTAGTATCTATATCTTCAAAGTTTGATTTATATAATTTAAATTTTGCTTCTAATATTATATGAGTTGGATTATCTATAAATATACTATGTCTATATGCATGTTTCATATCTTTGTTTTCTATTTCTTTTAAATTAAGCTCATTATCTAAATACTTACAACTTACTATAATATCACTTAGCTGTCCGCCATAGGCACCAGCATTCATTTTAATTCCGCCACCAATTGTACCTGGTATACCACATGCAAATTCAAAGCCACCAAGCAAATTTTGTTTAGCAACTACTGCTACTTTTGGCATACTTATTCCAGCATTAACAATGATATATTCTCCATCTATAGTAACATCAGACATATTACATGTAAACTTTATAATAATTCCCTCTATACCTAAATCTGAAACAACTATATTGCTACCATGTCCAATAACTTTAACTGGTATGTTATTTTTTTTAGCATAATTTATTACATTAATTATTTCTTCTACAGTATCTGGAAAAACCATTATATCTGCTGGTCCGCCAACCTTCATAGTAGTATGTTTACTCATTGGTTCATTATATTTGATTTTATCTTTTGAAATAATGTCTTCTAAACTTTTATCCATTAAACAAAACTCTCTTTCTTTAATATAAATATATTAAATTATTTTTATATTATACTATCCACAAACTTTTTACTATCAAAAACTTCGATATCATCTATTTGTTCACCAACGCCTATATATTTAACAGGAATTCCTAACTCGTCAACAATGTTTAGAACTATTCCACCCTTTGCTGTTGAATCTAATTTAGTAAGTATAATACCATTAACACTAGTTCTCTCATAAAAGTTTTTAACTTGTATAGAAGCATTTTGACCCGTTGTACTATCTACAACTATATATACATTCACAAGTATATTAGGTAAATTCTTATCTATTGTTCTTTTTATTTTTTCAAGTTCATCCATTAAATTTTTCTTATTATGAAGTCTACCTGCTGTATCACATATAAGAATGTCAAAATCAGAATTTGCAAATAGTTTAGTTGCATCATATACAACAGAAGCTGGATCTTGTCCATCTTTACCTAAACAAATATTTACATCTGCTCTTTTTGCCCATATATCAATCTGCTCTAATGCTCCTGCTCTAAAAGTGTCAGCTCCGGCAAGTAATACTCTCTTACCTTGAGATTTATATAAATTAGCAAGTTTTCCTATTGAAGTAGTTTTTCCTACTCCATTAACACCAACTATTAATATAACTTGTTTCTCAAATATATTAGTATCAACAAGATCATTGTTCTTATCTAGTATTTCTATCATTGTTTGTTTTAGTACATTCTTCAAATTTTCTTCTGATTTATCTTTTTCGGATTTCATTTTATTTCTTAAATTATCACATATCTTAACAGAAGTTGTCATTCCAACATCTGATAATATTAATATTTCTTCTATATCATCAATTATTTCTTCTATATTTTTATTTTTATTAAATACACTATTTAATTTAGTATCTAGTGCTTCTTTAGTTTTCTTTAAATTTTCCTTAAATTTTGAAAAAAGCATTGTAGTACCTCCACGTATATTATATCATATTTTGATTTAATTTCAAGTTATATAATTAATTTGCAAATATTTTAACTAAATACTTAATATTTATGATTTTTAAGTAATATAAAATAAACCACATGCAATATATATTGCATGTGGTTTATATAGATTTTAATATTCATAATATTTCTATTTTAAAGTGCTCCCGAAACTAAAACCACAGGGCGGAATGTAATACCAAGGTTTGCTTCTCCAGATATACGTGAAAAATGGAATATACCCGAAGTAGTCGTATTATAGTAATCTCCGCCACGTAAGAATACTGGAACGGTCGAAACGGGCATGTATGAGTGATCACCGTACCACGATGTTGCACCCGCAGATGCAGCTGATGTTTCATATATTGCATCACCTTTTTTACCAGAGTTTGCCTCGTAATTTCCACTTTGTGTATCTCCACCTGATGCATATACATCTTTATATTGACTTGCTGCATTTATTATGCTAGAGCAATATGTTGTCAAATTTGGATTTCCATTATTTACATACGAAGCTGTATATTCAATAGTTCCACCGCTCATATCATATATACCATATATATTTCCTGTTGTACTTGCATTTACACCATATGTTGCATCATTATATGGATATGTTGATGTTGAATATGTTTGACTTACACTTGTTCCTGATTGACCTGTTATATAGTTACTATTTGGATTTATCCAAACTTCTGAATTTTTTCCATACGTACTTTGTGTTAGATATGTTACTGCCCCCCATTCTATATTCTTAATTAAGTGAGTATCTATTCCTGATCCACTTGTTCCCCAGCCATATCTTGCTCCATATGTTGTTTCCATATTTCTACATGCTGTAAAAATTGCATCTAACGTCATACTTCTTAAAGACACTACATTTGGTTTTACATCTACAGCACTACTTAACCCACTTGCTTCAAATTTTGCTACCCAGATTCCTGCAAGCTCTGTACTTCCAAAAGTAAATGCTGGATGCACTGTATATCCACTTGTTGCTGATGTTGAAGTACCTACTAAAAAGTTTACTGCTATTGTTTGTACTGTAGAACTATGTGGTGTTGGTATTTTGTACTCATATCTTGGTATCCATACCCACATACTACCATCTGCTGTTTGTGCATTTGCCCATACTTTGTTATTATAATCATACCATGTTTTATCTATAGTTGGATTAACTACTGTTGTCCATGAACTTCCATTCCATCTTTTTGCAGTCATTCCTGGTGCTAAAGCTGGCATATTTATGGCATCTGGTTGTGTTAAAACAAAGGCATTTGTTTTACTTACTAAATTATTTCCTGCATTATCTGATGCTTTTATCCATAGATAATATGTTCCGTTTACACTTCCTTTTGATTGTGTTGCTCCATTTGTAAATGTTACCCATCCAGAACCTGGAGTTGCTGTATTTTGTGTGTCCCATACGTATTGTAATGTACCAGCATTTATACTACTTCCTCCTGTATCACTCACTGTTACTGTAGTACTTACTGTAGCTCCAGAACCACCATTTGTTCCAAATGCAACTGTAGAAACTATTTTATCTATATTGCTTACTGTTAATGTTGATTGAACTGTTTGATTTCCTCCTGCATCTAATCCTTTTGCATATACTGTTGTACTATTTACAGTAACTACAACTGGCGCTGTATATGTATTCCAAGTTGTTCCATCTGTGCTATATTGTTTTGTAACTACTTCTGTAGGATATGTTGCAGTTACTGTTACATTTCCATTTGTCCATCCTGTTGGACTAGCTGCTAATGTTATTGTTCCAATTCCTGTTGTAGCTATTGCTACAGCATTTGATATAGTAGAATTTGTTGCATTATCAGCTACCTTTACTTTACATTGATATGTTCCTGTTGTAATACTACTAAATGTATAGCTTGTGCTACTGGTAACTGCTGTCCAAGTTGTTCCATTATCTTTTGAATATTGATAACTAGATGCTAATAATCCACTTCCACCAGCATCACTTGCTACTGCTGTTACTGTTACACTAGATGTTGTTGCCCCACCATTTGATGCAGTTATTACTGGCACTATTTTATCTATATTGCTTACTGTT
>Ga0123339_10001981_pt1 | contig 13942 bp, 13 predicted proteins | sample lystaG_FD_89956 | JGI IMG/M metagenome (GOLD analysis project Ga0123339, IMG submission 89956) | Glacier valley bacterial and archeal communities from Borup Fiord, Nunavut, Canada, to study Microbial Dark Matter (Phase II) -... | ecosystem: Environmental > Aquatic > Freshwater > Ice > Glacier ... | reverse complement strand
GCTGCAACCCTGGCCAAACTTTCCGCAGCGGTGAAGGCGGGCCGCATCGAGCTGCTTGACATCCCTTATGCCGAGCCCGACCTCGGCAACCTGCAGGGCATCAACGCGCTTGACGATCTTGAGCGTCACTACACGCTCGGCGCTGCCGTCTACAAGCAGGTCCTCGACGTCACACCTTCTACCGGCACCGCCCTCAACGGCGATATCGTCTGCAAAGACGCGCTGCCGATCATGACCGCCAGCGACGTCGGCTACGTCGTGTGCTCGCCTGATTCGATCGCCGCATCCGCCACCGCGGGCGTCTATAGCACCGGCGCCAACTCACCCAAAGCGCTGGTCATCGACCCCGCGCTTAGTTCGCTTGCTGTAACCGGAACCGTCGAGGATATCCTCGACTACGAGTTCGATAACGCGCTTCAGGATGGCCGTCCCTCCGCGCTCACGATTCTTCTGAATGCCGGTCCAGGCAGATCAACGTCGCTCGCGACCGTAAAACGCCTGTTCTCCGCTGTGGACAGCGCCTCATGGCTCGAAGACGTGTCGGCGGCGCGAGCGGCACAGCTCCCGTCGCAAAGCGATGTCTCCCTGGTTTCCAAAGCGCCCGTCAAAGGCGATGCGCCCGCAGGCTACTGGAGCAACGTGGCCCAGGCGCGTCGATACGCCCTGGCGTTGCTCGATGCATGGGGCACCAAGAACACCGTCGCCAACTCCACCCTCAACGCGGTGCTCACCGCCGAGAGCAGCACGTGGGCCGGCCTGGACGGCAGTTATCCTTTTGCCGAGCGGGGTCAGGCGTTTGCCACATCCGCCATGCGCTATGCCAAGACCGTCTTCGATGGCATCAGCGTCGAGATGCGCGACGTGACGCTTGCGGGACGCTCGGGCGACGTACCGGTGACCATCTCGTCAAAAACCGGTGACCCGCTCACCGTGCACATCCTTACATCGACGACCCACAGCTCGCCCCACAGCAGCGAGACGACCGAGGTACTGCGCGAGGCAGACAACTTCCTCACCATACCCGTAGACCTTGGCAAACAGGTTGCTGACCATCTCACCTTGCAGATCATCGCGGGCGACATGGTGATCGCGACACGTACCGTCAACCTGAAAGCGTCGTATCTCGATCGTCTGACGCTCGTGGCAATGGTGGTCCTGGTATTGTTCGGCCTGCTTATCTTCATCCGTCGCCGTGTGATGAAGGCCGACGCGGCTGCAGCAGATACTGATAGTATGCAAAGCGATACCACGACCCCGGACCTGACCTGATTTATCTACCTCGTAGATTGCGAGGCGGTATGCGCACCGTCGTACTCGATACCAACGTGTTGTTGTCTGACCCGGACTCCCTGCTCACCTACCCTGATGCAGAGGTGCTCATACCTGAGACGGTTCTGGGCGAGATCGACAAACTCAAGACGGGTCGCGCGGACGCCGACCTGCGCTTCCGTGGCCGAGAGGTCAGCCGGATGCTCTTTGAGCTTTCGGAGACTGGAGACATGCTCGCCGGAGTGGATCTGCCCGGCGGCGGTACTCTGCGCATCGCGCCGCTGAACACCGATCTCCCACTGCCAAACACCCTGAACACCCGCAACGCAGATGACCGTATCCTCGCGGTGGCCCTCCAGGCTTGTGAAGGCGGCTGCGAGGACCTCACGCTCGTCACCAACGACCTCAACATGCTGCTCAAGGCACAGGCGCTCGGGCTGAAGGTCGTGCACCGTGAGAACACGGCCGATGGCAGTTGGGCCAAACGCCATATCGCCGTGCCGTTCCAGCGCTATCGCATCCCGCTGACCATCCTGGCCATCGCTGTGGCGGTCTTTGCTGCGGTAATCGCCTTTGCCGTCTACTCATCAAGCCTCGTGCAGCAGAAGCCGCAGTACACCACAGTGCCCGATGAGTTCCGCGACATGCTGAGCACCGACCAGCGCTCTTTGCTTGATGGTCTCGTGACGCTGCAGGCCAAAAGCAGTGACTCCGACGCGCTCAAGCAGGTAGCAAACGCCTACTACAACCTCCACGATCAGACGAGCAACATCGCGTACGCGCAGAAGGCTATCGACTACTTCACTCGCTATCTCAAGATCCATCCCACTGATGCTGATGCCCGCACCGACATGGCGGCGCTGTATTTCTACACCGGCTCAACGGACAGAGCTATCCAGGAGGCGACCACCGTCCTCAAGAACAACCCTGATCACGTGCAAGCCAACTTCAATCTCGGCATATTCTACTGGCGCGGCAGGAAAGACTACCGGGCCGCCGTCTCACAGTTCACCAAAGTCGAACAACTCACCGCCAAAGGCGATGCAAACGCCCAGCTCGTGGGGACGAGTGCAAAGACCAATATCGCAAGCATCAAGAGCGAAGCCGAGAAGGCCGGAGAGTCAATCGACGCGACCGGAGGAGCGATCTAGGATGGAAAACATCGACGTAGCGATCATCGGTGGTGGACCTGCGGGCCTGACCGCCGCACTCTATGCGGCACGCGCCCGTGCCAAGACGGTCGTCTTCGAGACCGCGATGCCGGGCGGACAGATCGTGCGCACCGACTGGGTCGAGAACTACCCCGGCTTTCCCGAGGGACTTTCAGGCGGCGAGCTCGCCGAGCTCATGCAGCGTCAGGCCGACCACTTCGGTGCCGAGTTCCGCACGTTCATCTCGGTGGAAAGCATCGCCGTGCAGGGTGAGGACTTCATCGTCACCGCTGAAGACGAGCAGTTCCTGGCGCGTGCCGTCATCCTCGCCACCGGCGCCGAGCCCAAGCGGCTCGATGTTCCCGGCGAAGCGGAGTACACCAGCCGGGGCGTTTCCTGGTGCGCGACTTGTGACGGCGCACTGTTTCGCGACAAGGTGGTGGCGGTCATCGGTGGTGGCGACGCTGCCGTTGAAGAAGCGATGTTCCTCACCAAGTTCGCACGCGAGGTACATCTCATCCATCGCCGCAGCGAGCTGCGCGCCACCAAGTGCATCCAGGAGCGGTGTTTCATCAACGACAAGATCATCATGCACTGGAACCGCACGATCACGGAGATCCGCGGCGACGGGACCCGCGTCACCGGTGTGCTACTGAAAGCCACCGACGGCGCCCCCGACGAGCTTCTGCCGCTGGACGGATTGTTCGAGTTCGTAGGCGTGGATGCCAAGAGCGAGCTGGTGACCGATCTGTGCGAGCTGGACGCCGGCGGGTTTGTGAAAGTGGACAACACCGGGCTCACCTCGCAGGTGGGGCTCTACGCCGCTGGCGACGTGACCGACGGTCCTCTCAAGCAGGTGGTCACAGCAGCTGCCCAGGGTGCCTCGGCAGCTTTTGAAGCATTGCGGTATCTTGACAGCTGATCATGATCAGACGAAACGATCCGATGTGTGCGAAAGGAGACGTTCAATGAGCGAGAATCTGCCGCAGGTGACCGACGAGAGCTTTGAGGCGGACGTCCTCAAGAGCTCCAAGCCCGTCATCCTGGATTTCTGGGCGCCCTGGTGCGGACCATGCCGTGCCATGGGTCCCGTGCTTGAAGACGTCGCAACCGAGTACGCCGACAAGATCACCGTCGCAAAGCTCAACGTCGATGACAACCCGGTCACAGCGACCAAATTCGACGTGCTCTCGATCCCTACGCTCATAGTGTTCAAAGATGGCGAAGTGGTTCACAAGATCGTAGGCGCCATGCCGAAGAAGCGCCTGGTCGAGCAGCTCGCGACCTGGCTTGCCTGAGCGCCACCCAAGACATTCACGCGACTGACCGTCAAATAAGATCGCAGGAGGTAACTCATGTGTGAGAACGGGGTCAACACCGCCCAGATGAAGATGAGCATCGCCATGGTCGACGACGCTCTGGCACTGTCACAGGCGTGGCTCGAGCAGCTCCATCAGCTGGCTGACAAAGGCCACAGCCATGCGTCGAGCGCCGAGCTGGCGCAGGCGTCGGTGCTGTTGGGCGAGGCGCGCGAGAAGCTCGTCACCGCGTCTGGACAGCTCGATGCGCACGCGCACGATCACGTGCACGTGGAGCTCGTCTGACCGATGTCCGCGCCCAGCACGCAGAAAGCCGCATCCGGTGCCCCCACCTACTGGGAGTGTCCGGAGTGCGGCTTTCTCTCGTCAGACCGCCGGTTCCTCGACAGCGAGCATGCGTGCCCTGTCTGCGGCGCAAGCGGCGTTCAGCGACGTGTCTTTCCTACCGACCGGATCCGGCGCCTGGACGAGCGCATCCGTAACTACCATGCGCAGGGCGACTCGGAGATCGTCGTCATCCTCGTGATGGCGTTTTTGGAAGCGGTGCTTGAAGACATCCTCGACCGCCTCATGCTCGAACACGGAGCGGATCTGCCGATGCGTCGGACGCTGATGGACATGCAACGCTCGATCGGTGCGCGTATCGGCAAGGTGTTCCCCTCGCTTACCGGCGAGGAGTTCGAGGATGCGGCCGCCGAGCTGGGCTATCGCGACTTTCCCAAACGCTGGCGGCACATGCGCGATGCGCGCAACGCGTTCATCCATGACTCGCCGTTCAACGCCTCCACGGACGGTGTCGATGACAGGATGGCCACCAACGCCATGGCGCTTCTCGACCAGGCCTACGAGTTGTTCGTCCTCATGAACAACAAGTTCGTTGCTCATCCGCATGCCAGGTAAACGCGTGAAAGCGCTCAGCGTGCACGTCACCGGCGTCGTCCAGGGCGTAGGCTTTCGCCCGTTCGTCTACCGGCTCGCGCGCCGCCTCGGCATAACCGGCTGGGTACGCAACGCCTCCGACGGCGTGTGGTGCCTGGCTATGCACGCCGACCCCGCCATGCTAGACGCCTTTGTGACCGCGCTGGCCGATGAAGCGCCGCCGCTCTCCCGTGTGCAGTCCGTTACAGCCGAGGAAACGCCGGCCGAGCCGTTCGAGAGCTTCACGATCATCACCTCGCTCGCGGAGCCCGGCGCGATGACGCTCGTCTCGCCGGACGTGGCCACCTGCCCGGCATGCGCGGCCGAGCTTTTCGACCCCGCTGATCGCCGCTTCCGCTACCCGTTCATCAACTGCACCGATTGCGGCCCGCGCTTCACCATCATCGACGACGTGCCCTACGACCGCCCAATGACCTCGATGCGCGACTTCCCGATGTGTCCCGAGTGCGCCGCCGAGTACGCCGATCCCGCCGATCGGCGCTACCACGCGCAGCCCGACGCGTGCTTCGTGTGCGGACCGCGGCTCTACCTCAACGCCCCAGACGCGCCCGCAGACTGGCTCTGGTCGCCCGCTCGCGAGCCGGCTCCCCGCCCGCATCGCGAGCCGCACGCTGAACGCGAGCGCTCCGACGCCATCCTGGCCGCCGCAGCGGCGCTTCTGGCGCGCGACGGCATCCTAGCGCTCAAAGGCCTCGGCGGCATGCAACTCATATGCGACGCCACCAGCGAGACGGCCGTGAGCCGCCTGCGGGAGCGCAAACATCGCCCCGGTAAACCGCTGGCCGTCATGGTGCCCACGCTCGCGGTCGCCCGCGCACTCGCGCACGTCAGCCCTGCCGAGGAAGCGATGCTCACCGGCACTGAGCGCCCCATCGTGCTCCTGCGCCTGCGCAAGAGCGCACCGGGCACGCAAGCGCTCGCGCCTGCGGTGGCGCCCGACCTGGCCGAGGCGGGCATTATGCTCCCCTACACACCACTGCATCACCTGCTCATGGCCGAGACGGGCCGCCCGCTCGTGATGACCTCGGGCAACCTCAGCGAGGAGCCCATCGTGACCGGCAACGCCGAGGCGCTCGAGCGGCTGAGCGGCATCGCCGACGCGTTCCTGCTGCACGACCGCCCCATCGCCTCGCGCTACGACGACTCGGTGATGCGCGTGGTGCGCGGCGAGGTGGAGCCGGTGCGCCGTGCGCGCGGCTACGCGCCGCTGCCGCTACCGCTGCCCTTTGAAAGCGACATCGACATCCTGGCCACCGGCCCGGAACAGAAGAACACCTTCACGCTGGTCAAGGGCTCGCAGGCGTTCGTCTCGCAGCACATCGGCGACATGGAGAACGCCGAGACGCTCGCGCACTACGAGCGCACCATCGCGCTTTACGAGCGGCTCTTCCGCATCCGCCCGCAGCTGGTGGCCTACGACCTGCATCCCGAGTACCTCCCAACCAAGTTTGCGCTTGAGCTCGGCCTGCCAGCGATAGGCGTACAGCACCATCACGCGCACGTGGTGGGCGTGGCCGCCGAGCATGGCGTCCGCGACCCGTTCGTGGGCGTGGCGCTGGACGGCACCGGCTACGGCACCAACGGCCATATCTGGGGCGGCGAGGTGTTGCTCGCACGCTTTGACGGCTTCGACCGCTTCGCGCACCTGCGCGAGCTGCCGATGCCCGGCGGCGCAGCAGCCGTACGGCGTCCCGCGCGCATGGCGCTCGGCGCGCTCGTAAGCTCGGGACTGCTGGAGCATCCGGGTGCCGCGGCCCTGCGCTCACGGCTCGCTACCGGCGAGGAAGACACGCTGCTCACGATGATCGAGCGCGGCATCAACTGCCCGCTGACCTCCTCGGCGGGAAGGCTGTTTGACGCGGTGGCAGCGCTTGCTGGCGTGCGTGACGACGCGCTCTACGAGGGTCAGGCGGCCATCGAGCTCGAGGCGTGCGCCGACCCTTCCGCCGAGGGTGCGTACCGCTTTGAGCTCATCGGCGATTCGCCGCTGGTGATCGACAGCCGCCCCGTGCTGGCCGCCGTGCTCGACGATGTTGCGCGCGGCATACCCGCAGGGGTAATCTCGACTCGCTTCCACCGTGCAGTGGTAGCAGTTATAGTGGACGCAAGCGCCCGGGCGTGCGCTGCTCTCGGCAGCACCACGGTAGCCCTGGCGGGCGGCGTGTTCATGAACCGGCTCATCACCGCCGGTGCGCACGAGCACCTCGCGCAAGCAGGCCTTACGCCGCTGTCCCACATGCGATTGCCCGCCAACGACGGCGGCATCTCGTACGGCCAGGCCGTCGTGGCCTGGGCACAGAGAGACAGCGCACGATGAACGGAGGACCACATGTGTCTTGCGATACCTGCAAAGATCATCGGCGAGCCCAACGATAACGGCATGGCCGAGGTAGATATCCTCGGCGTGAAACGTTTCGTCAGCCTCATGATGGTGCCGGTTGCAAAGACCGACGACTACGTGCTCATACATGCCGGTTTTGCGATCGAGATCATCGACCAGGAGTTTGCCGCTGAGACGCTCGAGATGTTCAAGGAGATGGAGATCCCCATGGAGTCCGAGCTGGCTGGTGAAGCCTCGTGACCGACGACGTGCTCGAAGGATTCCGCGACCCGGTAGCCGCGCGGCACCTTATCGAAGCGCTGCACGAGGTCTCGCACACTCCCGTCAACTTCATGGAAGTATGCGGGACGCACACGATGTCTATCGCAAAAAATGGCCTGCGCGACGTGATGCCGCCTTCTGTCAGGCTGCTCTCAGGCCCCGGTTGCCCGGTCTGCGTGACGGCCAACGCTGATATCGACCTCGCCATAGAGGTCGGCCGTCAGCCCGGCGTCGTGCTGACCACCTTTGGCGACATGATGAAAGTCCCCGGCAGCTACACCTCCCTTGCGAGCGAAAAGGCCGACGGACGCGACGTGCGCGTGGTCTACTCGCCGCTGGATTCGCTCGATCTGGCCGAGCAGCTGCCCGATAAGCACATCGCCTTCCTCGGGGTGGGCTTTGAGACCACAGCGCCCACCGTGGCGCTGGCCATCCGTGAAGCAAAGCGCCGCGGGCTGACCAACTGGTCCGCTCTCTCACTGCATAAAACCGTTCCGGGAGCGCTTCTCGCACTGGTCAACGATCCCGAGGTGCAGATCAACGGATTCATCCTTCCCGGCCATGTTTCCACCATCATCGGGCTGGAACCTTACCGTTTCCTTGCCGAGGAGTACGGCGTTCCCGGTGTGATCACCGGCTTTGAGCCGGTGGACGTGCTCCAGGGCATCTGGATGCTCGCCAAGCAGGTGGCCGAGGGTCGCTCGGAGATCGAGATCGCCTACAGCCGCGGCGTGATGCCGCAGGGCAACCCCGTAGCTGTGGCCGTCATCGAAGAAGTCTTTGAGCCCAACGATGCCGAATGGCGTGGCATGGGCTTGATACCGGGCACAGGACTGGCTCTTCGCCCCGAGTTTGCGGACTATGACACCCGCGTACGTGTGCCGGTCACCCCACCGCCCACCCGCGAGATCAAGGGTTGCCAGTGCGGCGACGTGCTACGCGGTGTGATACTGCCCTTCGAGTGCAAGCTGTTTGGCAAGGGCTGCACACCGGAGCACCCCATCGGTCCATGCATGGTGAGCTCTGAAGGCTCCTGCGCGGCATATTATCGCTACACTGACTACGGCAAGGCGTAGATCGCCGCCGATCGAGCGTCCGGGAGGGACTTACATGCAGCAAGATCGTATTCTGCTTGCGCACGGCAGTGGCGGAACCATGATGCACGACCTCATCGAGGATGTGTTCATGACCGGCTTTGATGACTCTGTCCTCTCCCGTCAAGACGACGCGGCCTCACTGGACTTCCCCGGTCCGCGCCTGGCGTTCTCGACCGACACCTACGTGGTGGACCCACTCTTCTTCCCGGGTGGCGACATCGGGCGCCTGGCCGTCTGTGGCACCGTCAACGACGTGGCCACCTCCGGCGCACGCCCGCTCTACCTCTCCGTGGGCTTCGTGCTCGAGGAGGGAATGCTGGTAAAAGACCTGCGCCGCATCCTGGTCTCCATGCATGAAGTGGCCGCCGAGGCCGGCGTACGCATCGTCACCGGAGACACCAAGGTGGTCGAACGCGGACACGGCGATGTCTGCTTCATCAACACCGCCGGCATCGGCTCCCTGCCCGCCGGCATGGATCTCTCGGCATCGCACTGCAAGCCGGGCGACGTCGTGCTGCTCTCCGGTACGCTGGGCGACCACGGCATCGCCATCATCTCCACCCGCGAGGGACTGTCGTTTTCAACCGATATCGAGAGCGACGCTGCTCCTCTGGCCGAGATGATCGCCGCCGTGCTGGCGGCCGCACCTGATACGCGCTGTTTCCGTGACCCCACGCGTGGCGGTCTGGCCTCCACGCTCAACGAGCTGGCCTCGGCATCAGGCACCTCGATCACCGTGCGCGAGACCGACGTACCCGTGCACGATCAGGTGCGCGGCGCATGCGAGATGCTGGGCTATGACGTCTTCCAGGTTGCCAACGAGGGCAAGATGGTGAGCGTGCTCCCCGCCGGGCAGGCACAGGCGGCGCTTGAAGCCATGCGCAACGCTCCCTATGGCGCCGACGCCGCGATCATCGGTGAAGTGGCCGAGGCGCCCGCCGGCAAGGTGTATGTGAAGACCGCCTTTGGCGCCACACGGATCATGGACATGCTCGTTGGCGAGCAGCTGCCGCGAATCTGCTGACACTGTGACCACATCGATACGGACTCGCAACACCAGCGGCTTTGCGCTCATCGGGCTCGCCGCGCTGGTGTGGGGCACCATCCCGCTCTCGCTTGCTGCGGCAGGCGCGGTCAACGCGGTCGTCATCGTCTTCTACCGGGTAGCCATCGCCTCGGTAGCGCTGCTGATCATCGCCGCGTTCACCGGCAGTTATCGTGAACTCTCCCGCTTAAGCCGCCGAGGCTGGCTCGGTCTTATCGCCAACGGCACGCTGCTCGCGGTCAACTGGGCGCTGTTCTTCCTCTCGATACGGCTGGCGGGCGTGGCCGTGGGTGAGATCCTCGGCTACACGGGCCCTGTGTGGGTGGCGGCTATGATGCCGCTCGTCTTGGGCGAGGACTTTGACAGCCGGGTGGTCGTGCCGCTGGCTCTTGCGCTCGGCGGCATCATCGCGATGCTGCTGGCGACCACCAGTGGCGAGTCCGGCAGCTCCGCGCTGCTGGGGGTCGTGCTCGCGTTCTTCTCTTCAGTCACCTATGCGCTGCTGATGCTCAACACCAAGCGGTTGCTGGGCGGCGTGGGCGCTATCTCGCTCATGCTGGTCGAAGATGTTGTTGCGGCTCTCCTGCTGACGCCCGTGCTCTTCTTCTGGGCAAGCCCGTCCACTGCCGCCGAGTGGGGCGCCATGAGCACGCTCGCGCTGGTCCAGACGGTTGGCGCCGGACTGCTGTTCATGTACGGCCTGTCGCGGGTCCGTGTGGACCACGGCGCCGTGCTCACGTATGGCGAGCCCGTCAGCGCCGTGATCTTTGGGGCGCTGTTCCTCGGCCAGAGGATCACGCTACCCGTGGTGCTCGGCGGCATCGCCGTCATCACCGGCGGTCTCATGGTGGCCAGGCTCCAACCGGTGAGCAGTATCGACGCACCTGGTATGCTTTCGCTTGAGCCTTCTGAGGGGAATGCATCATGAACGCACTCGATCGATTGACCGCTGCTGACGCCATGCGCCGCCTGGCCGAGCGCGACGCCAGCCTATACGCCGCCACAGCACAGGAACGCATGCCCATCGGACACCGTCTGGGATGGACCGGACTGGCGGCAAAAGCCGACAGCCGGCTGCCACTGCTGGCAAATCTCGCCACCGCTATGGAGACCGAGGGCTTCACCGACGTCGTGCTGCTGGGCATGGGCGGCTCATCTCTCACGCCCCTCGTGATATCGCGTGTCATCGGATCTGCCGAGGGATCACCGGCGCTCCACGTATTGGACACCACCTCGCCTGTCGCGGTGCGCGCGCTGATGGATACTCTTGAGCCCGAACACACCCACGTGCTTCTCGCGTCAAAGTCAGGCACCACCATCGAACCGCTGACGCTCTACGCCATCCTGCGCCCCTGGATAGACCAGGCCGTCGGACGCACGGCGGCAGGCCGCCACTTCACCGTGATCACAGACCCGGGCTCCCCGCTTGAGCATCTGCGCCAGCGCGACCTCATGCGCGTGACGCTGACCGCGCCCGCTACCGTAGGCGGCCGCTACTCGGCGCTCAGCATGTTCGGGCTGGCGCCCGCCGCACTCATCGGCGTGGATATGCCGCTCTTCATCGAGCGCGCCGCCATCATGGAGACCGCGTGCCATCAGCCGTCCGCCGATAACCCCGGCGCGCAGTTGGCGGCGTGGCTCGCCGACGCTGCCGGGGCAGGCCGCGACAAGCTCATGCTCGTGTGCTCGCCGCGCCTGCGACCGCTGTGCCTGTGGATCGAGCAGCTCGTGGCCGAGTCGCTCGGCAAGAACGGCGCCGGCATGGTACCTGTGGTGGCATGTGGCGAGCTGAAGGCGGCCGTGTCCGGACCCGATCGCGCCGTGGTGGTCGTGCATGAGGCTGACGATAGCGCACTGCCCGCTCGCGCGCAGCAGGCTGCGGACGAGGCACCGCTGATGGCCATCGAGCTCGCGAGCGTCTACGAGCTGGGCGCCGAGTTTTTGCGCTGGGAGTACGCGGTGGCGCTCGCCGGATTCTTGCTGGGCGCAAACCCCTTTGATGAGCCCAACGTGGCCGAGGCCAAACAGGCCACGCTGCACATGCTGGACGGCTCGCTCACCCCACCGCGCGCCACCACGGACGTGGACGGCACCTGGGTCACCTACGCCGGCGCGCTGGAAGCGCCGTCTGCCCCGCCCGCCAACCGCATCGAAGCGCTGCGCGCGCTGCTCGGCAGCCTGCAAGCGGGCGACTATCTCGCGCTGCTGGCGTATCTGCCCGAGGACGGCGCGCTGCTTACGCCGCTCTACGGCGCTGCCGAGACGGTGATGCGCGAGGCGCGCTGCCCGGTGTGTGTGGAGCTGGGGCCGCGCTATCTGCACTCCACCGGCCAGCTGCACAAAGGCGGCCCGGACACCGGCGCGTTCCTCATGATCACCGCGCGCGACCGCACCGACATCGAGGTGCCGGGCAAGCCCTACACGCTGGCCACACTGCATCGCGCACAGGCCGAGGGCGACCTGGTCACGCTGGCAGCGCACGGCCGCCGCGTGCTGCGCCTCGACCTGCCAGACCTCGGACCTGCCACGCTCGCCTCGCTCGCTGAAGACATCAAGGCGGCGGCGTCAACAGCAGCTCGATGACCGCGAGGTTTTTGACGAGCTCAGCTTTCTCGCGCTTCGCCTGCGCGGCAGTCGTGGGCTCGCTGTGCGGCACACGAGCGTTGACCTCGTAGACAAGGCCGTCCCGTGTCACCAGCACCGCCAACATGGTCGATGACACCGATGAACCCTGATGCCAGTAGACCTTCGCGTCAGCGGCAGGACGCACCTGCTGCACGATGTCGGCCGGCGGCGGCGTCCAGCCCAGAGAGCTGCGATACATCCGAAGCGAAAGGCCACCTGGCGTGCGGCCCGCCCATTCAGCCCACTGCCACACCTCGATGCTGGACCCGTCTTGCTTCTTCAGCTCCAGCTCCCACAGCTCGCCTTGCTCGAGCGGGAAATACGGCTTGTTCAGCGACCGCATGCCTATGCGCGTGCGTTCGAACACGCTTGCACTCCACGTGGCAGGGACCACGAGCCGTTGCCCGGAGACGGTCACCGATGACGGGCCTTTCACCTGGTTGGCCTTCCACGGCATCGTGATGACGGACCAGACATTGATCCCGACCACCGCAATGGCGAGAACCAGCAGTGTCACCAGGACGACCCGTACGACCTTGCGAATCATCAGCAGAGCCCTCCCAGACCTCCGACAAAGGGGTGGCGGCACATCACGCCGCCACCAGCATGCAGACCATCGCTGTCAGGGAAACGATTCCTATCAGCAGCACGACCTGGCAGAAGACACACTGGTGGTAAAGGTCCTCAGCCACCGCCGTGGCCATCGTCGCCAGGAGGGCCACGATACGTGCCGACCTGGCCGAGCGTACCTAATAGGAGCTACTTCCCAGAGCGAACGCGGAAAGGAACAGTCCGTTGCTGAACAGCGTGATCGGCACGCTGGCGCTGAGGACCTGCCAACCACCCTTTCCGCTAACCTCCCTAGAACGGTCTAGCCCGGCAGGCGCTAGCGCATAAGACGTGCAATCACGTTGGCCCAGCCCACGACATTGATCACGATTCCCGGCACAAGCCATATCCGCTCGGTGGTCTCAAACCTCCCAAGAGCGGTCGGGGACATCTTCGGAGCCGCAGTGCTTCTCGCGCTCAAGGCCAATAACGCTGCGAGTACGTTGCATGCAACTGACAGGAGTAGCAGGAGAAGCCCGGAGGCGCGCTGGCCCATGAGGAGCAGCACACCCAGCAAGATGTGGGGCGTCATGAACAGGAGAGCGCGTAGCCAGAGCCGATGGGCCAGATACCACGGCCAGGCGAGCAGGAACGCTCCCCAACTGAAACGTTCGACGAAACCGTCCGGCGTCGCCTGTGGCAGATCCTCGGCTATGGTTGTTAACATCAGACTCACTCCCTATCCCATCCGCAACTTCTCAAGAACGTCTAAACGTCAGCGTCCTGCTGTTCCGTTCGGAAGGCCTTCGCCGGCCTTGGCCCACCAAGAGCCGTAGTCTGACTGAAACGTATTTCGCAGATCTTGAATTTGGTATTGAAAAGCCCTTTGAACGGCGCTTCTTGCTGAATACGCTGGAGATCGTAACTGTCTTCTTTCCTAGATAACCTGATTTTCGGTGTCTATATGCTGTAGCTGTTACCTCGAGTCTTGGATCAACACCGGCCAAGTCAAGACGTACTTTTCGTCTTGTTCTAACTTGAACTTGAGCATTGTATTTGAAATCAACATAGACCGCCGCACGCAAGATGAAGAAGTACGCATCCTGACCATCAGGCGCGCCTTTACAATAGATTTCCGTTGCGGTGAGGGATAGTTGAAGCAGATCCACATAGTACAAATGCAGATACGTTACATGCGTTGGCGAACGGTAGCTTGTCCCGCTCGGATTCACCTTCCCCACAGGGTCCCCGCCGCAGTACTGGTAGGGGCTCTCCTCCCCGTCGGCGTTGGCGGGGTCTTTGGTGAGGAAGCTCGCCGTGGAGGGGTCGTAGTAGCGGGCCGAGAG
>Ga0123339_10001978_pt1 | contig 13955 bp, 12 predicted proteins | sample lystaG_FD_89956 | JGI IMG/M metagenome (GOLD analysis project Ga0123339, IMG submission 89956) | Glacier valley bacterial and archeal communities from Borup Fiord, Nunavut, Canada, to study Microbial Dark Matter (Phase II) -... | ecosystem: Environmental > Aquatic > Freshwater > Ice > Glacier ... | reverse complement strand
CGGCTTTCAGAATCAGGACCTGATGAACGGCGCGGCCAAAGCCAAGAGTGGCAACGCCTACGTCATCGTGGACAACGCCTCCGACCAGCCCAACGTGGACAGCATCGTGTTCCGCGAGGAGGAAGGCAGCTTCATGGTCGGCTATCTGGCGGCGCTCAAATCCACCACCGGCAACATCGGTTTCGTGGGCGGCATGGACATTCCCATCATTCAGCGCTTCGAGGCCGGTTACGTGGCGGGCGCTCGAGCGGCCAACAAAGACATCAAGGTCTACGGGGCTTACGCGGGCAAAACACCCAAAGCCTTCAACGACCCCGAAACCGGCAAAAGCATCGCTCAGACGCTGGTCAGAAAGGGTGTAGACATCATCTTCACGGCGGCGGGCACCACCGGCGACGGGGTGATTTCGCTGGTGAACGCCACCCAGTGCCTCAAAGCCTCCGCGCTCCCCAGCGGCCTGAAGTTCAAGCCCGACCCCTACTCGAGCGTGCCCAAATCGGCGGCCTATTCGAGCAAATGCGGCGCTGCGGACCGCCCGGTGTTCTTCATCGGGGTGGACAGCAACCAGAACTACCTCGGTGACGAGGACGGCGACCCCACCACGCTCAACCACGGACTCTCGAGTATGGTCAAAAACCTCGACGTGGCGGTGTACAGCACCATTCAGGAGGTCGCGCAGGGGCGGTTCAAGGGCGGTACGCTCAGCTTCGGTCTCAACGAGAACGGGGTGGGTTACGCCTACGACAAGTACAACTCGCCGCTGATTAGCAAGACCGAATACGCCGCCTTGCAAAAAGTGAACAAGGAAGTCGCGCTGGGCAACATCAAGGTGCCTATTCATCGCCAGTAACAGCAGGTAGACCCTACAGCACAGTATCCTTAAAAACCCCTCCAATTTTGGAGGAGTTTTTGATTAGCCAACAGCTTTGCACTAGAGCGCGTTTGCTCGCTCGAGCATAAACTTTGACCCTCAAATAGCTCGAATACCCATAAATTAGGTTAATCTGAACTCAAATCCACGCTCGAGGTGACGGACCATGTTGAAAGTTTTGAGTTTGACGCTCCTGATCAGTGGCGCGGCTCTGGGAGCGGGTGCCGATTACAAACTTCCGGTGAACCTGAGTAAGCTGACCAATTACAAGGACCTCAACGTGTCAGGTGACAAAAACGCCCCCCTCACGACCTTCAAGGCCCAGCGCGACTTTCTGAGCCAGAACGGTTTCGTGGTCTCCCCCAGCGATACCAAACAGTTCTACGAACTCTACGAAGGCACCCGCTACGCCAACGTTCCGGTTTTTGTCACCACCGACTCGAGTCTGCACATTTACCACTTGGTGTTCGACAAGATGCTGCGCGACCTCGAGCGCCAAAAACTCTATCCCAACCTGAAGAAACTCAACGCACTGCTCATGAGTGGGGCCGAAAAGCAGGTGGCCGCAGCGAAGGGAACCCCGCTCGAGGCCGACACACTGACCGTTCTGGCTTATCTGGCGGTGGCACAGAAGCTGGCCGACCCGCAAGCCAAAGTGCCCGCCACCGTGTCCGCAAAGGTGAGCGCCGAACTCGAGCTGATTACGGCCCACAAAGGGATTTCTCGCTTGAGCCTGTTTGGTTTCGACGAGGATTACAGCCAGTACATTCCACGCGGTCACTACACGCGGGGTGAGGCGCTCCAGAATTACTTCAGAAGCATGATGTGGTACGGGCGCATCAACTTCCGTTTAAAAGAGGACGCCGAAACCCGTCAGGCATTGCTGCTCAGCCGTCTGATTGGCTCGAGCGTGGAGGTACAGAAGCTGTGGGCCAGTTTGTACGACCCCACCGCCTTTATCGTGGGTAAGAGCGACGATTTGGACTTCAGTCAGTACACGCCGCTGGTCAAAACCGTGTACGGCGCGAACCCGCCTTTTCTCAGCCTGGCTGACCCCGCCAAACTGGGGCAGTTTCGCGCCCTAGCGACCACCCTGCCCGCGCCCAGAATCAACTCGCTGGTGCTCGACGTTCGCGTGGACGTGGACAAGAAAGCCTCGAGCAAAGGGTGGCGCTTGATGGGGCAGCGCTTCGTGCTCGACGGCTTCATCTTCGAGAACCTGATTTACCGCAGCGTGGGGACGGACGCCAAGCCGCGCCTGCTGCCCAAAGGTCTGGATGTGTTCGCCGCGCTGGGCAGCAGCACGGCGCAGAGCATTCTGAAAAGTCTGGGCGAGTCTCAGTATCAGAATTTCGATTCTCAGCTCGAGAAGCTCCAGAAATCTTTGGGAACCCTCTCGAGCGCCGACTGGAACGACACTTTGTACTCGGGTTGGCTCAATACTTTAAAAGCGCTTACCGAGGCAAGGGACGCTAGCTACCCCACCTTCATGCGCTCGAGTGCCTGGGCGCGCAAAGACCTGCACACCGCGCTGGGCAGTTACACCGAACTCAAGCACGACACGCTGCTCTACGCCAAGCAGGTGATGGCCGAGATGGGGTCGGGCGAGGAGCCAAAACTGCCCGAAGGCTACGTGGAACCCATCCCCGAAGTCTACGCGAGGCTCAAGGCGCTGGCCGCCAAGACGAGGTCGGGCCTCAAAACTTACGGCCTGCTCACCGAATCCATCGGGCAGAACTTGGCCTCACTCGAGGACATGGCCGGCTTTCTCGAGCGCGTGGCCCGGCTCGAACTAGCTGGAAAAAAACCCAGCCGCGACGACTATGACCGCATTCATTACTACGGCGGCTGGCTCGAGGAGCTGACCCTGGCCTCCGCCGACAGCGACGGGGGTGAGGGGATGAGCACCTTCAACGAGGACCAGCAGGCGGCGGTGGTGGCCGACATCGCCACCGACCCCAACGGACGAGTATTGGAGCAGGCCACCGGGCGCATCTTCGAGATTTTCGCGCTGGTTCCCAACGGCAAGGGCAAGCTTCAGGTGGCGCGGGGCGGCACCTACAGCTACTACGAATTTACCGTGCCGCTCGATAACCGACTCACCGACGACGCGTGGCACAAGCTGCTCGAGACGGGGAAAGCGCCCGCGCAGCCGGGTTGGACCAGGAGTTTCATCGTGGGGAAGTGACGCTGTTTTGAGCGCTCGAAGATGGTTTTCTGCCCTACTTTTGCTCGCTTTTTTGGCCGAAGCGAACGTCGCTCCCGCTCCAACCCCCCCACGCGTCACCCTGAATTTCGTGGGCGACCTGATGTTGGCTCGAGGGGTGCTTAAGTCCGCGCAGGCTCGAGGGCGTACAAAAGCCGATTGGAACGGGATATTCTCCAGCGTATCTCCCGAACTCGAGAACGCCGACCTCACCCTGGGCAACCTCGAGTCGCCGCTGACCACGCGGCCCTTCAAGGGTCCCAGCTTCGACTTGCGCGCACCGCTCGAGGCGGTGGGGGCGCTGGGACCCTTCGATGTTCTCTCCATCGTTAACAATCACGCACAGGATGGGGGCGTATCCGGTCTCGAGCAGTCTCGCCAGACTTTGCGAAACATGGGGAAAGTGCCACTCGAGGGCCAACTGTGGACCAAAACCCTGCGGGGACGCACGTTCGGCTTCCTGGCTTTTTTGGACGAGGGAACCGCGAATACGCTCGAGCCGATTTGGGACTCCCGTCTCGAGCAAGTCAAAAAAGTGGCCTCGCAGGTGGAGTTTCTGACCGTGTTCATGCACTGGGGCGCAGAATACAGCCTGGTGACGAGCCGACAAAGGACGCTGGCAGCAGCGCTCGAGCACGCGGGTGCAAAACTCGTCGTGGGGGCGGGTCCGCATGTGCTTCAACCCGTTCAGAAGCTAGGCCGCGCTTGGGTCGCCTACAGCCTGGGCAACTTCGTCTTCGACGCCTCAATGCCGTCCGCTCGAGTGGGCGCGATTCTCAAAGTTCGGGTGACAAGGGATTTGCTCGAGCTGAGCGCCCTTCCCACCCGGACTCGCGGGGGCCGGGTGTTCAAAGCCGAAGGTATTGAGGCCAGAAATGTGCTCGAGCGCTTAAAACTTCCCCCCATCTATCTTGGCCCAACTGCGGCACCTCCCGGGCCGAGCCGCTCCCCATCTCCCCCGCTCCCCACCGTGAAACGCCCCCAAACAAACCCAAAGTGCCCAACGCTGACCCTCCCCCAAACCTGGGACGTTCGCTCGAGCGCCTGGGGCGACCTGACCGGCGATGGCCTGCCCGAGTGCGCCCTCACCGTGTGGCGACCCTGGCGCGGTTGGAAGGTGGAGCAGTGGGGGCCAAAGCGCAAAAGTCCGGTGGGCCGAAACCGGGACGCTCGAGGAGACAGTTCAAACATCGTGCTGGTGCGCCCGCTGGCAAACGGAAAGTACCGCGAAGTCTGGGCCGGGTCGCCGCTGGTGATTCCGGTGCTCAGGGCGTGGCTCGAGGACACAAATTCGGACGGTAAACTTAAACTGGTCGCGCTCGAGGGCAACTACGCAGCGGGCCGCACCGGAAGACCTATCACTCGAGCGGTGTGGCGCTGGAAACCGTTTGGTTTTGAATTGGTGTCTCGAGTTCGACTGAAATGAGAGTTTAAACGAGGAACATCTTCATCAAACCTGAATATGACCGGGTGCGCCGCTCGAGTTCTCGCCTATGGGCGCAAGTTTGCTACCATATCTGTAACCGTGCGTCTGAGCGATGGCTCAGGCGCACATAGCTTGCCGGGTTTATCTTTAAAATCCTGTGAAATAATGACTCTGGAGTGTGGGTTCCGTGCCGACGTACATCTATAAAAATCTGACCACCGGTGAAGTCTTTGAAGTTCAGCAGCGCATGAGCGAGGACGCCTTAACCGTGCATCCCGAAAGCGGCGACCCGGTGAAAAAGCTGGTCAGCGCGCCCGCCATCGCCTTTAGGGGGTCCGGGTTTTACGCCAACGACTCGAGGGCCAGCAAAAGCGGGGGCAAGGCCAAGTCGGAGGACTCGAGCACAGATTCGGGCAGCGACTCTGGCCCCAAATCCGACTCGAGTGGGCCAGAATCGAGCAAATCTGACTCAGGCAAAGCTGACTCGAGCGCCAAAACGGAGTCCAAAAGTTCCGAATCCGCGTCCTCGAGTACGCCTGCGCCCTCGAGCACACCCAGCCCAGCGACCACGCCTGCCGCCCCCAAGCAGGCCAACTCGAGCAAGACGGGCTAGACGATTTCGACTGTCCCCCTCGAGCTTGTCCCCTTATTCCACACTTTGATTTCCTTATTCCCTCGAGAGGACCCCTACTCATGCGCCCCCTGCTCTTCCTATCCGCTGCGGTTCTGCTCGCGCTGGGCGCGTATTCCTATGGTCGGCTGCAAGCGGCGGGTCAGCTCGTCACCGACGACGAAATCAACACCGTGAACGTGGTGGCTAAAGTCCGCAAGGGTCTGGTCGAGGTCATCGCCCGCATTCCGCCCGAGAAGCGCACCGAAAACGGCCCGCCCGACGAAATCGGGTCCGGCTTTTTCTACAAGCCCACTTCAATACTCACCAACTACCATGTGGTGCAGTTTGCCGAGCGCATCACCCTGAGGCTCTCGAGCGGCAAAATTGTGCCCGCCAAGCTCACGGCGGTGGATGTGGGCCTCGATTTGGCGCTGCTGAGCGTGAGCGGCGTCTCGGCTCCGGGCACGCTGCCCTTTGGCTCGAGCGCTAACTTGATTCAGGGTCAGAAGACGATTGTGATGGGCAGTCCGCTGGGCACGCCCAACTTCGTCTCGAGCGGCCTGCTGGCCACGCGGGGCCGCACTGACCCGCCCGCCGACGATGTGGGCCTCGAGATTCCCGAGATGCTGCACACCACCGCCACGGTGCTTCCGGGCAACAGCGGTGGCCCGATGATGGACTCCAAAGGTCAGGTGGTCGGGGTGATAGACGCCAGTCTGGGCGGCAACGACTTCACCCAGAGCGGCTTTGCGGGTCTGGCCATTCCCATTGACGTGGTGAAGGAGGCGGTGTTCGACCTCGAGCGCACCGGGGTTCCGCAGCGCGGCAACCTGGGCATCACGCTCACCAGCCTGGGCGACATCGCGCCCATCATCCGCAAGCAGGCGGGCCTGAGCAGCACCGACGGGGCGATTGTGGAGGAGGTCCCGGCGGGTTCGGTGGGCGCGAGGGCCGGACTGCGCGGCGCACTACGCGACGGTACCGGAGAGCTGGCCGAACTGGGCGACGTGATTGTGGGCCTAGACGGTCAGGCGGTGCAGGACCGCTTTGAAATCGTGCGCCGGGTGGCGGCCAAACGCCCTGGGCAGAGCCTGACGCTCGAGGTGTGGCGCAACAAGCGCAAGGTGACGCTGAAAACTGAGATTGTGAAGCGGACGCAGTGAGGGGCTGAGGGTGGGAGGTTGAAAAGAGCGCTTCCGGCGGATACTTGGTACTTGGTCGGTTTGACTTCGGGCGCAAAAAGCAGACTAACCAAGTACCAAAAACTAAAAACCCGCCGGAGGCGCAAGACCCGACAATCGAGGCCCCGCTCCCAGGCATCACCCTGTCTCACCAAATACGCTATAACCTACAGGTCTAGTTTCAGGGAGGCAGGTGTGTACATAGCCATCGAAGGTCCCATCGGGGTGGGAAAAACCAGTCTGAGCCGCATTTTGAGCGAACACTACCGTGCCCGACTACTCGAGGAGGTGGTCGAGGAAAACCCCTTTCTGCCCGCCTTTTACGCCGACCCGCAGCGTTATGGCTTTCAGGTGCAGGTGTTTTTTCTGCTCTCGAGGTTTCGTCAGCTTGAGGGGGCCGCGCAGGGAGAACTGTTCAGCCGCTCACTGGTAGCCGATTACCTGTTCGACAAGGACTTCATCTTCGCCAGCATGAACCTCAAAGATTCCGAATTCGCGCTCTATGCCGACCTTTACACCCACCTCAAGCCCCGCCTGACCCAACCCGATTTAACCATTTACCTGCGGGCCGACGTGAACCTGCTGCTCGAGCGCATCGAAAAGCGGGGCCGCGAGTACGAGAAGAGCATGAAGCCAAGCTATCTGGGAGACCTGCTCGAGCACTACGACGAATACTTCTCGAGTTACGGGGGTAAACTGCTGATTTTGAACGCTCGCGAGTTCGATTTCGTGGAAGGCTTGCAAGACCGCCTGCGGGTGCTCGAGCGAGTGGACGGGGCGTTGGGGGTGGGGGTATGAGTTCGGCTGTGCTGGTTTTGGTTAAGCGCTCGAGAGATGGGGCGCAGGGGAGAGGGGGTGCGGGGATACTCGAGAAGGGGATTGGCGCTCGAGCATTTCCCCCATCTCCCCATGTCTTGGACAAAACGGCGTCTTGGCGAAAGCGGCACCTAACGGGCCTCGCCGCACCTACCGGGCCTGTCCGCCTCCCCATCTCCCCTGCTCCCTCTCAGTCCTGGACATTCACACTTTCTACACTTACACAAAGGGGCGGCTGACCCCTATGTACCTCGCCATCAGTGGAAACATCGGCAGCGGCAAGAGCAGCCTGACCCAGATGCTCAGCGAGCGTTACGCGCTCACCCCGGTGTACGAGTCGGTCTCGGAAAATCCCTATCTCGAGGACTTCTACCGCGACATGGACCGCTACTCGTTTCACAGCCAAGTGTTTTTCCTGGCCAAGCGGCTCGAGCAGCACCTGGGAACCATCAACGCGGGAAGCGACGTGGTGCAGGACCGCACCGTGTTCGAGGACGCCGCCATCTTTGCGCGCAACCTATTCGCCTCGGGCCACATGGACGCGAGGGATTGGAGCACCTACGGAGCGCTGTACGCTGGGATTTTGCCCGCGCTACGGACACCGGACTTGCTCGTTCACATCGAGGCCAGCCTGCCCACCTTGAGAGCGCGCATCGCCTCGAGAGAGCGTGATTTCGAGCAGAGCATAACGGACGAGTACCTCGAGCGCCTAAACTGGCTTTACCGCGAGTGGGTGGGGAGTTATCGTCATTCGAGCGTGATCGTCATCAACGGCGACGAACTCGATTTCGTTCACGACGTGGTGGCCTTTGAAGCCGTCTGCTCGAGGATTGAGGCTCAGGGTTTACATTTGCCCTTGCTGCGCTCGAGCACGGACTGAATCATGTTGCGCTCGAAAATTTTACAAGCAGCGGGACTCGAGTGGGCTGGTGGGGATGTCGAAATTGTAGGCATCACCCACAACTCGAGCTGGGTGCAACCGGGTTATATTTTCGTGGCGATTTGCGGGGCCAAATCCGATGGTCACAGCTTTATTCCTCAAGCCCTCGAGCGCGGAGCTGTCGCTATCGTGGGTGAGAATTTCAATTGGACCCTCGAGCAGAAAGTTCCTTATCTACACGTCGAAAACGCGAGGCAAGCGCTGGCCGACCTCTCGAGTGCCTTGTACTCGCACCCCAGCCAGGAACTCGAGGTAGTGGGCATCACCGGAACCGACGGCAAAACCACCACCGCTTGGCTGACGCATCATTTGCTCTCGAGCGCGGGCATCAAAACCGGGCTGCTCTCGACGGTGGGCTATAAGTTGGCCGATGACACCCTGCACCACTTCCCGGCGCATTTCACCACGCCCGAAGCGCCGGAGGTACAGCGCCTGCTGCGCGAAATGGTCTCGAGCGGCTGCCAAGCGGCGGTGCTCGAGGTCAGCAGTCACGCCCTGGCCCTCGAGCGGGTGCGCGGCGTGCAGTTCGAGGTGGGGGTTTTTACTAATTTAACCCCGGAACACCTCGATTTTCACGGCTCGATGGAAGGCTACTTTGCCGAGAAAAGGAAGTTGATTGACCGCTCGAGGATAGGAATCGTGAACGCCGATAACGAGTGGACCGTGCGCCTGCACGACCCCAAAGGCGCGAGCGAGACATTTGCGCTCGAGCGCGAGGCGAACTGGCGAGCGGGCGAAATCGTTCAACGTCCAGAGGGCCTCGAGTTCGAGTTCAGTGCGCCAAACGGAAAGACTCACCACGCCACCCTGCCCATGATTGGCGATTTCAACGTCTACAACGCCCTGGCCGCGATGGCTTCGGCTTGCGCGCTCAAGGTGCCGCTCGAGCAAATTATTTCGGACCTCTCGAGCTTTCCAGGCGTTCCAGGCCGAATGCAGTTGGTACAGGCGTCGGACGTCCGATTTCAGACTTCAAAAACAAAAGGGGTTAGTTCGAGTGAGCCTCCATCTCCTCAAGTCATCGTGGATTTCGCCCACACACCGCCCTCGCTCGAGAAGGCTCTGCAAGCTCTCAGGCCCACCGCCAGGGGCCGCCTTATCGTGGTGCTCGGCTCTGCGGGTGGCCCTCGAGACCCTGGAAAACGCGCTCCACTGGGTTGGGTAGCCACCCAGTACGCCGACCACGCCATTTTCACCGAGGAGGATTGCCGGGATACCCCGCTCGAGGATATCCTCGAAGAGATGGAACGCGGCGCAATCACAGCCGGACGCTCCAACTTCGAGTCCGTTCCAGACCGACGCGACGCGATTTTCAAAGCCATTGTCGAGGCAAACCCGGAGGACACCGTTTTGCTGGCGGGCAAAGGCCCGGAAGACACCCTCGAGCGGGCTTTCGAGACGATTTCCTGGAATGAGGTCGAGGTGGCGCGCGCAGCCCTTGAGCAACGACTCGAGCTTCTGCCCACTCGAGATTCGCTATCCTGAAGCCATGTTAATCGGTCCGCTGTACTGCGCCGAACTGGGCGTTCCCGAGGGCGAGACCATCGTGCTGCTGCACGGCGGCGGGGCCAGCCGCTGGGTGTGGAACCCGGTGGCGGCGCGCTTGATGGACGGGTTTCACCTGCTGGTTCCCGACCTGCTCGAGCACGGGCGCAGCGGCGGGGTGTTCTCGATGTCTCAAAACACCGAACTGGTGGCTGAACTCATCGCACTCAAAGCCCACGGCGCAAAAGCCCATGTGGTGGGCCTCTCCATCGGGGCGCAGATTGGCCTCGAGCTGCTGGCCCACTTTCCCGAACGGGTCTCGAGCGCGCTGCTCAGCAGTCCGCTGACCCAGCGCATTCCCAGTCTGGCGATGCTCTCAGACGCCCGCTGGGACCGCGCGGCTCGAGCGCTGGTGTCCCGCTACATGCCGGTGCGAACCTGGCCACGCCTGGTCCGGGCTAATTTGCGGACGCTGAGCATCCCCCAGCGCTACTATCCTGAGCTGCTCGAGGACACCGCCCGACTGAGCCGTGACGGATTTCTGCGGATGATGTGTGCCAACCTGAATTACCGCTGTCCAGCCGCACTCGAGCGTGTGACCGTGTCCACACTGCTCACGGTCAGCAGCGCGGAACCCCCCGCGATGGGCCGCTCGGTGGACGAGGTAGCGGCGCGGATTCCAGGCGCTCGAGCGGTGAACGTTCCCAGCGCGGCTCACAACTGGAATGTACAGAAACCCGAGCTGTACGCCCAAACGGTCCACGCCTGGATTCGGCAGCAGACTTGGCCCGCCGAACTCGAGCAGCGCCCCACTTTCCGAGGCCCCGAAGCTCAAGAAATACCTAAGTCCTGAAGGTAAACCCCGCAGCAAAGTCCCGCGCTTGAGTCGCTTACCCTGACCGCTATGGCTGACGTTTCGGGTTTAAACTTTTCGGGCAAGGCGGCCCTGGTCACGGGCGGAGCGCAGGGCATCGGGCAAGGTGTGGTGCGCTATTTTCTCGAGCGTGGCGCAAGTGTGGCCATGATAGACGCCGATGGGGAGGCGCTCGAGGAAACTCAGAAAACACTCGAGTCACTAGGACTCCTGCTGAGCGTCCAGGCCGATGTCTCGCTCGAGAACGACGTGAGGCGGGCTGTGGAAACCACGCTCGAGCGGTTCGGACAGCTCGATTTTCTGGTGAACAACGCGGGAATCTCCGAGTTCACCCCGTTCGACGACCTCACGCTCGAGGGCTGGCAGCGCGTGCTGGACACCAACCTGACCGCTACCTTTCTGTTCGCCAAATACGCCGCACCCCATTTGAGGGAAGCTCGAGGGGCCATCGTCCACATCGCCTCCACCCGCGCGCTCATGTCCGAGCCGAACAGTGAGGCTTACGCGGCGTCCAAAGGCGGAATTGTAGCCCTGACCCACGCGCTGGCCATTTCGCTGGGGCCGCTGGTGCGGGTCAACTGCGTCAGCCCCGGCTGGATTGAAACGCGGGACCGTCAGAAAGCGAGCAAGAGGCAGGAGGTGAAGCACATTCCCGAGGACCTCGAGCAGCACCCGGTGGGGCGGGTGGGCACCCCGGAGGATGTGGCCGCGCTGGTGGCGTTTCTGTGCTCGAGTGACTCCGGGTTCATCACTGGGCAAAATTATGTGCTAGACGGTGGAATGACCCGTAAAATGATTTACGCTGAGTAATGTGGACCTCTCAGCCTCGAGCCATGCCCAGTTCGATTTCGGCGGCGAGTACGCTCAAATCCTGGCCCTGCTCGAGCGCGTTGATGAATGCGCTGCCCACCACCACGCCGTCGGCTACCCTGGCCACCGCGTTTGCGGTTTCACGATTAGAGACCCCGAAGCCCACCGCAATGGGCAAGTCAGTGTGCTGACGCGCCCGCTCGAGCATGGCTGGAACCTCGTGCAGTGCGCCGCCTGACCTTGCCCCGGTCACGCCGGTCACGCTTACAGCGTACACGAACCCGGTACACGCCTCGGCCACGATGCGGATGCGCTCAGGGGTGCTGGTCGGCGCAATCAGGAAGGTGAGCTTGAGACCCCGCTCGAGCGCCAGGGGCCGCAGGGTGTCGGCCTCGTCCGGGGGCAGGTCGGGCAGAATCAAGCCGTCCACACCCGCGCTCAGGCAATCGTCTACAAAGCGCTCCTCGCCCCAGGCCAGAATCGGGTTGTAGTAGGTCATGATGAGCAGCGGCTTTTCGGTGCTCGAGCGCAGTTCTTTGATGCTCTCGAACATGCTCGAGATGGTCGCGCCCCCTGCCAGCGCCTTTTCTCCCGCTTTCTGGATGGTGGGGCCGTCGCCCAGGGGGTCGGAGTAGGGCATTCCCACCTCGAGCACATCCACATGCTCGAGCAGGGTTTTGGCTTCCCGGATGTACTCGGCGCTCGAGGGGTATCCGGCGGGCAGGTAGCCCACGAAGGCAGCGCGGTTGTTAGCTTTGGCTCGAGCGAAGGCGTCCTGGATGCGGTTTTGGGTCAGGGTTGGGGTCATGGGTTCCTCACAGTGTGGGCTAACGATTTCAGAATCGTAGTCATGGGCAAAATGAGCTTGAGAGACTGCTCCGGCAACGGAACAAAACCAAACTTTTGGTAAAAACTTGCAGCTCCATCGTCGAGCGCGTCTACCACCAGTAGATGAACTCCGGCCTCGAGCGCTATGCTGGCCACCTTTTTGAGTGCGGAAGTGAGCAGAACCAGACCTAGCCCTTTACCCTGCTGGCTTTGGTCCACCGCCAAGCGACCCAGCAACATGGCCGGAACGAGGGCGTGCTTGGGGAGGCGCTGCTGCATCTCGAGCGACAATTCTCCCAGCTCCAGCGCGTAGGTGCTCAGGCTGAAATAACCCAAAATCCGGGCATCGTCGGCCAGCACGTAACTCACCGAAAAGTGGCGCTCCGCGTCTTGACGGGCCTGGGTTTGAAGAAAGGCATTGAGCGCAGAAACGCCACAGTCGAATGCTTTGCGGTTATGTTTCGTTTTGTCGAGTCGCTCGAGCTGCATTCAGGAAACATCCTGGATGTTCATTTCGCTCACTCGAGCAAAGGCAGATAGAAGCGCCGCGTTGGGTTCGGGGGGATTCTCGAGCAACTCGAGGACTTTTTGAGCGTCGAGACGGGACAGCCGAAGGAGCGTCTGTGTTTCCACCACTTGTTCAGCCTCGCGCAGGGCTACCTCAAGCACGAAATCGCTGAGCTTTTGTCCGCGCAGAGCAGCAGCCTCGCTCAGGCGTTCCTTCTGCTGAGGGGTCAGGCGTGCTTCGAGCCGCTCTACTTTGTGGGTGCGTGTCTGGGTCATGGCTTTACTTTAACAAATCCGTCCGACATATGTCGTACATTTGTTGGCAATCAATGCGCGCTCGAGCCTTCAACCTTCTCCATCAACCTCATCACTTCGGTCACGTCCTTGTCGCCGCGCCCGGAGAGATTGACCACGATAATCTGGTCTTTTCGCATCGTCGGCGCGAGCTGGTTCACGAAGGCAATGGCGTGGGCCGTCTCGAGCGCCGGAATAATCCCCTCGGTGCGGGTGAAGGTCCCAAACGCCTCGAGCGCCTCGGCGTCGCCTATCGGCACGTACTCGGCGAGGTGCGCCTGCGCGTAGTAGCTGTGCTCCGGCCCGATGCCGGGGTAGTCCAGGCCCGCGCTGACCGAGTGGGCTGGAACAATCTGGCCGTTCTCGTCGAAGAGCAGGTACATCTTGGAGCCGTGCAGCACGCCAATCTGACCCCCGTTCACGCTGGCGGCGTGCCGTCCGGTGTCCACACCCTCGCCCGCCGCCTCGACGCCGTAGAGCTTGGGGCGCTGAGCTTCGGGCAGGTAGGCAAAGGGCGCGAACACGCCGATGGCGTTGGACCCACCGCCCACGCAAGCCACCACCGCGTCAGGAATGCTGCGGCCCTCCTTCTCGAGCAGTTGCTTTTTCACCTCCTCACCCACCACGCTCTGAAAGTCACGCACCATCGCCGGGTAGGGGTGCGGCCCGACCACGCTGCCCAGGATGTAAAAGCTGTCTCGCACGTTCGTGACCCAATCGCGGATGGCCTCGTTGGTGGCGTCCTTGAGCGTCGAAGTTCCCGAAGTGACCTCGCGCACCTCGGCACCGAGGAGTTTCATGCGGAACACGTTGAGGTTCTGGCGGCGGATGTCCTCGGCCCCCATATACACCACGCACTCGAGGCCGAACAGCGCGCAGGCGGTGGCGGTGGCCACCCCGTGCTGCCCCGCCCCGGTCTCGGCGATGATGCGCCGCTTTCCCATGCGGCGCGCCAGCAGCGCCTGACCGATGGTGTTGTTGATTTTGTGCGCCCCGGTGTGGTTGAGGTCTTCGCGCTTGAAGTAAATTTTGGCCCCGCCAAGCCGCTCGGTGAGGTTGCGGGCCAAGTACAGCCCACTGGGGCGACCCACGTACTCGCGCAGG
>Ga0123339_10001977_pt1 | contig 13957 bp, 10 predicted proteins | sample lystaG_FD_89956 | JGI IMG/M metagenome (GOLD analysis project Ga0123339, IMG submission 89956) | Glacier valley bacterial and archeal communities from Borup Fiord, Nunavut, Canada, to study Microbial Dark Matter (Phase II) -... | ecosystem: Environmental > Aquatic > Freshwater > Ice > Glacier ... | reverse complement strand
GCCAAAAGATGTTGTTGGGCGCGGCGGCCCTCACGCTGATCCCTGTAGCACTGACATCGCTGTTGCTCTGGCAGGGCGCGTCAACACTGAGCGCAGAAACGGTGGGCGGGCAGGTGCGTACGCAGCTGGTGTCGCTGCGGGACACCAAGCGCCAGCAGGTGCGTGACGAGCTGGAAGAGCGGGTTAAGTCCCTGCAGGTGCTGGCGACCCAGCGTTCAACGATTGATGCGTACAAGCAGTTCAAGGGTACCTTTTACAACTCTGGCAAAGAACTTGCCAAATCGGTAGATGGTGCGCAAGCAAACAAGGGGTTGGCGGAACACGTCAGCCTATATTTCAACGCAGAATACGCCAAGCGCAATCCGCAGGCAGCCCCCCCTCTGACGACGGTGCTTGCTGCGCTCGATGCCAATCAACTGGCGTTGCAAAGCGTATTTGTGGTGGATAACCCCAATCCTTTGGGGTCCAAAGACCAGATGAGCGAGCCGCCAGTTGACTTTCCCTATGGTCGTGCGCATGGTGTGTACCACCCGGGCTTTGAGCGCGCCCAAAAGCTGTCGGGTTACTACGACATTTTCATGATCGATACCGAAACCGATACCGTCATTTACACGGTGTTCAAAGAGCTGGACTTTGCCAGCAAACTTTCGGGAGATGGTATCTCTGCCAAAACCAAGTTGGCAGAGGCTTATCAAAAAGTCAAAGTTGCCAAACCAGATGCGGTTTACCTGTCGGACTTTGCAACCTATTTCGCGTCTTACGACGACCAGGCGGCGTTCGCCGCAGTGCCTTTATATGACGCTGGCAAGCAAATCGGAGTGCTGGCCATGCAGTACCCGATTGACAAATTAACCGACACGCTGAACGCCAACAAGGCATGGAAATCGATTGGATTGGGTGCTTCGGGCGACGTATTTTTGGTGGGCCCAGACAAACTGATGCGTACCAATGCGCGTTATGCGATTGAAGACAAAGCGTCATTTTTCGCCCAAATCGGCGATAAGCTTGATGGCAAAGCCAAGGCCATTATTGAAAAGAAAAATACAACCGTCGGCCTGATCAAAATTGATTCAGACGCAACTCGCCCCGCCTTTGAAGGCAAAGAGGGCGTGGTTGAATTTACAGACTATCGGGGCGTACCCTCCATTGGGGCATATGCACCCGTCAGGGTCCAGGGCTTGAACTGGGCCATTGTGGCAAAAATCGACGAGGCGGAAGCGAACCAACCGATCTCGGACTTGAACCAGTCTTCGCTGATACGCGCTTTGCTGATTGCCTTGGTCGTGGTGGTGGTGGCGGGTCTTGCCGTCACGCTTTTCCTGAGAAGATTCCTGTCGCCTATTGCCAAACTGTCTGACACTGTGAAAGCCGTTGCAGGTGGCGACAGCACCGCTCGAAGCCAGCTCGTTGAGAAAGACGAAATTGGCGATTTGGGGCGAGCGTTTGACACATTGCTCGACGACCGTATCGCCGCACTTGAAAAAGCCACTGCTGAAAACGAAACCATCAACAACTCGGCCATTGGTTTGCTGCAAGGCGTGTTTCAGTTGTCCAACAAAGACCTCACGGTGCGCGCGCCTGTAACCGAAGACATCATTGGTACGGTGTCTGCGTCGGTTAACCAGCTGGCCGATGAAATTGGCACCACGCTGGTTGACGTTCGCAATGTGGCTGATGAAGTGCGTCGCACGTCCGCCGCGCTGCAAGAGCAATCAACCTTTGTAGAAAACGCAGCGCTGCGCGAGCGTGAATCACTTGATTCGATGGCCGAAACTCTGGGTCGAGCGACCCAGCAGTTGAACGACGTAGCCCAGTTGTCCGTGACATCCAGCGCCACGGCCCGCAAGACGGCCAGCGCCACACAAGCTGCGCAAACAGCGGTGGAGGGCACGGTGCGAGGAATGGACGCGCTTCGCGAATCGATTTCCGAAACTGAAAAACGCTTCAAACGCCTGGGTGAGCGTTCGCAAGAGATTTCAAGCGCTGTGGCGCTGGTCAACACCATTTCTGAGCGTACGCACGTGCTGTCACTCAACGCGTCAATGCAAGCCGCAACCGCTGGCGAGGCCGGGCGCGGCTTTGCGGTGGTGGCACAAGAGGTGCAGCGGTTGTCAGACAGCTCGCGTCAAGCCACGGCACAAATTTCACAGCTGGTGGCCAATATTCAGGCAGAAACCAATGAAACCCTGCTGACCATGAACCGCCTGATCAGCGACGTGGTGTCGCAGACCGAGTTGGCCCGCCTGGCTGGCCGCGAGATGACGCAAACCCAAATCGCTACCACCGAGCTGGTGGGCTTGGTGCAGCAGATTGCGGCGTTTTCAAGCCAGCAGGAAGCACTGGCCGCCGCACTGCAGCAAAACGTGCTGGACATCAATGACAGTACCAACCTGACGAGTTCAGCCATTACCCAGCAGTCAGAGGCCACGCGAACGCTGGTCACGTATGCAGGCCGACTGACTGACGCTGTGGGCCAGTTCACTTTGCCTGACACGGCAAAAGCTTAAGCAGTGTTGAGCCCCCAAAAACTGGCCCCACTGCCGTGAAACTAGACGACTTGCTTGACATGCTGCGCGCGGAGTTCGCGCTGGATGTGCCCGCAACATTGGACACGCTGGCCGAGTGGCAGGCCAGCCCTGGTGCCGTGCCTGTGGGCTTGCCTGACATGTTGTCCTTTTTAGACCGCTCAGCCGAGGTGGTGCAAATTGTCGGCATGCAGGGCTTGGCTGGCTTTATGCAGCAAGTACGCACTTTTTCTGACCTCATCAGCCGTGCAGACACCACGTTTGCGCCGCCCGAGGCTGCTGGATTCACACGCTCTGCCAGCCTGAAATGGCTGGGCAGCTGGATAGAAAAAGTCACCGCTTACCTCGACAAGCCGGCCGATGCTGCGGCTGTCGAGGCGATGGCCAAGTACCTGTACCGCTGCCCCTTAAAGCCCAATACCGATGCTGTGCTGGAGCTGGCAACGCTGCTGGCCGTCAAGCCAAGCTTGCCGCGTGATGATCCTGACTCTGCGCCGTTAGAACAGGCACTGGATGCTGATGTGAGCCTGTCAACCGAAGAAGTTGACGGTGACTTGCTGCAAGCCTTGCTGATCGATGCGCCCCAGCAGCTTGAGCAACTGGAAAGCATTTTGCAGCGTTGGTCAAGCGGCTCAGCCGCAGCGGCAGACTTGCAGGAGGCCCAGCGCATTGCACATACCTTCAAGGGCAGCGGCAACATCATCGGCCTGCCAGGCGTTGGCCGTGTTGCGCATCGGCTCGAAGACATTCTTGAATATGCACTCGACGCTGTTGGCAGGCAAGAGGCAGTTAACCCGGCCATGGCTCGGGACAGCCTGCGCGCGGTGCTGACTTTGCAGCAAATGACCGCCTTTCTACAGGGTGAAGAGGGCGAACCGGCAGACTCTAAAAATGTCTTGCAACGCCTTCTGGACTGGGTGCAGTGGATACGTGATGGCCAGGCACAAACGGCCAACCCAGATGCGCTGGATGGTGCGGTTCAAACCATGTTGGACAACGCACAAGGCAACACGGTCGTTGCGGCCACCACGGCTGAAGCCGCATCAACGGGCAGCGATAGTGCTACCTTGCGGGTAGGCGTAGACCGTCTGAGCCGCATGCTGCGACGCGCCGGTCAGTCCATCGTGCAAACGCAGCGGCTGGCGCAATTGCTACAAAGCGCCAACGACCGGCTGGATGCCGTGGCGCGCAGCCAAAAGCAGCTGACCGAGCGCCTGCGAGAGATGGAAACCATCGTTGGCAGCCAGGCCGTGGCGCTGCGCGAACATCAAAAAGACGGGGACTTTGACCCGCTTGAGATGGATCGGTATGACGCCCTGCACGTGCTGTCACGCGCCATCTCCGAAGCGGTCCAGGACGGGCAAGAGCTGGTGCAGCAAATCCAGCTGGACACGGGCAGCGCCAGCACCTCCCTGCGCGACGAAAGTTATGCCCAGATCGATCAGCACAGAGAGCTGCTGGCCGCACGGCTGATTCCAGTCAAAACCATGGTGCCGCGCCTCAAGCGCAATGTGGCACAAACCGCCAGCGTGACAGGCAAGCAGGTGGTGCTGAACATTCAAGGTGACACCGTGACGATGGACGCCGACGTTTTAACCCGGCTGACAGAACCGCTGCTGCACTTGCTGCGCAACGCGGTCGACCACGGCATTGAAATGCCAGACGAGCGGCAAGCCTTGGGCAAGCCAGTGCACGGCACGGTGACGGTGGCTTTCAAGCGGGTCGGGCAAGAAGTGGAGATCACGGTGGTCGACGATGGGCGCGGCCTGGACTTGAGCCGGATTGAAGAAAAAGCCAGAGTCTACGGTTTGATAGCGCCTGACACGCATCTGCCCGAAGCCGAACTGCGCCGCATGATTTTGCGGCCCGGCTTCAGCACCCGTGACAAAGTCACGGAGGTGTCTGGTCGGGGCGTGGGGATGGACGTGGTCAATGACCGCATCTCAGCGCTTAAAGGCCGGCTGGCAATTGACAGTACAGCCATGCTGGGTTGCCGTTTCACGCTGCAAGTGCCGGTGTCCAGCGGTGTGGCGCACGCGCTGGTGGTGCAGTGCGCGCAGGAAAGCGTGGCGCTGTCTACTGACCAGGTCATCACGGTGCTGCCAGCCGGGCAAGCCGAGCTCACGCTGGCCGGAGACCGCCTCATGCTGAGCCATGAGGGCCAGTCTTACCCAGCCTTCGTGCTGTCGCACTGGCTGGGCTTTGAAGAAACAAGCGCCATCGACGCGCGAAGCGCCGCGCGGTTTTTACCCGTCTTGGTCAAGGGCGCCGATGGCGTCACGGCCTTGATGGTTGACGCGGTACTGGACTCGCGAGAACTCATTTTGCAGGGCATTGGTCAGTTGACCCGGCGTATTCGCGGTGTGGTGGCAGGTGCGCTGCGTGCTGATGGCAGGCCACTGTTTTTAATCGACGTGGCCGAGCTGGAACGCGCCGCGCGGTCGTCAGTGCAACTGGTGTCGTCATCGGCCCTGCGCAGGCGTTTGCAGGTCGAGCGCACCCGCGTGCTGGTGGTCGACGACGCGCTGTCGGTCAGGCGTTCCATGCAGCAACTGCTGGGCGATGCCGGTTACGACGTGGCTACGGCAGCTGATGGCTTTGAGGCGATTGAGCAAATCCGCCTGAAGCGCCCATCGCTGATGTTGACTGACCTGGAAATGCCCAACCTGAATGGCCTGGAGCTCACCCGCCGGCTGCGCGAGGTGCAGCAGTGGATGGACTTGCCGATTGTGATGATCACCTCACGCGCAGGCGACAAGCATCGTGCGATTGCGGCTGAAGCAGGTGTGGATGTGTACCTGACCAAGCCTTACCTCGATGCTGATTTGCTGATGCATGTCCGCAGCCTGTGTGCGGCAGATGCGGACAGCTTGCTGGCTTGAACTTTGGGTTCAGGCATCTGCTTCAGTCGGGCTTCAAACCCAATCGCTCAATCACTGGTTTCCAGCGCTTGAGCTCTTCATTCATGAACTGCCCCAGTGCCTCTGGCGTGCTGCCTACCGGATCAAAGTAGGCGGTTTGCAGGCGCGTTTGCACATCGGGTTCTTTGAGCACGGCTGCAATCTCCCGACTCATGCGCTGCACCACAGCCGGCGGCGTGCCTCTAGGGGCCATGTAAGCAAACCAGGGCGATGCCTGGATGTCATCAACGCCCGACTCTTTGAGCGTGGGTACATCAGGTAGCAGGGCGGAACTCTGGCTGGCTGTCACGGCCAGAGCCTTGATGCGACCGGCTTTGGCCTGCGGCATGATGGCCACCGGTGGCAGGCAGGCGAATTGAATGTCACCTTGAATCATGGCGGTCACCGCTTGGCCTGATGACGCATACGGGAAGTGCACTGCATACGACTTTGTGCGCAGCTTGAGCAGTTCCATGCTCAGATGCGAGATAGATCCGTTGCCACTGGACGCAAAGTTGTATTTTCCAGGGTGACGACGTATCGCCTCCAGCCAGTCTTGAACGGAGTTGACGCCCATCGTGTTCGAGACTGCGCACACATTCGGCGTGGTGGCCGCTAGCGTAACGGGCACCAGGTCGCGAAACGGGTCATACGGCAGGTTTTTGTACAGCACCGTGTTGTAGACCAGCGGCGCATTCACAGACAGCAAAAACGTGTATCCATCGGGTATGGCTTTCGCCACCATGTCTGTGCCAGTGTTACCACCGGCGCCTGGGCGGTTTTCAACAATCAGTGCCTGATTCAACCGCACAGCCAGCTTGTCGTTGATGATGCGTGCCAGGATGTCGGGCGAAGAGCCGGCTGCAAACGGCACCACGATTTTCACGACGCGCTGCGGCCATTCCTGCGCATGCGATACGGACACGCATGACGTTGCCGCAAGCAGCACCCTGACCATGTGAAAAAACTTCATGTGCGCTTGTCCCCCATCGGTTCCATGACAGCAAAATCGCGTTGCTCACGGGCAATAAATCCTGCCATCAGCGCGCGATAGCAGGCTTCAACGACCTCAGGGTAGGCGTCATGCTGCGCTGCAAGCAGCAGCACCTTGTCAATCACTTCCTGCTGGCGCGCAGGCGCTGCGACCTGAAACGCATCGGCTTTAAAGCGCGCCGCGTCCTTGACGTAACGGCCACGCTCGGCCAGAAGCGGCACGATTTGGCGGTCAATTCTGTCGATGTTGGCGCGTATCTCAGCCAGCGTTTCGCACAGTGGTTGGTAGGCCGGGTCGAAGAAGCGGCGTTGTGCGCCTCTGGTGGTCGAGGGTTCTTGGTTCATGCGTTAGAAATGGCTTTTAACCTAACGTAGGTTCATCTGGCAATTCATTGCGATGTGCCTTGCTGTGATCTTCAGGAAAGTAAGTCACCAGCAGCGCTGACACTTCGGCGATCGCCTGCGTCAAGCCGTCTTCAAACAGGTCTTGTTGAAAGTTGTGCCGCATTCGCACCAACATCGCTTGCCAGTCGGCATCCGTCACGTGAGCAGACAAGCCCCTGTCGGCAACGATTTCAATCGCCCGCTCGGCCAGTTGCAGGTAAATCAGCACACCGTTGTTATGCTCCGTGTCCCAGACACCCAGCTTGCTGAACAGCATTACCGCGCGCTGGCGAATCAGCGCTTTGACCGGGGCTGTTTTACCCATCCGCCACAGGTAGCTGACCGGCAGCGCCGCTTCGACATAAATCCGTATCTGGCCTGTGTGGCGGCCTTCGCTGGCAGCGACGCTTGTCGTCAGCCGCTCCAGCATGGCTGGCGGTATGGCGCGCTGTGCATCTGACGCGTCAGGCCAGGCGTGCCTGATCAGGGTTTTGATTTTGTTCAGCATGGCATCACCAATGTCATCACCAGCTCCCCGACGAGCCGCCGCCGCCAAAGTTGCCACCGCCGCCGCTGCTAAAACCGCCGCCGCCGCCACCACCGCCAAACCCACCCGCGCCACCACCCCAGCCGCCTCTGCGCCCCCCGCTGCCCACACCGCCCAGCCCACTGAGCGAGCCCAGGCTGGCAAACAACGCGAACACCAGGGCAACCACAGCTGCGCCGCCCGCAATGATCAAGCTGCTGGTAAACAGCCAGGCCAGCACGCCAACGCCGCCGCCGGTTACCACAGCGCCCAACTTGCGGCCCATGAAGCCAGAGAGAACCCGGGCGCCAATCGGCACCGCAAAAAACAGGAATACCGCCATGTCCGTCCACTGAAAACCTGGTTTGCTGCGCCCATCGCTATTGCCTGACTGTGGTGCGGGCAGGTTTTCGCCACTGATGCGCGCCATGATCTGGTCTGCCGCCGCATCCAGCCCGCCCGCAAAATCACCTTGCTTGAAGCGCGGCGTGATCGCGTTGGTGATGATCTGCTGGGTTGCCAGGTCGGGTAGCGCACCTTCGAGCGTTTTGGTGGTGGCAATGCGCACCTTGCGGTCGTTTTTGGCCACCACCAGCAACAAGCCGTCGCCAATGTCTTTACGGCCAATCTTCCAGGCATCGCCCACCCGCTGGGCGTAGTCAGTGATGTCTTCTGGCAGCGTTGTTGGCACCATCAGGATGACGATTTGCGCGCCCCGGGCTTTTTCAAATGCCGCCAGCTTGGCCTCAAGCGCCTGGGTTTGCGCGGCTTGCAGCGTGCCGGTTGTGTCGATGACGCGGGCATTTAACGGCGGGATGGTTTGCAGGTCTTGCGCTGTTGCTGCAAAATTGAAGCAGCCAGCAAGCGCTATTAATACAGGAGCTGCTCGCGCATATATCCATTGGGCTAGACGCATATTTGATACCTAAAAAACGGTCATTTCGAGCATTTTTAGTGATTCCACATGCTACTTTTTCTCAAAACTCATTTCTTCTCAAAACTGACAGATGGCGGCTTGCTGATCTGCGCTTCGTTTTCGACCGTGAAGTTCGGCTTCACGTTGTAGCTGAAGATCATCGCCGTCAGGTTGTTGGGAAAGCTGCGCGTCAGAATGTTGTAGTCCTGCACGGATTTGATGTACCGGTTACGCGCCACGGTGATGCGGTTTTCGGTGCCTTCGAGTTGCACCCGCAAGTCCTGAAAGCCCTGGTTGGCCTTCAGGCTGGGGTAGTTCTCGCTGACCACCAACAGGCGGCTCAAGGCGCCACTTAATTCACCTTGCGCGGCCTGGAATTTTTTAAACGCTTCTGGGTTGTTCAGTGTTTCAGGCGAGACCTGCATCGACGTGGCCTTGGCGCGCGCCTCGACCACTTTGGTCAGCGTGTCCTGCTCAAACTGCGCCTCGCCTTTCACGGTGGCCACAATGTTTGGTACCAGATCTGCGCGCCTCTGGTACTGGTTCAACACCTCAGCCCAGGCCGACTTGGTTTGTTCGTCGAGTGTCTGGAACTGGTTGTAGCCGCAGCCTGACAAGGTCAAGGCAGTACAAACCAGCAGCAAGCTTAAAAAACGGGATTTCATGGCGGGGTCTCCTCAAAGCAACACGCAACAGTACCATAGTTACATGTTGCCATTTGTAGTCCAAACGCGTCCTAAAACTGTGAAAGCCACCTTGGCCGACTGGTTCACGGCGTGCAGCTGGAAAGCCTTTAAATTTCAACGTGACGTGTGGGCCGCCATTGGTAAAGGCCAATCCGGCTTGCTGCATGCCACCACGGGTTCTGGCAAAACGTATGCCGTCTGGCTCGGTATTTTGATGCATTTTATGGCTGCAGCCAAATCAAATCGTGCGCGAGCAGCTCCTGAAAAAATAGCAAACAAGAAGCCGGTTGCTGAACCCCTGACGGTGCTGTGGATCACGCCGATGCGGGCGCTGGCGGCGGACACTCGTCTAGCTTTGCAAGCCCCGCTCGATGTGTTGTTGGCTCATGGCCTGTTCAAGCACTGGACTGTGGGCGCCAGAAGCGGCGATACGGCGAGTGCCGAACGCAGTGCCCAAAATACCCGCTTGCCAACTGTGCTGGTGACCACGCCTGAAAGCCTGTCGGTGTTGCTGTCGCGTGCCGATGCTGTAACAGCACTGGGCAGCGTACAGGCGGTGGTGGTCGATGAATGGCATGAGCTGATGGGCAACAAGCGCGGCGTGCAAACTCAACTGGCCTTGGCTCGATTAAAAGCATTTAATCCAGCACTTGTGATTTGGGCCATGTCTGCGACGCTGGGCAATCTGCAAGATGCCATGCACACGCTGCTTGGCCGAACCGACGGTACGCTGGTGCAAGGTGCAGTGGCAAAAAAACTGATCATCGACACGCTGCTGCCCGCCGTGGCTGAACGCTTTCCGTGGGCGGGGCATCTTGGCTTGAGAATGTTGCCGCAAGTCATCGTTGAAATTGCACGGAGTGCCACTACCCTGGTGTTCACCAACACCCGCTCGCAGTCCGAGCTGTGGTACCAGGCGATCTTGCAGGCGCGACCCGACTGGGCGGGGCTGATAGCCCTGCACCATGGATCACTAGACCGGGGCGTGCGTGAATGGGTCGAAGCGGGTCTGAAAAGCGGCGAGTTGCGGGCGGTGGTGTGTACGTCAAGTCTTGACTTAGGCGTTGACTTTCTACCCGTCGAGCGGGTGCTGCAAATCGGCTCGCCCAAAGGCGTGGCGCGGCTGCTGCAACGGGCAGGCCGATCCGGCCACGCGCCAGGCAGGCCATCGCGCATCACGCTGGTCCCCACGCACAGCCTGGAAATCATTGAAGCCGCCGCCGTGCGTGCAGCAGTGGCCAGCGGGCAAATAGAGGCGCGTTCATCGCCCAAGTGCCCACTGGATGTGCTGGTGCAACACCTTGTGACGGTGGCACTCGGGGGCGGCTTCGTGCCTGCTGAGCTGTTGAAAGAAGTGCGCTCAACCGCCGCCTATGCTGATTTGAGTGATGACAGTTGGGCGTGGTGCTTGTCCTTTGTCAGCCAGGGCGGCGCTTCACTGGCTGCGTACCCCGACTACCAGCGCGCCGTGCCCGACGAGCAAGGCATATGGCGCGTACCCAACGCGCAGCTGGCACGCCGCCACCGCATGAACATTGGCACCATCGTTAGCGACGCCAGCATGGCGGTGCAGTATTTGAAAGGCGCAAAAATCGGCACGGTCGAAGAAAGCTTTGCGGCTCGCCTGAAACCCGGTGACTGCTTTAACTTTGGCGGCCGCTTGCTGGAGCTGGTGCGCATCCATGACATGACGGCGTGGGTACGCAAAGCGACTGGTAAACGCGCGGCCGTGCCGCGCTGGAGCGGCGGGCGCATGCCGCTGTCAACCACGCTGGCCAGCAGTATGGTGGAGCAACTGGCACTGGCTGCCCAGGGGCGCTACGACTCGCCCGAGCTCAAGCGGGTCAAGCCGCTGCTGGAGTTGCAGCAGCAGTGGTCAGCATTGCCCACGCCACAAACCTTGCTGGCTGAAGTGCTGACCACCCGCGACGGCACGCATTTGTTTTTGTACCCCTTCGCCGGACGGCATGTGCATTTGGGGCTGGCCAGTTTGCTGGCCTGGCGGGCAGCGCAAATCGCGCCGCGTACCTTTTCTATCGCGGTGAATGACTACGGCTTTGAATTGCTCTGCGCAGAGCCGATTGACTGGTCAAATATGCTTGTAGCCCTTTTAGAACGTGCGCAAGGTGCTATGCTTTTGGATGAAGTGCTGGCCAGCCTGAATGCCAGCGAGCTTGCGCAACGCCGCTTTCGTGAAATCGCCAGAGTCTCAGGCCTGGTGTTTCAAGGCTACCCCGGTGAAAAGCGCAGCAACAAGCAATTGCAAGCTTCGTCGAGCTTGTTTTACGAGGTGTTTCGCAAGTATGACCCCGGTAATCAGCTCTTGGTGCAAGCACGTGACGAGCTGCTGGCCGAAGAGCTGGACATTGAGCACTTGCAGCTCAGCCTGGCGCGCATGTCAGACCAGCAGCTGGTCATCAAATCACTCACCAGGCCCACGCCTTTCTCCTTCCCGCTGATGGTCGAGCGTTTGCGTGAAAAGCTTAGCAACGAAAGCATGGCCGACCGCATCGCCCGCATGGTGCAGCAGCTTGAAAAAGACGCGGGCGGTGATGCTTCTGCCTCGGCGCTATCAGACATCAGCCAGGCCCTGGCGCTTGGCAAAGACACGCTCACGTCGCTGCATAAGCGCGAGCGTTTACCGCGCCGCAAAACCCGGTGAACGCCAAATGATGCTGGGCAAACCACTACCCATCGCCTACGCAGGCCACACCGTGTGGCTGCTGCCCGAACACGCTCTGTGGTGGCTAGAGGGCCGGGTGCTGTTCATCGCCGATCTTCATATCGGCAAAGCCGCCACCTTCCGCGCCCTGGGCCAGCCTGTGCCCAGTGGTACCACGTTTGAGAACCTGCGGCGCTTGAGCCAGCTGATCAGCCACTACCAGCCTGTTCAATTGGTTTTTCTGGGCGACTTTCTGCATGCCGCACAGGCCCGTACAGCCTCGGTGCTCAGCCAACTGGGCGTTTGGCGGCAAAGCCACGCGAACCTGAACTGCACATTGGTGCGCGGCAACCACGACAGCCGGGCAGGCGATCCGCCTCAAGAGCTAAACATGGCTGTGGTGGATGAGCCTTACCTCGTTGGCCCCTTTGCAGCTTGCCACCACCCACAAACGCACAGCACCCACGCCGTGTTGGCTGGCCACCTGCATCCGGCAGCGCAACTACAAGGCCCAGCGCGTGACCGTTTGCGGCTGCCGTGCTTTGTGTTTGAAGGTCGCAGCGCCATCTTGCCTGCATTTGGTGAATTCACCGGGGGCTTCACGGTAGAGCCAAAGCCTGGCGTGCAGTTGTATGCGGTCGGCGGTCAGGCGGTTTGGCAATTGGCAGTTACATCCAAAGGTATAAAAAATGCGAAAATGCAAACTTTTTAGATGTCAAATAGGCCTCTAGCCCAATCAAATCAAGTGCGAGCAGCTACTGATAAATGAGCATACAAACTTTTACTGCGCTCCGCGCTTCATGGCAACCGGCACTGCGGCTAGCGCCAACCCAGCCCCGGCTCATCATCGCTGGAGCCACTGGCGTGTTGGGCGCAGAGGTACTTCGCCGCCTGGCGGGTGGTGGCCGCTTTGCGCACACCCAGGTGCTGGCCAAAGAGCCGATGGCGAGCAGCCTGACGCAGGTCAGCATGGTTGAAGTGACGGGCGATCTGGTGGCTTGGCAAGCTGTGCCTGCACAGGTGGGCGTGGTAATGTTTGAGCCGCCACGTCTGTATTACCAGCGGGAACGCACTCTGTGGACCCCTGCTCCTGAACAACTGCTACAGCTGGCGCAGTGGCTCAGGCGCTGCGGTGTGCACACGCTGGTGGTGGTGGTGCCGCATGCGCAAGGCCGTTTGCCTGATGCCATCAAACGCGGCTTGGCCAATCTGGACGAACAAGCGCTGGCAGCCGTGGGCTTTGAGCGATTGCTGCTGGTACGGTCAGCGCAAAAAAGGCTCACCACCACTGCGCCAGGCTTTTTGAACAAGGTAGCCGCCTGGATGCTGTCAACCCTGAGCTACATGATCCCTGCCACCGAGCAGCCGGTGCGGCCAATCAAGCTGGCAGAATTCATTGACGTCGCGCTGCACCAACTACCCGTGGGCACACATGTGGCGTCGCCTGAACTGCTCTGGCGCTCGGCCGAGGGTGCTGACACGCAGCGCATTGTGTCGGCGTGGCTTAATAGCAGCACCGTACAACACCAAACTGGCTAGCCCACCATGCGCAAACCCAAATCCCCACCCGTTGATGCAAGCAGCCCCGACGAAATGGAAACTGCCTTTTACCAGGCGCTGCAGCATGGCGACATTGACAAGCTGATGGCCTGCTGGGCCGATGAGGACGACATTGTGTGCGTGCATCCTGGCGGTGCGCGGCTGCTGGGTGCAGGCGCGATTCGAGCGGCGTTCGAAATGATGTTTACCAACGGCAGCATTCAGGCCCGCGCTGAAAAAGTGCATCGGGTCGAGTCACTTGGCTCCAGCGTGCACAGCGTGCTGGAGCGTATTGAGGTGCTGACCGAGGAAGGCCCGCGTCATGCCTATGTGATTGCCACCAACGTCTACCAAAAAACACCCGAGGGCTGGCGCATGGTGGCACACCACGCCAGCCCCGGCACGCCGCGCGAGATGCTGGAGGTCAATGACAGCCCGCAAGTCCTTCATTAGTATGCGTGAGCAGCTATGAAATACGAAGCGCCCTGGTGGCTGCCCGGCGGTAATTTGCAAACTATCTGGGCGGCGCTGCGGGCCGAGCGTTACGTAGGCAACGCACCAACGTTCCGGCGTGAACGCTGGGTGACGCCGGACAACGACTTTGTGGATGTTGATTTTTCACATCACGCCACGTTGCCGGACTCACCTCTATTGGTCGTCTTTCATGGCCTTGAAGGCTCGTCTGGCAGTCACTACGCCGAGGCGCTGAGCGATGCCGCGCGCGCGCGTGGCTGGGCTTGTGCGGTACCGCACTTCAGGGGTTGTTCGGGGGAGTTGAACTACGGCCCGCGCGCCTACCACTCAGGTGATTTTGAAGAAATTGACT
>Ga0123339_10001971_pt1 | contig 14001 bp, 20 predicted proteins | sample lystaG_FD_89956 | JGI IMG/M metagenome (GOLD analysis project Ga0123339, IMG submission 89956) | Glacier valley bacterial and archeal communities from Borup Fiord, Nunavut, Canada, to study Microbial Dark Matter (Phase II) -... | ecosystem: Environmental > Aquatic > Freshwater > Ice > Glacier ... | reverse complement strand
TCGTTGGCGAACACGCCGGGGTAGGCGGCGCTGGCGACCGCGGTGGCGCCGGCCCCGCCGGGCAGGACGGTGACGCCGGGGATGATGAGATTGGGAGGGGCCACGTAGGTGCTGCGGCTGACCAGCAGGTTGCCAGGGGTGAAGGCGGTCTGCGCGGCGGCCTGGTGGACCCAGGCGGCGGATGCGGCGACGAGCGCGGTGGTGGCGAGCAGGAGGCGGGTCATGCAAGGGCCTGGGGCGCTGTGATCCCCGCCACCTACCCTGGATGCGCCGGGCCAGCGATGGCATTCCGGTGACGGTTGCATGACACCGGCATCGGCACCGTCATCCCAGCGGCACCGCCGGGAGTGGCCTAGCCCTGCGGCAACGCCGCCAGGGCCTGCGCCATCGTGGCGTGCATGCCCAGCACCTCCCCGTCCGCGCAGCGCCAGGCCTGGATGCCGGCGGGCGTTCGGGTCAGGCCGGCGGCGGCGAAGGGCTGGCCCGGGCGGTAGGCAAGCGCGAAGGCGCCGCGGTCCGGGGCATCACCGGGGTGGCCGTCTTCGACCTGGAGGCGGGCGTAGCCGCTGCCGGCGGCGTGCCAGGACAGCAGCGCCATGCGGTCCTGCACGGTGAAGCACACAGCGGCGTGCGGGGCGGGCGGCAGGGGGCGCGCGGCGAACAGCGGCAGGACCTGGGCGGTCCGGCCGGGCATGCGGGCGTGCGGGGCGGCGCGCGGCTGCAGGCGGACGACCTGGGCTGGCGGGCGCAAGGCGGGTATGGTGGCAGGGAGCATCGGAACCTCCGTCCGGCCCCGGGGACGGCCGGGGCACGCACGCTGTATCGCAGGTCCGCATTACCGCCGGGTGTGACCCAGGTCACGTGCCGCGTGGGGTGGCGCGCCGGGGCGGGGCGTGCCTGTGGCGGATGGGCCACAGGTGTGTCACGGGGGGTCACATCCAATTATGGACGGTTGAGCGCCTCGCTGATGGCCTGCATGGCCTGGGCGTGCCAGCGCTGCACCGCCTTGTGGTCCGCGCCCAATGCGGTGGCCAGGCGGCGCCAGGGATAAAGGTGGCGGCCGGTAAGGGGGTGGACCAGGGCGCGGGCGCCGGCGATGCGGCGCAGCACGAAGCGGCCGTCCGGGATCAGGCTCAGCCAGGCGAGCACCCGGTCCATGCGGTCGATGGCGGCGGGGTGGGGCGCCGGGGGCCGTGCGGGCGCCGGTCCGCTGCCGGGGGCGAGCAGGACGGCAGCGTCCCGCACCCACTCCAGCCCGCCGCTCCGCAGGCGGGTGCTGTGGCCGGTGTTAGGCAGCGCCAGCAAGGTGGCGCCTGCGTCCTCCAGCATGTGCTGCACCCAGGCGGGGGTGGTGGGCAGGCCGTCGGGGGTGTGGGGGTTGGGGACACCAAATCCACCAGCTCCACCAATTTGGGGTGGATAACTCTGTGAATTGGTGGGACGGCCAGGCACACCAACTCCCCCGCCAGTTCCGGCCTGGGATGCCCCCGGAGGCGGGCGACACCCACCCATTCCACCGTCAACAGGGGGAATTGGTGGGCGGGCGGGGGCATAACCGCCAGTTCCCTCACAATTCCCCTCACCAGCTTCCCTGGCATCCCGCACATCAGTTTCCTCACCAATTCCTGTGGACAACCTGTGGGCGTTGCTCATTCGCAATAATCCCTGTTGGGGTGCAGGAGCCGTGCCGTGGCGCTGAGGCGGCGGCTGTCATCGACGGTCATGCCCGGCCGGTCACCGCCCCGGGTCATGTGCCGCGACATCGCGGGCACCAGCAGGCCGTTGCCGATCCAGGTGCTCACAGTCCACGTTAGGCTGGCCCGGCGGGACGCCCAGCGCGTCGGCCAGCACCAGGCGGAGGGCGGGATACTGGCCGGGTCGGGCGAGCCCCCGGGCCTGGCGTCGAGCGGGGCATCAAGCGTGCCAGCCGTCATTACACCCATCACCGTGGGCGCCCGCCGCGGCCCTCGAAGATGGGGTAGGGGTAGGGGGTGCCGGCGGTGCAGGTGCCGGCGGTGATGCGGCCCCAACTGTCCGGGTGGCCCGGCGGCAGCGGCAGGCGGTTGTCCGGGCCGGGCCGGCCCTGCACGATGCGGCTGGGGGCGGTGCTGCAGGGGCGGGCGGGGGTGTCGGCTTTGGTCGGCATCGGCATTTGTTCCCTTTTTGTTCACCCAACTTTGAAAGCTAATTTTCCTATGCCGTAGCGTCAAGGGAATTGTGGGCCTTGTGAGGTGCGCGAAGCGTGCGTCCCGGGCACACCGGATTAATAACAATTGCACCAGAGTGGTGGGTGAGGGGGCATAGAAGGTTGCCCTGGCGGGCTGGATCGGCTAGCGGTATGGGAACGACATTCAGGATGTGCAGGCATGGCAACGATCACGGGCGCGAACGGGCAGACGATCACGCTGAGCCTTGGCTCGACTGAGGCGGCCGGGCAGGCTTTGGCGGCGCAGATCAGCGCGGCGCTGGCCGCCGGCACGTCCACCCTTGTGCCGGCGCCCGGCAGCGTGCCGCTGCCGGCGCCGCAGACGAAGGGCGTGTTCGTGCAGGGGACGCCGAACCAAACGGTGAATCTCGGGCCGTCGGTGACGACGTTCGTGGACACGGCCACGGGGGCCGAGACGGTGTTCGGCGGCGGCGGCGCGGACCAGCGGCTGCTGGCCGGCAGCGCGCCCGTGACCTACTTGCAGCTTGGCGGCAACGGCGTGGGCGTGACGGGTGACGGTGGCGGGCTGTTCGGGCTGACGGGCGGGTTCAACCTGCAGACCGGCGCGGGCAACGACACCATCTTCGCGGCCGGCAACAACACCATCAACGCCGGCGGCGGCAACAACATCATCGTGGCGCTGGCCGGCACCGGCAGCGACACCATCACGCTGGCCGGCACGTCGGACGTGCTGTTCAACTTCGGCACTGGCACCATGTCGGTGCAGGGCGGGGCCGGCACGGCGCTGATAGCGCCCGGCCCGGGCAAGCTGAACTTCGTCGGCGGCAGCGGGGCTGCGACCATCTTCGCCGGCACCGGCAGCGACACGGTGGCGCTCGGCTCGGGCGGCGGGCTGGTGTTCGGCGGCACGGCGGGCGGCAACTCCATCCAGGGCGGCACCGGCGTGGCCGGCAGCACCCTATTCGGTGGCGGCAACGGGGACGTGCTGTCGGCGCGCGGCGCCGGGACCACGACGCTGGCGGCCGGCGGCGGCAACGAGACGCTGACGGGCGCGGCCAGCAGCGCCAACAACATCTTCTACGGCCTGCGCGGCAACGCGTCCTTGCAGGGCGGCAACGGCAACGACACCTTCGTGGTGGGCGCGGGCAACAGCACGGTGAACGGCGGGCCGGGCAACGACCTGATCGCCATCGTCGCCGGCGGCGCGGGCACCGTGACCGTTACCAACTTCACTGCGTCCGAGCGGGTCACGTTGTCCGGCTTCGCCTCTACCGAGGCCGCGCGGGCGCTGGCCACGGCGCAGGTGGGCGCCAGCACGGTGCTGACGCTGGCCGACAACACCAAGGTGACGTTCGTGGGTGTCACCAACCTGAACGCCAGCAGCTTCGTCTAACCTCCCCGCTTCTATCGCGGCGGCGCGCGCCGGTCCCCTCGCGGGGGCCGGCGTTTTGCATTCGGGACGTTTGCGTTCAGAGGTTTGCATACGGGGCGGGTGAACCGCGGGCGGGCGACGCCGTTAGGGAGGTGTGGCCCGTGCCGGGCCGTGGAGGGATGCGACCATGCAGATGCAGATGCCGGAGCCTGTGCCGCCGACGCCGGGGTATCCTGGCAACCTGCCGGGCGGGATGCCGGGCGACGTGCCGGGGGACCTGCCGCCGGGCGGGCCGGAGCTGCCGCCGCCGTATGACCCGATGCCCGACACTGGGCCGAGCGAGATGCCGGACACCGGGCCGATGGAGCTGCCGGACGCGCCGATGATGTAAGGCGGTGCGCGGCCGATGGAGTGCCGAGCCGCTGCGCTCCTCACAACGATGGGTGGAGCGGGGTTGATAGGGATGTGATCGGGTGGGGTCGTGACGGTTGCGGGTTGGCTGCATTACACCCGGGATAAGACAAGAAGGATGACGCACTATGCCGCGCCGGGCGATGGTGGTGGACGACGAGGACTTGGTGCGCTCGTTGCTGGCCGAGGTGCTGGCCGATGAAGGGTTCGAGGTGATCGAGGCCGGATGCGGCGACGAGGCGCTGGCGTTGCTGGACCAGGTGGCGCCGCTGGACCTGCTGGTGACCGACGTTCACATGCCCGGCGGTGCGGACGGATACGAGGTGGCACGCCAGGCCCGGGCGCGGTGCGCCGGGCTGCCCATCGTAGTGCCGACGGGGCGTCCAGAGGCGGGTCGGCCCTGGCTGGGCGGGGCCGGGGAGCGGACGGCGCTGGTGCTGAAGCCGTTCCGGATCGAGGCGATGCTGCAAGCCATAGGGCGGGTGGCGGCGTAGGCCCCTCAACTAAATCGCCTTGGTTAAACAACCGTTAATCGTATCCGACGTTCCAGGGAGTCAACACTCTCCGAGTGCAACCAGCGGCAGCCCAGGCCCGGGTCGCCCGTCAACTACGACAACGGCAGCACCGGATTGCTGTTCGTCTATGGCACCCCTGGCGTGACCGGCACTGTAAGCAGCGGGTCCGGCACCCTGATCTCCACCTTCACGGTGGGCGCGAACAGGGTGGCGCAGGTGAACCTGGGTAAAACCAACGTGATCACCGGGTTCAACACGGTCGAGAACAAGAGCATCACCGTGCGGACGGACGTTGCGTCGCAGATCGATGACGCGTCCTACCTGAGCCGGGAGCCTTCACGACGGACAGCACCTACCTGTTCGACAGCACGGCGCCGGGCCAGGACCACTCTGCCGTGGGCTACGCGTCGAGCGCGGGCGCCGGGTCCGAGCTGACGGTGGTGGGCATGCAGGATGGCACCGTGCTGACGGTGACGCCCAAGACGGCGCTGCAGGGCCATGCCGCGGGGGTGCCGTTCAACGTGACGGTGAACGCCGGGCACACCGTGATGTTCGGCTCGGCCAGCGGGGACGTGACGGGCACGCATGTGGCGTCCACGGCGCCGGTGGCAGTGTTCGGCGGCGCGTCCTGCTCCGACGTGCCGAGCATCAGCTATGCCTGCGACCATCTGCTGACGGCGCTGCCGTCTACGGACCGCTACACCAAAAGCGCCATCGTGCCGCATGCCGCGAACCGGGACGGGACGAACAACCTAGTCCGCGTGGTCGCGGGCAGCGACAACGCCCAGGTGTTCCTGGACGGCATGCTGAAGGGCACGCTGGCGCTGGCGGGCGATTTCCTGGACATCAACAGCGGCGCGGGCGGCGTGGTAACATCGGACAAGCCGGTGCTGGTGACCGAGTTCCTGACCGGCCAGAGCACGCACCCCAACAAGCCCGGCGACCCGGCCCTGAGCTGGGTGCCCGGCGCCGATCAGTACCTGAAGGACTACATCTACTCGACCAGGGTGGGGACGGAGGCGTTCCGGCGGCGGGCGTGGGCAGGCGCCCCGCCCCAGTGGAGCGGGGCCTTGCGTTTCCCGGCGTCCCGTCCGAATCTGGCGTGGTCCATCAACGGGAGCGGGTCATGGCCAAGGGCGAACAGAAGTCGAACCGGGAAGCGAAGAAGCCGAAGGCGAGCAAGACGGCCGCGGCGGTGAAGGGGGCGGCCGCGAGCAACACGCCGCCGCCGCGGCCGGAGCCGGGCAAGAAGTAGGGGCGCCCGGCGCGCGCTTGCCCCTCCTTGGGGGGGTGGGCGCCTACTTCGCGGCCGGCATGTGCGCCTGCATCTGCTTGAAGCCGTCCTTGACCTCGTCGCAGGTGGCTTGCGGGGTGTCCTTCTGCTCCCGCGTGCCTGAGGCGACGCCTTCGGTGAAGCGCGTCATGGCCGGGCTGGGGCCGTTGGGGTCCACGCCGGAGGCTTCGAGCATCGCCTTCGCCAGCGGCATGACCTCCGCGCGTGGCACGCCGCAGACCGTGGCGGCGCCGGTGAACTGCCCGGCGGCGAAGGCGATCTCGTCGGCGTCCTGCGCCCGGGCCGCGGTGCTTGCCATGCATGCCACCAGAGCGGCCGCCATCATCCAACCACGCATCGCCGGTGCTCTCACTACAGGGTAGGCGGGCAACATAGGTTCGTGGCGCCAGGGTGGCTAGGGGGGACGTGGCCTAGAAGTGGGCGGGCACCGGATCGACCCCGGCGGCGCGGGCGCGCTCGGCACAGGCGCGGAGGAGCTCGCGCTTCTCGGGCGTGCGGTTGAGGCCCTTGTTGCGCAGGGCCTCGGTGCGTTCGGGGGTGTCGATCCAGCCCAGGGCGGCCTTGCGGGCCTGGACGCGGGCGAGGAAGTCGTAGAGGGATTCCATTGCGGGGCCTCCGAGGTCAGGAGAGGCCGAGCAGCGCCGGGTCGCCGCCATCGTCCCTGATCCGTTGCAACAGGTATGCCCTGTCGAGGGTTTCCGCCAGCCCGAACAGGGCGAGGGCCTGGTCGAGGCGGGACGTGTCGGTTGGGGAGGCAATGGCGTGCTGGCCCAGGCGGTCGGCGATCAGGTCCTCGATGGCAGGCAGGGTGACTTGGCCGGGGGGGACGATCTCCATGCGCACCAGCCGGGTCCGGTCCGACCGCCCGTCGAACAGCGGCCCGGACACCTGCTGAAAGCCGTATCCGGGATGTTCGGGATGATAGTAGCCGATGCGCAGCCGGCCCGGGCGGTCCTCGGGCTGGAAGCCTTGTTCCAGCATGGCGGCGTGAAAGGCCGGGCCGCGCCCGGCTACGATGTCGAAGTCCCCGGAGGGGAACCAGCCGCAGGTATAGAGCGTGACGGCGGCGCCGCCCACCAAAACGGCGTCATCGCCAGTGCGGGCGCGGTAGGCGGCGAATGCCAGGGCCAAGCGTTCCAGCGCTGCAAGGTAGCCGTCCGGCACGGCGCTACAGCAGCCCGGCCCCGCTGAAGCCGCCGAACACGCCCAGCAGGGTTGTCAGCCCCACCACCACCGTCACCACCCAGCGATACCAGCCGCGCAGGCGCACCGCGGGGGGCAGGGCCTTCACGCTGAGCGCGATCAGGAAGCCCAGCACCAGCGGCAGCAGCAGGGCGTTCATGATCTGCACGCCGACGTTGAGGCTGACCAGGTTCGGCCACACCCACACCAGCACCGCGCACCCGGCGACTGCAGCGGCATACAGGCCGTAGAAGGCCCGGGCCTGCGGCGGGCGCAGGTTCAGGCTGCGCTGGTAGCCCGTGACCTCCCCCACGCCCCATGCGAGGGCCAGCGTAGCGACGATGGCGGCGACCATGCCGGCGCCCAGCACGCCGGCGCTGAACACGGCCCGGCCCAGCCCGCCGCCGAGATAGGGGGTGAGCGCCTCGCTGAGTTCGCCCACCGTGGTCAGGCTGGCCTCGGGGTTGGCCTTGCCGATGGTGGCGGCGGTGGCGACCAGGACGGCGGCCATCACGAGCTGGGTGATGACGGCGCCGGCCGCGGTGTCCCACCGGGCGGCGCGCAGGTGTTCGGGGCGGAGGCCTTTGTCGGCGATGGCGGATTGCTGGTAGAACACCATCCACGGCATGATGACGGCGCCGATGTTGGCGGCGGCGAGATACACGTATTCCTTGTTGGCGTAGGGGATGGTGACGGCGCCCTGCGCCATCTCGGCGATGCCGGGCTGGGCCATCCAGGCGACGATGAAGAACGCCAGCTCGAACAGGCCGAGCGCGATGGCGATGCGCTCGACCCGGCGGTAGGAGCCGGTCAGCACGACGGCCAGGAGTGCGATGGTGGCGAGGCTAAGGCTGAGGCCGCGGGGAACGCCGTACAGCTCGCCGATGCCGGCGACGCCGGACAGCTCGGTGATGAGAGCGCCGAACACCGCGACGGCCAGGCCCGCGACCGAGACCCAGGCCCAGGCGCGGCCGAAGGTGTCGGCGATCAGCTCACCGTGGCCGCGCCCGGTGTGGAGGCCGAGGCGGACGGTGAGTTCCTGCACCATGAACAGGATCGGCATCAGCACGATCTGCAGCAGCAGCAGGCGGTAGCCCCACTGGGCGCCCGATTGCGCTGCAGTGATGATGCTGCCCACGTCGGTGTCGGCCAGCATGACCACAAGGCCCGGCCCGAAGATGGCGGCGTAGCGGCCGATGCGGGTGCTGCCAGGGGCCGGGGTAGGCAGGGTGGCGAGGGCGTCGGGCAAGGGTGGCCTCGTTTGGTGTTGCGAGTGCTTCGCAGTTACACGGGTGGAGGCTGGGGGGCAAGGGCGGTGCGTCTCCCTCTCCCTTCGGGAGAGGGTTGGGGTGAGGGGGTCGTTCGGCGCTGCGCTGGACGAAGGGGGAGGTTGCTTGCGGAACGTGCCGTCTGCCGCTCCGCAGCGAGACCCCCTCACCCCGACCCTCTCCCGAAGCGAGAGGGGGCAGAGGCTTGCCCTACTGCCCCTGCCGCCGCCATACCCGGCGCATGACCCTGCACCTCCACAACAGCCTGACCCGGCGCACCGAGGCCTTCGTGCCCGTCGATCCCCAGCATGTCCGCATGTACGTCTGCGGGCCGACCGTCTATGACCTGGCGCATGTCGGCAACGGGCGTGGCATGGTGGTGTTCGACGTGCTGGCGCGTGTGCTCCGCAGGCTCTATCCGCGCCTGACATACGTCCGCAACGTCACCGACGTGGACGACAAGATCAACGAGCGGGCGGCGCGGGAGGGGGTGCCCATCGCCGAGGTGACGGCGCGGACCGGCGCGCAGTTCGCCGCCGACATGCTGGCGCTGGGCAACCTGCCGCCAGACGTGGAGCCGCGGGCGACGGCGCACATCCCGGAGATGCTGGAGATGATCAGCGCGCTGATCGGGCGTGGCCATGCCTATGCGGCGGAGGGACACGTGCTGTTCTCGGTCGGGTCCTATGCCGGGTATGGCGCGCTGTCGGGGCGGGACCCCGACGCGCTGCGGGCCGGGGCGCGGGTGGAGGTGGCGCCCTACAAGCGGGATGCCGGGGATTTCGTGCTGTGGAAGCCGTCGCCGTCCGAGTTGCCGGGTTGGGACAGCCCGTGGGGGCGGGGGCGTCCGGGGTGGCACATCGAGTGCAGCGCGATGGCCTGGCGCTATTTGGGCGAGACGTTCGACATACACGGCGGCGGCGGGGACCTGCTGTTTCCGCACCATGAGAACGAGCGGGCGCAGTCCTTGTGCGCGCTGCCGGGCAGCGGGTTCGCGCGGTATTGGCTGCACAACGGGATGCTGAACGCGGAGGGGGAGAAGATGTCGAAGTCGCTCGGCAACTTCTCCACCATACGGGACGTGGTGGCGGCGCATCCGGCGGAGGCCGTGCGGCTGATGCTGCTGCGGGCGGGATACCGGGGGATGCTGGAGTTCTCGGAAGCGGGCTTGCAGGAGGCGCGTGGGGAGCTGGACCGGTTCTACCGGGCGCTGGAGCGGGCGCCAGGTGCGGGCGGGGATGTGCCGGGAAGCGTCATGGAGGCGTTGTGCGACGACCTGAACACGCCGGCGGCGCTGGCGGCGCTGCATGGCTTGGCAGACCGGGCGATGGCGGGGGATGCGGAGGCCGGCGCTGGGCTGCGGGCCGGGGGGGCGCTGCTGGGGCTGTTGCAGCAGGACCCGGCGGGGTGGTTCCGGGGGGGTGATGCCATAAACGTCGATGTGGTGGAGGACCTCATGGCTGCGCGTGCCGCCGCGCGCCAGGCAAAGGATTTCAAGAAGGCGGATGAATATCGTGGTCTGCTGCGGATGTCTGGCGTAACCGTCGAGGACGCTCCTGACGGGAGCAGCAAATGGCGTCGTCTGTAGAACCGTCATTGCGAGGCGCGCTGGCGCCGTGGCAATCCAGGGGCGGCACGGGCGGTGCTGGCGGCCCCTGGATTGCCACGGCGCAAGCGGCTCGCAATGACGGGTTTCGCCGGGCATGACGGGGCGGGACGGCGGCGCGGACCTGCGGCCGGGCGCGCCGCTGGACCCTGTCGTGATCCTGGTGCGGCCGCAGCTGGCGGACAACATCGGGGCGTGCGCGCGGGCGATGGGCAACGGGGGGCTGTTCCACCTGCGCCTGGTCGCCCCGCGCGATGGCTGGCCGCAGGAGCGGGCGTGGCGCATGGCGTCGGGCGCCGACCGCATCCTGGATGCGGCGCAGGTGTTCCCGACGGTGGCGGATGCCGTGGCGGACCTGCACCGGGTGCTGGCGACCTGCCCGCGGCCCCGGCACGTGGTGAAGCCGGTGCTGACGGCCCGCGCCGGGGCGGGGGTGCTGCGGGACGCGGCGGCGCGCGGGTTGCGCAGCGGGGTGCTGTTCGGGCCGGAGCGGGCCGGGCTGGACGGGGAGGACATGGCGCAGTCGGACACGCTGGTGCGCTTCCCGCTCAATCCCGGCTTCGACAGCCTCAACCTGGCGCAGGCCGTGATGGTGATGGCCTACGAGTGGTGGGTGGCGGCGGACGGCACGCCGGCCGCGGTGTTGCAGACCGGGGAGAGCCAGGTGGCCAGCAAGGCGCTGCTGGAGGGGCTGCTGGGACACCTGGTCGATGAGCTGGATGCGAGCGGGTTCCTCCGCAACACGCCCAAGCGGCCCGGCATGATACGCAACCTGCGCCACCTGCTGCAACGCGGCGAGGCGACGGAGCAGGAGCTGCGGACGCTGCACGGCGTGGTGGCGATGCTGTCCCGCGGCCGGATGCGCCGGGGGCGGCCGGACGAGGGCGGGGAGGACGGGGGCGGGGAGCTGGAGGGGTAGGGGCCGCCCGCGCCAGCTGGGGCTGGGCGCCGGGCGCCTATTGCAGCTCCTTCGCGCGCTTCAGCAGGAGCAGCATCGCCTTGGCGTGGCCCTTGCGTTCCGTCTCCGAGGCATCCTCCTCAAAGGGCACGGCCACGCGGGCATACAGGTTCATGTCCTTGAAGAACGTGTTGCACTCGCCGACGTTCATGCCGATGTCGTAACCTTTCTCTGCGAGGTTGCCGACGTTGCCGACCTGCTGGTTCAGGTTACGCGCCAGGGTCATGATCCCGGCGTCCCGCCAGGTGGCATAGGACGTGTCCTTGACGACAGGCACGAAGGCGGCCGCCAACTTGTTGAGGTGCGTCCCATAGCTTTTCTGGATGTTCTCTGCGGTTGCATCGAACACCCCGCGGACCAGCTTGGCCGATTCCGTGACGTAGCCGCCTACGGAGTTGGGGTTGGCTGCGGTGGCCAACTGTTCCGCCGCCTTGGCGATGCTGGCGCACAGCGCCGTCGCGGACTTCGGCACCAGCTTGTTGGCCTTGTAGTCCTTCTCGGTCTTCTCGGCGACGTCCCGGGCTTCCAGCGCAGAGGCGCGCAGCTTGGCGGCGGCGCCGGATTTGGCGTCCTTGACCGCCTCATCCATCGCCGTCTTCAGCTTGGGGAGGGTGAAGTCCTTGCTGCCGCGCGGGAACAGGACCTGCATGTCGAACATGGTCCAGTCCACTTTCTTGTAGTCGGCCTCCAGGGTGCGGAGCGCGTCGCCCATGCCGGTGTAGCCGGCCATCTTGGCCAGGGTGCCCTTGTTCTTGTCCCAGTTCTTCTGCGTCAGCACTGTGTCGTAGGCAGGCACGGTCGTCATTGACGCGCTCCTATGCGTGTTCGGATACGCAACGGTCCTACGGACACATCTTCGTGTCAACACCGCAAGGTGATGATCGGCGCGCCCCTACAGGGGAAGCGGGCCGGAACCCTGGGCCGCCGCGTTCGTTGGCAGATGGGTTTGGAGGTGTGTGCGATGCGGTGGTCTGGATGGAAGCTGGCTGTGGGAGCACTGGCGGCATGGGCGGCGGCGGCGCCGGGCGCGTCGGCGCAGTTCTACCGGCCCGACGAGGCGCCGCGCTACGAGGGGCGCGGCTACGACGAGCCGCGGTATGGCGACCCCCGGTATGGGCGTGAGGGATATGGGCGTGAGGGATATGGGCGGGACGGCTATGGGCGGGACCGCTACGACCAGCGCCCGGACGAGCGGCCGGACCGGTATGGCCGCGGCTATGGGGGCGGCGGGTATGGTGGCGGTGGCCGGGGCGGCAGCTACCAGCAGTCGTGCGGGGAGGCCCGGCAGGACGGCTCGACCCTGACGGCCGTCTGCCGGGACGGGCGGGGCGGGCAGGTGCAGAGCAGCCTGGACCTGAACCGCTGCGGGCGGTCGGACGTGGCGAACAACGCCGGGTTCCTGCAATGCGGGAACGTGCGGGCGCGCGGGCAGCGGGTGCAGTAGCGGGGAGGCGGCGCGGCGGGCTACCTTGCTGGCAGCAGGGCGCGGGGCCGGGGATGGACGTGAAAGGGGCGGTGCAGGCCGCCAAGGGGTATGTGGCCGGCCTGGGGTTCGAGCAGGTCGAGTTCAACGCGGCGCATGGGGCCTGGCGTGTGACGCTGGGGTTGTCACGCCCGTGGGATGTGGCCCGTAGCCTGTTCCCGGCGATGGGCGGCGGCCTGCGCCGGCGCCGCAGCCACAAGGCCGCCACCATCGCTGACCAGTCCGGCAAGGTGCTGCCGCTGAAAAACTGGATCGAGCACTAGGTGCGGCGTCCGGCGTTGCTGGATGCCAACCTGCTGGACCGCATTGCCGACCCTCGCAAGCGGCTTGAGCCGAGCCGAGCCGTGCGGGCCGCTATCCTGCAAGCCGGGAGGCGGAATGTGCCCTGCGCCGCCGCGGCGGACCGGCCCGGATGGGATGCGCTCGGGCTGACGGATGCCGTGCTGCTGGTGCTGGGGGCCGATCCGCCCGTGCTGCTGACGGCGGATCCCGCGCTTCACCTGGCGGCATCGCGTGCGGGACACGGGGCGGTGAACCTCAACCACCACCGGAGCCTCGGGTGATCCTTGCCGCCCTGGCCGACGCCCTGGGCCTGCTGCTGGCTGGCGACGCAACCCTTTGGGGCATCATCGGGCTGTCCCTGTCCGTCAGCCTGGCGGCGTCCGGCATAGCGGCGCTGGTAGGGGTGCCGGCGGGGGCGGCGCTGGCGGTGGTGCGGTTCCCGGGGCGTCGGGGGGTCGTGGTGGCGGTCAATGCCCTGCTGGGGCTGCCGCCGGTGGTGGTGGGCCTGGCGCTGTATCTGCTGCTGTCGCGGGCCGGGCCGCTGGGGGGGCTGGGCCTGCTGTTCACGCCTGCGGCGATGGTGCTGGCGCAGGCGGTGCTGGCGACGCCGGTGGTGATGGCGCTGGCGCACCGGGCGGCGGCCGGGGCCTGGGCGGCGTTGGGGGACGAGTTGCAGATGGACGGGGCGGGGCGGCTGCGGGCCGTTCCAGTGCTGTTGCGTACGGTGCCGGGGGGCGTACTGACGGCGGTGCTGGCCGGGTTCGGGCGGACGGTGTCGGAGGTCGGCGCGATCCTGGTGGTGGGGGGCAACATCGCCGGGCACACGCGGACGATGACGACGGCGGTGGCGCTGGAGACGGCGCGGGGCAACCTGCCGTTCGCGCTGGCGCTGGGGGTGGTGCTGCTGGGGATCAGCCTGGGGGTGAACGCGGTGGCGTTCGCCGTGGCGCGCGGGGGGCGGTAGAAGTGGCCATGACACGCCGCATGCTGCTTGCCCTGATGCTTGTCTTGCCCGTGCAGGCGCGGGCGCAATCCCGCTTCATCACCGTGGCGTCCACCACCAGCACGGAGCAGTCCGGGCTGTTCGCGCACCTGCTGCCGGCGTTCACGCAGGCGACTGGGATTGGGGTGCGGGTGGTGGCGGTGGGCACAGGGCAGGCGCTGAAGCTGGGGGAGCGGGGGGACGCCGACGTGGTGCTGGTGCACGACCGGGCGGCCGAGCTGCGCTTCGTGGCCGCGGGCTGGGGCGTGGGCCGGCGGGAGGTGATGCACAACGATTTTGTCCTTATCGGCCCCCGGTCCGACCCGGCGGGCGTGATGGGCGGCCGGGACACGGTCGAGGCGTTCCACCGTGTGGCCGCCGCCCGCGCGCCGTTCATCACCCGCGGCGACGACAGCGGCACCAACGCGGCGGAGCTGCGGTTCTGGCGGGACGCCGGGATCGACCCCAAGACGGCCGGCGG
>Ga0123339_10001968_pt1 | contig 14008 bp, 14 predicted proteins | sample lystaG_FD_89956 | JGI IMG/M metagenome (GOLD analysis project Ga0123339, IMG submission 89956) | Glacier valley bacterial and archeal communities from Borup Fiord, Nunavut, Canada, to study Microbial Dark Matter (Phase II) -... | ecosystem: Environmental > Aquatic > Freshwater > Ice > Glacier ... | reverse complement strand
CTGTTCCAGACTATCGCCCAGCCCGACGCAAACCTGATGCTAGCCAGCCAGCAAGCGGCAACCGCCCTGGTCAACTCGCACGAGCAGATACCAGTGCTGGCCTGGCTGATGCAGGTGGTAGGCCGCTAAGCCCACGATGGGCAGCAGACTGGCAGGGGGCGCACCAACAATACTGCCAATATGAGATTGCGATTGAGTTTGTTTGCACGGACATAAACCAGTTGGGGCAGCAGACTGCAAAGAGGAGAGGGAAAGAAAACGCATGAACGTACCTGCACAAATAGCCACACCTTCAGCCGACCTTATGGTGGTGCTGCCAGAGTTGATTGTGATGGTGATGGGCATTGTGATTCTGATCACCGAGTTGTTCCTCAAGAAGGAGCAGCGCAGGCCGGTGCTGACTGGCCTCGCCCTGGTTGGGCTGGGGGCGGCGTTGGTCTCCGTCTTCTTCTACTTCGGCCAGAACCACTTTACCTTCATCAGCCCATCCAACTGCGACACGGCGCACCAGGCCACCTGCGGGCTGGTAATAGTAGATGACCTGGCTAACTTCTTCAAGATCATCTTCCTCAGCAGTGCAATCCTGGCGGTGTTGCTCTCGGCTACCTTCATTGAGGAGTTCGGGATGCCGCTCGGCGAATACTACTGTGTACTGCTGATGGCGACGGCGGGCATGATGGTGGTCGCCAGTGGCACCGACCTGATCACCATCTTTGTGGGGATCGAACTCTCCTCGCTCTCCACCTATATCTTGACTGGTTGGGCGCGCAACGACAAGCGGGGCAACGAAGCGGGCCTCAAATACTTCCTGCTCGGTATCTTCGCCACCTCGATCCTGGTTTATGGCATGACCTGGACGTATGGGCTGACTGGCTCGACCAATATCTTCCAGATTGCGGCCAAGATGGGCGGCCTGATCGGCGTGGGTGGGGCGACCGCCAACACGCTGCTCACCCTGGCGGTGCTGCTGTTGGTCGCGGGCCTGGCCTTCAAGATTGCAGCCGTCCCCTTCCATATGTGGACACCAGACGCTTACCAGGGCGCGCCCACGCCGATGACCGCCTTCATGTCGGTGGCTCCAAAGGCAGCAGCCTTCGCCGCGATGATCCGCATCCTGGTGCAGGGGATGGGCGCGGCCTGGCAGGTGTGGGTACCGGTGATCGCCGTCCTCAGTGTGCTGACCATGACCCTCGGCAACATAGTGGGCGTGGCCCAACGCAATGTCAAGCGGATGCTGGCTTATTCTAGCATCGCACACACGGGCTACATTCTGATCGGCCTGGCTGCCTTCAAGCCGGGAACGGACACTGGGGCGGTTAGCAGCGTGATGTTCTACAGCTTCGCCTACACCTTCATGAACATGGGCGCGTTCGGCCTGATCGTCTGGTTGCAGCATCAGGGTTTGGGCGAGGAGTTGGACGACTTCAGCGGCCTCTCGCAGTGGTCGCCAGGGATGGCGGTGGTAATGACCTTCTGCCTGATCTCGCTAATGGGCATTCCGCCGACAGTCGGCTTCTTCGCCAAATACTACGTGTTCATCGCTGCGATCCGTGCTGACCTGACCTGGCTGGCGGTGGTTGGCGCATTGAACAGCGCAGTAGCTGCCTTCTTCTACGTGCGGATAATCTGGTATATGTACTTCCGCGACCCCAGCCACCCACGTGCGGTTGCAGCCACCCAGGCGCGGGCCAACAATACTGCCAGCCTGCTCCGCCCTGGCGCGGGCCTGATCGTCGGCAGCCTAGTGCTATCGGCGGTATTGACCGTCGTGTTCTTCTTCCTCATCGGCCCGGTGACTAACTTTACTAGCAACGTGTTCAAGGCGGCAGCGGATGGTGTGTCACAGATGGTCAAGTAGGGCGGGTAAGCACGCTGCCAGCAAACCGGTACTGCTGATCCGCGCTGCCAATGCACTGGCAGCGTGCTTACCGCCCTGAAGTTGCTAGAAAGAAGCAGATGAGCGGCAACCACTACCCAGAGGGTGAGCAGCCAGATACGCCAACCCCACCCTCAGCAATGGACGAGGTGCCATCCACCCACCAGTCGCCAGCGTACCAGCCGCCATTCTATCCCCCTGCTGGCGGTCGGCGCGGGCCGGGCGTGGGACTGCTGCTGGGACTGACGGTGGTGGGGCTGCTGCTGGCCGCTGGTCTAGGCTACCTGCTGTTGCAGCCGAGGGGGGGCAGCGCAACATTGGGGCTGGCGACTGCCGATGCAAAGAGCATCCTGGCGGCTGCCGATGCCGCGCAGGACAAGCTGACCAGCCTGCGGTATGTGATGCGAGCCAGCTTCGACAACCTACCAGGCAGCAAGGGGCCGACTAATCTCGACTTGCGCGGGGAGATCGTGCGGCCCGACCGCTACACGCTGGCGGGAGCGACCGTGGGTGACTACATCGTGATTGCTAATGACACTTACTTCAAGCAGGCGGGCGGCAGTACCTGGGTCAAGACCGACCAGCCACAGCTTGGCAGCGTGCTGATCAACCCCAACAAGCCGCTGGGGGACTACGCTGGCTACTACAAGGATGCGGTGCTGTTGGCTGATGAGCAGGTCGCGGGGGTGGCTTGCTATCACCTGAAGCTCAACTTGAGCGGCAGCGACCTCGGCGGCCTGGCAGGCAGTAGCAGCATCGCCGTGGAAGCCTGGATTGGCAAGGCGGACAACCTGGAGCGCAAGGTGCTGCTCGACCTGAGCCTACCTGGTTCGGCGCAGGCGATCCGCACCCGTGTGGAGACGACCTTCAGCGACTTCAACGCCGCAATCAAGATCGACCCGCCACCAACAGTCAATCCGCAGTAGTCTAGCTGGAAGGGGAAAGAGCTTGCGAAACAAACTGGTGGCCTTGCTGACTGTCGGCCTGCTGCTAACTGGGGTGGGCTGCGACAGCCCGGCCCCAGCCAGCCCCAGCCCTGCGCCACCAACGCCCGCCATGCTGACCGCAACCAGCAGCCAAGCGACCGCGACTGCGCTAGCCAACCAACCAACGACTACGACGGCCAGGCAGCCAGCGACTGTAGTAAGCCGACCCACAGTGGCGAGCTTCCAATGCGTGGTCAAGCCGTTGCAGGCAACCGTCGTACCCGTCGCTGGCTCGACCGCCACGCCTGTGCTGGTTGCGCCACAGGAGGGATTGAAGCTAGCAACCCTGCGCTTCCTGCGTGGCTCGCAGGGCGAACGCAGCCTGACGATGACGGTGGAACTCGCCCTTAGCGGGCAGGAGCAGCAGATTGGGCTGATGGGGCGCACCGCAATGGCCGACGATCATGGGATGCTGTTCGACTTCGGCCAGCCGACTAGCGACACCTTCTGGATGGAGAACACGGCCTTGCCGCTGGCAATCGCCTTCATTGACCAAAACGGCACGATCATTGACATTCAGGAGATGGCTCCCTTCGATGACCAGACCCAACATGGCCCTAAGAGCGACTACCGCTATGCTTTGGAGGCGAACACTGGCTACTTTGCCCGCCACTGTGTGCAGGTGGCAGACATGATCGTGGTAGAGCCGTAAGCGCGCATAGCTGGGGCGCAAAAGAGGGGGTGCTGCTTAGCACTCCCCTTGTTGTTTGTGGCGACAGCGGCTCAGGTTAGCTGGGCGCGCTCCTGGCGGAGTACCTGGTAGGCCATTTCGCGCCGTAGCTCTGGCTCTTGCATGGCGGCATCCAGTTGGCACAGCAGGTCGTGCTGGGCGGCCCCGACTGGCAGGCCAAACTCAGTGTCCTCGATGGCGGCCAGCGGCTCCAGCAGGCCGAGGCGAGCGAGGTCGAACATGGCAGCCTGCGCTTCGCCGAAGTGGTAGCCTAGTAGGGCGAGTTCGCTGGGGCGCAACAGCATGGTCGGCTGCACCGCATAGAGGGCAGCGACCTCCAGCGCACAGAAGGAGGTTAGCTGTTCGATCAGGCTGGTCAGGGCGGCCTGCTCCAACCAGCCGCCACTAAGTAGCTGGCGCAGGTCTGCGTTGGCGGGGATTGGCAGGTCCACATCCGGAGCGGGCAGGCGGGCGGGGGGCAGAGCCTGGTTGATGCGCTCTACCAGTTCGCTGATGTGCTGCTTCAGTTCAGCCGCCAGGCTGTAGCGTTCGTCGGCCCAGTCGAACAGGCCGTGTTGCTCGTCCGCAATAATGTCTTCGCCCAGCAGGGCCGCTAGCTGGCTGCGTAGTTGCTCGGCGGTCACGGCCCAGACTAGCACGGTCGTGTCACAGGTCAGCTTGTCGCTACGGACTTGCTCGACGAACTGCGAACCAGCAGCCCGCCACACGGTCAGGTCAAGTACAGCGATGTCGGGCCGCTCACGCTGCACCTGGCTGAAGGCGTGCGCCTCGTCGCTGGTGACCACCTGGTGGCCCTGACTGGTCAACACTTCGCTCAGGAACCTGGTAACTTCGCTGTTATCTTCGACAATAACAATCTTTGCCATTACTTTATACCATCCTTCTCACCAGCCCATTATAGCACTTGTACAGCGTTTATGCAAGGTTTGCACCACGCTTTTGCAGGCTTGGGCATCACGGTAACCCAGCCGCTGGATTGAGGCAACAGATAAGCCCTCGCAGGTTGCGGTAGCGCGCTCAGCAAAGTAGTGGTGGCACACAGAGTGCGGTGAGAGGTAGGATGACGGGCGGCGGAGAGGATGGGCTATGGAGCGGATTAGCTATCGGCAGGTGACGGAGGCCGACCTGGGCGGGATACACGCGACTTTCATGGCGGCAGTGGCTGACCTCGACCAGCGGCGTGGGCGGCAGATACTGGATCGCCCGCAGCAGCATTATGACTGGCAACGGTACTATCTCTTGCGCGAGGACGGGCCGGGCTGGTGGCTGGCAAGTGATCGGGGTGGGCGGGTGCTGGGTTGGGCGGCGGCAGTGCTGCGCGGTGGCACCTGGTTCCTCTCTGGCTTCTGGGTTCACCCGCAGGCGCAGGGCCAGGGCATTGGCAGCAACCTGCTAGCGCGGGCCTTGCAGTATGGCCGCGACCGCTACCAGAGCTACTTCGTTTATGCCTCGGACGATGCCCGCGCCCTCACCCTCTACCAACGCAGTGGGATGTATGCCCAGTTCCCGATCTGGCGGATGAATGGCGACCCGCAGCGGCTGCGCGACTACCAGTTGCCCGACCGCTACGGTCTCAGCGTGCAGCCGCTGACTGCGGGCATGACCCAGGATGGCCGTATCCGGGCTGGGCTAGAACGGCTGGATCGGCAAGTGCGGGGGGCAGCCCGCTGGCAGGATCACTCGTTCTGGCTGGGCTATGTGGGCAGCAACAACTTTGGCGGTCAACTCTACTGGCGCGAGGGCCAGCTTGTGGCGTATAGTTACGTCAGCAACTGGGGGGTGATTGGCCCGCTGGTGGCCGAGCGGTCAGAGGATGTTGGGCCTGTGCTGGGCTACGCTCTAGGCTGGGCGGCGCGGCAAGGCTACAACCGTGTCTTCCTCGACGTGCCAGCGGTCAACATCCCAGCGGTGCGTCTGCTGCTGGGCGAACGCTTCGTGATCAGCGATGTCCACAGCTTCTTTCTCACCAGCCAGCCCTTCGGCCAGATGGATCGCTACCTACCGAGCGGGGCGACCTTGTTCTAGCTGCGGGCTAGCCGATTATTGGTGCAAAATAGCGGTTGGTGGTAAGGATAGGAGATTAGATGAAGCTACGAGATGGCTTGTTGCTGGCGGCGGCTGCGCTGGCGGCTGGCACGGTAGGGGTGGCGGACTACGTGGCCCGCAGCCTGACGGTCAAGCCCAAGCCCGCCCTGGACGGCGACTACACGCTCAATCCCTGGGATATGAACGTTCCCTTTGAGGAAGTGACCTTCGCCAGCGCGGACGGTCTACGGCTGGCGGGCTGGCTGTTCAGCCACCCGGACGAGCAGCGGGTGATCGTCGCCTGTAGTGGCTTCAACGGCAGCAAGGATCAGTTGGTGGGGATCGGCACCTGGCTCTGGCGGCGGGGCTTCAATGTGCTGCTATTCGACTATCGCGGGCAGGGCCAGAGCGACCCGGCGATGACTACGCTCGGCCACGCAGAAGTTGGCGACTGGCGAGCGGCGGTGGACTTCGTGTGCGACCGCTTTCCCGGCGCGCGGGTGGGTGCGCTGGGCTTCAGCATGGGTGGGGCAACCACCATCCTCGGTGCGGCGGTGGACGAGCGGGTGCGGGCGGTGGCAGTGGACGGCCCTTTCGCCGAACTGAAGACGACGGTGGGCAATATCTTTCGGGCCAAAACCCACCTGCCAACCTTCCCCTTCATGGACGTAGCCGAGTGGCTGGTGCAGTGGCGGGCTGGTTATCGGCTGGGGGCAGTGGTGCCGTTGCAAGCGGTGAGCCAGATTAGCCCGCGCCCGCTGCTGATCGTCGGTGGCACTGCCGACACCACCTGCTACTTTAGTGAGCAGGAGAAGCTGTATGCAGCGGCGGGCCAGCCAAAGGCACTCTGGCGGTTGGAGGGAGTGGAGCATTGTGGCGGCTACTTCGCCGACCGCGAGCAGTATGTGGAGCGGATGACCAGCTTCTTCAGCGAGGGGCTGCGCCAGGGTGAGCATCCTTATGCTTAGGGCGGGTGGCTGACCACCATCGCTCTGCATGAGAGTTCATGCTTGGGGCGGCTATCAGCCAATGGATTGCTACAACGGATGGAGTGAGTCGCGGGCAGTGGATGGCGCACGATCAGCCTTGCCAGCCCAGTACGCCAATGCTTGACGCGGCTGGGGGCATGGGGTATGATTGCAATTGCCACCAAATATTGCGCGACCTTAGCGCGGTGAAGGCGCGAAAAACAAAAGGAGATTACTGTGTACGAGCAGGACGAGCAGGACGAGCAGCAACTTAGCGCGGCAGATCAGGAGAATATCGTGGCGCAGGCGGCTACCGCTTTCGACGCGGGGCAGGCGGCGGAGGGTGCAGGCGACAAGGCAGCGGCGGTCAGCAACTACACCGAGGCGGCTTACCTCTACCTGGCCTTGCGTGATGAGCGAGCGACCGAGGCCTTGACCACCCTGGTGCAGTTTGTGCAGACCCTGGACGAGGACGAGTTCGAGGGGGTGCGCGGCGAGCTTGACGAGCAGCACCGCGAGATGCTAGATATGATCGTCAGCCTGGTGCGCCAAATGGACGGCGACAGCGCGAGCGACGATGAGGATGAGGACGACGGCCAACTGATGAACGCCGCCAATATGCCGCCAGAGCAGCAGGCTGCTATGCTGGGGCAGGCGAGCAGCCAGCTTGAGGCGGCGAAGCTGGCCGAGGCTAGTGGCGAGACGGTGAACGCCCTGGCTGGCTACGTCGAGGCGGCGGTGATCTACATTGTGCTGGATCAGGATGAGGAGCGCGAGGCGGCGTTGGCGAACTTCGTCGGCCTGCTGCAAACCCTGGATCAGGCGCAGGTGGCTGAGGCCGCCAACCAGCTTGACGACCAGCACCGCCAGTGGTTGATCGCGGTGATGCAGATGTTGCAGCAGCGCACGATTGAGGAGCATGAGCCAGAGATTCGCGCCCATATTGCCGAGAACCAGGCGGCGGCTGAGGCTGCGCTGCAAAGCGGCGACCACGCTGCGGCCCTGGGCGCGTTGACGGCGGCCTTCAGCAATGCGGCTAGCTTGCAGGATGTGGAGCTTGCTGGCGCAGTGCTGACCCGCTTCGGCGACATGGTGGACGAGGTTGGCCCCGGCGAGATTGCGGGGGCGGTGGCGCAGATGGGTGAGGTGGAGCAGGGTAGCTTCCAGATGATGCTGTCTGCGCTGGCCGAGATGCGCGACCCCAGCAGCAGCGAGGCGTAGTGACCTGCCCGCGTTGTCGCACACCGATGGTCGAGGAGAAGCGCAGCTTCCACAAGCACCGCAAGTGGCTCTGCCCAGCGTGCGGCAAGGTGCGGATGCAGGATTTGCGCCCGAAGAAGGCGATCCCGGCGAAGAGTAGGCCGAGCCGCGAGGAGTGAAACATCTAGCCCACAGTCTTGCACAAGCTAGATTAGTGGCAAGGAGGGGCATAGTGGACATCTACATTGGGGGCGGCATCCGCCTGGACGGTAGCTGGCTGGGCTGGCTGATCGTCGGCGCACTAGCAGGCTGGATTGCGGGCAATCTCTATCGCGGGCGCGGCTACGGCTGCCTGGGCAACACGGTGCTGGGCATCGTCGGGGCGATAGTGGGCGGCTGGCTTTTCCGCCAACTCGGCATCGGCGGCAACCTGTTCAACGGCATCGGTAGCATCATCGTGGCGACGGTGGGGGCGTTTGTGGTCATCTTCATCGCTGACTTGTTTGGCGGCTCGAAGGGGCGTGGCCGGGGCCGACCTTATCGCTAGCCAAGAAGGGCTGCCTGGGTGAGCCGAGCGACGAGGGAGAGCGAGCAGCAGCCTGCTCAACGGACGTGGGTAGGGAGCTTGCACCGCGCTTGGCGTGCAGGGCAGTGGCGGCCAACTTGAGAGCGTGGGTTGGGCGTTCCTAGCAAAGAGGGATTGAGGAGGGCTGATGAATCGCTTGCAGCACTATGCAGTACCGCTTGAGGCGGAGGAGCAGGAGCGGCTGGCTCTACAACTGGGCGCGCTGGATGCTGCCCTGGCCGAGCAGCCGGGGGATGCGGAGAAGCTGTTTGAGCGCGGGGCTGTTTACTACGAGGTGGGCGACCTGGCAGCGGCGATTGCCGACTTCACTGCGGTGCTGAACATCACCCCAGAGGCGACCGAGGCTTACCTCTACCGGGGCATCTGCTATGCGGAGCAAGAGAAGTTCAACCTGGCAATTGCGGATTACAACCAGGCTCTCTTGCTCGACCCCACCTTCGTCAAGGCCTACAACAACCGGGGGGTGGCTTATATGCAGGCGGGCCAGTTGCAGCAGGCGGTGGCCGACTTCGACACCTACATCTCGCTCTCACCAGGCGAGGGGCAGCCGTATTACGGTCGTGCGCTATGTAACGCGGAGTTGGGCCACTTTGAGCAGGCGGCGGGCGACTTTACGCGGGCTATCGAATTGGGGATGACTGACGCGGACTCGTTCAACAACCGGGGGTCTTGCTACCTGTTGGCGAACAAGCTAGCCGAGGCGTTGGCCGACTACAACCAGGCGGTTGCGCTCGACCCGCAGTACGCGGATGCTTACTACAACCGGGCGCGCACTTACGGGGCGCAGGGAGATTACGAGCGGGCGTTGGCCGATTTCACGCGGGCGACAGGGCTAGACCCAGAGAACGCGCAGGCGATGGCAGGCGAGGGTATGGCTCTGGCTCTGCTGGGCCGCTATGACGAGGCGGAGCCGATACTAGCGCGGGCGCAGCAAATCGACCCAGGGGTGCAGGAGCAAATTGCGCCCTTCCTGGCGGCGATCAGCAAGGAGGGCGGCGGCGGGGACGGCGGCTCGGAGTAGGGTTGGCTGTGCTAGTGGCTAGCCGAGCGCACCGGCCTGTGCCAGGTTGCTGCGCGATTGGGGACGACTGAGCGGCAAGCGGCTGCTATCGAGCGCAAGGGTAGACCTGCAACCAGAAGGAGGGATTGAGAAACTATGGACATTCTAACTATTATCCTGGCGGCGATCATCTTTGGCGGCGGCCTCTACCTGGGCCGCTATCTGTTGGAGATGGCGGCATTGCGCGGAGCGTATGTGCGCCCGGCGGCAGTCGGCAGCGCGCTGATCGTAGCGGCGGTGCTGCTGGTGCTGATGATCGCCAACGGCTTGAGCAGCGTGCTGTTCATCGCCTTCTGGCTGTTCGTTGGCATTGTAGTAGGGGCGTTCCTGCGCGGCGGTCAGCGGCGGCGGTAAGCGCACCAGGCGCAGTGCCACTAGCTGCCTGCTCTCGCGGGCGGTTAGCTCGCGGTTGAGGGCTAGCAGGAGCAGGAGGATACCTTCTTCGGCTACGCTGTCTGGGCGCAACGGTAGCCTGCTCTTGTGGTAGCTAACCCGATCTAGTTGCCAGCCGTCGCGTATGGCGGCGACCCGCACGCGGTCTTCAAGTGTCATGCTCATAGCCTCTCCTGCTGCCCTTCCAGCGTTCTACCTCACCAGCCGCGTAGTCATGGCCTACTACGGGGGCTGTATTGCTGCTTGTTGGCTGCTGCCCAGGTCATGGCCCGACCGGGGTGGCAGATGTGCTATAATGCGGCAATGATACGTACCTTCCGCATCGAGCCGCTGCGCTTGTTGTTGACCGTGCTGCTTGCGCTGCTGGTCTGCCGCTTTGTGTTGCGGGCGGTGGGGTCTGACCCCACTAGCCCGCTGGTTGGCTGGCTGCTGGCCGCGGGCGGACTGGTGGCCGCGCCGTGCCAGCCGTTCTTTGCCGCTCCCTATGTTGGTACGCCGGGGCTGGATTTCGCCAGCCTGCTTGCTGCTACGCTGCTGCTGCTGTTGGGCGGCTTGCTCTACCGCTTCTTCCCCAGGCTATTTTAGAATCTTAGTGGCACAGTGCTACCTTTGGCGGCTAGGCTATGGCCGTCGCGCTGCTCACTTCCTGCCCAACCCATCCTCTCGCAGGGGAGAGGCCGGGTGCTACCACTTCAGGTCAGGCGGGCGACGAAGCGGATCGGGAGCTTGCGACCCGCCATCTCATGGGCGACGGTGACTACTTCTTCGCCATAGCGATCCACCATCGCTCGTGCCATGTTGCTACTAGGGCCGCCAATCAGCAGGGTGCCGTCTTCTCTACCAACGACGCGGGTCTGCGACAGCCAGCTTTGCCAGGCGGTATTGCTCAGGCGGCCTTGCATCTCGTACTGTACGGCGCACCACAGTTGCCGTGCCGTTGCGCTGCTAGTCTCGTCGAGGCCGGGCAGGGTGTCAATAGCATTGTTCACTTGTGGCACATTGCTGGGTTGGAGCAGGTGTGGGCCGCTCTGTATAGCATTGTTCACTTGTGGCACATTGCTGCTTGCTACCGTGCTGTGTGTGGCTGGTACGCTGTCCTGGTAACCGCTGAAGTTGGACACAAACCCGCTGCTGGCATTGTTCACTGCTGATACATCGCTGCTCGCTGGCGGGGGATGAGTCGCCCTGTGATTTGTATCATACCACGACTGTGGGGCATTTTGCAATACCCCAGCCGGGTCAGTTTGTGAATTGCCATTGCCAGGACTCTTGCTAGCAGCAGACTCAAGGGCGAGGCCGCGTTGGCTGGCAGCAGCGAGGGCTGCCTTCGTGAAGTAGGCTCCACCACGCTTGACCTTGCCCGCATCCAGTGCCTTGCGGGTGCTGCTGACGAGTTGCTGGTAGAGTGGTACGCCGAGGCGGGTGGCACAGACCAGGTGCCAGTTGAGGCTGTGTTCGTCGCTGATTTGTTGTGCGCCACTAGTGGCGATTGCCAACAGGTTGCTGTGGTCGCTTGCAACGTTAACGTTATTATGATCTTTTACGTTAAAGACTGAATCAACGTTAACGTTATTACTGACTCCTGGTGAAACAGCACTGCCGGGGCCACTGACTCCTGGTGGCACATCGCTGCTGGCGGTGGGGCGGTAGGGAGGGACGGCATTGTTCACTGATGGCACACTGCTGTGGCTAGTATGAGCATAGCCAGCGGCCACGAGAGTAGCACTGTCCACTGCTGAAACAATGGTCGGCTGGGGGTGGCTAGCGAGGGCGGTGTTGTCGGCAGCAGGGGCCACCCTTTGTAGGGGAGCGGCTGCCTGCCAGATGGCGACTGGCAGGGTGGCTTGCTGACCGAGTTGCTGGCCGAGCAAGCGGGCGGCGAAGCTGTGTGCCTCACTGAGCCGCTTGCCGCTGACGACCTCCAGCGTCCCGCTGCTGGTTAGCTGAGTCTCGTAGCTGCGGCGCATGGCGGCTAGCAGGCGGCCTAGCTCGCTCTCCTCGACCAGCGGTTGGTAGGTGGTAAGCAGCCAGGCGGTGTGCTTGCGTGTCCACTCGTCAGCGTCAAATAGGAGATACTCTAGCAGGCCGTGGCTGGGTAGCACAGGGGCGCGATTGACGCGGTAGACGTTCTGGTGTAGCTTCATGCGGCTGCGGCGGTCACTGACCTGTCGCTCCTCGATTAGGCCGCAGAGCTTGAGCAGGTCGCGGTAGCGGATGATAGTGGTGCGGCCAGTGTCGCAGTAGGCGGCTAGCCGTTCCTGGGAGGCGTGCATCCAGCCGTAGAAGGGGGAGCGAGGATTGGTGTCCTCCCAGGCATGGATGGTGAGTAGCAGGCCACTGCCCGTTGGCTTGAGCAGGGGGGTCCACTCGCGCACGAGGCTGAGGGGCAGTTCGCCCCAGGCGTGGGCTGCGTCGGGTTGGTTCAGGTTAGGGTCAGCCATATTCTGCCTCGCTTTTTCTGCCTTGCAAACGTTCAAGTGTGCTGCTGATTCGCATTATAGCAGAACTCCTGTTCGCCGTCAAGACTTTGTGCCAGGTTATCCAGCTTTTGTAGCAGGAAACCTGTCGTTTCTGCCCACTTGTCGCTTAGGAGCTTGAGTTCCTAAGCCGAAAAAGGCGGTGAATCCGCACATTATGCAAAGTTGGCCCCGGCAGGGTACTTGACAAACACGCCCACCTGCTGTATCATATAGACATAAGTGAGGTTCTGAAAGGCAAACGGGTGCCTCCACCTTGCCGGTAGCAATATCGTAAAGGTAAGCAAGTCCACTTATCCTCTGCCCTCTCATAGCCTGGGATAGTGGCTTCGACAGTTTAATCAGCCTAGACGAGAGTACGGATGGCCCCTGTACTCTCGTTTCTTTTTGCCTTGCATCAGGTCATTACCTGCCCCCCTCATGTATGTGGTGATGGATGTGGGGTGTGTGGGGTTTTGTTCCACTCCCCATGCTAACGCCTCTACGTCCCGCCTGCGCCCTCTCAGCGGCCTCCCGGTGGCATGGCCTCCACCTGGTCGGCTGCTGGTCGGTCGCTCATGCGGTCTCCACCCAGTAGTGGCGGATTAGCCTACCGTCTAGCTCTATCTTGTTCTCTAGCTTGCCGCCGTTGGCCTCGATTATCTTCCACGAGGCGATGTTGTCGTCGTTGCAAGTGACTAGCGCGGGGTTGATGCCTAGCTGCTTGGCCTCTGGCAGGACGAGGCGCAGGATGTGGCCGCCACAGCCTTGCCTGCGCTTGCTGGGGCGGATGTTGTAGCCAATGTGGCCGCCGACCTGCCGTAGTCTATCATTCAACTGATGGCGTACAGAGATGCGCCCAATGTACTCGCCATCGTCTACTAGCCAGTAGGTGGTGTCGGCCACCCAGCCTGGCTCAAGGTTGCGACCAGCAGCATGGTCTTGCAGGCGAAGTAGCCCCTCATCGAAGTCATCGAAGGTGGGCAGCATGGTGTAGTCCAGGGTTTCACCAGCAGCCTCGTGTTCAGCGGCGGCGGCTAGCAGGCTGGCCTTGTATTCGGCTGTAGGCAGCACCAGTTTCATCAGCTCTCCTCCGCTACAAGGATGATGATCGGGATGTGACGGATGCCAGCGGTGGCGGCCTGGTAGCCCGCGTACTGTGGCGCGGTGGCGACTATCTGGGGCCAGAGGCGGGCGCGTGCTGCTACATCGGCAGTATGGGCAAGCATTGTGCGTTTGCCACCCTGCATTTCTACCGTCACCTGGGGGTTGGCTAGCAGGTTGAGGTACCAGCCGGGCTGCTGGGGCTGGCCGCCATTGGAGGCGATTACTAGCAGGCGGTCGCTGTCGCGGAAGTAGGCAAGCGCGTGGGTGCGGGGCTGGCCCGACTTGCGCCCAGTGGTGGTGAGTAGCAGGATCGGGTACTTGCCCAGCTTGCTGCCCACGCTGCCGCCGCTAACTCGCCAGACGAGCCGATGGATGCTGTCCACCAGCTTGCCTAGCAGCCGATTGACGGGTTTCGGTTGCGTCTGGCTAGTTGCCACTGCTAGTTACCTCCTCTGGGGCAAGGATGACGAGCGGGATTTCGCGGATGTTGAGGGTGGCGGCCTCGTAGCTTGCGTAGCCGCTCCACATCTTGAGGACGCGAGGCCAGAGGCGGGTGCGCTCGTCCAGGCTAGCGATGTGCGCATGGCGAGACTCCTTCTTGCCCTTATACTCGATCTCCACGTGGGGTCTGTCCTGGACGTTGAAGTACCAGCCTGGGTG
>Ga0123339_10001964_pt1 | contig 14035 bp, 16 predicted proteins | sample lystaG_FD_89956 | JGI IMG/M metagenome (GOLD analysis project Ga0123339, IMG submission 89956) | Glacier valley bacterial and archeal communities from Borup Fiord, Nunavut, Canada, to study Microbial Dark Matter (Phase II) -... | ecosystem: Environmental > Aquatic > Freshwater > Ice > Glacier ... | reverse complement strand
TGGCCGTATGGCGGCACGGTCGAGGTCGGTGAGAACGTCCGCCGGCAGCGCGTGCCGGCGGAGGTGGATCAGGTCGAGACGGGCGGCCATCGGCTGCCTCCTTCTGCTCAAGCGTTGGCTGGAGCTCGGGAGGGCGCGGCCGCCCAGGCGTCAGCGCACTACGTGCGCGGAAGCCTCAGCGGGAGCGTCCTTATCCGAGCGCGGAACCAGTCCTGGGAAGCCGTCGCAACAGGCGCGGAGCGCCTACTGTCGCCTTCCAGGGACTGACTGGTGGATCGCGGGGTCATGGAGTCCCTTGCTTCGGTTGCGGGTCCGGCTGGAAGGCCGGGAGTGGAATTGTGCTCGAACGTCGTGGCACAGGCCTCGCATTCGCGGCAGAATAGGGTTATACCCCTTGGGGTATGGCTGCAACCCCAAAAAGCACCGGCGACGCAGAAAAAGCCAAGCTCGTGAAGCGGCTTAGCCGCATCCGCGGCCAGGTGGACGCGCTGCAGCGCGCCATCACCGAGCAGGACGCGCCCAGCGCCAAGCTGCTGCAGCAGGCGACGGCCTGCCGGGGCGCCATGGACGGCTTCATCGCCGAGGTGATCGAGGACCACATCCGTGAGAAGGTCGTCGAGGCCGCGACCAAGGGCGACGCCGCCGAGGCTGCCGAGGAGTTGATCGGCATCGTCCACAGCTACCTGACCTAACCGGGCCGCAGGACGAGGCGCGGCTTGACAGACTGGTGGGCACACGCCCGCAGACGGCAAAGCGGACACCCTGATCGCCGGACCGGGCGGCGGCCCCCCGCCAAATGCCAGCCATGCCCGCCCCTCGCCACCCCACCCTTGCGCCCCCGCCCGGTTTGTCCGATGACGCCCCCCGTCCCCATCGCGGACGCAAACGCGGAGAACCCCGATGTCAGTCAACGTGCTCTACACCACCCAGGCCACCGCCGATGGCGGGCGTGACGGCCACGCCGCCACCAAGGACGGCACCCTGGACGTCAAGCTGTCCACCCCCAAGGAGCTGGGCGGCGGCGGCGGCCCCGGCAACAACCCGGAGCAGTTGTTCGCAGCGGGCTACTCAGCCTGCTTCCTGGGCGCCATGAAGTTCGTCGCCTCCCAGGGCGGCGGCGTGAAGGTCCCGGACACCGCAACCGTCACCGCCACCGTCGGCATGGGGCCGCGCAGCGAGGGCGGGTTCGGCATTGACGTGCAGCTCGACGTGTCCCTGCCCGGCGTGGACCATGCCCAGGCCGAGGCGCTGGTGGAGAAGGCGCACCAGGTGTGCCCCTACTCCAACGCCACCCGCAACAACGTGCCGGTCCGCCTGAACGTCGTCTGATCCCGCCTGGCCCGGCCTGCACGGCCGGGCCACCTCCCCGGAGCCACCGCATGGACAACGTAGCTTCCGCCGCCTGGAGCCTGACCGGCCCCGCCGCGGCCCCCCTGCCCGGCGCCGGCGCCACGCTGCGCCAGGTCCACGTCAAGGCCGGGCACGTCGCCACCCGGCACAGCCACCCGCACGAGCAGTTCATCCTGATCCTGTCCGGTGCCGGCCGGCTGGAGTGCGAGGCCGGCAGCATCCCGCTGCACCCCGGCACCGCCATCCGCTTCGCCCCCGGCGCCTGGCACAGCGCCGAGTTCACGGCCGACACGGTGTTGGCCGAGTTCAACCTGAACGAGGGCGCAGCGGCCGACTAACACCAACCGGCGTTGACGTTACCGGTGAATGACTTCTGCTGCTGGGCTTCGCGGCAGGTCAGTATCAGCGCCGGTTGGTATAACACCAACCGGCGTTGACGTTGACCTGTCATTGCGAGGGGCGCAGCCCCGTGGCAATCCAGGGGCCGCCAGCCCGGTCTTGTCGGCCCCTGGATTGCCGCGCCGCAAGGGCGGCTCGCAATGACGAAGCGCCCACAGGTCAAGATCAACGCTGGTTGGTATGAGGCTACCAGATCGGAGGTTGACGGGAGGGGCGCAGGCCGCCCCTGTCCCTACGCCACCAGCGGCGCACGTTCCGCCGACGCGCGTGCCCACGCGGCCCGGGCGTCCTCGTCGAACAGCTCCGCCAGCTTCTTCATCACCGTGCCGCCCAGCTCCTCCGCATCCACGATCGTCACGGCCCGGCGGTAGTAGCGCGTCACGTCATGGCCGATCCCGATGGCGATCAGCTCGACCTGGTTGCGCCCCTCGATCTCGCGGATCACCTCGCGCAGATGCCGCTCCAGGTAGTTGCCGGGGTTGACGGACAGGGTGCTGTCGTCCACGGGCGCGCCGTCGCTGATGACCATCAGGATGCGCCGGTGCTCCGGCCGGGACAGCAGGCGGCGGTAGGCCCAGGTCAGGGCCTCACCGTCTATGTTCTCCTTCAGCAGCCCCTCGCGCAGCATCAGGCCCAGGTTCTTGCGGGCGCGGCGCCAGGGGGCGTCGGCGGACTTGTAGATGATGTGGCGCAGGTCGTTCAGGCGGCCGGGGTTGCGCGGCTTGCCGTCCTGCACCCAGCGCTCGCGGCTTTGCCCGCCCTTCCAGGCCCGGGTGGTGAAGCCCAAGACCTCCACCTTCACCGCGCAGCGCTCCAGCGTGCGGGCCAGGATGTCGCCGCACATGGCAGCCACGGTGATGGGCCGGCCGCGCATGGAGCCGCTGTTGTCGATCAGCAGCGTCACCACCGTGTCGCGGAAGTCCGTCTCACGCTCACGCTTGTAGGACAGGGACAGCATGGGGTTGACCACCACGCGGGCCAGCCGGCCGGCGTCCAGCATCCCCTCGTCCAGGTCGAACTCCCACGCCCGGGTCTGCTGCGCCAGCAGGCGGCGCTGCAGGCGGTTGGCCAGCTTGGACACGACGCCCTGCAGGTGCTGCAACTGCTGGTCCAACTGCTGCCGCAGCCGGCTCAGCTCGTCGGGGTCGCACAGGTCCTCGGCATGGACCTCCTCGTCGGTCAGGCGGGAGAAGGCGCGGTACTGCGCGTTGTCGTCGGGGATGGCGCGGTCGCGCCGCTGCTGCGGGCCGCCGGGGCGGTCGTCGCCTTCGGAGGTCGCGGCGTCCTCCTCGGAATCGTCATCCCCGTCCTGTTCCTCGGCCTCGCCCTGCATCTGCTCCGGTTCGGCGCCAAGCTGGCTGTCGGTGTCGGACTGGGTCTCGCCCTCGGTCTGGTCCTGGTCCTGGGCGCCGGCCTGCTCGCCGCCGTCCTCGGCCTCCTCGCTCTGGTCCTCCGGCTCGGCTTCCACCTCGGATTCGGCGAGGTCGAGGGCGGCCAGCAGCTTGCGGGCGGCCTTGGTGAAGCCGGCCTGGTCGTGCTGCGCGGTGGCCATCTCGGCCAGGGCCTGGTCGGCGGTTTCGCCCAGGGTGCCGCGCCAAGATTCCAGGATGCGCTGCGCGGCGGCGGGGGCAGGCACGCCGGACATGCGCTCGCGCGCCAACAGGGATAGCGCCGCGGGCAACGGAAGCTGGTCCTTGCGGGTCATGCGGTCGAAGCCCTCGGACTCGCACTCGTCGGACAGGCGGGCGTGCAGGTTGGCGGCGACGCCGGTCATGTGCTGGCCGCCGATGATCTCGACGCGCGCTTGTTCGAGCGCGTCATACACGTCCTTGGCCTCGCGCCGGCCGGGGCTGCGGGAGGCGTGCAAGGCGTCGTCGTGGTGGCGCAGGCGCAACGCCACGCTATCGGCGGCGCCGCGCAGCTTGGCCATCTCGGCCGGCGGCAGGGCGCGGGTGGGCAGCGGAAGCCGGGCGCGCTTGCCGACGACGCCGCTGGGACCGGGCTGGAAGGCGACCTGCACGTCCGGCGTCTGCGCGACGGCGCGCAATGCCCCGGCCGTGGCGCGCTTGAAGTCCTCGCTGCGGGTGTTTTCCTTCGATCCGCTCATGCCCGTATCCTGTGTTCGCTTTGGCGGACAGTGGCTCCCCGCAAACCGATGTCATCGCGAGCCGCTTGCGGCGTGGCAATCCAGGGGCCGAAAGGACTGCACTTGCTGCCCCTGGATTGCCGCGTCGCTACGCTCCTCGCAATGACGTGGTCCTGCGCCACGCCCGGGTCCGCTCGCCTACAGCCCCTTGCGGGCGCCCAACAGGCCCGTCGGCAAGTCCTCGTTGAAACAGCGCTGGTAGTACTCCGCCACCGTGCTCCGCTCGGCCTCGTCGCACTTGTTCAGGAACGTCAGGCGGAAGGCGAAGCCCAGGTCCTTGAAAATGCGTGCGTTCTCGCTCCAGGTGATGACGGTGCGCGGGGACATGACGGTGCTGATGTCGCCGTTGATGAACCCGGCGCGCGTCAGGTCCGCCAGCGCCACCATGCTCTCGACCTGCTTTTTGGTTGCCTTGTCCGCGGCGTCCACGCCCATCTTGGCCAGTACGATCGCCGTCTCCTGCGCATGCGGCAGGTAGTTCAGGGTGGCGACGATGTTCCAGCGGTCCATCTGGCCCTGGTTGATCTGCTGCGTGCCGTGATACAGCCCGGTCGTATCGCCCAGGCCCACCGTGTTGGCGGTGGCGAACAGCCGGAAGCTCGGGTGCGGCTTGATGACCCGGTTCTGGTCCAGCAGCGTCAGCCGGCCCTCAACTTCGAGAACGCGCTGGATGACGAACATCACGTCCGGGCGCCCGGCGTCGTACTCGTCGAACACCAGGGCGCAGGGGTGCTGCAAGGCCCAGGGCAGGATGCCCTCCCGGAACTCCGTGATCTGCTTGCCGTCCTTCAGGACGATGGCGTCCTTGCCGATCAGGTCTATGCGGCTGATGTGGCTGTCCAGGTTGACGCGGATGCAGGGCCAATTCAGGCGCGCGGCCACCTGCTCGATATGCGTGGACTTGCCCGTGCCGTGGTAGCCCTGGATCATCACGCGCCGGTTGAACGAGAAGCCCGCTAGGATGGCCAGCGTCGTCTCGCGGTCGAACTTGTAGGCCGCGTCGCGCTCCGGCACGTGCTCGTTCGTTTCGGAAAAGGCAGGCACCTGCATGTCCACGTCCAGCCCGAACGCGTCACGCGCGCTGACCGCCGTGTCGGGGACGCTGGGGGGCGGGGTCGTCCGCAGGATGGCGGGGGCGGGGATATCGTTCATGGGCCTGGAATGTCCTGTGCAGTGTCCCAGAGGTGGGGTAGGCCGGGCAGGCCCGTATAGACCCCTTGGGGGTGGTTGCGAAGCTAACCCGCGGCGGCCATGCGGGGTTCGGCGGTTAAGTGCTGGCGTACCGCCGCATACGCAAGGTTGATCGTCTTCAGCCGCTCTTCCGAAGCCCGGTCGCCACCGTTGGCGTCGGGGTGGTGGCGCTTGGCCAGCTCCTTGTAGCGGGCCTTGAGCACGTCCATCGAAACCGGCCAGTCCAGGCCCAGGGCTTGCATTGGCTCCCGCAGGGCCGCCGGCGTGGCATGGGTGGCCGGTGGCGGCGCGCCAGGGCCGCCGCGGTGGATGCGGCCGGCGTGCAGGATGTGCATGGGGTCGCGGAGCAGGGCGTCGTCCACGGCCTGCTTGCCCAAGCTGCCGAGCGGCCAGGTCGGGCGCTGCCAGCCGGTGTCGGCGCGGGTCTGCGCCTCGATCTGGCCGGCGGTCATACCTTTGTAGAAGTCCCAGCCGGCGTTGTATTGGCGGACGTGCTCCAGGCAGAACCACCAATAGGTGTTCAGCTCGGTGCGGGACTTGGGCGCACGGTACTCTCCGGCGCAGGTGCAGCCGGGCATGTCGCAGGGGCGGCCCGGCGCGGCCGGGTCGGGCGCAAAGGCCCGTGGTCGCGTGGAGCGGGTCATCATCCACATATGTGCGCTATCCCGGGGTGGGGACAAGTGTCCCTTGTGACTCGCCAGGGCGCTTCCCAGGGGCGGGCGGGCGGGCTAAGCGGAGGCCATGCCAGACACCGTCCCGTCCCCCCGCGCCGACCGCATCCGCACCGCCCTGGCCGTCCTGGACCCGGCGCTGGTCGTGGTGCAGGACGACAGCAGCAAGCACGCCGGGCACATGGGCGCGCAGCCCGGGGGCGAGACGCACTACAGCGTGCTGGTGGTGGCCGACGCCTTCACGGGCCAGGGCCGCGTGGCCCGGCACCGGATGGTGAATGCGGCGCTGGAGGCGGAGTTCGAGGGGGGGCTGCACGCGCTGTCCCTGGTGCTGCGGACGCCGGGGGAGCACGGGGCGGGGTGAGGCTTGGCGACGGCCGAGAGGCGGTCGTGTTCATGCCTTGAAAAGGAGGCTCGCCGGCGTGAGCGGGCGGCTGTTGACTGACTTAGAAAACTACGCGGGCCCGGCCGGGCGGGGAGCGGGATCAGATGCTCCGGTGCCAAGCGGGCCCTAGCCGCTTGGCGCGATCTGGCGATGACCGTGGCGTGTCAGGACGCCTGGCGAGCCCGTCCGTTTTCCCTTCCAGCAATCAAGGCGTCCGTTTTCCCGTTTGTTGTCAAGGGTTGACGGACACCTTTGATTGCGTCCGTTAAACCTTCGTTTGCCGGAAAGGTTATCCAACCAAAACAGCACATGCCTCTGCTCCGGACCGCGGCCGAACCTGAGCTTAGCCCGAGCTACCGACCCACTGCGGTCCGTGGTTGACGTTCCCGGGTAGGATGGCTTTCATCTCTCGGATGACGACGCGCTCCACCGGTTCCGACCTCTATTACCCGCCGCTCTCCTAGCGGCAGGGAAGTTCATCATTTCTCAACCGCTGCTTCGTTAGCGGCTGAACTAGGCAAGGCGCCGCTGGCCCCGCAGCCCAGCAAAGGTCTATGTCATGTCCAGCACCAGGATTCCACCATCCCGCCCATCCCTAGGCATCATCGGCTACGGCGCGTTCGGGCGCTTGATGGCCCGGCACCTGGGGCCGCACTTCCAATTGTGCGCCCATGATCCCGCCCTGCCATCCGGCCATTGTGCAGACGAGGTCGTGCTGGACAGCCTGGCCGCGGTGGCAGGGTGCCCGATCGTGGTGCTGGCGGTGCCGGTCAGCCGGCTGGCGGACACGGTGCGGGTCATCGGGCCGCACCTGCAACCGGGTGCGCTCGTTCTGGATGTGGGGTCGGTTAAGGTGGTGCCCGCAGACATCATGCTGCGCGAGTTGCCGGCGCATATCAGAATTGTTGCCACTCACCCTCTGTTCGTGCCTCAGAGCGCCCGGAACGGGATTGCGGGCCTGAAAATCGCGGTGTGCCCGGTTCGGGGCATGGACGGCCCCCGTGTCGGTGCCTTCTTGCGGCGGTCACTCGGGCTGCGTGTCATCATGACGACGCCGAACGCTCATGACCGGGAGGCGGCGATGGTGCAGGGCTTGATGCATTTGATCGCCAAGGTGCTGGTCCAAATGGAGCCGCTGCCGGCGCGCATGACGACGCGGAGCTTCGACCTGCTGATGCAGGGGGTGGCTATGGTGCGTTATGACGCCCCAGAGGTGTTCCAGGCCATTGAGAAGGCCAACCCGTATGCACGAGAGGCGCGGCGACGGTTCTTCGACTTGGCTGCCGCGCTGGATGCGGAACTGGCGATTGAGTAGCCATGGCAGCCGGCTGTCCGTTTGGGCTCGTTTGCGGGACACGCCGGCGCTACGGTTGCAACTACGGGATGGGGTGTCGCGCCCGCTTCCATCCTGCTAGGCGTCATCCAACTCGCAACCTTGGTTGGGTGGAGACTTGCGCATGAAGCTGACCCGGCGTCATTCGTTGACCGGCCTAGCGGCTGCACTTGCCACAAGGCCAGCCTTCGCCGCCGACCCAGCTGGGACCGGCCTTGCTGGCGAACTGGCCCGCATCGAGGCGGCAGTCCGCGGACGGCTGGGAGTCGCCGTCCATGACACGGGAAGCGGGCAGCACCATGGTCATCGCTCCGGCGAGCGGTTCCCCATGTGCAGCACTTTCAAGGTCCTTGCGTGCGCCGCCGTCCTGGCGCGGGTTGATAAGGGCCAGGAAGACCTGAGCCGGCGCATTCGGTTCGAGGCCAGCGACCTCGTGACCTATTCGCCCGTGACAAAAAACAGGGTCGGCGGCGAGATGACCTTGGCGGAGCTGTGCGAGGCTGGCATCACCCAAAGCGACAACACGGCAGGCAACCTCATTCTCGCGAGCCTTGGCGGGCCATCTGGGGTCACGGCCTACGCGCGCACCCTAGGTGACGTTTCGACGCGGCTGGATCGCATCGAGACCGGCCTCAATGACGCGGCACCTGGCGATCCCCGCGACACCACCACGCCAAGTGCGATGACGGCTAACCTTCAGGCGCTGGTTGTGGGCGATGCCCTGTTCCAGTCGTCGCGCGACCAACTCACGGCGTGGCTTGTCGCAAACCAGACCGGCGGCGCCAAGCTGCGCGCGGGCCTGCCCGTGGGTTGGCGCGTTGGCGACAAGACGGGTGGGGGCGACTGGGGCACGACGAACGATGTCGCCGTGATCTGGCCGGCCGGGCGCAAGCCGGTGATCGTGAGCGTCTACATTACGGACACGAAGGCCTCCTTCGATGACCGCAATGCCGCAATCGCCGCCGTTGGAAGAGCTTTGGAGACTTGGATGAACGCATGAACAGGAGGGATGGAGAGGCATCACAAAGATACCCCACCGGATACCACTCCCTGACTTCCGCAACAGCGCCCGGTCCCAAACGAGCCAAGCATTTCCCTAGCGTGGTCGTATCAAGCAGGAAACCAGATCCCTACCGCAAGTTGCGAGATGCCGTTTTTAAGCTGCGGTGCGTGACGAGCGCACTCCTGCAAACCTCACCGAAGTGCGACCTCACCACCACCGGCCTGGACTGCCGCAAGGAGCAGGGGGCGCCCGGCACCTTGAAGCCACTCGTGCAAGGTGAGCAGTCCAGGGAACTCCTTGCGAAGCGCCGGCAGTTCCGCATGGCCGGCCAGCCGGCCCTGATCGACAAGCCGTGCCAGGCTGCCAAGGAACGCGTTGTGGTCAAGAAGGCTGTCCGGAAAGCGCTGATAGGTGATCGGGCGCCCCGCCACCAGGCTGAATTCCTCGGCCAGCTCGGTTCCGGTCACTGCATCGCCGGCGATCTCGATGGTCTGCGACCCGAACTTCGCGGGGTCGGCGAAGATGGCGGCCACGATCCGTCCAATGTCCTCGACGGCAATGAACTGCATCGGTTGGTCCGGCCGCATGAAGAACGAGAACGTGCCCCGGTCGAGGCCCATCCCGGGGAGCGCCAGTATCTCCATGAATGCGCTGGGTCGTATGATGGTGCTCAGGATATCCTGGCCACGAATGTATGCCTCGATCTCGCTTTTCGTATCGAAGTGCCCCACCCCGGTCCTGGTCGGGCCTGCCGCGTTCGCCGAACTGTAGACGAGGTGACGAACGCCGCTGCGCCTGGCGGCATCGGCCACCATCTTGCCATAGCTGACCTCCTGCTCGTCGGTCACGCCATAGGCTGCTCCTTGGCCGGAACTGGGTTGCACGCTGAACACGCCGAAGGCGCCTTCCATCGCAGCCTGGATGGACGGCGCGTCCGCCAGGTCTCCGCGCACAGGCACAATCCCTTGCGCTGCGAGCGCCTTGGCCTTGTCAGAGTCCACATTGCGGACCAGCGCCCTGACCCGCCAGCCAGCCGACCGCAGGGCGGTGGCCACGGAACCACCTTGCTGGCCTGTCGCACCGAGGACGAGGACGGCTTCGTCATGCGATACCATTTGGGTCTCCATAAGTGACCGTTGATGGTTACGCATCTATACCCATAGACATGGCCCACAAGACGGCACACGCTTGTTCCCCGGTTACAAGGAGACAACCCTTGGCAGAGAGCATGACCATCCATGGCCGCCCCTATGCCGTCATGGCTCGTGGCCCGGTCCTGACGCCCTGTGCGCCCCATGACGTTTTGGCGCGCCTTGGTGACAAGTGGACGATACTTGTCATGTCCGTTCTGGCGCTTGCGCCGGGGAACAGGCTGCGGTTCTCCGGAATCAAGCACGGCGTCAAAGGGATATCGCAACGGATGCTGACGCTGACGCTTCGCAACCTGGAACGCGACGGGCTGCTCACCAGACACTATTTTCCCGAGGTTCCGCCGCGCGTCGAATACGAGGTGAGCACGATGGGCAGGAGCATGTTGCCGGCGCTGGAGACCTTCACCGGCTGGATCAGGTCGAACTGGCCAGCCATTGAGCAGGCCCGGCAGGATTTTGACGCTCGGTGGAAGGACCGTAGCTGATACAGGTCTCCATACCTGACCGATGCGGACAGCAGGTGATGGTTGTGTCCGGACACCCCGGGTCCTGCGTTAGTGTACACCGCTGCAGAGACTCCCACGCATCCCCTTTCAGGCCGGGTTCATGGCGGCGAACGTCGCCTCGTAGCGCCCGTCCCGCTCGGCCCACCGCATAGCGCGGGTGCTTTCGACCAGCACTTCGCCCCCGGGATGATCGCCCGCCTCCAGCAAGTCCATGACTTCCGCGACGAACGCGTCGAGCGGCATGGCGCGCGGGTCGTTCGCCTGGTGCTGGCCGGTGAGTTCGGTCTGCACGTAGGGCGGCGCCAGTTCGAGTACCTCCACCGACGCGTTGCGGAGCTGCCAGCGCAGCGACTGCAGCCAGGAGTGTAGGAAAGCCTTGCTGGCGCAGTAGGCCGGGAAGGCGGCGCGCGGTACGTGGGCAAGGTTCGAGGTGGTCACTATGAGCGCCGCGTCCGGCCGCTCCTTCAGCATGGGCAGGAACGCCGCCGTCACGCGCAGCACGCCGACGATGTTCGTCTTCACGATCGCCTCTGCGACGGACGCATTCCAACCGTCCGCCGTCAGGTCCTCCTGCTGCGAGATGCCGGCATTGGCCAGTAGCACGTTCAGTTCGGGGAAGCGCGCACGGACCTCGTCGGCGAGGCTCGGCAACGAGGCCGGATCGTCCAGGTCGAGTTGGATGCCAACCATGCCGGGGCGGCCCGCCGTGATCTCGTCGAGCAGGGCCTGCCGGCGCCCCGTGACGATGACGCGGTTGCCGCGGTCGTGCAGGGCCTCGGCGAGCGCACGGCCGATGCCGCTGGTGCCGCCTGTGACAAGGATAGTGTTCCCGGTCATCTTCATGGCTTGTTTCCTTTCTGGGTGACGCTCATGCGAGCACGGCCGGCCTGAGTTCTTCCTCGCACCACTGGCGGAAGCTCGTTGGCGTGCTGTTGTCCGGCGTGCGAGGCTCGGCGTTGTCGAGCCCCTCGTCCTTGGCCCACGCCATGTCGGTCATGCCCTGCGCCATGGCGTGCGACATGCCGCGCTCGACGAAGCCGGCCTTGTAGGCCTCGAACGGGATCTGCTGGTAGCGGACCGGCCTGCCCAGCACCTCCGACATGGTCGCCGCCATGTCGTTGAAGGACAGGTCCTCCGGCCCGAGCACGGCGGCGTGGCCCGTTCCGGTCCAGCTGTCGTCCAGCATCAGCCGGGCCGACACCGCGGCGATGTCGCGTGCGGCGCAGCTCGGCATCTTCCGGTCGCCGCTGATCGGCCCAAAGAACAGGCCCTTCTCGCGGATCGGAACCGCTTGGCGCGCGATGTTGTCCATGAAGGACGGATTGGTCACGGCGCGGAACGCTGCGCCGGTGCCGGACAGCAGGTCGTCCATCGCGAGCGACCCCGTGACGTAGCCGGCATCCTTCTCCCATGGTGTGCCGCGGCCCAGCGCGGTGACGCTCACTACGCGCTGCACCGCATGCCGCCTCAGCGCGTTAGCTGCCGGACCGCTGAAGCCGACATAGGCCTCCATGACGCTCTTCGCGGCAGGGTCGGCCGGAACCAGCCAGAACACAGCGTCCGCACCGGCGAAGGCAAGGTCAACCACGGCTGCGTCGCCGTGCGATCCCTCGACGACCTCGACGCGACTGCGAACGGTATCGGAAAGCTTTGTCGCGTCGCGCAAGACCAGGCGCAGCGAGGCCCCGGCGGCGAGCAGCTCATCCATGACCCGGCGGCCGATGTTGCCGGTGGGAGCAGTGACGACGATCATGACAGTTCTCCGGATGGTGAAGCAGGCCACACCGGGTAGATAGCGAGCGACCTCTGCACTATCTATGCGTCATCGTCGGCATTCTCTTCGTAATCGTCCGGAGGCTACATGGACCCGCTATCCGATGTCCTGTCCCTGCTCAAGCCCCAAAGCTCCATCTCGGCCGGCTTCGACGCAGGGGGCGAGTGGGCCGTCCAGTTCGACGATCTGGCGGGCCGAATCAAATGCTACGCGGTGACCGGCGGCGCCTGCTGGCTGGCGGTCGAGGGAGCCGCCGATCCGGTCCGGCTCGTGGCTGGCGACTGCTTCGTGCTGCCGAGCGGACGACCGTTCAGACTTGCCAGTGACCTGGCCCTCGAACCCGTCCTTGCAGGAACGGTCTTCTCCCCTGCCCGGCGCGGCGGCATCGTCACGCACAACGGCGGCGGCGGCGTGTTCCTTGTCGGCAGCCGCTTCGCCGTCGACGGACGCCACGCCGAAACCCTGCTCCGGACCCTTCCGGCCATCGTTCATATCGAGGCGCGGAGCGACCAGGCCGCACTGCGCTGGTCCATTGAGCGGATGATGGAGGAGCTGCGCGAGGACAAGCCAGGCGCCTCGCTGGTGGCGCAGCACCTCGCGCACATGATGCTGATACAGGCCTTGCGCCTGCATCTGCTACAGCGGCCGGAGGGGCGGATCGGATGGTTCTTCGCCCTGTCCGATCCGCAGTTGAGTGCGGCGATCGGAGCGATGCACGCAGACCCGGCGCAGCGATGGACGCTAAGGGACCTCGCTGAACGAGCAGGTATGTCGCGTTCGGTCTTTGCTCAGCGCTTCCGCGAAAGGGTCGGAGAGACGCCGATCGAGTACCTCACGCGCTGGCGAATGATGCTTGCCGGGGACAGACTGGCCAACACCCGCGACCCTCTGGCACAGACTGCGATGTCGCTCGGCTACGAGTCCGAGAGCGCGTTCAGCACGGCCTTCAAACGGGTCATGGGATGCTCGCCGCGGCAATATGCCCGCGGAGAGACCCTCCCTGCAAGACTTGGTCTTGGCTAGACGGACAGGCACCCGCTGCACAAAGCCGGTGTTGGCAGGGTGTTTCACTTCGTCAAACGACCGTTTGACGAAGTGATACAGCTCACATCGCGCGCAGCGCCCGTCTGGACCCCAGTCCTACTCCACCCCCGCACCCGTATAGAACGCCGGCCACTGCCGCTGCACCACCGGGCTGTCCGGCGCATAGGCCAGGCAGGTGCCCAGCACCATCGGCTTGCCCGCCGTCTCCGTCGCATTCGGCGCGCCGGGCTTGCGGGTACGGACCGAGTAGAGCGTCTGGAACGCCACCGTCCCCATCTGGCCCAGCAGCTCCCGCAGATGCGTGCAGCCGTGGACCCCGCCCACCCGCTCGTTCGCCGCCTTGATGAAGCCGCGGCCGATCCGCAACCCGGCCAGCCGCGCGAAGTTGGGCGCGGCGGAGGGGCAGATGGCGTAGGGACCGTACTCCGTCACGGCCTCGAACGCGGTGATCTCCATGTCCTCCGTCACCGTCATCCGCGCCAGCATCCCGTGCAGCGGCGTACCCGGCGTGATCTCGCCACGGTCCTGGTTGCTGAAGGCGTAGCTCTTGGTGTCCACCAGCCGCGCCTCGATGTCGTACAGCCCGTCCGCCCGGCGGTAGCCGTGCAGCTCGATGGCGCGGGTGTGCAGCAGCTCCCGGTCGGCAGGCGGGCTGAGGGGCATGGGCGGTCCTCCCGTTCGATCAGGCAATCGGATTCAGGCAGTCAGATGAAGCGGGCCAGCCGCACGGCGGTGTGGCCGCGGCTGGGGCGCAGGCTAGGCATCACCAGCAGGCAGTCGTCGTGCGGAGTGCGGATTTCGACCGCGCCGTCCAGGGCGATCAGCGTGTTGCGCCGGGGCACCACGTCCCCGCCGCGGTAGGATTGCAGGAAGGTGAACCCGCCGGTGGCCGCCGTCACGGTCGTCGTCACCTCCGCCCGCCGCACGGGGGACGGCGTGGCGGTAGGGGCGTCGGCCAGCCCGGTCTCGCGCAACAGCGCATCCACGCTGGCCTGCGTTACGGTCACGGTGGCGGGGTGCCAGTGCTGCCCGGCCTCCACCAGGCACGCCGTTGCCGCCCCGCCCGGGGCGATGAACGGCCC
>Ga0123339_10001962_pt1 | contig 14039 bp, 11 predicted proteins | sample lystaG_FD_89956 | JGI IMG/M metagenome (GOLD analysis project Ga0123339, IMG submission 89956) | Glacier valley bacterial and archeal communities from Borup Fiord, Nunavut, Canada, to study Microbial Dark Matter (Phase II) -... | ecosystem: Environmental > Aquatic > Freshwater > Ice > Glacier ... | reverse complement strand
TGGAAGGCAAGAAATCTATAACATCAAGCATCAGCACTTTCTTTTCTTCAGCAGTGGTTTGCATGGCCTGATCAAGCTTTTGTATCTCGGCATCAATCTTAACCTGATCAATGGTTTCACTCATGTTGGTGATAACGGTAAAAGCTTCCAAAGCAACCACGAAATCGCCTTCAATGAGCAAATCGACAAAAAGCGAAAGGTAATTGGTGAAATCAAGCCCGTTTTCCCAGCAACTTGAAATCAGTTGTCTCAATTCGGGTGTATAACGTTCATTCATAATAGCTTCAACAATATAAGGAACAGATTCCTTCTCCTTCAAATTGGCAAACAGGGAAATGATCTTTGATTTAACTTCCTTATTTTGACTTAGATGCAGCATCTCGGCTAAGATTGGAATATCGGATGATTTTCCTACTGCACGCAATTCTTCGATGGTCGCCAATACTTTGTCCGCATCGGCAGATTGTAATCCTTTCAGAACGTGTTCGTGATCGTTATTTGTTTGATCGCTGGTCATTGGAGTTACTTATTAATGTTTTGCAAAATTAATAAATTGAAGATAGGTTGAGCCTTTTAATTCTTCCCGTTGTTTAAAGATGTATATTAGCCAAAATTGAAAATATTCCTTTTGTTGAAATGTAGATCTGGGCATTTTAATAAAGACTAAATGATATGTTTGCGCGCTATAATTTTTATTTATAAATGAACGAAAAGACCAAGGAACTCGCCAACCTTCCTATTCCCAGGTTGATGCTTAAATTCTTCATCCCCGCATTTATCGGTGTCTTCGTGAATGCTATGTACAACATTGTTGACCGTATATTTATTGGTCAAGGTGTTGGTTCCATGGCATTAAGCGGCGTTTCTGTCACATTTCCAATCATGTTAATCATCATGGGATTCGGAATGTTGATAGGTATTGGCGCGGGCGTATTGGTTTCAATCAACTTGGGGAAACATGATTTGAATAAGGCAGAGAGCGTGCTTGGAACCAGCTTTTTGCTCATGCTGTTGGTTTCAGTTCTGATAACAGTCATTGGGTTCTCCATCAAAGGCCCCATGTTGCACTCTTTTGGTGCAACGGCCGAAACGATTCAATATGCCAATGATTATTTGGATATTATCCTTGCCGGAACGGTATTTCAGGTGGTAGGATTCTCGCTCAACAATATTATCAGGGCTGAAGGAAATGCCAAAGTTGCCATGTTCTCAATGATCATCAGCGCCGGAACGAATATGATTCTCAATCCAATCTTCATTTTTGGAATGGGAATGGGCGTAAAAGGTTCGGCCTATGCAACGGTTATTTCGATGATCGTATTAACAGTGTGGGTTTTATTTCATTTTAAAAGTTCAAAATCGGTCATCAAACTAAGGCCTGAAAATATCCGTATCAACTGGAAAATTCTATTTGAGATTATGGCCATTGGCATGGCTCCCTTTGTTATGCAGATTGCCAATAGCATCGTTCAGGGATTGATCAATACCAAACTGATTGCCTTTGGAGGCGACCTGGCCGTGGGGGCAATGGGAATCGTGAACAGTGTGGCCACATTAATTGTTATGTCAATTGTAGCAGTCAACATGGCCAGTCAACCCATTATCAGTTTCAATTATGGGGCAAAAGCTTATGGGAGAGTGAAAGAGACCCTGCGCATTGCCATAATTTCGGCCACTATTATTTCGATTCTGGCATTTATTTGTGTTGAAACAATTCCGGAATCCATCGTAAAACTATTTAATTCAACAGACACCGGGCTTTTGAATTTTGGTATTGACGGACTTCGTCTGGCATTGCTGGCCTTGCCGGTTGTCGGGTTTCAGGTAGTGACAGGCAATTTCTTTCAGTCGATGGGAAACGCAAAAATTGCAGTGCTACTCACCTTGCTCCGGCAGGTAATTATCCTCATTCCTCTCCTCTTTATTCTCCCCAACCATTTTGGCCTTCATGGAATTTGGATGTCGATGCCTATATCCGACTTCTGTTCAGCAATTATTGTTATATTTTTCCTTACCCATCATTGGAAAAAGCTCCATGTAGTTACTGCGTCAGGCACAATCCTCCAACCAATTAATTTGCATGTAATTAACAAAATTGAATAACACTCCTGTTGGATGTAGTGCATTTCAATTTCTGCTCCTGCTTACATTCAAAAGCATAATGCCTGGCATGTTGAATCTTGTCACATTCCAGGCATTATATTATATGCATGAAATTTAACAATTCCCTTAAACTGATTTTCCTATAATTTCTATCCGCATGTTGTCTGAATCTTCTGATACCTTTCTGATACCTTTCTGATACTCATCTGATACCTTTCTGTAACCCTACATTACAGAAAGGTATCAGATGAGTATCAGAAAGGTATCAGATGATTCAGACAACATGTAGGTTGGAGACATAGGGACCAGGGCGAAATCGAGTATAGATTGCTTATTTTGAAAAGCAGACAAGTAGGTGTAAAGTAACCCATTAAAGGTAGTTATAATCATAGATTTTAAAAACCAACCTTTTTTTATTTAAACCTTAGTAACCCGGCAATGACCCCCGGAACCAAACCTTATCTCCCGGGATCCGTGATCATGCGTAACGTAAGTAAGTAATATACAATCAATATCCGAGCAGTATATAAACAAGAGAAATAATATACAGAGAAGGCTGATTTCATAACGGCACATCATTCAACAAAGATGAAGGCGTAGTGAAAATAGCATGCTAAAAAAATAGGAATAAATTTATCAGGATTCCAAAATGGAGATTGTCATTGAGTAGGTAGAAAATTATATAATGCATTGAATATCTGACTCTGAATGGTAATGAACGGTTTATACTTTCGGTAGGATGTGAAATTACTGTTGGTACTTCAGTTGAAAATTTGATGGCTTTGCGAAAAGGAAGTTGGTAACTTATAAAAAAATAAAATTGCCACTAAGACACCAAGGCACCAAGCTTAACCAAGAAAATTATAAAGCACTATTCTGTTTTTATATTTTCTTAGTGAAGCTTGGTGCCTCGGTGTCTTAGTGGCAATCTTATTTTATTCGAAATGGACAAATATTTAAAAATTAAGCTAACTTACACCAGATCACAGGCCTCAACGGGCATCCAATGCCTGTCTTTGCCTTCCCACTTAACATTGCAGCCGATAGGATTTGTCTCAGGAATGGAAACCTGCTTTCCGGCAATTAATTCGGTAAGGGAACGATCCAAATCGTTCACTGTGATTTTTGATACATCGCGCGGCTGATCCACTGCCCGACCGGTATATACTAACTTGCGTTCTTTATTAAAGACATAAAAATGAGGAGTTCGGAGGGCACCATAATCCATTGCCACTTGCTGAGTCTGGTCATGCAGATAAACCCATGGAAAATGGTTTTCAGTCATCCGAAGAACCATATTTTCGAAACTATCCTCTTCATAAGTATTTGCACTATTCGAATTGATGGCTACAAAACGAACCCCATCTGGAATGAACCGTTCAGCATCTTTGCGGGTCAACTCATCGCTTCCAAGCACATACGGACAATGATTGCAGGTAAAAAACACCACCAATACTTCAGCTTCCGAAAAACTATTTAACTGATAGATTTTACCATCTGTTGCCGTCAGGCTAAAATCCGGTGCCTGACTGCCAATTTCAAGAGTAAATGCCATAATAATTTCAATTTAAACATTTATCTTTATAACAAATATACGTGAAAAATGATTTAAAAAATATTGTACTTACATTTGTTGAACATTTGCAACCGTTTTCAGAAATACTCTTGCAAATTAGCAATGCTCTTATTATTTTTCAGTAGATTTACATTTACATCACACAGAGGATTGTTGAGCTGTATATAGAAATTCAATATAAAAATTAAAATCCTTGTTGTTCAATTGAAATGAAAAATCCTGTTCAACAAAGATAACTATTTTTATTTATATTATCTACATCAATACGAGCACTTTGTGAAATATAGGAATACGATAAATAAGGTTTACTCTCTTATGGTGGGATTGCTTCGTGCCTTGCAATGACGTTCCGATCATGAGTTGCACATGCTTATACTAAGAGGCTCTTTTGATCCAATTAAATAGGCTGTAATGAAGAATACATTTGAAATACTTATGAGTGAGCGCTGACATTGGGGCTGCGACTGAAATACTTTATATTGAATAAAACATGAAACAATTTCTCCTTCCATTCGGATTTTTAACACTACTGTTGGTTGGCATTTCTTGTCAGCCTTCGGGAAAAGTTACGGTGAAAGACCCGTTGGCTACACATATTGATACGCTCATCAAACCAGGCGACGATTTCTTTCAGTATGCCAATGGCCAATGGTTCAACGAAAATCCGATTGCCCGCAGTGAACAAAGTAGTGGGATATGGCAGGTCATTCAAGATACCATCAACTCCCAGATTCTGAAAATATGTAAGTCATCTGCATTGGTCAAAAACCCTGAGAAGGGCAGCAATAAACAAAAGATTGGCGATTTCTACTTCTCCGGAATGGACAGTATGCAACTGAATAGGGTCGGCATTTCAGGTATACAAAAATACCTGGATCAGATAGATGCCATCACCGATTTCGCACAGCTGGCTTCCATGGCCTCATTTATTCACCGCAGTTCCGGCTCGCCACTGTTCGGTTTTGCAGTCTATCAAGACAGTAAGATCAGCAGTAAAAATGCCGTGCAGGTGTGGCAAGGCGGATTGAGCCTTCCTGACCGTACGTCTTATTTTGACAAGGATGCACGAACAGTCATGATAAGGAAGAAATTTGAGCAGCACCTTGAAAATATGTTCAGGATACTAAAGTATGATGACGCTAAGGCTAAAGCAGCTGCTACGAACATGATAAAGCTGGAAACCGCTCTGGCTTTGGCTTCTCGTAAGAAAGAAGCGACCCGCGACCCGCTTAAGAATTACAATAAACTATCGTTCAAACAACTTTCAGAATTAACTCCCAACTTCAATTGGCGCCTGTTCAATAAGGAAGTCGGGTTGCAGAACGTGGATACGGTAATCGTGGGACAACCTGAATTTCTTTCAGCGCTTAATGCCAATTTAAAGAAATTTCCCCTTGAGGATTGGAAGAACTATTTAAAATACCATTTCACCAGGGGCATGGCTAGCTATCTGGATGATGCGACTTACAAGGAAACTTTTAGCTTTTATTCCCAAACAATCAGGGGCGTTCAACAGCCAAAACCCCGGTGGAAAAGAGTTGTTGAGCAAAATGACAGTTACCTGGGCGAATTAATCGGCCAGGTTTATGTGAATGAATATCTTCCCGTGGGTACAAAAGAAAAGCTGGTTGAAATTGGCAATGCCGTAAAAAGTATTTATGCTGAAAGGATTAAAAATCTGGAATGGATGAGCGCGGCCACGAAAGAAAAAGCATTGAAAAAGCTCGGATCAATGATCATGAAAGTTGGATATCCAGACAAATGGAAAGATTTGAGCAGCCTGGAAGTCAGCCGTTCATCGTTTGCTGAAAATGCAGTGAATGCCAATCTGTGGCATTTTGGATACATGATTTCCAAGTTTGGCAAACCCGTTGACCGCACAGAATGGGAAATGCAACCTCAAAATTACAATGCCTATTACAACCCCTCAAACAATGAATTGGTTGTGCCGGGCTGCAATATAATCGTTCCTGGTTACGAGCGTGAACTGGCTGATGATGCCATTTTATATTCCATCATTGGAGGTTCAACTTTCGGGCACGAAATGACACACGGCTTTGATGATCAAGGGAGTAAGTTTGATGCACAAGGAAACCTGAACAACTGGTGGACAAAAGAGGATAGCATCAAATTTTACCATAAAACTAAAATGATCGTTAACCAGTTCAACCAATACAATCCGATAGACAGCCTTCACATCAACGGAGACTTCACCCAGGGAGAAAATATTGCCGATCTGGGAGGAATCATCATGGGATATGAAGCATTTAAGAAGACCAAACAATACCAGAACAACGAAATAATTGCCAATCTGACTTCTGATCAGCGGTTCTTCCTTGGATTTGCCCTTGCATGGATGGTTAATATGCGCCCCGAAGCCATTGCCAATCAGGTAAGAAGCGATGAACATTCGCCAGCCAAATACAGGGTGATCGGAACGCTCTCAAACATGCCTGAATTCTACAAAGCTTTTGGGGTAAAAGAAGGAGACAAAATGTGGCGGCCTGATAGTTTGATTGTAAGGATTTGGTAACCAACAGGTATATATAAATATTTTAAAAGTTAATCAAATGGGACATATAAAAGAAACACCCGGAGTTGACTTAGTAATTAACAGCAGACTATTGACTAAAGAAGAAGAAACTTCTAATAGTTAGTATATTCGGACCTATAAGGCAGAGCACTCCCACAGTAAGACTCCAACTAAGCGAACTTCACGAAAAACGACTGAACAAAAGAATTTGGAGGTGTAATTGATTATTTATGCCAATATGCGGCAGACCTGTCAGGTTTCCAAAACCTGACAGGTCTAAAAACAAACTATCTAAACAGTTCGGACAAAAACTTTCTGCGGATATTCAATATTTGTAAGAAACAGACCGTGTGCCGGAACTGACAATCCGGCAGCCCCACGATCTTTTCGTTCAATTACTTTGCGAAAAGCGGCAAGTTCCATTTTGCCAAGCCCTACTTCAAGCAAAGTTCCAACCATTGCACGAACCATGTTGCGTAGAAAGCGGTCGGCCTTAACCGTAAAAACCAAATTGTGGTCTTGTTGGTTCCATTGAGCCTGAATGATTTTACAATTATTGGTTTTCACATCAGTATGCAGCTTACTGAAACTGGTAAAATCAATGTAGTCAAATAAAATCCGACAAGCCTCATTCATTTTATCAACATCCGGTTGACGAAAGAAATACCAGGAAGTATCAACTGCAAATGGGTCTTTGTACAAATTCAGATGGTATTGGTAAGTTCTTGAAACAGCATCGAAACGTGCATGAGCTTCTGAATTCACTTTGCTGATATTAAAAATGGTCACATCCTCAGGTAGAAACCTGTTCAGTTTATGGACAAAATCAGGATGATCGAGATTGAGTTTATCAGAATCAAAATGGGTCACGAAATAGCTGGCATGAACACCCGTATCTGTTCTACCTGCACCCATTACAGTAATTGATTGGCGGGTAATGGTACTCATTGCTTTTTCCAAACATTCCTGAACAGAAACAGCATTGGGCTGAAACTGCCAACCATGAAATTTAGTGCCCTTGTAGGCCAGTTCTATGAAATATCTTTGTGACAATGGAATGATTTTTGACAAATGTAAAAAAGTGTAGACATATTCTGTTAATGATCGCTGATTTTATTAATTTTACAGCCATTACAAGATGAAATAGCTTAACAAAATTTAACGTAAATTTATCCTTTTTCATTCATGTATAGCTTATTTTCGTGTTCTAATTCTGAAAAAAACAAAGCAATTAAACCTTTATATAAAAAATATGGATCAAGCAGTTGATATCCGGGAATTAAACGAAAGAATTCAAAGAGAAAGTTCGTTTGTCGACATCATCAGCATGGAGATGAACAAAGTTATTGTTGGACAGAAGCATTTGGTGGAAAGTCTTTTGGTGGGGCTGTTGTCAGGTGGTCACATTTTACTGGAAGGGGTTCCAGGGTTGGCAAAAACTTTGGCGATCAACACACTTGCCACCAGTATTGATGCCAAATTTGCACGCATCCAGTTTACGCCCGACCTTTTACCGGCCGACCTTTTGGGTACCATGATTTACAGCCAGAAAAGAGAAGAATTTGTTGTAAAGAAAGGGCCTATTTTTACCAACTTCGTATTGGCCGATGAAATTAACAGGGCGCCCGCCAAAGTGCAATCTGCTTTGCTGGAAGCCATGCAGGAACATCAAATTACCATTGGCGATGTCACTTATAAATTAGAAGAACCGTTTTTGGTCATGGCAACGCAAAACCCCATTGAGCAAGAAGGAACCTATCCATTACCCGAAGCTCAGGTCGACCGTTTTATGTTGAAAGTGGTGATCAATTATCCGACGAAAGAGGAAGAGAAACTGATCATTCAGCAAAATCTTCTGAAACAATTCCCGGTAGCCATGAAGGTAGTTCGTCTTCAGGACATTTTAAATGCCCGTGAAGTGGTGAAAGATGTTTACATGGACGAAAAGATCCAGAAATACATCGTTGACATTGTATTTGCCACCCGTGATCCGAAAGCTTATAAACTTGACAAATATGTTGACATGATATCATACGGAGGTTCTCCGCGGGCAAGTATCGGTCTGGCACAGGCAGCCAAAGCATTTGCTTTCATCAAACGTCGTGGTTATGTAATTCCGGAAGATGTTCGTGCAGTTTGTCCGGATGTCATGCGCCATCGTATTGGATTAAGTTACGAAGCGGAGGCAAATAATATTACTTCCGAAGAAATTATTGCTGAAATACTGAATTCGGTTGAAGTCCCATAGTTTGTAGATTAATGCAGTTGGAGGTATTGCAAACAATAGAAAATATTCAACAGTGATCAGTCGCAGTGGTCAGTAGCAGTGTTCAGTAGCCGTTAGTAGAAAAGTGGCTAACTGTCAGCATCTGAAACTTTAAACGTTGAACTTTAAATTTTAAACTGAGCAGTTTTGGAAACAAGCGAATTAATAAAAAAGGTTCGGAAAATTGAGATTAAAACACGTGGGCTAAGCCGCAATATATTTGCCGGAGAGTATCATAGCGCCTTCAAAGGAAGGGGAATGGCTTTCAGTGAAGTTCGTGAATATCAATTTGGCGACGACATCCGGAACATAGACTGGAATGTGACGGCCCGTTACAACAAGCCATTTGTAAAGATATATGAAGAAGAGCGGGAACTAACTGTTATGTTGCTGATTGACGTAAGTGGATCGCGCGAATTCGGATCGATGGACAAGTTAAAAATGAACATCATTACTGAAATCGCGGCCATCCTTGCATTTTCGGCTATTCAGAACAACGATATAATTGGTGTGATTTTCTTCTCTGATAAAATCGAAAAGTTTATCCCTCCAAAAAAAGGCCGTAGTCATATCCTGCGTATTATCAGCGAGATGATTAATTTTGAACCTCAGTCACGTGGGACCGACATTTCAGGAGCGATTCGTTATATGACCAACGCGATCAAAAAGCGGTGCACGGCTTTTATCATTTCAGATTTCATCCAAAAAGAAGAGACACTGGAAAACGCCCTTTCGATTGCCAATAATCGTCATGACGTAGTGGCCCTTAGGATTTACGACGAACGAGAAACAGAACTGCCTAATATAGGAATGATAAAGCTGAAGGATGCGGAAACCGGTACTTATAACTGGGTTGACAGTTCTGACCGAAGAGCCAGGGAAATATACCGGAGGTGGTGGCATGATTTATCTGTGCAACTGGGGAACAACTTCAGAAAAAGCAGGGTCGATTACGTGAATATCAGCACCAACCACGATTATGTAAGGGCATTGATCAGCCTATTTAAAAAAAGAGGATAAAAACATTTTTCAAATGAAGCGAAGAATATTATTTGTCGTACTGTGTATTTTGCTTTCAGGAAGTATTCAACTGCTCAGAGCACAGCAAGTGAAGGTAAAAGCCAGTATTGACTCAACACATATATTAATTGGTGACCAGTTGAAACTTATCCTGGAAATTGAGAAGCCCAGAGATATGGACATTCAGTTTCCGGTTGTGCCCGATACTTTCAGCTCGCACATCGAAGTTGTAAAGCGATTGCCGGTTGATACGTTCAAACTGGACGACAAGGATCGGATAAAATTATCACAAAGCATATTGATTTCATCCTTCGACAGTGGTTCGCATGTGATCCCTTCTTTTTTCTTCCAACTGAAACACAATCAATTGATTGACTCAATAGCCACTCAAGCAATGATGTTTCAAGTTTTAACTATGAAAATTGACACCACCAAAGGGCCTGTTGATATCAAAACTCCTTATGGAGCTCCGCTCACTTTGAAAGAAGTCACACCATATATACTTGGCATCATCCTGATTGGAGCGATCATCTTTTTTATTTTCTATTACATGAGGTGGAAGAAAAAGAATGTTCCATTGTTCACTAAACCTGAAAAGCCAAAAGAAGCGGCTCATATCATTGCTTTGCGTGAACTTGACCATATCAAAGCACAAAAGCTTTGGCAACAGGAAAAAATCAAACAATATTACAGCGAAGTAGCCGATACTGTTCGAAATTACATTCAAAACAGGTTTGATATTCCTGCAATGGAGCAAACTTCAGCTGAAACGATCGGGGTTTTCAAACAAAATATGGAATTGGTTGATGGGAACTCACTGAATCAAATCCAGCACATTCTGAGCCTGGCAGATTTGGTTAAATTTGCAAAGTATTCTCCCTTGCCAGATGACAATAATCTGACCCTGATGAATGCTTATTTCTTTGTCAACCAAACCAGGAAAGAAGAAGTGAAAGCAACGGAAAAACCGTCCATTGAGCCTCAAGGACAGAAAGAAGTAGCAGTATAATAAAAAACCAAAATGAACGGAATCAGTTTTAAAAATCCAGAGTTTTTTTACTTGCTTCTTCTATTACTGCCCATGATTGGATGGTACATCTGGCAGCAGAAAAAATTAGGAGCCAGTATTCAGTTTTCATCCAACATGGGATTTGCCCGGATACCGAAAAGCTGGAAATACTATTTAAGGCACAGTGTATTTGTACTTCAGATGCTTAGCCTATCGTTGCTTGTTGTGGCACTGGCAAGGCCACAATCTTCCAATAGCTGGTCAAACGTGACCACCAAAGGCATCGACATCGTGATTGCACTTGACATTTCAAGCTCGATGCTGGCCATGGACTTTAGGCCTAACCGGATAGAAGCAGCCAAAGATATTGCAATTCAGTTTATTTCAGGCCGCACTACGGACAGGATAGGGCTGGTCGTATTTTCAGGCGAAAGCTTTACCCAGTGTCCACTGACGACTGACCGCGCAACAGTGATCAATCTGTTTAAGGGAATTGAAAGCGGGATGATTGAAGACGGAACAGCCATCGGGAACGGTTTAGCAACGGCAGTATCGCGGTTAAAAGATAGCAAAGCCATCAGCAAAGTGGTAATTTTGCTGACGGACGGTGAAAACAACCGTGGTGAAATTGCACCAATTACTGCCGCTGAATTGGCTAAGACTTTCGGGATCCGCGTTTATACAGTTGGCATAGGAACAATTGGGATGGCCCCCTACCCAATTCAAACACCTTATGGAGTGCAAATTCAGGATGTAGAAGTTAAAATCGACGAGGTGACGATGGAAAAAATTGCTGCAATTACAGATGGCAAATATTTCAGGGCTACCAATAACAATAAACTAGCCGAGATCTATCAGGAAATTGACAAGTTGGAGAAATCAAAGATTGATGTGAAAGAATATAGCAAAAAGCAGGAAGAATACTTAAACTATGCCATAGTTGGAGCCTTGGTGCTTATGTTGGGCATGTTTTTGAAGACAACTATTTTCAGAAATATCCCTTAGGAAGATAATAGACAAATAAACATTAGACAAAAACATAGCTAAGATAATCTTTCAACCGGATGCTGCCGGTGAGGGATTTTGTCGAAGGCGAACATTGAACTTTAAAACATGTTTAGAATAGCAAACCCAGAATATTTATATGCACTGCTGTTAATACCGGCACTAATGGTCTTTTATTGGTATTCAAGAAGACAACGCACAAAAGCATTGGCGCAATTCGGACAAAAAGAAATTCTTTCAGTTTTGATGCCCAACGCAAGTTCAGCGCGCCCAGCACTAAAATTTGCAGTGCTTTTACTTGCTCTGGCCAGCACCATTATTGGAATCGCCAGGCCACAATTTGGATCGCAACTCAAAACAGTAAAACGTGAAGGGATTGAACTAATTATTGCACTTGATGTTTCTAATAGCATGTTAGCCGAAGATATTCAGCCCAACAGGCTGGAAGCTTCAAAAAGATCTATTTCACAATTGGTAGATAAACTGAGCGATGATAAAATCGGCATGATCGTTTTTGCAGGCGAAGCTTACACCCAGCTACCCATTACCTCTGATTACGTGTCTGCAAAATTATTTCTGAACTCAATCAGTCCACAAATAGTTCCTACACAGGGAACGGCCATCGGTGCAGCCATAGAACTGGGAATAAAATCTTTTACTCCTCAGTTTGTTGGCAGCAAAGTAATAATAGTGATCACCGACGGCGAAAATCATGAAGATGATGCAGTTGGTGCTGCCACCACCGCGGCAGAACAGGGAATCGTAGTTCATACCATTGGAGTTGGATTGTCTAAAGGGGCATTGATTCCAGACTTTTCGAACGGGCAAAAAGGGTATAAAAAAGACAATAAGGGCAATACCATTGTAACCAAACTGGATGAGCAGATGCTTCAAAAAATCGCCCAGGCAGGTAAAGGATTATACATCAGGGCCAACAACTCTCAGATGGGATTGAATGCTCTTTTCAATGAAGTCAGCAAAATGGAAAAAACAGATATGGAATCGCAGATTTATGCCGATTACGATGAGAAGTTTCAATATTTCATTGGACTATGTCTTTTCCTTATTTTACTCGACTTCATGTTACTGGAGCGGAAAAATAAATACCTTAAGAATTTAAAATTATTTGGAGATAGAAAATAAAGCGATATGAAATCAAAAAGCTTACTCATCCTATTTCTGATTGTATTGGCTTTTTCAAGCCAAGCGCAAAACGAACGGAAATTTGTCAGGCAGGGGAATAATTATTACGAATCGGCAATGAAGGATTCGGTCAAACTCGATACTATTCAATTCAATAAAGCAGAAATTGAATACCGAAAGGCTCTTGAGAAGAAACCAGATGATCCGAAATGGAATTTCAACCTTGCAGATGCCTTGTATAAACAGAAAAAATATGAGGAGTCGGCAGAAAAGTTTAAAGATATTGCAGACAGAACTTCCGACAACATTGAGAAAAGCCGCGCATTGCACAATATGGGTAATTCGATGCTCATGAACAACAAACTCGATGAAAGTATTGCAGCTTACAAAGAAGCTCTGCGCAATAATCCGAAAGACCTTGAGACCAAATACAATTTGTTGTATGCCATGAATATGAAGAAAAAACAACAGGAACAACAAAAAAAGGATCAGGATAAAAACAAGGATCAGGACAAGAATCAGGACAAGGATCAGAAGAAAGATCAGGATAAGAAAGATCAAAACAAGGATCAAAAGAAAGATCAAGATAAGAATAAGGATCAGCAAAATAAAGATCAACAGGAGCAACAAAATAAAATATCCAAACAAAATGCTGAACAAATGTTGCAGGCTCTTGAAAATAGCGAGAAGAAAATTCAGGAAAAAGTAAAAAAGATACAAGCCTTGAAAGCCCAGTCGAAAAATGTAGAGAAAGACTGGTAGGTTGAGTTAAAAGTTGGAAGACAGAAGTTGGAAGTTGGAAGTCTTAACATGAAACTAAATTTGTATTTTTGCATCGTTTTGAAAAAAGAAACCATGATAATACTATGATCAGAAAAATTAAGATACTGCTGATATTGCTGTTTGTAGGTTATGGAGCCATGGCCGACAATATCCAGTTTACTATGGAAGGGCCCGAAGCAGTGGCCGTGGGCGATCAGTTCAGGCTAAGTTTCACACTCAATGAGAATGGATCAGATTTACAATTGCCCGATCTTTCAAATTTTGATTTACTGATGGGCCCAACGACTTCTCAGAGCTCAAGTTTTCAGATGATTAACGGCAAGACTACACAATCATCCAGCTTTTCCTATATGTTTGTGCTACGAGCCAAAAAAGAAGGTAAATTTACGATTCGTCCTGCCTCCATCAAGGTAAATGGTAAAATATATGAATCTAACAGCCTTACTATTCAGATAGTTAAAGGACAACCTCAACAGCAGGCGGCGGCTGCCCAGCAAGGCAACCAGTCCCAGGAACCTGCATCAACAGGAACGGTGAGCAAAGACAATCTGTTTGTGCGCTTGTCATTGGATAAAACCAATGTGTCGAAAGGCGAACAAAT
>Ga0123339_10001958_pt1 | contig 14062 bp, 14 predicted proteins | sample lystaG_FD_89956 | JGI IMG/M metagenome (GOLD analysis project Ga0123339, IMG submission 89956) | Glacier valley bacterial and archeal communities from Borup Fiord, Nunavut, Canada, to study Microbial Dark Matter (Phase II) -... | ecosystem: Environmental > Aquatic > Freshwater > Ice > Glacier ... | reverse complement strand
CCCTTAAAACAGACAAAATTTAAGTTGCCTTACTATTGAAGATATATTAAAGTATTTTCGTCTGATATCAGATGATATCCTGTAATCAATGAGTTTTTTCAAAAGTGAGACAGCCTATTTTTATACGGCTCTTCAATTTTATACCCGGATCCCGATACCTTCTACGGTACAGTTTACGGAAGAAAATTTATCTCATTCGTCAAGGTATTTCCCGCTGATTGGAATTATAATCGGAGTCTTATCAGCTTTATCATTCTATCTTTTTACGCTTGCTTTTCATCCACTTCTTGCCTTACTACTGAGTTTATTTGTTTCCGTTTTATTAACTGGCGCCTTACATGAAGACGGTCTGGCTGATGTATGCGATGGGTTTGGAGGAGGATATACCAAGGACAAAATTCTTGAAATCATGCGGGACTCAAGAATTGGTACTTACGGGTTCATGGGTTTATTGCTGGCAATTAGTATAAAAATTGCAGCTCTAAATGAATTTGCATTGCTTGATATACCTTTCATGATAATTTGCGGGCATGCAATAAGTAGGTTTGCAGCCATCAGTTTCTTGTATACGCATGATTACAGCAGTACTGGCAAGGCAACAAAAAGTGAGTCTATCACGAAAAAAATCACAAATACTGATCTTGGTATTGCGGCAGTCTTTGGCATCATGCCCCTGCTCTGTTTTTTAAATCCCTGGATTTTTCTGGCTATCATTCCTGTTTATATAAGCAGGGTTTTACTGGGTAGCATGTTCGTAAAATGGATAGGTGGCTTTACCGGTGATTGTCTTGGAGCAACCCAGCAAATAACAGAAGTTGTATTCTACCTGTCTGCAATTATTATTCTGAGATTTCTTCCATGGAACTGATTCTTATCAGACATAGTGAAATTTTAAACCCTGACAAGTTTTGCTACGGGCAGACTGAAATGCCATTAACTTCAACATTTGAGGCTGAAGCAAAGTTGATTCTTGGAAAGTGTGTGGCCTTCAATTCTCATAAAATTTATGCCAGCCCGGCATTACGTTGTACAATTCTTGCTGAAAAATTTAACAGATCATTTGATATCGAGCCGAGACTATATGAGATGGCATTTGGCGAATGGGAAGGAATAGCCTGGGACAAAATTGCTCAGGAACCACTGCTTGCATGGATGGATAATTTCGTTGTAAATAAGGTGCCCTCAGGTGAATCTTATCTCGATTTGCAGTCTAGAGTACTTGAATTTATTGCTGAATTAAATCAGTTTTCAGGTAAAAAATATTTACTGATTTGTCATGCCGGCCCGATACGGGCGCTTATCTCAACCTTGCTTAATATCAGTCTATATGATTCGTTCAATCTAACCGTTTCTTACGGGGATATATTTAAACTTGAAATAATTGAAGGCTTGCAGCCAATACTAACCTATTTATAGTGGGCATTAAATCACCTGAATCAGCCCTGACAGATAAATAAGATTATAAAGATTGTCTGACTAAAAAAACTTAACTAATCTTTCGTTTGGAAAAAACAAAATATAAGACTGAAAAATTAAAATTATAATTGGGTGAAAGAGTTTATTTGTAATCTGATTAGAAAACTAATCTTCATCTCTCACGCCGATTCAATTCTCCTCTTCCTTAAAAAAAGTTGATTAAAACACTATTTCTTGTCATTACTTTTATGTCAGGCACGCAAATCATGTATGCCGACAATCAAGATTCTATTGCGATTATGGCAGCAAAGGGCCTTGTCAAGGGAGTGATGCCACTCAAATATAACCAGCATATTAAGTTTGAATTAATAGCTGACGCAAATGGCATGGATCTGTTTGAGGTTGAGCAACAGGGCCAGACTATTATTATTCCTGGTAATGGAAGTAATTCTATGGCAGTAGGCTTTAAATTCTATCTTAAGCATTATTGCAAGATATCAGTCATGGCACTTACAACTTGCTAATAGTCATAGAATATTATCTTTAGCGTATCTTTTTGATCTTGTTAATACGGGAACACAATTAATGGGCAATTATTTTAATGCCGTTCGCGATAGTTTTACGGTAGCTTATAATAAAAAAGATCGGATAGCGCTCAGGCATAATTGAGAAATGATGATTGAAATAATTAATGATAAAGATTTACTACTTGCTACAGTCAAAACATTTCTATTGGGAAGATGGATTAACCAGGCAAGAGCACTTGGAAATAATAAGCTTGAAGAAAACTATTATGAACATGACGCCCTCAAAATTCTGACTACCTGGGGAAATAAAGGAAGTGAACTCACAGATTATGCCAGCCATCTTCTGTGACAAGGTAATTATCTAATTTTTAGTGGAATACCTGAAACCATAAAATATGCCTGATCGGCCAGATTTGCCAGGTACTGGTTTGCCCAGCCTTGCAGGTCTGCGAATTTTCGGCCGAGTTCAGTATCGGCATGCATACCCATACCGAGCTCATTCGAAATAAAAATGAATACGGCATCAATCTGATACAGTGCATCGATCTCAGCCTTAAATAAGTTTAAGGCAGCCTCGAGATCAGAATTTGTATCAACAAAGAAACTACTCAGCCAGAGCGTAACACAGTCAACAACGATCACCCTTCCGGTAAGCGGTAAAGCGGAAATGTCTTTATAAGCTTCAAATGTTGTCCATTCTTGACCCCTGTCATTTTTGTGCCTGGCAACACGTTCAGCAAAATCTTCATCCCAGATTCGGGCAGTGGCAATATAGACAGGATCAGGAGCTAGTTTCAATGCTTCAGTCTGGGCATACCTGCTCTTTCCGCTTCTTACCCCTCCACTTACATAGATGAACATAGCGCTAAACTTTAAATTTTTTGTAAAGAAATAATTTCCATTTTTCTTCAGCCAAGCCGCTTTTATCCATTTCAGCACGACAAAGGGTAAAGAACAGATCAGACAGGCGGTTGATATAGGTTAGTATAGTATCATCAACCAGATCAACTTTCATCAGACTTACCAATAAGCGTTCAGCCCTTCGCATCTGGGTTCTGACGACATGGCAAAGGGCAGAAATTTCATTACCGCCGGGAAGCAAAAAATAGTCAGAAGCTGTAGTCATGGCACCTTCCAAACTATCGATCCAGGTCTCGCAAAATAAAGGACCGTCAACTGGCATCGGATTTGAATTTAATCTCACCGTATCAGAGGGTCGGGACAGATGTGACATCATATCCATCATATCTTTTTGAATGCGGTGTAGATTTCCCTGCCACTCATGCTCATCACCTAATTTTACTCTTAAAAGACCTATCGTTGAGTTTACTTCATCTAGCGTACCTACACACTCAATACGGATATCATCTTTAAAAACCCGGGTACCTCCAAATAAGCCCGTCATACCTTTATCACCTGTTTTTGTATATATTTTCATAAGTTTATTTTTTTGTATGCGTAAACTGGAAATTTTATTGATTCAAAAAATTGCTTACCAAACTAAATGGGCAATCGGTATGATCCTGATTATTTTCTGATACCAGAGTTTTCTAGTTTAATCAGCAGCTCATTGATTGAGTTAAATGTGTAATTCACAGTGCCGTCAATTTCGGTTCTGCATAAAATCCAGTAATTATTTCCACCTTCCTTTTGAATACTTACCTTAAGTATTTTGTTTGTTTCTGGTTCAGGCTGATTAGTTGGGGCGATGCAAACACCTGACAAAGAGACATCAGAAGTTGTTATTTCCATAACCGTTGATAAATCGGAAGTAGCTTGATTTTCTGACTTCTGACTTACCCGGTATCCAATTCGTTCAAGTGCCCGGCGTGTCCAAAAAGCAGGAATACCTTCACCCAACATTTCAATGACAGGACCTGTGGGGGCATTCATTTTAAATACTCCTGTACTTTTATCGTACAGGGTTCCTTTCTTATCAAAGACTGAAGAAAAATGGTCATTCATAACCAGTTCTTCAGGTGTTCCCGTGATGAGATTACCATTGCCATCAAAGAGCCAGATTTCATCTGCAATTTGCAGCGCCAGATCAAGTTCATGGGTTGATATTAAAATAGCTTTATGCTGTTCTCTTGACAGAGTATGTAATAACCCCATTAATGAAATTCTATTGGGAATATCGAGATGAGCAGTAGGTTCATCCAGTATAATCAGACCCGTATCCTGTACCAGAGCTCTGGCAAGCATCACCCTTTGCTTTTCACCATCGCTTAATTCGTCTACCTTCCTGTTAATGAAATCTAGAAGATTTACCGCCTCGATGGCAAAATTAATTATTGCCAGATCTTCATCAGACAGGTTTCCCAGCCACCCCGTATAAGGAAACCGGCCCAAAGAAATCAGGGAATAAACGTCTAGATTCCATGACCTGACAGTTTCCGTGAGAACCAGACTTAGCTTTGTTGCCAACTCTTGTGGGCTCAATTTGCTGATTGGCTTGTCTTCAATAAATACCTGCCCTGAAAGAGGTACCTGAATTCCTGACAGTGTTTTTATCAAGGTTGATTTACCAGCACCATTTGCTCCTAAAAGGCAGACAAGTTTTCCAGCATATAATTCCAGGTTAATTGGGCCCGCAATTTTTTTTGCTTCCACCCTGTTAATAAGGTTATTAGCCCTGCCATGATAGCCAATACACAGATTCTTAGTCAGTAATAATGGTTTTTGGTGACTGAATCTATTCTCTTCAGAATAATAATCTAAAACTGGCTCATTTATAGTCAACCTCATACAAGCCGGGATCTATTTCTGCTAATAATTATCAATACAACAACCGGAGCACCAACCAGACCAGTAATAATATTAATGGGTAAAGAAGTCTGACTGCCAGTAATCTGTGAGATCACATCGCAAATAAGCATGATTGAAGTGCCCATCAGGCAGCACCCAGGTATCAATATTTTATGATCAGCTGTATTTAATAGCGAACGTGTTAACGGGGGAACAGCCAGTCCGATAAAACTGATAGGACCACAAAAGGCTGTTATGGAGCCAGCAAGTATACTCGTGCTACAAATAATCAAAAATCTTGCGCGCCTGACAGTAAGCCCCATACTGCGGGCATAATTTTCACCAAGAAGTAAAACATTTAACATTTTAGAGCTTGCAAAAGAAATGATAAGGCCGATACATACTACCAGTGCCAGCACTTTTAAATGATCTCCTGTTACTCCTCCCAAGGAACCAAAAGTCCAGATCAGAAATTCTTTTATCTGTTCCGGTGCACTGAAATATTGCCAGATACTTATAATTGAGGTGACCAAGGTGGCAATCATCACCCCGATTATTAAAACAACTATATTATCTTTTAATCTTGCCGAAATAAAAATTACGATGAGCATTATCATGGCAGCCCCAGAAGCTCCGGCGACAATGATTAGCCAGCTGCCACTTATACCTAATTCCTGAATGGTATATAAACTTGTAATACTACCTGAATAAAACATAACCAGGGCAACGCCCAGGCTTGCGCCTGAAGAGATACCCAGAATTGATGGATCAGCCAGTGGATTTCTAAAAAGTGTCTGCATCTGAAGCCCACAAACTGAGAGGCCACAACCTACTATTATTGCTGTGCAGGCCTTAGGGAGTCTGATTTTTTGTACAATATATAGCCAGGCAGAATTATCTGTGCCCTTACTGAATAAAATTTGAAAAACAGATTTCACAGGTATGGAAATCGTTCCTATGGTGATGTCAAGGAAGAAAAAAACCAGGACAAGCAAACATAAACAAACAAATAGCAGCCTGATTTTATTGTATCCGGAATTTACTGAGGCGTGAGTCATTGAAGTTTTTTATAGTAAACCAGCTGATAATTCGGCAAAAGATCAGGATGTGCAATTTTTATTAAATCCTGAAGGACGATATCAGGATTTACAGCTCCAGATTCCCAGTAATCATTTGAACCTATATCATTTACCTTTTTATTATTGTTGAAGAGATTCCCAGTCTTCATAGCCTTGAAATCAGCATATCTACTGTCTGAAGCCAGAATTTCATTTTTAGAATTTACATATCCTATATTCAGCCATAGCTGGGTAGTAAGGGCTATTGGAGCAACACTCTCAAAATTATAAGACAGGCTACCTGTACCCTTGGTCTGAGCCCATTTATAGTTCATGCCTGCATCACTTAGAAATGCTGCCATATAACTCTTACCGGCAGGTACAAACCAAACCCCTTTATAGGGCATGCCTATCATTGCCGTTGGTCTTGATGTTGTTCTGGCAGACAGCCTTAACAGTTCATGATAATGATGGTCTAGTTGCTCAAACTTTTTATTGACCAGCCCTTCTTTATCGACAAAGGCAGCCATGAGTTTAACCCATTCAGTTCGGGCCAAAGGTGAATTTTCAAGCCATTCAGCATTGATCATCACCGGAATACCAGCATCTTTCAATGTCTGAAACTTGCTGAATTTAGAATCAGGATTGGCATCAACCATAATCATGTCGGGATGAATTGAAACGATTGTTTCATTATTCATACCACCGTCTGTTCCCACCTCTTTTAACCTATGGGCTTTAATCATCTGTCTGACAATTGGAGAATTTACATAGTTAAAACTGCCCAATCCAACAAGTTTGTCAAGACAGGCTGTATAATCAAGTAATGCGATATGCAGTGAGGATAAAGCTATCACAGACTTAACAGGTATCATGATTTTTTCGGCTTCCGGGTAACCAGCAGGTACTTTTGTTCCCCTTTCAACCAACAGATACTGGATTGTATCAGCCCTATTGCCTTTAAAATTCAAAATATTTACAACCTTATACGTCTTATGGTACTGTATATTAAAATTTCGGGCATATTTTATTGTTGCTTTATCTGGAAATAAATCTGTTGGGGTCTTATCTGTTGTGTTTATTACTGTAAGACTTGAAAGAAATAACGCCAGAGGAATAATAATAACGAACAGCATCATTTTATTATACGTGGCCGGTAGTGATGAACTTTGTGAGCAGGTTTTCATAAGCTATTATTTTTAAGGATATTCAGGATGAAACCAGCACGTTTATCTGCAGTTATTTTCGGTAGCGTAATCAACTTAAAATTTAGTTTGGTATAAATTTCGACCAGATACGAATATATTACTTCTGCTTCTTCAAATGTTTGCCACCGCTCAGCATCAAGCCTGTAAATTTCTTGCCATGGGGGCAAAATGAAAGCAATCCGGTTATAAGTATAGCTTAACAGGGCATCGGTAATCGATGTATGTACTGGCACATTTGCCAGTTTTAGATAACTGACAAGATCGGGAATACCACGATCATAAAAAATTAAATCACTCTCTCCCCCATTGTCATAAGCATCTGTCATTCTCTTTAAAGCCAGTCGGGTGTAACAGGAAACATCTGCCCAGGGCAGACAAGTAGAAGCACGTAGTACTTCCTCTTTTATAAGCCCACGGGATGCCTCGGGTACGGTGTTATAACCCTGATTATTTAAAACTTCAATAAGCGTGGTTTTTCCTGCCCCCGGCCCCCCTGTTATAATATATCTAGGCATATTCTTACTTCCTATAATTTGAGCTTATCAGCATTTTATTTTTCTCAGGCATAAGTAAACCATATAAATACGATGACTAGCAGCAGCATTGACAAACTTGTTAACTGATTGATAGTACAGCCACGCATGAACTTTTCTTTATCAGGTAACATTAAACTATTACCGATAAAAGGCTTGTCTATAAGAACCCCCTGATAGAATGAGGGCCCTCCAAATTTCAAATTAAGGATTCCGGCCATAGCAGCCTCAGGATAACCAGAATTTAAACTCTTATGGCGGTTACCGTATTTATAAATGAAAGAAAAAACTTTAAAATCTACAGAGACGATTACCATTAGCAATGATGTCAGCCGGGCAGGAATAAAATTGGCAATATCATCTAAGCGGGCTGAAAATTTGCCATATTTTTCAAATCTTTTACTCCTGTGCCCAATCATTGAATCAAGGGTATTTATCATTTTGTAGGTCATCATACCGGGTAAGCCGGCTATTGCATAATAGAAAAGTGGCGCAATAACACCATCACATAAATTTTCAGACAGGGTTTCTAAGGTAGCAGTATGAACCTGGCTTATATCTAGCCCGCTTGTATCACGGCCGACAATCCTTGAGAGTTGTAATCTTGCAGCATCGAGCCCAAGAATTTCAAAAACATTAAAAACCTGACGGCATTCGTTAATCAGGCCCCTGGCGGCCAGGCCAGAAAAAACAATTGGCGTGGCTATCAGTAGGTAAATTATTGGCGGTATCTGCAAATAAAAACAAGCAAACTCAGGAGTAAAAACCAAAAAAAATGCATAACAGGCTATGCAAAGTATAATGGATTGCAGACTTCCTTTTACAAATCGCCCTTTCCCCTGATTTAACTGGTTTTCATTGATCTTTATGAGCTTACCAAAAAAAATTACAGGATTTGGAAACCAAGCAGGGTCGCCGAATAGTTGATCAAGAATATATCCAGCAATTAGGGGTATAATCAGGAACATCCTGGAAGAAAACAAACTGATCAGATTATTCTGGCTCATTTATATTCAGCTAAAGCGTTTAATAATAACCTGTTTTTATTTTCTGTCAGGGTGGCAAGACGAAAATGTCTGGGGCCAAGACCTCTGAAGTTTGATGCATCCCGGATCAAAATACCAAAATTTTCAAGCAGGAATAATTTAAGTTCTGCAGCTGATCTATCTTTGAGTTCAGCTAGAAAGTAATGCGTAAAACCGGGAGTGATTTTGACAGACATTTTGGCAAGGGCCACAATAAATCGCTTTTTATCAGCTAGAAGACTGTTAACTGAGAAACCAGCCTTTGCTGGCTTTGTAAAAATAAACTCACCAGCCTCAAGTGCCAGGGCATTTACTGACCAAGGCTGCTTATGCTTTTTGAAGCCTTCAATGAGTATTTTTGAAGCCAGTATATAACCCAGTCTCAGGCCTGGTATTGACCAGGTCTTGGTAAGTGAGCGTAAAATAATAAGATTCTGGTATTGCCCAATTAATGGTACGAGTGATTCTATTTCAAGGGTGAAGTCTATGAATGCTTCATCAATGATGAAAGTGGTAAATGGGTTTAACCTGAGTAAAATCTCAATTGAATGAAAAACAGAACCATCCGGGTTATTAGGGTTGCAAATAAAGATCAGATCAGCCTGAAGTTTTTGTTGATCGTCTAATTCGGGTTTAGCAATAAATAAAATTTTATGATTATGACGCCTGCAAGCATCTTCATACTCTGAAAAGGTTGGGGTGATAATTGTCGTTTTTGAGCCAAAAAATGCTTCAGCGATCAGGTAGATACTTTCAGTACTCCCATTAGTAACCAGCACATTATCTGGCTGCACGTCATGATGCCTACTTATAGTTCGGGACAAGTTGTCACCTGAAACATCGGGATACCTGTTTATAACCTCCCATTTATTAAAGATATGCTCTTTTAACCCCACAGGTTCAGGACCATACCAGACATTCGTGCTAAAATCAGCAATGATTTGCTGTTTATAAAGTTGACGATCATCTCCATGGCCTTCAAGCATAATCAGTTGGTTAGGTCAAGATAAATTTTCTGAATATCAATATGCTGCCTGATATGGGCAGCAAGTTTATCGTATTGTTCGTTTTTGAACTGTTTGTAAGTTTGCTTTGGAATTATAGGCTTTTCTACTTCCTGATTAGCATTATTGGTCTTTTGATCTCTAAGCCCATTTAAAATTGAACCAATGATTGACTCTATGATTGAGTCATTGTCAAGGATACCATGAATATAGGATCCCCAACACTGGTTATTTAAGAAATAGCCATCAAAACTGCCGTCTGTAAATTCATTCACCGGATTATGGGAAGATGATGAAGTTTCACCCATATGAATTTCATAGCCTTCAGCTAATTCAGATTGATTTCTGAATTTAAAGGAACATTGACGGCTAAGTTTAATAGGGTTAAAAACAGTATGTACAGGCAGAATGCCAATCCCGGTCACCGGGTTTAAAATGTTAGCCTGATTAAGCCTTTCAACGTAGTAAGGATCAGACAGGGTTTCACCCATCATCTGAAACCCACCACAAATGCCAATAACTGTTTTACCGCTTTTTACGGCTAATCGTATAACTACATCAAGTTTCTTTTTTCGTAAAGAAATCAAGTCATCAATGGTATTTTTTGTTCCAGGTAATATAATAATATCGGCCGCCGCAATAGCGGTAGCAGTCGAAGTATAATATAGATTTATCCGGCTATGTTGTTCAAGCCGGTCAAAGTCTGTAAAGTTCGAGATATGGTCTAGCAGAATCACTGCTATATTAATTTTACCAGCAACGGGGTCAGAAGTTTTTTTTCTAAGGGAAACAGAATCTTCTTCTTCGATTGAAATATCGTGATAAAAAGGAATTATACCCACTACAGGAATTTCGCATAATTCCTCTATCAACTTTTTACCTGATGCAAATAGTAGTGGGTCACCCCTGAATTTATTAATGATCAGGCCCTTTATACAGGCTTTTTCTTCAGGGCTAAGTAAAGAAATAGTTCCATATAAACTTGCGAACACCCCGCCTTTATCAATATCAGCAACCAAATAGGTAGCAGCGCTGGCTTCGATGGCCATGCTCAGATTCGTAATATCAAGCGCTTTTAAATTGAGTTCAGAAATACTGCCGGCACCTTCCATTACAATGGGCTGGTACCGGGAATGTAATCGATGAAATGCTTTTTTAACTTCATTAAATAAGACTTCTCTATTGCCAGCAGAAAAATAAGCAGCGGCAGACATGTTGCCATAAACCCTGCCATTTAAGATTACCTGAGAACCTATATCGCTCGTTGGTTTGAGCAATACCGGATTCATATCAGTATGACAATTAATACCAGCTGCTTCAGCCTGAACGGCTTGGGCTCTTCCAATCTCATGACCTTCAGGTGTGGCATAACTATTTAGCGACATATTTTGCCCTTTGAAAGGGGCTGGAGCAAGCCCGTCTTGTAAAAAAATTCGGCAGAAAGCAGTCGCCAGCACACTTTTACCTACATCAGAGGCTGTACCTACAAACATGATCGGCTTTAAGGGCTTGGTCAACTGCATCATATCAGCCTAGATGCTAAGGTGAATGCCAATTTCAGTATGAAATCTCAGCGTACTGTAACCATAGACCTCTGTAAAGCGCTTATTCAGGATATTAAATAATTGGGCAAAAACCTTTAATTTATGATTGAACAAACTGTATTCAGCATAACCGTCTAACTGAGAATATCCTTTCAGGTTAACCAGATCGATCTTTGTGTAATCAGCAAAGTTCTGATCGATACGGTGCTGGTATGAACGAAAATTCAAACTCATGTACAGAGCTTTATTTACCTGATAACCTGCAAAAAGCCCAAAGCTATGCTTTGGAATTCGAATTACGTTATCATAGGTAGTATCTCTGCCAGAAGGAGCCTTATTGGTGACTTTACCGACAACAAGGGCATAAAAACCTTTAATAGTCAGGCCTTCGGCTGGCTTGAAGTTAGGCTCTATTTCTATTCCCTTATTATTCTGACGGGCCTGATTCTGATAGCTGTTATTATAATACGTTATTTCATTCTTGATGTCACGGTGATAGATTACCGCATCAAGGTTGAAGTTTTGACCAGGAAAAAGTGTTAATCCAGCCTCATATGTCGATGAATGCTCTGGCTTCAATGATTTATTAGCACCAAATGGGCCATATAAATTACTAATAGTCGGCGCCTTAAAAGCTGTGGATGCATTCACAAATAGTTTAACCGCTTCAGCAATGGTATATGAAGGATTAATGTTCCAGGTTACATTATTACCATAGGCTGAATGGTGATTATACCGGCCGCCAAGATCAAGGTTAAAACCACCCAGGTTTTTAAGGAATAAAGAGACATAAGGGCTAACCATTGATAAAGATGCCTGGCTTGTTTTACTAACAGAATCTAAGGTGGCTGCATGCTGGTAACTAACACCGGCTATAAACTGTAAATGAGAGTTCAGTTCCTGATTATAGTAAACGTCAGCCTGGTTAAATCTTCCGGTATAGCCATATGCACCATATGCGCTATTGTAATAGCGCTGTGTATAGGTATATAAATCGGTCACATGCAGGGTTCCTGCTGAAGGAATGTTGAATGAACTATTGAATCCACCGCTTAAAGATCTTAACTTATATACATAGGCCCCATCCATAAATGCATCAGAAGGATAAGTACCCTGATTGGCACTCAGTCTAAAGTATGGGCTCAATGTAATACCAGTCGTTGGCTGGTAATTTAATTTTGCTAGTACTGCATTCTGAATATAGCCATTGCGGTGAAAATGACCATGATTGGCTGAATCAGATCCGTTATCGACTGCTTCAGCAATACCTTCGGTTTCAAAATGCGAATAGGAAGTATAATAACTTAGTTTTTTAGTGATTTTGCCATCGATATTCAAGGCAACTCTTTTAGCACTTAAACTACCTGCAGCCAGGGTCAGACCTGCGTTTACAGGATTCTTGCCAGCCTTTTTAGTAATCAGATTGATGACACCTGCAACTGCATCTGAACCGTATAAAGTAGACTGACCACCTTTTAATATTTCAATTCGTTCAATCTGGTCAAGATTTAACAGTCTCAGATCATAAACACCTGCTACATCAGACGGGTCAGTCAGGGGCACACCATCCATCAAAATCAGCGTATAGCCAGCACCAGCACCACGTAAAGAAAGGCTCTTATCTTTACCTGGGTTGCTATTAGAACCGATAACTACGATACCAGCCTGCTCGTTTAATAATTCATATAAGGTTTTACCTTTACTTCTTTCAATTTCAGCAGCACTGATGACACGCACTACTTTTCCTATTTCAGAAATTTTCTTTGGAAATTTTGTGGCTGTTACGACTACTTCCGTTAGATTCTTGTTTGTTTCAGGAGCTGTTTGCTGGGCAAAAGCTATAGATTGAATGCCAAAAACTGAGAGCATAGCGGCAATACTGGCCAGCTGGTTGATAATACTTTTTTTGTAGTTTTTTTGGTAGAAATTATTCATTTTCTTGGTGTGAGGTTAAATTCCCACAGCAAACAGTTAAGAAAGGCAGACAGGAAGTACACAGGAGCATACCTCTTATCAAAGCTTTAAAAATTCCCGAAAGCTATGAATTATAATGCAGCAGGCAGGTCTTCTGACTTACTCCCCTAGGGCCGTCTTCCCATAGCTTTCACTACAGTGACATATTGACCTTAAGTTAAAAGAGCTTACAGCAGCGGGACTGTTCTAGAATTACACTAGATTCCCTATTAATTCCAGTTGTACCTGGAAACCAATTGCACTGTAAAAGTATTGTTTTTTTAATAACAATCAGAGATATAAAGTTTGGGAGGTTCCATACTCCTGGGAGCTTACCTTTTTCAGTACAAGTGAAATTTTAGAAAATACTACATTCTTATTTATTACGTAATCAGCTGCCTGGCTAAATATTCCTTTGGCGATAAACCCTTTAATGAATAATGAGGTCGGCAGCTGTTCTACTCCTCTATCCACTTCCAGGTTAGCTCTCTCACTTCATCCAGGCTGTTAAACATATATGCATCCAGAATATCACGGTGGTAAGTTCCGTTGAACCGCTCGATATACACGTTTTTCATCGGCCTTCCTGGTTGAATGTATTTAAGCTTTATGCCCTTTTTTGTGCACCATTCGACTAATTCCTGACTGGTGTACCCGTACCGTTATCTACCCGGATCTGATTGGGTGCCCCTCGTTCTTCCAGTACCTGACTCAATGTGCGCATCACTCTGCGAGCAGGTAAAGATGTATCTATCTCAATGGCCAGCGCTTCTCTGTTATGATCATCAATTATATTTAGTGTGCGGAATTTTCTGATGATCCAGGCTCAATTCAGCATACATGCTTTTCAGCCGCCGGCACTCATCTTCCAGTTCTTTTATACGTTTTAGCTCGCTGGCGTCCATGCCGCCATAATTGGGGCGCCAGTTATACAGGGTTGCTGTGCTCAAGCCGTGCTCCCGGACAAGGTCTGTGGATTTGACGCCATTTTTATGGGACTTCAGAATCCCAACAATTTGGCTCTCGGTAAAGTTGGTCTTTTTCAT
>Ga0123339_10001955_pt1 | contig 14070 bp, 11 predicted proteins | sample lystaG_FD_89956 | JGI IMG/M metagenome (GOLD analysis project Ga0123339, IMG submission 89956) | Glacier valley bacterial and archeal communities from Borup Fiord, Nunavut, Canada, to study Microbial Dark Matter (Phase II) -... | ecosystem: Environmental > Aquatic > Freshwater > Ice > Glacier ... | reverse complement strand
CATCAGGATTTCTCTCGTTCATTGATAGCCGCGGGAAGGCTGCGGCAGTCGGAAGGAACAGCAAACATAGGATGCGGAACATACATGGTAAGGCAACCCACCCCAGCCCCGCCAACCTCAGGCACTTCACAGAAACGTGAGGCATTGGCGCCACCAGCGTTGGAAGCCACTATGTAACCGTGGTTCATGGCGGGAATTGGGCGCATCGAAGGCGTTATTTCAGCGGCCCGGCGGTGAGTATGGCGTCGCGCATGTCTGACCCGCGCTCACCCTCCTCCATGTCGTCGTCGGACAAGGATGCCATGTTCACTGTGTGGTCGCCGCCATGGGACAGCACCTCCTGCTCCCGCGCGCCAGCGGTGCGGTCGATGACATAGACCTGGCGCACGCCTTCGCTCTCGGCGACCTGTTGCGCGGCCTTGACCGCCTCATCCAGGTTCATCGGAACACCATCCGGGCGCATCGGGCGGACCGTCTCGCCAGGGGTGCCGGTCAGCACGATCTCGGTGTGGGTATGGCGGGGGTCGTCCTCGTCCAGGCGGTGCATCACGATCACGTTGCGCCGGCCCTCCGGCAGGGGATCGTGCGGGTCGAGGCGGCGGACTTCTACCATCGGAGTTCCTAACGGGATGCGGCTGACAGGCCATAACGGGCCGGGGCGGGCCGGGTTCATTCTGCTGATGGCGTCCCGGCCCGGAACCGGCGCGCCCGGCCCGGCGTTGCGTCCTGGGACCGGCGGGACCAGCCGGGACGGGGGAACCAGGCCATGTCCCACACGGCACAGCGGAGCATCGGGGACGAGACCATCGGCATCTTCCTGCGCCGGGTCATGCCGTTGCTGGGATTGATGTATCTGATCGCCTACGTGGACCGGCAGAACGTCAGCTTCGCCAAGTTGCAGATGCTGGACAACCTGGGCATGACGGAGGCCGCCTATGGCCTGGGCGCATCCTTGTTCTTCATCGGCTATTTCCTGTTCGAGGTGCCGAGCAACCTGATCCTAGGCCGGGTCGGCGCGCGGCGGTGGTTCGCGCGCATCATGGTGACCTGGGGGCTGGTGACGGCCGCGCTGGCCTACACCACGGGACCCGTCATGTTCTACGTGCTGCGGTTCCTGCTAGGGGCGTGCGAGGCCGGGTTCTTCCCTGGCGTGCTGTATCTGCTGACGGTGTGGGTGCCGTTCGGGCACCGGGCCCGCATGGTGGGGTGGTTCATGATCGCCTCCGTCGTCGCCAATGCCGTGGGCGCGCCGATCTGCGGCAGCTTGCTGGACCTAGACGGGGCGTTGGGGCTGCGCGGCTGGCAATGGGTGTTCCTGGCGACGGGGGTGCCGGCGATGCTGATGGGCGTCGTCACCTGGTTCGTGCTGGCAGACGGGCCGGAGACGGCGCGCTTCCTCAGCCCGGCGCAGAAGGCCTGGCTGCGCGACACCATCGCCGCCGAGGACCAGGCGGGCGGCAAGGTCGCGCATGCCAACCCCCTCAGCGCGCTCGGGGATGGGCGGGTGTTGCTGCTGGCCTTCACCTTCGTGGGCTTCCCGCTGGCGGCGTATGGGCTGAGCTACTGGCTGCCCACGGTGGTCAAGGGCTTTGGCGTGTCCAACACCCTGAACGGGTTCATCAACGTGCTGCCCTGGCTGGTGACGGGCGTTGCCCTGTGGTGGCTGCCGCGGCACAGCGAGCGTGTGGGGGAGAAGACATGGCACATCGTGCTGCCCGTGGCGTTGGGGGCGGCATGCCTGGTGGGCAGCGTGGCGGTATCGGGGCAGGCGGCGTCCGACAACGCCCTGCGGTTCGCGCTACTATGCGTGGCGGCGGCGTGCATCTTTGCGGCGCAGCCGATCTTCTGGACCTTGCCGAGCAGCTTCCTGCGCGGCAGCAGCGCCGCGGCTGGGCTGGCGGTGATCAACGCGACAGGGAACCTGGGCGGGTTCATCGCGCAGAACGTGGTGCCGTGGATCAAGGACCGGACCGGCAGCACGCTGGCGCCGATGCTGTTCCTGGCGGGGTGCCTGGCGTTTGCCGGGCTGATGATCTTTGTCGTGCAAGGCTTGCTGGGGCGCACCGCCCGCAGCGCCGTGGCGGCGGAATAGGAGGCTTGAGGATGGATGACGGGTTGCAGCAGGGCGACGGGATCGCCGGGAAGCACGGCGCGGCACGGCTGCTGGCGGAGCAGGCCGTCGCGGCGCAGGCGCGCGGCGATGACGAGGAGGCCGACCGGCTGTTCGCACAGGCCGAGCGGTCCGACCCCGACGCGGTGATCGCGGTGCTACAGGAGCGTGCGGCGGAGGCGCCGGGCCGGACGGGCGGGGACGCCATGCCGCAGGACGACGCGGAGATCGCGGCGATGTCGCGCACGGTGGAGCCAGGGTCGGACGCGCCGTCACGCGCCGGGGTGTCCGGGCGGGGCAGCGGGGCGGACAACCAGGGGCAGTAGGCGGCAGGCTGGGCCTTTACATACGAACGAGTTCCACCCGGCGGTTCCTGGCCCGCCCCTCGCTCGTGTCGTTCGTGGCAACCGGCTTGTCGGGTCCGAACCCGGCGCTGCTCAGCCGGTCCGCCCCGATGCCCTGGGCGGTCAATGCCGCCGCGAAGCTGGCGGCGCGCTCGGCCGACAGCGCACGGTTGCGGTCAGCGGTGCCAAGCGCGTCCGTGTGGCCCTCGATGGTCAGGCGAAGCTTCGGGTCCGCCTTCAGCATTGCCGCGACTTGCGCCACGACGGGTGCAGCCTCGGGCCGCAAGGTCGCGCGGTCGAAGTCGAAGTTAACGTACAGGGTCACCCGTCCCGTCCGCTCCAGCGCAGTTTGCAACTGCGCCTGGGCCGGCTTGATCGTCGGCTCGAACGGCTTCTCCTCGACCGCGTAGACCTCGACCGACGTTTCCGACGAATAGACACGAAGCCAGATCACCTGGCCGTTGCGCAACAGCCGGGCCGTGGTGTCGTGCCCGCTCTGGTGCATCAGCTCCGCGCCCAGCGCCGTCAGCGCGGTGCGGTAGTTCCATTGTATCTCGGCGTCCGAGGTCGGGGCGTTGCCGGACTTGTCTTCATAGGACACGAAGACCGTGCGGCCCTGGACGGCAACCTCCTTCTCCTCGCCGTCCTGCACCACGGCCAGGTTCATCGCGTCGAAGTTGCGCGTGACCGGCTTGGCGGCGGCGAAGCCGGGCATGTGGCCCAGCAGGGCGTAGTCGTTACCCGAGGGCGGCAACAACGTGAGCCGCGGCGGCTGCACGCGCAGCACCGTCAGCTCGATGGCCGTCTCCTCGCTGTAGATGCGGAACCAGGTCTCGGCGCCGTCCTTCGCCAGGCGCGCATAGGTGTTCCGGCCGCCCGAGGCGTGGACCTGTGCGCCCATCCCTTCCAGTTGCTGGCGGTAGTTGGACTGTATTTCAAGGTTGCTGGGCGTGTCGGCGCCCTCCTTCAGGTGATAGGAAACGGCGCAGCTCGATCCCGCCTGCTCCACCTCCGTCTCTTCCGCGTCGGCGCCGTCCGCCTTGCGCAGAAACGTCAGCGGCTCCCAAGTCCGCAGCCTTGCGTCATCGGCGATGAAGTCCGGCAGTGCGCCCAGGGGCGGGCACCCCCTCGGTGGCGCACCCTGCACGGCGGCTGGCAGGAGCGCGAGGGCAGCAAGCATGGCGGCAATGAAGCGCGGCATCGGATCGAGGTCCCTGTTGCGATCCAGGTATTATGACGCGATTGCATCGTATGTCACGGGCAGGGCAGCCCTGACCCTGTCCGGGGCGCAGGCCGGGGGCAAGGCATTGAAGTTGGCAGGCCCGGGCGGCATATCGCGCTCGCATCACAACCCCGGAGCCTCCCTGCATGAGCGAAGTACAAGCGGAACGCCACGAGTTCAGCGCCGAGGTCGGACGCCTGCTCGACCTCGTGGTCCACTCGCTGTATTCCGAACGTGAGATCTTCCTGCGTGAGCTGGTGGCCAACGCCGCCGACGCGACGGACCGCCGCCGGTTCAAGGCGCTGACCGACCCGGCATTGGGCGTGCCTGGCGAGGCCCGCGTCCGCATCGTGCCGGACAAGGCGGCGCGCACCATCACCATCGCCGACGACGGCATCGGCATGGACAAGGCGGAGCTGGCGGCGAACCTGGGCACCATCGCCCGGTCCGGCACCCGCGCCTTCGGGGCCGAGGCCGCCAAGGCCAAGCCCGGCGAGAAGGTGGACCTCATCGGCCAGTTCGGCGTCGGCTTCTACAGCGCGTTCATGGTGGCGGACCGGGTGGAGGCGACCAGCCGCCGCGCCGGGTCGGACGAGGCGTGGACCTGGGCCAGCGAGGGCGCCGGCGCCTACACCCTGGCGCCCGGCGAGCGGGACCGTGCGGGCACCACCATCACCCTGCACATGAAGGGGGATGCCGAGGAGTTCCTGGAGCCGATCCGGCTGCAGACCATCGTCAAGAAGTGGGCCGACCACATCACGGTGCCCATCACCATCGTAACCGACGGCGAGGACAAGCCGGCCAACGAGGGCACGGCGCTGTGGCGCAAGCCCAAGTCCGAAGTGACGGAGGAGCAATACAAGGGCTTCTACCAGAACTTGGGCAACCTGTTCGACGACCCTTGGGCCACGCTGCATTGGCGGGCGGAAGGGGCGCTGGAGTTCTCGGCGCTGCTGTTCGTGCCGGGCATGCGCCCGTTCGAGGCGGTGGAGGGGCCGCGGGAGAGCCGGGTGCGGCTGCACGTGCGGCGCATGTTCATCACCGACGAGGCCGGGCTGCTGCCGCCCTGGCTGCGCTTCGTGCAGGGCGTCGTGGACACCGAGGACCTGCCGCTGAACGTCAGCCGCGAGATGCTGCAGGCGACGCCAGTGCTGGCGCGCATCCGCAAGGCGGTGACGGGCAAGGTGCTGGGGGAGATCAAGGCGCGGGCCAAGGACCCGGAGGACTTCGCCAAGCTATGGGAGAACTTCGGCGCCATCATGAAGGAGGGCGTCTGGGAGGACAGCGAGCACCGCAAGGAGGTCGCAGGGCTGATGCGCTTCCGGTCCTCCACCAACGAGGGCTGGACGGGGCTGGACGAGTATGTGGCGCGCATGAAGCCGGGGCAGGAGGCGATCTACTTCCTGACGGGCGACGATGCGGAGGCGCTGGCAAAGTCCCCGCAGTTGGAGGGATACGGCGCGCGCGGCGTGGAGGTGCTGTTGCTGACGGACCCGGTGGACAGCTTCTGGCCGGAGCGGCTGCACGGCTGGGACGGCAAGAAGCTGCTGAGCGTGACCGGCGGCGCCGACCTGTCCGCCATCGAGCTGACGGCTCAGCCGGAGGGTGAGGCTGCCGACATGGAGAAGCTGCTGCCGGCGCTGAAGGCGGCGCTGGGCGACGATGTGCGGGAGGTTCGGGCGACGGACCGGCTGACGGACAGCGCCGTGGTGCTGGCCGCCGGCGGCTTCGGCCCGGACCTGCAGATGCAGCGGATGATGCGCCGGCATGGCAAGTCTGGGTTCGGAGGCGCGATCCTGGAGGTGAACCCGCGGCACCCGCTGATCCGCGCCTTGGCGGCCAAGGCGGACACGGACGGGGATGTGAGCGAGGCCGCGCACACCCTGCTGGACCTCGCCCGCGTGCAGGATGGCGACATGCCGGCGGACCCGGCCGGCTTCGCCCGCCGCGTCACGGCGGCATTGGCCGCGGCGGGGTAGCGCCGTCGGCTAAAGCAGGGCGGACTGCCGCGGCGCCGGGGCTTCGGCGTCCGGCGCGCCGTCCCGCCGGTGGCGCTCCGTACGCACCGTGAACGCCATGTCGGCGTTGCCGCCGGCGCTGGCCAGGATGTTGTCCAGCGCGTCGTCGGCCAGGTCGCGGAACCGGCGCCCGCGCCAAGGGCCGAATGGCACCTTCACCAGCAGTGCCGGCTCGTCCGACCAGGCCAGCAACTGGTCGAGGCTCGCCATCGCCAACATGTCCCGCAGGTGGTGCGCTGTCACATAGGCGTCCGGCCCCGCCCGGTGCGCGGGCAACCCGGCCTCACGGTCCAGCCCGGCCGGGCGCCGCCAATAGCGCAGCCCCTGGTTGGAGTGCGTCGGCGCGTCTAGCCACAGCCGCAACGCGCACTTGTAGGTGCACACCCATCGCAGCCCCGGCGGTTGCACTGGGCGGCACCACCGTTGCTCGAACGATGCGCGGTGGGCAGCAAGCGCCAGGGGCGCGGGGCCGGGCAGGGCTTGCAGCACAGGCGGTGCGGCAGCCTGCCAAGGCGGTGCGCCGGCCACGTCTTCGTCGATGATATGGTGTATGGCGGCGGTGGCGGGGCTGATCGGGTTGCCGGGATCCACCAGCGCGGCCCCGACCGGGCCGCGTAAGGCCCAGCCCTCCGGCCCGGCCGCCACGTCTTGCCACCCGATCTCCACCACGCCGCCGTCCGAGAAGCCCTGGCCGGTGGTCTCCAGGTCGATCACGCGGACAAAGCCGCCACCATATGCGTCTGACATAGACGGGATATGGGGGCGGCTTGGCGCTTCGTCAGATCGCGCGGCGGCGGATCAGGCCCAGGACGGCGACGCCCACACCCAGCAATGCCATGCTCGCCGGCTCCGGCACCTCGAAGGCATACAGCGCATTGCCGAACGCGGCCTGCACCTTGGCCGTGGGGTGGATGGTGTCCCAATACTGGAACTGGCCGATGTTGGCGGCCTGGCCGGTGGCCGGGTCGATGGCGCCGCAGGCCGGGTTGATCGTCAGGAAGGTCGCGGGCGTGTTGGTAACGCCGTCATAGGCAGTGTAGCAAGCATCGGTCGTGTTGGTGATGCCGACGCTGGCGGCATTGGCGATGTAGGCGTTGTTGAAGCTGAACAGGTCGAACAGCTTGATGTTCGTACCGGCATTCGCCGCCGCGATGGTGGCAACGCCGCTGGCCAGGCTGGCATTGTAGGCGATGCTGTCCTTGGTCGCCGTGGCAGCCTGGCCGGCTGGCGAGAACTGGGTGAACTCCGGGATCACCCCGACATCGGGCACGTTGACCACCAAGAGGTTCTTGGCGCCTGCCGCGAGCAGCTTCGTGATGCCCGCTAGCTCGGCGCTGATCCCGTCCGTGAGGTAGGCGGTGCTGCCTTGGTGGGCGGCCGTCCGCACGTCGTTGCCGCCGATGAACACCGTCACCAGCGCGCTGGCAGGCACAGCGCCGCTGGCGAGTGCCAGGAACGCATTGATCTGTGCCCCGAGGTTGGCGCCTGGCACACCTTGCGACGGGCTTGTGCCAGTCGGGATCGACGTGCCGGCCGTGGCGCCTGCCACTGCATAGTTCGTGCCGCCTGCGGTGTAGCCGATGGCGTTCTTGAAGCCGGTCACGAACAGCGAGGGGTCGGCGTTCAGGCCCAGCCGTTGCGCCATCACCTGTACTGCGGTCGGCCCGTTGGTGAAGCTGTCGTGGAAGAACGGCGGGCTTGGGAAGTTGTGGCCGAGCGCAGCGGCCAGGTTGCCCCGGTCCGACAGGCTGTCCCCGAACACATAGTCCGCGCTGAACTGGGCAGCCGAAGCTGCCCCGGTGCCAAAGGCGAGAAGTGCCGCAACGGCAACTGCCGTCCCTGTGTGCTTGCGTGCCATCATCCATTCCCACTTGCGCCGCCCGCGGCCTTTATGGCCGTCCATCAACCGCGCTTGGGGAACGTTAACCATTGTTGGACGCGACCGGCAACCACCTTCCGCGAGCGTTAGTCGTCCAGCGCCGCCCCATGCGTCCGGATCACCGCCCGGCGGCGTATCTTGTGGCTGGGTGTCAGCAGCCCGTTCTCGATGGTGAAGGGCGGGACCAGCGCGTGGCGGCGGATGCGTTCATAGGCCGACAGCCCGCCGTTCAACCGCGTGACGGCGGCGGCGACCGTCGTTGCGTCGCCCCCATCATCTGGCACCAGCAGCGCGGACAGCCCGGCCTGGCCGTCCCCGGTGACGACCGCCTGCTGGATGCCGGGTTCGGCCATCAGCAGGCCCTCGATGCGCGCCGGGGACACGTTCTCCCCACCGGACAGCACGATGATGTCCTTCTTGCGGTCGGTGATGGTCAATACGCCGTCCGCAGTCAGCTCCCCCACGTCCCCGGTGTGCAGCCAGCCGTCGCGCAGCACCTCCGCCGTCGCCTCCGGCTGGCGCCAGTAGCCGTCCATCACCAGGTCGCCGCGCACCATGATCTCGCCGTCGTCCGCCAGCCGCAGCTCGACGCCCGGCAAGGGCCGCCCGACCGATCCTGGCGGGTCGTCCGGCCGGTTGCTGGCGCTGATGACCGGCCCGGCCTCGGTCTGGCCATAGCCTTGCAGGATGGTGACGCCGAGCGCCTGGAAGAACAGCAGCACCGCCGGGTCCAGCCGGGCGCCGCCGGACATGGCGGCGCGGAACCGCCCGCCGAACCGGGCGCGCACCTTGCGGCGCACCAGGCGGTCCAGCACCGGGTCGGCCAGCCGGTCCGCCAGGGTCAGCTGCCCCGCGACGCGCCGCCCGCCCACGTCCAGCGCATGCTGGAACAGCCGCTGGCGCCAGGCAGGCTCCCGCGTCAGGGCCAGCAGGATGCGGGCGCGTATCAGCTCCAGGATGCGGGGGACCAGGGTGGTGATGGTGGGGCGTATGGCCAGCATGTCCGCGCCGAAGTGCTCGATGCCGCGGCAATAGACGATCTCGGTCCCCAAGGATTGCAGGAAGAACTGGCTGACGGTGTGCTCGAAGCTGTGGGACAGCGGCAGGGCGGACAGGTGTATCTCATCGTGCAGCTTCAACGGACGCACCAGGTCCAGCGCGCCGCGGCAGTTGGACAGGATGGCGCGGTGCGGCAGCATCACGCCGCGGGGCAGGCCGCTGGTGCCGCTGGTGTAGATCAGGCAGGCTAGGGCGCCCGGCGGGATCAGCGCGGCCTCGGCCTCGATGTCGTCCGGCGGCGCCGGGTCGGCTTCCAGGTCGGCGAAGTGCGGGCCGTGGCCCGGCGCCATGCAGAACACCTGGTCGATCCCGCCCGTCAACGCCGCCCCGGCCTGCACGCGCGCCAATAGCGCGGGGGTGGAGGCGACGGCGACCCGCGCGCCGCTGTCCAGCAGCAGGTGCGCGTGGTCCCCGGGCGTGTTGGTGGTGTAGGCCGGCACCGGCACGGCCCGTATGGCCATCAGCGCGACCTCTAGCACCGGGACCTCTGGACGGCTTTCGCTGCAGATCAGCACGCGGTCCCCGGCAGACACGCCGCTGGCGCGCAAGCCCCGCGCGACGGAGGCGGCGCGGCGGGCGAACTCCCCCCACGTCACGCCGTGCCAAGCGCCGTCGTGGTAGTGGCGCAGCATGGGGCGGCGGGGCCAGCGCCGGGCCAGGCCGAACATCATGGCGGCCAGGTTGGGCCATTCGGTTGAACTGCTCAGGACCGACTCCGATGCTTGCCGTGGGTCCGCGCCGTCCCACCTTTGTGGCAGCCCCTATCAGCACGACAGGACCAACGCCAGATGACCCGACCCGGCTACGCACCAGACGGCCACGGCGCCGCCCCTGTTGCCGCGGACGCCTTGCCCTCCTGGGACCTGACCGACCTGTATCCCGCCCCCGACAGCCCAGCGCTGGTTGCGGACATGGACCGGGCGGAGGCGCGCGCCAAGGCGTTCCAGGCCGCCCGCGCCGGCACCCTGGCCGGCCTGCCCGGCGCCGAGCTTGCCGCCGTGCTGAAGGAGTTCGAGGCCATCGAGGAGGTGCTGGGCCGCCTGATGTCCTACGCCCAGTTGCAGTTCAGCAGCGACGGCAGCGACCCCGCCATCGGACGGTTCTACCAGTCGGTCAGTGAGCGTGTGACCAGCATCAGCTCACACCTGATCTTCCTGTCGCTCGAACTGAACCGCATGGACGACGCCGTGCTGGACGCCAAGCTGGCCGACCCGGCGCTGGCCCGCTGGTCCCCCTGGCTGCGCGACTTGCGCGTGTTCCGCCCGCACGAGCTGACGGACGACCTGGAACGCCTGCTGCACGAGAAGGAGGTCACGGGCCGCAACGCCTGGAGCCGCCTGTTCGACGAGACGGTGGCCGGCATGCGCGTGCCCGTCCGCGGCGAGGACCTGACCGTCAGCGCCGCCCTGAATAAGCTGTCGGACACGGACCGCGCCGTGCGCCAAGACGCCGCCGCCGCCATCGGCACGGCGTTCGAGGGCAACATCCGCCTGTTCTCCCTGGTCACGAACACCTTGGCCAAGGACAAGGAGATCATCGACACCTGGCGCCGCTACCCGCGCCCGGCCAGCTACCGCAACCGGTCCAACATGGTCGAGGACGAGGTCGTGGACGCGCTGGTGGGCGCCGTCACGTCCGACTACGCCCGGCTGTCCCACCGCTACTACAAGCTGAAGGCCAAGTGGCTGGGCCTGGACAAGCTGGAGCACTGGGACCGCAACGCGCCCCTGCCGGACCAGGCGGACCAGCATATCCCGTGGGACGACGCGCGGGACCGGGTGCTGTCGGCGTATGGCGGCTTCTCGAAGGAGCTGGCGGACGTGGGCCGGCGGTTCTTCGACAAGCCGTGGATCGACGCCGGGCTGCGGCCGGGCAAGTCGGGCGGGGCGTTCGCGCATCCCACGGTGCCGTCGGTGCATCCGTACCTGCTGGTCAACTACCACGGCAAGACGCGCGACGTGATGACCTTGGCTCATGAACTCGGCCATGGCGTGCACCAGGTGCTGGCCGGCCGGAACGGCTACCTGATGTCCGGCACGCCGCTGACACTGGCCGAGACGGCGAGCGTGTTCGGCGAAATGATGACCTTCCGTGCGCTGCTGGCCGGGGAGACGGACCCCAAGCGCCGCCGCGGCATGCTGGCCGCGAAGGTGGAGGACATGCTGAACACCGTCGTGCGCCAGACCGCGTTCTACCAGTTCGAAAGCCTGCTCCACACCGAGCGCCGGACCGGCGAGCTGGTGCCGGAGCGGATCGGCGAGCTGTGGATGCAGGTGCAGACCGAGAGCCTCGGCCCGGCGTTCCACTTCACGCCGGACTACCGGGTGTACTGGGCCTATGTGCCGCACTTCATCCACTCGCCGTTCTACGTCTATGCCTACGCCTTCGGCGACTGCCTGGTGAACGCGCTGTATGGCGTGTTCCAGGGCGGGCATCCCGGGTTCGAGGCGAAGTACCTCGACATGCTGCGGGCCGGCGGCACCAAGCGCCACAAGGAGTTGCTGGCGCCCTTCGGCCTCGATGCGTCCGACCCGGCCTTCTGGCGCCGGGGCCTGGATGTCATCAGCGGCTTCATCGACGAATTGGAGGCCCGGTAGTGGCAGACAACGCAGGCGGCTCGAACCTGTTTGGCGAGATCAGGCGCTTTGCCCGCACGTCCGGCGCCGTGGGCGGCATCGCCGCGCGCGTGGCCGGGGAGCGGGTGTTCGGCATCAAGACCGACCGCAACGCCCATGCGGAGGACCTGAAGAACATCCTCGGCGGCCTCAAGGGGCCGTTGATGAAGGTGGCGCAGATCCTGTCCACCATCCCGGATGCCTTGCCGAAGGAGTATGCGGAGGAGTTGGCGCAGCTGCAGGCCAATGCGCCGGCGATGGGCTGGTCCTTCGTCCGCCGCCGTATGGCCGGTGAGCTGGGGCCGGACTGGCAATCGAAGTTCAGCAGCTTCGGCCAGGAGGCCGCTGCTGCTGCGAGCCTGGGGCAAGTCCACCGCGCGACGCTTCCGGATGGCCGGGAGGTCGCGTGCAAGCTGCAATACCCGGACATGCCCAGCACCGTGGACGCCGACCTCCGCCAGTTGCGCCTGGCGATGGGCGTGTTCAAGCGCGTGACCAAGGTGATCGAGGGCGACGAGGTGTATGCCGAGGTCGCCGAGCGGCTGCGGGAGGAGTTGGACTACCTGCGGGAGGCCGCGCAAATGCGGCTGTATGCCAACATGCTGCGGGACGAGCCGACCGTGACGGTGCCGGTGGCCGTCGAGGGCTATTGCACCCAGCGCCTGCTGACGATGACCTGGTTGCAGGGCCAGGGCATGCAGGCCTGGATTGACTCGGAACCGCCGCAGGAGGCGCGGGACACCATGGCACGTACGCTGTTCCGGGCGTGGTACATCCCGTTCTACGGCTACGGTATCATCCATGGGGATCCGCATCTCGGCAACTATCAGGTGCGGGAGGATGGCGGGCTGAACCTGCTGGACTTCGGCGCCATCCGCGTGTTCCCGCCGCGGTTCGTGCAGGGGGTGATCGACCTATACGAGGCGATCCGTGACAACGACGAGGCGAAGGCTCAACATGCCTACGAGGGCTGGGGGTTTGCAAACCTCAGCAAGGAGCAGATGACCAACCTGAACCTGTGGGCGCGCTTCATCTACGACCCGCTGCTGGACGACCGGGTGCGCCGCATCCAGGAGAACAACGACCCGGAGTTCGGCCGGGCGGTGGCGGAGCAGGTGCACGCCGGGCTGAAGGAGACGGGCAGCGTGCGCCCGCCGCGCGAGTTCGTGCTGATGGACCGCGCCGCCCTTGGTTTGGGCAGCGTGTTCACCCGGCTGAAGGCGCAGCAGAACTGGTATCGCCTGTTCCATGATCTGGTGGACGGCTTCGACACAGCGCGAGTGGCCGAACGCCAAGCGGCGGCGTTGGCGGAGGCGGGGGTTCCCCTGAGTTTGTAGGGCTGGAGCCTCGCAGAATATCGCGTCATTGCGAGGAGCGTAGCGACGCGGCAATCCAGGGGCGGCAAGCACTGCCCTCTCCGGCCATGGATTGCCGGCTACGACTTTACGAAGTCTAGTGTGCAGGGCCGTACCTCGGTCCGGCTCCCGGTCCCGCGAGTGCCGCTGAACCGCGCGGTGGCGCGATAGCGATAGGATGTCATTTTCGGCACCCGGCCCACAGCGTATTCCGGCGTGCCGGTCAGCCCCTCCGCCGACAGCAGGGCGGTGCCGTCAGGCTGGATGCGCCCGTCCAGCGCAAGCCAGCTTGGCATGCCGCGCGTCCCGTTCTCTCCATGCAACACGCCGTCCGTGACGGTGGCGCCGAAGCGGTAGGTGTAGCCGAACGCGCCGTCCACTGCCTGCGGGCAGACCAAGGTGACGGCCCAGGCGCCGTCGAAGGGGCTGGCGGCCAGGGCCGGGGCAGCCCAGGCAGTCAGCAGGATTGTGGCGCCAGCAAGCCGGTGCAACACCATGGCAGCTTCCTTCCGGGATGGTCCTCGTCACCATAGCGGGATTGCAACGAAACCCCAGCCACTTGCGCGGGGGTGCCGGGCCGTCGCATCTTGCCTCAACGAATATAGGGATTGAGACGCATGCGCCTTGCGGTGCTGAAGGAACGGGCTGCCACGGAAACACGGGTGGCGGCCTCACCGGACACGGTGAAGAAGCTGGTCAGCATGGGCCTGACGGTGGCGGTCGAGGCTGGCGCCGGCGTGGCAAGCTCCCTCTCCGACGCCGACTTCCAGGCGGCCGGGGCGGAGATCGCCGGGGACGCTGGGGCGGCGCTGGCCGGGGCGGAGATCGTGTTCGCGGTGCAGGTGCCGGCGGAGGACGTGCTCGCCCACATCCCGCGCGGGGCGCTGCTGGTGTGCATCAGCAACGCCTTTGCCAACCCGGGCGTCGTGCCGGCCCTAGCCGCAGCGGGCATCGACGCCGCCGCCATGGAGCTGCTGCCGCGCACCACACGGGCACAGGGCATGGACGTGCTCAGCAGCCAGGCCAACCTCGCCGGCTACCGCGCCGTGATCGAGGGTGCGGGCGCGTTCGACCGCGGCTTCCCGATGATGATGACCGCCGCCGGTACGGTGCCGCCGGCCCGGGTGTTCGTGGTGGGCGCGGGCGTCGCCGGGTTGCAGGCGATTGCGACGGCCCGGCGCCTGGGCGCCATCGTGTCCGCCACCGACGTGCGTCCGGCCGCCAAGGAGGAGATCAAGTCCCTCGGCGCCACCTACGTCGGCGTCGAGGATGCCGAGACGGCCGCGCAAACCGGGGCCTACGCCAAGGAGATGACCGACGCCTTCCGCCAGAAGCAGGCGGAGCTGATGGCCGCGACGGTCGCCAAGAACGACATGGTGATCTGCACGGCGCTGGTGATGGGCCGCAAGGCGCCGGTCATCATCACGCAGCCAATGGTCGATGCCATGCGCACCGGCAGCGACCATTG
>Ga0123339_10001953_pt1 | contig 14078 bp, 11 predicted proteins | sample lystaG_FD_89956 | JGI IMG/M metagenome (GOLD analysis project Ga0123339, IMG submission 89956) | Glacier valley bacterial and archeal communities from Borup Fiord, Nunavut, Canada, to study Microbial Dark Matter (Phase II) -... | ecosystem: Environmental > Aquatic > Freshwater > Ice > Glacier ... | reverse complement strand
GCCGCCAGGGCCGGACGGCTCGGCGCCGCCTGCGTCTGCTCCGGGACCGGGCTGCGGGACTTTGCTGGGTGCCGGCGTGCCGCTGACGCCTGCCCTGTCCGGTCCAACCCTCCACGGTCCTGCAGAAGGCGTGTCCGGGCCGAACGGACAGCCTCAGGCACCGAATACGACCGCGAAGCCCACGGGCAAGCCGGGCAGCCTGGCTAGGGTAAACGGGCCGCTGCCGCCAGGGCCGGATGGCTCGGTGCCGGCTGGGTCTGCTCCGGCTGTATCTGCTCCGGCTGCATCTTCTCCAGGACCGGGCGGCGGGACCTTGCCGGGTGCCGGTGTGCCTCTGACCCCGGTCTGGACCGGTCCGGTCCGGACCGGTCCCGTGGGAGGCGTGTCCGGGCCGAACGGACAGCTTCGGGTGCCGGGCACCACGGGGACGCCCACAGGCAAGCCGGGCAGCCCGGCTGCGGCAAACACGCCGCTGCCGCCAGGGCCGGACGGCTCGGCCCTGGCGGCGTCTGCGTTGGGAGCAGGGGGCGAGACCTTGCCGGGTGCCGGCGGGCCGCTGACGCCTGCCCTGCCCGGTCCAACCCTCCACGGTCCCAAGGAAGGCGTGTCCGGGCCGAACGGACAGCCTCAGGCTCAGGGCACCGCCGCGAAGCCTGCGGGCAAGCCGGACAGCCGGGCACGCAAGGACAACACAAGGGATGACATCGGCCGGGCTGAGCTGGCCCTGCCCATGGCTGGCACCGCCGCGGCGTCGCCGGCTCTGGTGTTGCCGGCCCTGGCACCGCCTCAGGCCCCGGCGGCAGCGGTCCGGGCGCTGGGAGGACCTGCCACGGATGCCCAGATGCAGGTGGCTGGCGTGGATGCGCCGGCGGACACGGCGGCTGGAAGGGTCGTGGCAGTGGCAGACGCGCCGGGTGCGAACTTGGCGGCGTTCCTGCCGGACAGGGTTGGGCCTGCCGAAGGCAACGCCGGACCGGCACGGCCGCTGGGCGATGCGGCAGTGCCGGGCGCGGCAGCAAGCGTTCCAGTGCTGGGCAGCGCAGCGCGGGCGGGTAGTGCCGGCGCTGGTGCGCCGCCTGCCGGGCCGGCCGGGGCACCGCCCGGGAGCGGACCGCTCGCTCTTGGGCCGCAGCGGGGGGTTGCGCACCAAGGTGCGGGGGTGCCCGCGCTGGGCGCGCAAGCCGCCCCAGCTCAGGATGCGGTGAGCGCGCTGGCCGGCCCACCCGGCGAAAACCCAGGAGACATGCCGGTCGTCCCCACTGCCAGCAGGCAGCCCGGCACCGCCTCCACGGCGGTCGGGAGCGGCCCTGGCCTGCATCCAGGCCAAGCACTGGCAGGTGCTGGCCCCACGGCCATCCTGGCTCCGTTGTTGGCTGGGTTCTCCCTTCAGTCGGCCGCGACCCCGGCGAGCAGTCGGGCAGATACACTTGTAGTGCCATCGGCGGCGGCATCCGGCAGCACGCCACCAGCCCAGCAGCCGCCTCCTGCGCCGTTGGGAGCTACCCCGCCCACTGGCATAGTGGCCAAGGCAGGTTCGATCCAGCCCGCGGCGGCGCAGCCCCGAGACGGGCGGGAAGGTCCCATCCTGCCGGGCCTTGCGCGGCCGGATCAAGCACAGCCGGGCACCGACCCGGCAGCAGCGCCGGCCGTGCCGGACATGCCAGTGCCGCAGGCAGCGGTGGCGGCTCCGGGTGCCCTGCCCCAGCTCCCGGCTGCGGGTACGGCCGAGGCCCCTGCTCAGGGGTTGAAGGCAGCGCCCACGACAGCACCCGCGGGCACCATGTCGGCGGCCGAGCAGCTCCGTGGGGCCTTCACCACCGCGGCGTCACCGGCGGGGCCGGGCCGCGTGGTCGTGCGGCTCGATCCGGCGGAGTTGGGCCGCGTGCAAATCGGTATCTTGCGGCAGGCGGACGGTCCCGCCCGGATCGAGCTTGTGGCCGAGCGCCCGGATACCTTGCAGCTCCTGATGCGGGACCAGCCTGCCCTGCACCGCGCGCTGGACCTGGCCGGGGTGCCGGCGGAGGGGCGCGTGCTGCACTTTCAGCTTGGCGCGGCAGAGGCCGGCCGGGAGGTCGCGCCGCCTCCGCTGTCCCAGCCAGCGGCCCCGGCCGCAACCGGCACGGGACTGGGTGCGGGCACCGGTGGGGGGTCCAATTCCAGTAACGGAGGCAACAGCCAGGCCCAAGGGCGTGGACAACCGCCATCCTGGGGCGGGCCGCCTTCGTCTGGCGACCACACTCCCCGCCTGCCGCTCCCAGCCCGCGCCGCCTACGGGTCCCGCCCCGGCGTGGACATCACCGCCTGACCGGAGGACCTCCGCCATGACCACCATCGCCGCCGCCAACACTGCCGCCCACACCGTCTCGGCCGCCACGGCCGCCGCCGCACCGGCCAGTCCGCCCGGGGGCGCCCTGTCCAAGCTGTCCGGCAACTTCAACGACTTCCTGGGGCTGCTGATGACGCAGCTGCGGAACCAGGACCCGACCAGCCCGATGGACACCAACGCCTTCACGAGCCAGCTCGTGCAGTTCTCGTCGGTCGAGCAGCAGATCAACACCAACAGCAGCTTGACCAAGCTGATCGAGGCGACGCAGGGCAACGCGGTGCTGCAAGCCTCGGGCATGGTAGGCAAGACGGTGCAGGCGGCGTCCGACCACCTGGCCCTGCAGGGCGGCAAGGCCGGGGTGGGCTTCACCGTGTCCGCGCCGCAGCCGGTCACGGTCAGCGTGGCGAACGAGGTTGGCACGGTGCTGCACATGGACACGCTGACCGGCCAGGCGGGGGCCAATGCGTGGACCTGGGACGGCAAGGACGCATCCGGCCGCACGCTGCCGGACGGCGCCTACCGCGTGGCCGTGACGGGGGTGGACGGGTCGGGCGCTTCGCGGGCCGTGCCGTTCACGGTCAGCGGCACTGCGACGGGCGTAGGGCGCAGCGGCAGTGCCATCATGGTGCAGTTGGGCAGGCTGGCGGTGGACCTCTCGCAGGTGCAGTCGGTCGGCGGCGGGTAGCGCACCCGGGCAGGGACCTTGCCGTGTCCCGTCCGGCGCCGCTGGAGACCCTGGTTTGCGGTCCTAAGCAGCCGACGTATGCTCTGACCCGTTTGTCATTGCGAGCCGCGCTTGCGGCGTGGCAATCCAGGGGCCGTCAGGACCAGGCTGCTGGCGTTGCGGCCCCTGGATTGCCACGGCGCTGCGCGCCTCGCAATGACGGTGAGAAACGGTCGAAACACATGTCGGCTGGTAGCAGGCATACGCTTGTGCGCAGACCTCCTGAGGTCTGCTTAGCGGAGCGCCGGACCTGGCGGCGTGCCGGCCCGGCAGGTTTTGCCGGGCGCTTAATCCCGCAGTAATCCGGCCCGGCGCACCCTGCCCTCATGACGCACCGGACATCCATGGGGGCCTGGGAATGAGCGCGGTGCTCGCGGGCCTGCGCGGGCTGGGGCCGGCGCGGCTGGGCGCCATGGCGGCGGTGGCGGTGGTGCTGCTGGGACTGCTGGGCTGGATGGCGACGCGCGGCGGGGACGCGCCGATGGCGCTGCTGTATGCCGACATGGACTTGCGGGAGGCCGGGCAGGTCGCGGACGGGCTGGACCGCGCCCGCATCCCCCGCGTGATCGAGGCCGGGGGCACCCGCATCCTGGTGCCGGCCGACCAGGTGGCCCGCGCCCGTCTGTTGCTGGCCAAGGACGGCCTGCCGTCCGGCGGCAGCATCGGCTACGAAATCTTCGACCGTGGCGACGCCCTGACCGCCACCGGCTTCCAGCAGGGCATCAACCAGACCCGCGCCATGGAGGGAGAGCTGGCGCGCACCATCCGCACCCTGCAGGGCGTGCGCTCCGCCCGCGTCCACCTGGTGCTGCCCCGGCGCGAGCCGTTTGCGCGAGAGCGCCAGGATGCCCAGGCCAGCGTCGTGCTGACGATGGCCGGCGCCGCCCGGCTGGACCGGGAGGGCACGCAGGCCGTGCTGAACCTGATCGCCGCCGCCGTGCCGGGCCTGCGCCCGCAGAACATCGCGGTGGTGGACAGCCGCGGCAACGTCCTGGCCCGCGCCGGGCAGCCCGCCGGCCCGGCCGCAACGGCGCAATCGGCGGACGAGTTGAAGCGCGCCGGGGAGCAGCGCCTGGCCCGCGCGGTGGAGGAGATGCTGGAGCGCACGGTCGGCCCCGGCCGGGTGCGTGCAGAGGCGACGATGGAACTGGACTTCGACCAAGTGCGCGAAACTCAGGAGCGCTTCGACCCGGACGGCCAGGTCGTGCGCAGCCAGCAGAACAACACCAACAGCAGCAAGACCACCGAAGCGTCGCCCAACGTGTCCGTGCAGAACAACCTGCCGAACGCGGACGCCGGGACAACCCCGTCCGGCACGCAGGAGCAGAAGCAGGAGGAGACGACCAACTACGAGATCAGCAAGACCGTGCGGACGCTGGTGCGGGAGCAGCCGCAACTGAAGCGCATCAGCCTGGCCGTCATGGTGGATGGCGCCACCACCCGCGGCCCGGACGGCGCCCCGGTGTGGGCGGAGCGCAGCCCGGCGGACCTGGCCCGCATCGCCATCCTGGTCCGCAGCGCCATCGGCTTCAACGAGGCCCGGGGCGACCGGGTGGAGGTGGTGTCCATGCGGTTCGCCGGGCCGGACGACGCGGGGGAGGCGCTCCCGCCCGCGCCCTGGCTGCAACTGAGCAAGGCCGACTGGATGCGCCTGTCGGAGACCGGGATGATCACCGTGGCGGTGCTGCTGGCGCTGCTGTTCGTGCTGCGCCCGCTGATGCTGCGCCTGGCGTTGCAGCCGCAGGGGATGCTGGCCGGTGGAGGCGGGACGGCCTTGGCGGGGATGCCTGGTGGGATGCCCGGCGGGATGATGACCGGCGCGCTGGCCGGGGACGGCCCGGCAGGCAGCATCGCAGGCAGCCTTGCCGGGGACGGTGCGGCGCTGTCCGGCCCGCTGGAGGAGGAGTTGGTGATGCTCGCCAACGTCGAGGGCGGGCTGCGCGCGTCCTCCGTCCAGCGCGTGTCGGCCCTGGTGGAGAGCCACCCGCAGGAGAGCCTGGATCTGCTGCGCGGCTGGATGGTCGAGGAGGAGCGCTAGGTGCCCGCCCTGGAATCCTTGAAAGGTGTCACCGGCAAGCAGAAGGCGGCGATCCTGATGTTCGCCCTGCGGGAGGAGCAGGGCGCCCGGCTGATTGCGATGATGGAGGAGGACGAAATCCGGGAGCTGTCGGGCGCCATGAGCAGCCTCGGTCCGGTCAAGGCCGCGGTGATCGAGCAGGTGTGCGGCGACTTCGCAGAGGGGCTGGGCCAGCAAGGCAACCTGGTGGGCAGCCTGGAGACGACGCAGCGCCTGCTGCTGGCCGCCCTGCCGCCGGACCGCGCGGCGCAGATCATGGATGAAATCCGCGGGCCCGCCGGGCGCACGATGTGGGAGAAGCTGGGCAACGTCAGCGAGGCCGTGCTCGCGAACTACTTGAAGAACGAGTACCCGCAGACCGTCGCGGTGGTGCTGAGCAAGGTGAAGCCGGACCACGCCGGCCGCGTGCTGTCCCTGCTGCCGGACAGCTTCGGCATCGAGGTCATCATGCGGATGCTGCGCATGGAGCCGGTGCAGCGGGACGTGCTGAACGGCGTGGAGCAGACGCTCCGCAGCGAGTTCATGCTGACCCTGGCCAGCACCGCGCGCCGGGACAGCCACGAGCTGATGGCGGACATCTTCAACAGCCTGGACCGCGCGACCGAGGCGCGGTTCGTGGCCGCGCTGGAGGGGCGCAACAAGGACGCCGCCGACCGGATCAAGGCGCTGATGTTCACCTTCGACGACCTGAAGCGCCTGACGCCGGCCAACGTGCAGATCCTGCTGCGCTCGGTGGAGAAGGACAAGCTGCCGATGGCCCTGAAGGGCGCGTCGGACGGGCTGCGGGAGCTGTTCTTCGGCAACTTGTCGGAGCGCGCGGGCAAGATGCTGCGCGAGGACATCGAAATGCTCGGCCCGGTGAAGCTGCGGGACGTGGACGACGCGCAGGCGGGCATCGTGGCGATGGCGAAGGACCTGGCGGCCCAGGGTGTCATCGAGATCAGCGAAGGCGGGAACGACGAGATGGTGGTGTAGCAATGCCGCGCGATCCCCTGCTGCACACGCCCGACCGTGCCGGCATCCTGTATGCCGAGGACTTCGACAGCCCGGCGCCGCTGCCGGAGCCGCCGGAGCCGGAGATGCCTGAGGCAACCTTCTCGTCAGGCGAGATGGAGATGGCGCGGCGGGTTGCGGCGGAAGACGCCGTCGCGCGTGCCCGTGCAGAGTGGGAGGGATCGGACGCCCATGCCCGCATCCTGGCGCTGTGCGCCGTGGCGGCGGACCTTGCGGCGGCGCAGGACGAGGGCCGGCGTCTGGCGGAGGCCGCGGCGGACGGGACGGTCCGCGCGATCCTGGGCCTAGCCGCCGGGCTGCTGCCGGCCTACTGCGCCCGTCACAGCGATGCGGAGGTGCGCGGCCTGATGGCGCACCTGCTGCCCGCCTTGCAACGCGAGCAACGGATCACCGTGCGCGTCGGCCCGGCCGTGGCCGACGCCGTGCGGATGGACCTGCTGTCGCTGGATGACGACCTGGCGGCGCGCGTGACCGTAGTGGCCGCCGATCTGCCGCCGGGCGACGCGCGCGTGGCCTGGGCCGATGGGTCGCTGGTGCGGGACGGGGCGGCCATCCACGCGGCGATGGTGGCGGCGCTGGCCGAGCTGGGCCTTGTTGATCCCAACACGACGGTGCCGGCCGGGGCTGGCCGGATTGATGCTACCGCGGCGGCGCTGGCCGGGTTGGGCCTCGGTAATCCCAACACGACGCCGCTGGCCGGACTTGGTGTTGGTCCCAATGCGGCGGCGCGGGCCGGGCTTGGCCGGGTTGATGCCACCGTGGCGGAGCCTGCCAGTCCCGTCCTTGCAGGCGAACCGCCAGCCGGCACTGCGCCTGCGATACCGGACGGCTTGCTTGCATCTCAGCGTGACGCGGCAGTCTGGCCTCCAACCCACCCCATCCGCACCAGGAGCCACGCCGATGCCCAATAGCCTGGAACTGTCCGACCTGGCCGACGCCAGCCCGCCCGACCCCACGCCGCGCGCCCCGCGGGACCTGGAAGCGGTGTACGACATCCCCGTCACCGTCAGCGCCGTGCTGGGCAAGACGACGATGCAGGTCAGCCAACTGCTGAAGCTCGGGCGCGGCGCAGTCGTCGAGTTGGACCGCAAGCTGGGCGAGGCGATTGATATCTACGTCAACAACCGCCTGGTCGCCCGGGGCGAGGTCGTGATGGTGGACGAGACGCGGCTAGGCGTCACGATGACCGAGATCATCAAGGGCGAACGGACGGGATAGGGAGGCGCGGGCGATGCACGTCCTGATCTTGGGTTCGCTGGGCGGGGAGTTGGGCAAGGCGGCGCGTATCGCCCAGGCGCGCGGGGCCAAGCTGCACCAGGCGGACGACGACCGCTCGGCGCTGGCGCAGTTGCGTGCGGACGCCCGGGTGGACCTGCTGCTGGTGGAGTTGCCGCACGACATCGCCGGGCTGCTGCGGGCGATGGCGGCGGAGCGGTTCAGCGTGCCCGTGGTCGCCTGCGGCACGGACGCCGATGCGCCGGCCGCGGTGCGCGCGATCCAGGACGGCGCTCGCGAGTTCCTGCCGCTGCCGCCCGACCCCGACCTGATCGCCGCCATCCTGGAAGCGGCGTCCGGCGAGACCCATGCGATGGTGGCGCGCGACCCGGCGATGCTGGCCGCCGTGCGCCGCGCCGAGCAGGTGGCGGCGAGCGAGGCCAGCATCCTCATCACCGGCGAGAGCGGCACCGGCAAGGAGGTGCTGGCCCGGCACATCCACCGCCGCAGCCGGCGCAGCGCCGGGCCGTTCATCGCGCTGAACTGCGCGGCGATCCCAGAGGCCCTGCTGGAATCCGAGTTGTTCGGACATGAGCGCGGGGCGTTCAGCGGCGCGGTGGCGCGCCGCGCCGGCAAGTTCGAGGCTGCGGACGGCGGCACGCTGCTGCTCGATGAGATCAGCGAGATGGACGTGCGCCTGCAAGCGAAGCTGCTGCGGGTGATCCAGGAGCGGGAGGTGGACCGCCTGGGCGGCAGCGCCCCCGTGCGCGTCAACGTCCGCATCCTGGCCACCAGCAACCGCGACTTGCCGGCGGAGGTCCAGGCCGGGCGGTTCCGCGACGACCTGTATTTCCGGCTGAACGTGGTCAGCTTGCGCATCCCACCGCTGCGGGAGCGGCCCGGCGACGTGGCGGCGCTGGCAGACCACTACGCCCGGCGCTACGCCGACGTGAACGGCTTGCCGCTGCGTCCGCTGTCGGCGGCGGCCCATGCCCGGCTGCAAGCCCACGGCTGGCGCGGCAACGTGCGCGAGCTGGAGAACACGATCCACCGCGCGGTGCTGCTGGCTGCGGGCGCGGAGATCGGCACGGACGCCATCGAGCTTGCGCCGGCCCCCGGCGGCACCGCCCGGCCGGCTGCGGGTGCCGGCGGCATCGCCGGGCTGGTCGGGCGCACGATGGACGAGGTGGAGCGGGATTTGATCCTGGAGACGCTGAGCCACACCTTGGGCAACCGCACCCACGCCGCGACCATCCTGGGCATCAGCATCCGCGCGCTGCGCAACAAGCTGCGAGACTACGCGCAGTCCGGCGCGGCGGTGACGCCGCCGCAAGCCATGCACATGGCGTGAGGGCCCGAGGGCCGTCCTTGCCGACCGCAACGCGCCTGAGCCGCCGTTCCGTTGGGCGGGACGGCGCATCGCATCCGGCCAGCGGGTCCAAGCACGCGGCGTCGTGGCGGCAGGCGCTGCGTATTTCCGCCTCACGAATGTTGGCAACCGCGCTTGTGATCCCACTTTCCACGACTCTCCAACACCCGTCATTGCGAGCCGCTTGCGGCGTGGCAATCCAGGGGTCGCCGGGACAAGGTTTGGGTCTGGCGGCCCCTGGATTGCCGCGTCGCTGCGCTCCTCGCAATGACGGATGGAGAGGCCGGCCAATGCCCAGATCGGCCGGATCGTGACATTTCCGTCCGCCCTGGCAGTCTGGCGGGACCGCCTCCGGGCCTTCACGCCCGGCACGGACGTCGGCCTGGCATTAGGAATGATCGCACTGCTTGCGGTGTTGATCGTGCCGTTGCCATCGGTGCTGCTGGACATGGGGTTGGCCATATCGCTCACCGCGTCCGTGCTGGTGCTGATGGTGGCGATGTTCCTGCAACGGCCATTGGACTTCACCAGCTTCCCGACGCTGCTGCTGCTGACGACTCTGCTGCGCCTGTCGCTGAACGTCGCCACCACGCGGCTGATCCTGTCACATGGGCATGAGGGGCCGGCGGCGGCGGGACATGTCGTGCAGGCGTTCGGCGGCTTCCTGATGGGCGGGGACGTGGTGATCGGGGTGATCCTGTTCGCGATCCTGCTGGTCGTGAACTTCATGGTCATCACCAAGGGATCGGGACGCATTGCCGAGGTCGCGGCGCGGTTCAGCCTGGACGCCATGCCGGGCAAGCAGATGGCGATTGATGCCGACCTGTCCTCCGGCCTCATCAACGAAGCCGGGGCGCGGCTGCGGCGGCGGGAGCTGGAGGAGGAGAGCGGCTTCTATGGCGCGATGGATGGCGCGGCGAAGTTCGTGCGTGGGGACGCGATTGCCGGGCTGCTGATTACGGTGATCAACATCATTGGCGGCCTAGCCATCGGGCTGCTGCGGCACGGGATGGCGTTCGGCGACGCCGCAGCGACGTTCACGACGCTGACGGTCGGCGACGGGCTGGTATCGCAGATCCCGGCGCTGCTGGTGTCCACGGCCGCCGGCATCGTCGTGACCAAGGGCGGGGTGGAAGGCCCGGCGGATGCCGCGCTGATGCGGCAGTTGGGCGGCAGCCCCAAGCCGCTGGCGCTGGCCGGCGCGGCCGCGGCGGTGCTGGCGCTGATGCCGGGCTTGCCGGCCCTGCCCTTCCTGGCGCTGGCTGGCCTGGCCGGCGCCGGTGCCTGGATGCGCTGGAAGCACCCGCCGGTCCAGGCCACGGACGCCGCCCCGGCCGTGCCCGGCGAGGCGCCGATCACCGACGCGCTGCGGGTGGACGGCATCCGGCTGGAACTGGGCTTCGGCCTGCTGGTGCTGGCCGGGGGCGAGACGCCGCGCCTGACGGAGCAGATCAAGGCGTTGCGCCGCTCCATCGCGTCCGAGATGGGATACGTGCTGCCGCCGGTCCGCATCCAGGACAACATGGCACTCGGCGCCGACCAGTATGCGATCCGCTTGAAGGAAGTCGAAGCCGCCCGCGGCGAGTTGCGCCCGGCCATGCTGCTGGCCATGAACCCGGCGGGCGGCCTGCCGGACCTGCCCGGCGAGGCCACGGCGGAACCCGCCTTCGGCCTGCCCGCGATGTGGATCAGCCCGGACCGGCGGGAGGAAGCGGTGTTCCGCGGCTGCACCGTCGTGGACCCGGCCAGCGTGCTGACGACCCACCTGACCGAGGTCGTGCGGGACAGCATGGCGGAGCTGCTGTCCTATGCCGAGACGGCCAAGCTGCTAGACGACCTGCCGCGGGAGCAGCAGCGGCTGGTGTCGGACCTGGTGCCCTCGCAACTGAGCATCGGCGGCGTGCAGCGCGTCTTGCAGTTGCTGCTGTCCGAGCGCGTGTCCCTGCGCGACCTGCCGACCATCCTTGAGGGCATCGGCGAGGCCACCGCCGGCGGCCTGCGCGCCACCGCCGCCATCACCGCCCACGTCCGCACCCGGCTGGCCCGGCAGATCAGCGACAGCCACCTCGGCCCTGCCGGCTACATCCCGTTGGTCACGCTGTCCGCGGAGTGGGAAGCCGCGTTCGCCGACGCCTTGGTCGGACCGCCGGAGGACCGGCAGTTGGCCATCGCGCCGACCCGTCTGGGGGAGTTCATGCAGCGTTTTCGTATCGTGTTCGAGGCGGCGGTCGGCGCAGGGGAGTCGCCGGTGCTGCTGTGTTCCGGCGGGATACGTAGTCATGTCCGGGCCATCGTGGAGCGGCTGCGGCCGGCGACGCCGGTGCTGTCGCAGGCGGAAATCTTCCCGCGGGCGCGGATACGGACGGTGGGCACACTTTAGCGCGTGGTGGCGAACCCGGGGCCGAACCACCATTTATACTAGGCATGTCAGCCTCCTTGCAGCAGTCTGCCCCGTCGTCCCCCGCGCCCTTTAGACTGTGGGCGCCCAAGCGCGTCCTGGTGACGCCATCCGCCCTGGAATGGGAGCATGGCGCCGCCATCGTCGCCCGCGCCGCCGCAGTAGGGGCGGAGGTGATCCGCCTGCCCGCGGACCGGCTGGCCGGGTTGCCGCAGAAGTACTCGGATGCCAAGAGCACGCTGGCCGTCATCACGGCGTCGCCCAGCAAGCGCAAGCTGCAACCGATCCCGCCCAGCGCGGACTGGCGGTTCGACCTGGCGGAGGGCTGCCCGGCGCATTGCCAGTACTGCTACCTCGCGGGGTCGCTGTCGGGGCCGCCGATCACCCGCGCCTACGCCAACCTGCCGGAGATCCTGGACGGGCTGGCCGCCGCCGTGGGCCAAGGCAGCATCACCTCGAAGCAGGCCGCGCGCCAAGCCGAGGGCACGACGTTCGAGGCCGGATGCTACACCGACCCGCTGGGGATCGAGCACCTGACGGGGTCGCTCGCCGCCGCCGTCGCCCACTTCGGGCAGTGGGATGCGCCGGTGCAGTTGCGCTTCACGACCAAGTTCGACGGCGTGGGACCGCTGCTGGACATCGAGCACAACCGCCGCACCCGCATCCGGTTCTCCGTCAACGCGCACGGGGCCGAGCGGTATGAGGGCGGCACGGCCCGCATGGCACAGCGCCTGGCGGCGATGCGGCAGGTGGCGCTGGCGGGCTACCCGGTCGGGCTGACCGTGGCGCCGATCATGCCGGTGCTGGACTGGCGGGACGGCTACGACCACCTGCTGGCGGACGCCGCGGCGGCGCTGGACGGCGTGCCCGGCTTGGACCTGACGGCGGAGTTGATCACCCACCGCTTCACGCCGGGGTCGAAGGAGGTGTTGCAGGGCTGGTATCCCGGCAGCAGCCTGGAGATGGACGAGGCGGAGCGCAGCCGGAAGACAACCAAGTTCGGCTCGACCAAGTGGGTGTTCACGCCGGAGGTGATGCGGGAGTTGCGGGCGCACCTAGAGCGCAGCATGGCCGAGCGGTTGCCGATGGCGCGGGTGCTGTACTGGACGTAGCGGCGGACGGGCGCCCTGGCCGGTGTTTCAATGCAAGTCACACAGCGCCGCGATGCTCGGGCGCCGAAAGGGATTTGCTGACGGCCCCTGGATTGCCACGCCGCAAGTGCGGCTCGCAATGACGGAAGGGTAAAATCCGCTTCGCCGCTGGTTTCACCGGAAGGCCGTCTGACCCGGCAGTCCGATAGGGGTTGGCCCAACGCCAGCCCCGGCGACCCGGACCGGTTGCCCCCGCAATACATCTGCTAAGGACCGGATCCGGTCCATGTAGCCGCCCAGCGCGGCATAGTCGGCCAGCGGCAGCGTGAACTCGATGGGTCCCACAAGGGCCGGCGTCGGCACGTAGCCGAAGGCGCGGTCCGGCAGGGTGGCGACGTCCACCATGTAGGTGATGCCGCCGCCGGGCCACAGGTAAACGGGGGCGCCCCCGGCGGTGACGCGCGTCAGCCGGCCTTGCACGCTGCGGGTCAGCAGGACCGGATTGTTCGTCGCCCCGGCACGCAGCGACCCCCCTGCCCCGGCCATGAACAATACCGTGCACAAAGCGGGTTCGCAGTTCTCGCCGATGCGGGCCACGGCGGCGGCGATGGCGTCCGGCATCGGCTGGGCCTGCGGACGCAGGGCGTCGTCCAGCACCCACCAGCCCGCGTGCTCCCCCGTGGTGGAGACCATGAGCAGGCGCAGGCCGGGCCAGGCGTGCTTGGGGTCTATGCGCTCGATGATCTCCAGCGGGTCCTGGATGTCGGTGCCGCCCCAGCCAGCGCCGGGGTTGGCGACCTGGAAGTAGCGGCCCGGCGTGCTGCGCCGCCCGCGCACCCGGATGCCGGCGGGTCGCATGTCCAGGAAGCGTCCGGCCTGGTGCTCCGTCAGCACGCCGGTGATGTGGTCGTCCACGACGATCACCTCGTCGGCATGGCCCAACCATTGCGGCGCGAAGATGCCAATGGTGGCGCTGCCGCAGCCGACGCGCATCCGGGCTTCCTCGACGCCGTTGATGACCGGCGGGCGGCCGGACTGCACGCGCAGCGACGCGCCACCGTCCACGGTCAGATCCACCGCTTCCTTGTTGGCCAGGGCTAGAAGGGCGGCGCAGGTGGCCGTGCCCTCCCGCTTGCTGCCGCCGGTCAGGTGCCGCACGCCGCCGAGGCTGAGCATCTGGCTGCCGTACTCGGCGGTCGTGACATGGCCGATCTGCTCGCCGTCTGCGCGGACGGGCGCGCATTCCGGGCCGATGTGGCGGTCGGTGTCGAGCTTCACCTTCAGGCCGCAGTAGCTGAACACGCCCTCGGTAACGACGGTCACCATGTCCACGCCGTCTATCACGCTGCCGACGATGAAGGGAGCGGGCTTGTAGTCGGGGTAGGTCGTGCCGGCGCCGATGGCGGTCAGGGTCACGTCCTGGGCTTGCAGGGCGTTGCCGTCCCAGGCGCCGAGCGGGATGCGCGCGGGGTCGTGCGACAGGACCACCAGCGGGTCCATGCGGGTCAGGCGGCCGTCCTGGTTGCCGTAGCGGTCGCAGGCGCCGGTCTTGCCGGGGCGGATGCGGCACAGGACGGGGCAGGCGTCGCAGGTGACGATGTCCGGGGCGGGCGGTGGCGTCAGGTCCACGATGCATTCCAACCGTGGAGCGCCGTGCGCGCGCTATGACGGAGGGCGGCCTGCTCCCTCTCCCTCCGGGAGAGGGCCGGGATGAGGGGGAGGGCAAGCACCGCCCTTTCCGTCAAAAGGCTTCGCGCCGTCAGCACGATGAGCGTCCTGCGCCGCAGCCAAGACCCCCTCACCCCAACCCTCTCCCAAAAGGAGAGGGAGAAGAAGCCTGCAACGCGGCCAGCACGCGGTCGGG
>Ga0123339_10001952_pt1 | contig 14092 bp, 8 predicted proteins | sample lystaG_FD_89956 | JGI IMG/M metagenome (GOLD analysis project Ga0123339, IMG submission 89956) | Glacier valley bacterial and archeal communities from Borup Fiord, Nunavut, Canada, to study Microbial Dark Matter (Phase II) -... | ecosystem: Environmental > Aquatic > Freshwater > Ice > Glacier ... | reverse complement strand
AAAAAGGGCCGCTCAATGAGCGGCCCTTTTTTTGTAGGGACGATTGACACAAGGACCAGCAAATCAGCTTCTTCAAGAGGTCGTGCCCAGGATATCTTTTAAGGCGGCTTCATAAAAAGTTGTCAGATTGTTGTTAACCTCTAATAGTCGTTCACTGGTTGTCGATATATTTCGCAGCGATTCCATGTCTGCCTTTTTTCCCAAAGCGCCTTCAAAAAATACCCACTGCGATTGTGCCAACTGCAGCTCGTTGCGAATGGAGGCTGTCGATACAGGCGCGGCGGCTAAGCTTGCCAGATTCTGTTTGAATTCAGCCCTGTCTTCCACCAGCTGTTCTCGGCTCAATTTGGATTCAGCGCCAGAGACACCCAGGAAATAGTTTTTAGCCAGGCGCTGGGACAACATTCGTTGACGTCCAGCAGTGTTGATCAGTTTGGCAGAGGCTTGCTTGGTAATACCTTCTAAGACGTTAGTCAGCAAGTTGGCATTGAAAAGCATTTTGTCGGCTTGAAGTGACACCGCTACGATGCCGGCCTGGGTAGGCGGCAAACCGAGCATGCCGTTTAAAGCATTGGTATCGGCCTGAACTGCGGCCAGCCATTTGCTGCTTTCACCAGACAGGCCAGCACGCCCCAAATCTTCAAAACCAACTTGTATCAAGCGCTGAGCTGATGCCAAAACGTCCCTGGCATTGTCTGGCATCACTTCCAGCTGCAACTGGCAGTACGCTTTTGCACACCGCTGGGAGAGTGCTCTAAAACGCCCAGCCCTGTTGATAGCTGTAGCGGTCGAAATTTGCGCAATGGCAATGTGCGCTGTCGGTGCGAGCAGTGCGACGGACATCGCTTTTAAGATTGATCGTTTGCTGATGTTCATGTTGAAGATGTTGAGTTGATATCAAAAGACCAACTTGATCTTCGCAGCTTCACACGCCCCTCTCATAGGTAGTTTTGACTAGACCAGTCGGGAAGTTTCCCTTGAGCAAATCGTCATCATTTGTAATTACGCCAACCATTTTTTGGCAAACAGTAATGCTTTTTATTGGCGCAATAAATTGAGAATGGGGTTGGCCATGAGACGTTTCACGTCCTACGCGCCACGTAATTTTTCTGGCCGGGCAATCTTTTTAAACTTGATCAACCGCGCCGTTTCAATCGCGTCTTTTTTCACCTGCCGCTCCGCGTCCAGCAACTGCCCAGCAGCCAGCCAGCTGGCAAATTCCGCAGGCGTCTCCAGTGTGATGCGGCCCAACGTCGCATGGCGAAATTCGTAAATCACAATCTCCGCCGCCTTTTGCAAATTGATGCGGCCTTTGGTCAGTACCGCGCCGCGCTTGCGGCCGATGTCTTCAAGCACGGTCTCGTCGGTTGACTCGAGCGTGATGTCCACTTTATAGCGGTCAGTCAATGCGGCCGGGTATTTTTTAATCAGCAAATTAAGCAGCTCAAGCGCCACTTCTTCTTCACTGAACGCATTGCGGCCAATCGCGCCGCTGGCAGCCAGGTTGTAACCGCTTTGCGCCACGATGATGCGCGGCCACAGCATGCCCGGTGTGTCCCACAAATAAAAGCCGTCAGCCAGCACAATGCGTTGCTCGATTTTGGTGATGCCTGCCTCGTCACCGGTTTTGGTGGCGCGCTTGCCTGTCAGCGTGTTGATCAGGGTTGACTTGCCCACGTTGGGAATGCCGCAAATCAGCACCCGCATCGGCTTGACCATGCTGCCGCGAAGCGGGGCTAGAGCGTGGCAAGCGTCAATCAGCTTGCGGGCCGGTGCGGTTTCGCTCGCGTCCAGCTCAATGGCGCGGGTGTTGGGCATGGCGTTGTAATGCGCCAGCCACAGCGCGGTGGTTACAGGGTCGGCCAGGTCTTGCTTGTTCAGCACCTTGAGCGTGGGGCGCGAGGCGGTCAGCTCAGCCAGCTTGGGGTTGGCGCTAGAGCCAGGCAGGCGCGCGTCCAGCAGCTCAATGACCACATCAATTTCCTTGATGCGTTCACTGATTGCCTTTTGGGTCAAAAACATATGACCGGGAAACCATTGAATCGCCATTACTCTAAGTCTTTCGTTGCTGGACGTATTATCGGCTGCGTTACTTTTACTAAATGATTCACGCCATGCCTCTACCTCGTCCGCCGACCCAAGCCCCCACTCAACAACCCAACAAAAAGATAAACACCAAAGCCAACAACGAGCTGGCCATCAAAGGTATTTTGTGCATTCTGATTGGTCTGGGCGTGGTGCTGTCGCCCTACTTCGTCACCTCGCCCGGCATGCAGGGCATCGTGGCCAAGTCAGCTGCTGTCGGCTGGTTTGCACTGGTGCTGGGATTGGCGTTTGTGGGCTTGTATGCGCGGCGGCGCATGGTGGGCAAGGCACTATAAATACGATAGCTGCTCGCACTCGTATTTATTGGGATACAGCCCAATTAGGCGGCTAAAACAGGCTCTTTTTCAGCCTTTTTAGACACATTCAACCGCTCGGCAGACACATACTGCTCGCGGTACATCTCAAACGGCATGCTGTCGAGCGTTTCGATTTTCTTTTGGTCTGCGATGGACTGCTGGCTCAAGCTTTTGAAATGCGTTTGCTGCTCGCTTGAAAACGGCAATGCTTGAAGGTAAGCCTTGGTTTTTTCAGACTGGGCACGCACAAATTTGACGAATGAGTTGTCGTGGTCTTTGGCCATGGCGGCCAGCACACGGGCTGATGGCAAGGTACTGGCATCGTTCAAACCTGCGGTAGCCGCAGCCAGAGCCGCGCTGTAGTCTGTTGTGCCGTGGGCTCCGTCCAGCGCAGCGGCTATGTCGGCGCACTGGGCGACTATCTCATGCCCCCATGCGGTCAGCAGCACTTCCTTGCCACCCCGCTCCAGTGTCAAGCCAGGCTCGCGGCCACATGCTGCCGTGCGGTGCTGGTTGCGTGCCAGCGCGGCTATTTCTTCCGGGCTGTCGGGTGGGCTGGCGCTCGTCAGGCAATGCAGCAAAAACACATCTAAAAACCGCATGGTTTGAGTGGTGATGCCTACCGGCTCAAACGGGTCCAAATCCATCAAACGCACTTCAATGTATTCCACGCCCCGCTCACGCAGTGCGTGCAGCGGTCGCTCGCCGGGGAAGATCACGCGCTTCGGGCGGATGGTGCCGTAAAACTCGTTTTCAATTTGCAGCAGCGTGCACCCCAGCTGGTTGTAGTCACCACCGGGGTTTTGAATGCCCACTTTTTCATAGGCTGCATACGGCCGGGTCAGCGCATCTTGCAGCGATGCGGCATAGCCTTCCAGGCTGTTGTAGCTGACGGCCAGTGACGCCTGTGCATCGCTCTGGTAGCCGAGCCTGCCCATGCGCAGTGACGTACCGTAAGGCATGTACATCGTGCTGGGGCTCAGTTGCTGCAGCTCATGCTGCCTGCCTGCCACAAAGCTTGAGCAAACAGCTGGCGACGCGCCAAACAGGTACAGCAGTAAAAACGCCTCGCGGCGAAAGTTGCGAATCTGGCCAAAGTACTGCTCGCTCGTCACACCGGGAAACGACCAGTTGTAATGAATGCCCGAAATGGTTTGCATGCGCCGACCGTAGCGGTGGCTCAAACCCAGCCGGTAAACGCTTTTGGCCCGGCCGACATTGGACGAGCCAAAACGCGCCACGGGAATGGTCTCGTCCGTCGGCAAACCGCAGGGCATGGAAGACACCCAAAGCATTTCGTCGCCCAGTGTCTGCATGCTGCGGTAGGTAAACTGATGGATTTGCGTCAGCTCGTCGAGCGCGGCTTGCACGCTTTTGTGCACACCCGTGACCAGCTCGACTTGAGACTCACTGAAATCAGTGGTGATACTGGGGTGCGTCAGGGCCGAGCCAAGCGCCAGCGGATGCGGCGTGAGCGCCAGCGCGCCGCTAGGCTGGGCGCGCAGGCTTTCTTTTTCAATGCCGCAGCGCATGCCCAACAGGCGCGGTGCAGTCAGAGCCATTGCGGGGGTTTTGAGCTGTTCATCCAGCGTGTTTGGCATTAAATTCATGTTGATAGTGTTATCGTATTCTTTTCGGTATTCGTCTCGTATTCTTTTAGACTGGGGGTGGAAGTTATCACAGTACAGCGTTTTACGCTGACGCACTCCTTATGCCAGCAGGACCCGGCGTGCCAGCGTCGGGTTGCAAATCGCAATTTTTATCGCCGTGACTTATCTAAAAAATTGAACGACCATCAAGTACGTATAAACCCGAATTCGCTATGCAAAACTTTTTACGGACGCTCTTCACGCGTAAATCACCCTCAGCCAACAGCATGCTGCCTGGCATCCGCGACTCGCGATTAAGTCTCAAGGACACTTCTGAAAACGGATTGCGCCAGCAATTAGTCATCGTCATGATGCGTGATCTGCTTCGCAAAAGCGGCATTCCTCCGTCCTGGGTGGAATGTTATGTACAAATAGCGAACAGCAAGTCTCGCGGCCAGGGGCTGTATGTGCGGCTGGTGCTCAAGCACTGGGACGAGCGCCTGATGAAGTATGCCTTTGCATTTCAAAAGACCCTGCTGACCGACATTGTGCAGTTTGAGCCGAAAGCCGCTGGGTGGCTGCATGGTATTTCGTGGCAGCTGGAAGTCGCCACCAGTTGCCCCTACCCTGATCTGCCAGAAAGAAGTTTTTGGGTGTACGTCCCGCCAAGTCAGGCCGCACCCCGTGCGTCTGCGCCAGCCATGCCCATACCGGCCGCAGCGACAGCAGCATCAGTGGCACGGCCCACGGCGCTTTTTGCCATTCATAAAAACGAGGCTCAGGCAGTGCCAGAAAATGACACGAAAGAAGATCTGGAGCGATTATTTGCCATTCGTGACCAGGAATTGGCACACAACTCAGACAAGCTCTCGATACCGGCCGGCTATGAAAACACTGAGCCTTCGCCTCTCATTTGATTTTTTGCTATATTTTTAATAGCTGCAAAACCGAATATTCATTTGTCTACAGCCCGTATTCCGACCTCAAATCAGGTTAGAACACGCTTTAAAAAGGCTTCCAGGTCTACGACCTCCTGGGGGCAAACGGAATGCTCCATCGGGTATTCATGCCACTCAACGGCGTAACCCATGGCGGTCAACGCATCGCGCGACGCGGCAGCGCGCGGCAGCGCTACAACGCCGTCGCGCGTGCCGTGCGCCATGAAAATCGGCGTTTTCAAGCTAGCCGCCGTGCGCTCTACAGCCGTCGTGCCTGCCAGAGGCAAGTAGCCCGACATGCCGACAATGCCCGCCAAGGCCTCAGCGTGGCGCAGCCCGACCATCAAAGACATCGCGCAACCCTGCGAAAAGCCCGCCACCACGATCCGGCTGGCGGGTATGCCGCGTGCTTTTTCGTTGGTAATCAGCTCTTCAATCTGCAAACGCGAGCTGCGCAGGCCCGCCTCGTCTTCTCGTTTGACCAAGTCCGCGGCCAAAATGTCATACCAGGCGGGCATGACGTAGCCGCCGTTGATGGTGACCGGAATCTGGGGTGCCGCAGGAAACAAGTACCGCACCGGACCAACGCTGGACAAATCCAGTTGCTCGGCAATTGGCACAAAGTCAGCCCCATCGGCCCCCAGGCCGTGCATGATAAGGATGGTGGCGACCGGGTTTTCACCGGTTTGAGTTTCTATGACTTTGAGGGGCATGGTGGTGACGTGATGAGTGGGTAAGGCGTAATTTTAGTGACCAAGACAGGGCAGACATCCAAATTGCTCTGGCCAACGTACTATTTAACATGCTATCAAACAACCCATTGAACAACACCCATCAAGGCCACCGAATGACATCCCTAACCAAACGCTTTTTTCACTTTGTTTTGCCAGCATTCATCATGGCGCTTCAAGCCCTGCTGCCCGTACACGCTGAAGCACTCTCAGCCAAAGACGAAAAAGCCGTACAAGCCGTGGTGCAAAGCCAGTTGGCCGCGTTTTCCAAGGACGATGCAGACAAAGCCTTTTCGTACGCCGCACCCGAGCTGCGCAAAACCATTGGAAGCTCAAGCGCCTTCATGGCGATGGTCAAAAACAGCTACCCGGTGGTCTACCGCCCCGCCTCGGTGGCATTTTTAAAGCCCGAGGGTTCAGGCGACGAGGTGCTTCAACGAGTGCAAATGCTGGATGCCAGCGGCACATCGTGGCTGGCGGTGTACAGCCTGCAACGCCAAAAAGACAAGACCTGGCGCATCAGCGGCTGCGCGGTGGTTGAAAACAAAGGCCGCATGGCGTAGGCAAGGGCCGCATGGTTTGAATGAAGCTGCGTCAGATGCTCCTATTTCAGGAGCTGCCCGCGCATATATCCATTGGCTTGGCGGCACTTTTGGTATCCTAAAACGGCTGTTTTTCAGGTCCCAGGCTGCTTTTTGACCTGGTTTTGACTGGCTGACTACCTCAAAATACTGTTTTCAGGCCATTTTTACCAATGTTTTAGGGCTTTTGACCAATGGATATATGCGCGAGCAGCTATGAAAATAGGAGCAGACTAACTCGAATCCGACCCCGATTGTTACCGGTTCACTCATAGTGCGTCCACATTCGCAAGACACGAACAACTCGTTCGTTTGGAAAAACCTCATAAACAATGCGGCGCTGAATGTTGATGCGACGCGAATATGCGCCAGCGAGGTCTCCAACCAACTTCTCATAAGGTGGCGGTTTTTGCAGCGGATTGGAAGCAAGAACCTCAAGCAGTTCTTGCGCTTTTGGCTTGAGCCCACTGGCAGCAAGCTTTTTTGCATCTTTGAGCGCTTGCTTGGCAAATACGACATCCCAACTCACCAATCGAGTGCCTTCGCACTCTTGGCTAATGGTTCCGCCATGCCCGCCTTGATGGATTCGCGCATACCTGGCACTGCAAGCAGGTACAGGGTTTCTTGTATGGCATCCCAATCTTCAGCCGAGAGCAAGACAGCATTAGCGCGTTTTCCGGAAATGATGATCGGCTCGTGCGACGCCGCCGTTTCATCAATGATCCGGTAAAGGTTGGCGCGAGCTTCGCTAGCGGTGAGTACCTGCATGTTCAAGTTCCTCAAAGTTGAATCACATGGTACGTAATTACGTACCATGTGATTCAACTTTGAGGAACTTGAACATGCAGGTACTCACCGCTAGCGAAGCTCGCGCCAACCTTTACCGGATCATTGATGAAACGGCGGCGTCGCACGAGCCGATCATCATTTCCGGAAAACGCGCTAATGCTGTCTTGCTCTCGGCTGAAGATTGGGATGCCATACAAGAAACCCTGTACCTGCTTGCAGTGCCAGGTATGCGCGAATCCATCAAGGCGGGCATGGCGGAACCATTAGCCAAGAGTGCGAAGGCACTCGATTGGTGAGTTGGGATGTCGTATTTGCCAAGCAAGCGCTCAAAGATGCAAAAAAGCTTGCTGCCAGTGGGCTCAAGCCAAAAGCGCAAGAACTGCTTGAGGTTCTTGCTTCCAATCCGCTGCAAAAACCGCCACCTTATGAGAAGTTGGTTGGAGACCTCGCTGGCGCATATTCGCGTCGCATCAACATTCAGCGCCGCATTGTTTATGAGGTTTTTCCAAACGAACGAGTTGTTCGTGTCTTGCGAATGTGGACGCACTATGAGTGAACCGGTAACAATCGGGGTCGGATTCGAGTTAGTCTGCTCCTATTTTCATAGCTGCTCGCGCATATATCCATTGGTCAAAAGCCCTAAAACATTGGTAAAAATGGCCTGAAAACAGTATTTTGAGGTAGTCAGCCAGTCAAAACCAGGTCAAAAAGCAGCCTGGGACCTGAAAAACAGCCGTTTTAGGATACCAAAAGTGCCGCCAAGCCAATGGATATATGCGCGGGCAGCTCCTGAAATAGGAGCATCTGACGCAGCTTCATTCAAACCATGCGGCCCTTGCCTACGCCATGCGGCCTTTGTTTTCAACCACCGCGCAGCCGCTGATGCGCCAGGTCTTGTCTTTTTGGCGTTGCAGGCTGTACACCGCCAGCCACGATGTGCCGCTGGCATCCAGCATTTGCACTCGTTGAAGCACCTCGTCGCCTGAACCCTCGGGCTTTAAAAATGCCACCGAGGCGGGGCGGTAGACCACCGGGTAGCTGTTTTTGACCATCGCCATGAAGGCGCTTGAGCTTCCAATGGTTTTGCGCAGCTCGGGTGCGGCGTACGAAAAGGCTTTGTCTGCATCGTCCTTGGAAAACGCGGCCAACTGGCTTTGCACCACGGCTTGTACGGCTTTTTCGTCTTTGGCTGAGAGTGCTTCAGCGTGTACGGGCAGCAGGGCTTGAAGCGCCATGATGAATGCTGGCAAAACAAAGTGAAAAAAGCGTTTGGTTAGGGATGTCATTCGGTGGCCTTGATGGGTGTTGTTCAATGGGTTGTTTGATAGCATGTTAAATAGTACGTTGGCCAGAGCAATTTGGATGTCTGCCCTGTCTTGGTCACTAAAATTACGCCTTACCCACTCATCACGTCACCACCATGCCCCTCAAAGTCATAGAAACTCAAACCGGTGAAAACCCGGTCGCCACCATCCTTATCATGCACGGCCTGGGGGCCGATGGGGCTGACTTTGTGCCAATTGCCGAGCAACTGGATTTGTCCAGCGTTGGTCCGGTGCGGTACTTGTTTCCTGCGGCACCCCAGATTCCGGTCACCATCAACGGCGGCTACGTCATGCCCGCCTGGTATGACATTTTGGCCGCGGACTTGGTCAAACGAGAAGACGAGGCGGGCCTGCGCAGCTCGCGTTTGCAGATTGAAGAGCTGATTACCAACGAAAAAGCACGCGGCATACCCGCCAGCCGGATCGTGGTGGCGGGCTTTTCGCAGGGTTGCGCGATGTCTTTGATGGTCGGGCTGCGCCACGCTGAGGCCTTGGCGGGCATTGTCGGCATGTCGGGCTACTTGCCTCTGGCAGGCACGACGGCTGTAGAGCGCACGGCGGCTAGCTTGAAAACGCCGATTTTCATGGCGCACGGCACGCGCGACGGCGTTGTAGCGCTGCCGCGCGCTGCCGCGTCGCGCGATGCGTTGACCGCCATGGGTTACGCCGTTGAGTGGCATGAATACCCGATGGAGCATTCCGTTTGCCCCCAGGAGGTCGTAGACCTGGAAGCCTTTTTAAAGCGTGTTCTAACCTGATTTGAGGTCGGAATACGGGCTGTAGACAAATGAATATTCGGTTTTGCAGCTATTAAAAATATAGCAAAAAATCAAATGAGAGGCGAAGGCTCAGTGTTTTCATAGCCGGCCGGTATCGAGAGCTTGTCTGAGTTGTGTGCCAATTCCTGGTCACGAATGGCAAATAATCGCTCCAGATCTTCTTTCGTGTCATTTTCTGGCACTGCCTGAGCCTCGTTTTTATGAATGGCAAAAAGCGCCGTGGGCCGTGCCACTGATGCTGCTGTCGCTGCGGCCGGTATGGGCATGGCTGGCGCAGACGCACGGGGTGCGGCCTGACTTGGCGGGACGTACACCCAAAAACTTCTTTCTGGCAGATCAGGGTAGGGGCAACTGGTGGCGACTTCCAGCTGCCACGAAATACCATGCAGCCACCCAGCGGCTTTCGGCTCAAACTGCACAATGTCGGTCAGCAGGGTCTTTTGAAATGCAAAGGCATACTTCATCAGGCGCTCGTCCCAGTGCTTGAGCACCAGCCGCACATACAGCCCCTGGCCGCGAGACTTGCTGTTCGCTATTTGTACATAACATTCCACCCAGGACGGAGGAATGCCGCTTTTGCGAAGCAGATCACGCATCATGACGATGACTAATTGCTGGCGCAATCCGTTTTCAGAAGTGTCCTTGAGACTTAATCGCGAGTCGCGGATGCCAGGCAGCATGCTGTTGGCTGAGGGTGATTTACGCGTGAAGAGCGTCCGTAAAAAGTTTTGCATAGCGAATTCGGGTTTATACGTACTTGATGGTCGTTCAATTTTTTAGATAAGTCACGGCGATAAAAATTGCGATTTGCAACCCGACGCTGGCACGCCGGGTCCTGCTGGCATAAGGAGTGCGTCAGCGTAAAACGCTGTACTGTGATAACTTCCACCCCCAGTCTAAAAGAATACGAGACGAATACCGAAAAGAATACGATAACACTATCAACATGAATTTAATGCCAAACACGCTGGATGAACAGCTCAAAACCCCCGCAATGGCTCTGACTGCACCGCGCCTGTTGGGCATGCGCTGCGGCATTGAAAAAGAAAGCCTGCGCGCCCAGCCTAGCGGCGCGCTGGCGCTCACGCCGCATCCGCTGGCGCTTGGCTCGGCCCTGACGCACCCCAGTATCACCACTGATTTCAGTGAGTCTCAAGTCGAGCTGGTCACGGGTGTGCACAAAAGCGTGCAAGCCGCGCTCGACGAGCTGACGCAAATCCATCAGTTTACCTACCGCAGCATGCAGACACTGGGCGACGAAATGCTTTGGGTGTCTTCCATGCCCTGCGGTTTGCCGACGGACGAGACCATTCCCGTGGCGCGTTTTGGCTCGTCCAATGTCGGCCGGGCCAAAAGCGTTTACCGGCTGGGTTTGAGCCACCGCTACGGTCGGCGCATGCAAACCATTTCGGGCATTCATTACAACTGGTCGTTTCCCGGTGTGACGAGCGAGCAGTACTTTGGCCAGATTCGCAACTTTCGCCGCGAGGCGTTTTTACTGCTGTACCTGTTTGGCGCGTCGCCAGCTGTTTGCTCAAGCTTTGTGGCAGGCAGGCAGCATGAGCTGCAGCAACTGAGCCCCAGCACGATGTACATGCCTTACGGTACGTCACTGCGCATGGGCAGGCTCGGCTACCAGAGCGATGCACAGGCGTCACTGGCCGTCAGCTACAACAGCCTGGAAGGCTATGCCGCATCGCTGCAAGATGCGCTGACCCGGCCGTATGCAGCCTATGAAAAAGTGGGCATTCAAAACCCCGGTGGTGACTACAACCAGCTGGGGTGCACGCTGCTGCAAATTGAAAACGAGTTTTACGGCACCATCCGCCCGAAGCGCGTGATCTTCCCCGGCGAGCGACCGCTGCACGCACTGCGTGAGCGGGGCGTGGAATACATTGAAGTGCGTTTGATGGATTTGGACCCGTTTGAGCCGGTAGGCATCACCACTCAAACCATGCGGTTTTTAGATGTGTTTTTGCTGCATTGCCTGACGAGCGCCAGCCCACCCGACAGCCCGGAAGAAATAGCCGCGCTGGCACGCAACCAGCACCGCACGGCAGCATGTGGCCGCGAGCCTGGCTTGACACTGGAGCGGGGTGGCAAGGAAGTGCTGCTGACCGCATGGGGGCATGAGATAGTCGCCCAGTGCGCCGACATAGCCGCTGCGCTGGACGGAGCCCACGGCACAACAGACTACAGCGCGGCTCTGGCTGCGGCTACCGCAGGTTTGAACGATGCCAGTACCTTGCCATCAGCCCGTGTGCTGGCCGCCATGGCCAAAGACCACGACAACTCATTCGTCAAATTTGTGCGTGCCCAGTCTGAAAAAACCAAGGCTTACCTTCAAGCATTGCCGTTTTCAAGCGAGCAGCAAACGCATTTCAAAAGCTTGAGCCAGCAGTCCATCGCAGACCAAAAGAAAATCGAAACGCTCGACAGCATGCCGTTTGAGATGTACCGCGAGCAGTATGTGTCTGCCGAGCGGTTGAATGTGTCTAAAAAGGCTGAAAAAGAGCCTGTTTTAGCCGCCTAATTGGGCTGTATCCCAATAAATACGAGTGCGAGCAGCTATCGTATTTATAGTGCCTTGCCCACCATGCGCCGCCGCGCATACAAGCCCACAAACGCCAATCCCAGCACCAGTGCAAACCAGCCGACAGCAGCTGACTTGGCCACGATGCCCTGCATGCCGGGCGAGGTGACGAAGTAGGGCGACAGCACCACGCCCAGACCAATCAGAATGCACAAAATACCTTTGATGGCCAGCTCGTTGTTGGCTTTGGTGTTTATCTTTTTGTTGGGTTGTTGAGTGGGGGCTTGGGTCGGCGGACGAGGTAGAGGCATGGCGTGAATCATTTAGTAAAAGTAACGCAGCCGATAATACGTCCAGCAACGAAAGACTTAGAGTAATGGCGATTCAATGGTTTCCCGGTCATATGTTTTTGACCCAAAAGGCAATCAGTGAACGCATCAAGGAAATTGATGTGGTCATTGAGCTGCTGGACGCGCGCCTGCCTGGCTCTAGCGCCAACCCCAAGCTGGCTGAGCTGACCGCCTCGCGCCCCACGCTCAAGGTGCTGAACAAGCAAGACCTGGCCGACCCTGTAACCACCGCGCTGTGGCTGGCGCATTACAACGCCATGCCCAACACCCGCGCCATTGAGCTGGACGCGAGCGAAACCGCACCGGCCCGCAAGCTGATTGACGCTTGCCACGCTCTAGCCCCGCTTCGCGGCAGCATGGTCAAGCCGATGCGGGTGCTGATTTGCGGCATTCCCAACGTGGGCAAGTCAACCCTGATCAACACGCTGACAGGCAAGCGCGCCACCAAAACCGGTGACGAGGCAGGCATCACCAAAATCGAGCAACGCATTGTGCTGGCTGACGGCTTTTATTTGTGGGACACACCGGGCATGCTGTGGCCGCGCATCATCGTGGCGCAAAGCGGTTACAACCTGGCTGCCAGCGGCGCGATTGGCCGCAATGCGTTCAGTGAAGAAGAAGTGGCGCTTGAGCTGCTTAATTTGCTGATTAAAAAATACCCGGCCGCATTGACTGACCGCTATAAAGTGGACATCACGCTCGAGTCAACCGACGAGACCGTGCTTGAAGACATCGGCCGCAAGCGCGGCGCGGTACTGACCAAAGGCCGCATCAATTTGCAAAAGGCGGCGGAGATTGTGATTTACGAATTTCGCCATGCGACGTTGGGCCGCATCACACTGGAGACGCCTGCGGAATTTGCCAGCTGGCTGGCTGCTGGGCAGTTGCTGGACGCGGAGCGGCAGGTGAAAAAAGACGCGATTGAAACGGCGCGGTTGATCAAGTTTAAAAAGATTGCCCGGCCAGAAAAATTACGTGGCGCGTAGGACGTGAAACGTCTCATGGCCAACCCCATTCTCAATTTATTGCGCCAATAAAAAGCATTACTGTTTGCCAAAAAATGGTTGGCGTAATTACAAATGATGACGATTTGCTCAAGGGAAACTTCCCGACTGGTCTAGTCAAAACTACCTATGAGAGGGGCGTGTGAAGCTGCGAAGATCAAGTTGGTCTTTTGATATCAACTCAACATCTTCAACATGAACATCAGCAAACGATCAATCTTAAAAGCGATGTCCGTCGCACTGCTCGCACCGACAGCGCACATTGCCATTGCGCAAATTTCGACCGCTACAGCTATCAACAGGGCTGGGCGTTTTAGAGCACTCTCCCAGCGGTGTGCAAAAGCGTACTGCCAGTTGCAGCTGGAAGTGATGCCAGACAATGCCAGGGACGTTTTGGCATCAGCTCAGCGCTTGATACAAGTTGGTTTTGAAGATTTGGGGCGTGCTGGCCTGTCTGGTGAAAGCAGCAAATGGCTGGCCGCAGTTCAGGCCGATACCAATGCTTTAAACGGCATGCTCGGTTTGCCGCCTACCCAGGCCGGCATCGTAGCGGTGTCACTTCAAGCCGACAAAATGCTTTTCAATGCCAACTTGCTGACTAACGTCTTAGAAGGTATTACCAAGCAAGCCTCTGCCAAACTGATCAACACTGCTGGACGTCAACGAATGTTGTCCCAGCGCCTGGCTAAAAACTATTTCCTGGGTGTCTCTGGCGCTGAATCCAAATTGAGCCGAGAACAGCTGGTGGAAGACAGGGCTGAATTCAAACAGAATCTGGCAAGCTTAGCCGCCGCGCCTGTATCGACAGCCTCCATTCGCAACGAGCTGCAGTTGGCACAATCGCAGTGGGTATTTTTTGAAGGCGCTTTGGGAAAAAAGGCAGACATGGAATCGCTGCGAAATATATCGACAACCAGTGAACGACTATTAGAGGTTAACAACAATCTGACAACTTTTTATGAAGCCGCCTTAAAAGATATCCTGGGCACGACCTCTTGAAGAAGCTGATTTGCTGGTCCTTGTGTCAATCGTCCCTACAAAAAAAGGGCCGCTCATTGAGCGGCCCTTTTT
>Ga0123339_10001951_pt1 | contig 14100 bp, 14 predicted proteins | sample lystaG_FD_89956 | JGI IMG/M metagenome (GOLD analysis project Ga0123339, IMG submission 89956) | Glacier valley bacterial and archeal communities from Borup Fiord, Nunavut, Canada, to study Microbial Dark Matter (Phase II) -... | ecosystem: Environmental > Aquatic > Freshwater > Ice > Glacier ... | reverse complement strand
TGTTTAAAAGAATGAAGATGAGTAAATATATATTTATTATTTCCGTAGTCATATATTTAATTATATGCATTGTATCAATATCTGCGGGTAGCGTAAAAATACCATTTTCTTATACCACTAGAGTAATATTACATGGATTTTTGAATATTGGAAATGTTTCTGATATATCTGAAACAATAATTACTATAATAATGAATATAAGATTGCCTAGAGTTATAATGGCCTCAATAGTTGGAGCCTCACTCAGTTTAGCTGGAGCAGTTATGCAAGGATTACTTAAAAATCCACTTGCAGATGGATCTAGTTTGGGAGTTTCTAGTGGCGCAAGTATTGGAGCCACAATTGCTATAGCATTAGGAATTTCGTTGCCTATACTTAGTGAATTTTCTATTATAATTACAAGTATAATATTTGCATTTCTATCGCTATTTTTAGTGCTTTATGTAGTTAAAAAAATTGATGCAAAAATGTCTACAAATACAGTTATACTAGCAGGTGTTATATTCTCTATGTTTGCAAGCAGTATTTCAAGTTTAATACTTGCAATATTTTCTAATGATACTAAAAAAATAGTTTTTTGGACATTAGGTTCATTATCATCAAGTAGTATATCTAAAGTGTTAATAATATTACCAATTTTTCTTGTATGTGTTACATATATATTGTCTAAAATACCAGAACTTAATGTATTTCAGATTGGTGAAGATGGAGCAAAATATTTAGGTGTGAATACAAAGAAAACAAAAATATCACTATTTATATTTTCTTCGGTTTTAGTAGGTATGTCAGTTGCTATGACAGGAAATATAGGATTCGTTGGTCTCGTAATACCATCTGTAGTTAGAATGCTGGTAAAAACAGACTACAAATACATATTACCATTTTCTATGATACTTGGAGCATGTTTTTTATGCTTAACTGATTTAATAAGTAGAACAATAATAGCTCCATATGAATTACCAATAGGAACAGTTACATCACTATTTGGAGCAATTATATTTGTATATATACTATATAATTTTAAAAAAAGAAAAGAAGTGATATGATATGTTAAAAGTAGATAATTTATCAGTGAAGTTAGATAATAAAAATATATTAGAAGACATTTCATTTAATGTAGACAATAATGATATATTTATGATCATAGGACCAAACGGTAGTGGAAAAACAACCATTGTTAAAGCTATTATGGGTGATGTTAAATACACAGGTAATATTGAATTAAATAACAAAAATATAAAGAAACTTTGTGTGTCAGACATATCAAAACATATTGGTGTACTTATGCAAAATCATAATTTAGAATTTGATAATACAGTTTACGATATAGTAAGTTTAGGCAGATATACTTATATAAAAGATATGTTTGGAAATCTATCTAATATAGATAAAGAGATTATAGAAGTAGCAATGGAACTTACTGATATAAAAAGTTTAAGAAATAGTAGCATAAATAATATATCTGGAGGTGAACTTCAAAGAGTATTTCTAGCGTTGGTTCTAGCTCAAGATCCTGATATACTCATTTTGGATGAACCAACAAATCATTTGGATTTAAAGCATCAAATAGATATATTTGATATACTTAAAAAATGGAGCTTAAAAGAAAACAAAGCAATAATTGCAATAATACACGATTTGAATTTAGTATATAAATATGCTACAAAATCATTGTTAATTAAAGAAGGAAAAACAATATCATGTGGAGAAGTTAGAAAAAGTTTAACAAGAGAAACTATTAAAGAAACTTATGATATAGATATCTTTGAATGGATGAAAACATTACTTGAAAACTGGAAATAAACTTATGTAAAATTAAACATCAATAGTTGTTATAAAAATAACCTAATAATACGTATAAACCCCAGCGCAAGGGCATTATACGTATTATTTCATATATGTTTCAATTAACTTAATTTTCAACAAAATATAGCAAAATACTTGATGCATGATTTAAATTGTGATATAATAGGAACTATAAATCAAGAGGAAAAAATACTTACCTCTATATACAAAAGATTACGTTGCATAGATGTGGCAAAATATGTTATATTAGCTATAAGCTAAAGAGGGAGATGTTTCATATGTCATTTACAAATGTTATAAGCGAACAAATTTGGAAAGATAGATACTCAAAAAATGATGAAACTTATGAAGAACAATTAGAAAGAATAGCAAAAGGTTGTGCTATTGATGGAGATAGAGAGTACAGAGAATTTTATAGAGTTTTAGATAAAGGGTTGTTTTTTCCAGCAGGAAGAATAATGTCTAATTTAGGACTTGGAAAAGATAAATTAACATTAAATAATTGTTTTACACTTAACTCTATTCCTGATGATATGGAAGGAATATTTGAAACGGTTAAATGTGGAGCTTTAGTACATAAAGGTGGCGGCGGATCTGGATATGATGCTAGTACACTAAGACCAAACGGAACACCTACAAATAATGATGCCATTGCGTCAGGACCAATAAGCTTTTTAAAGGTATTTGATCAACAAACTGCAACTGTAAATCAAGGTAGCCGTAGAGGTGCTAATATGGGTGTATTAAATATATATCACCCTGATATAGTAGAATTCATAACTGCAAAATCAAAAGATCCTAATGTACTTAAATATTTTAACTTATCAGTTATGGTTGATGACGATTTTATGAAAGCTAAAAACAACAAAGAAGATATATATTTACATTATCCAGTCTATGATGCAGCAGGTAGAATATTAAAAGATGAATCTAAATGGAAAATCAAAACAAAGATAAATGCAGAAGAATTATGGAATCAAATAATGGAATTATCATATAACAATGGTGAACCAGGAATATTATTCTACGATAATTTAAACAAATTAAGTCCTACAAACTACATGGAAAATATAATTTGCACAAATCCTTGTGGTGAATATGTATCAGGAGTTCTTTTTGGTGATAAAATAGAAGATTCATCTGAATATTGGGGTGCATGTAATCTAGGAAGTTTAGTTGTATATAATTTTGTTGAGAATGCATATACAGATCAAGCTAGAATTAACTGGGAATCATTAGAAGATGCAGCATACTGGGGTACAAGATTCTTAGATAACATCATAGATATAAACTATTATCCAGTATATAAATTTAAAAAATATCAAGAGAACATGAGAGTAATAGGACTAGGAGTTATGGGACTTGCTACAATGTACACAATGCTTGGTTTAACTTATGGTTCTGACGATTGTGTTAAATTTACAGAAAAAATGATGAACTTTATTAGTAAATCTATATATAAAGCATCAATTAAACTTGCTAAAGAAAAAGGATCAGCACCATTTTTAGATAAGGAAAAATATGTAAATACAGAATTTATGAATAAAATGATTGCTTATGATAGAGAATGGGAAGATATAAAAAATAATATATTAGAATACGGTATACGTAACCTGAGACATATGTCAATTGCTCCTAACGGAACAATAAGTTTAGTATATGGTAATAACTGTTCTTCAGGATTAGAACCAATATTTTCTTTAGAATATGATAGAAAAGTTAAAATTGGTGGACAAGATGATGAAAATATACAAGTTGTTACAATGAGAGATTTTGGATATCAAAAATGGCTTACTACACCAAATAAAACAGTAAAAGAAGATGTATTTGTAACAGCATTAGAGTTACCGGTTGAATCACATTTAAAGGTTCTTAAAGCAGTAACTACATTTGTAAATATGAGTGCAAGTAAAACAATTAACATACCTGAAGAGTTTACATTTGAAGATACAAAAAGTGTATATGACTATTGCCATAAGAATGGTATAAAAGGATGTACAATATTTAGACCTAATGAAGTAAGACAAGGTATATTAATGGTTAAAAAAGACGATAAAAAAGCAGAAGCTTTAGAACAAGCAAAAAAAGATATACAACAAGAGATTGATGATACTACTAAAGAAGTAAAAGCGTCTATAGCAAGTCCGGAATATATGTTTGACTATATTGAACCAGTTGAAAGAGAATTTTTTGGCACAACACTTGGCACAACAAATAAATATAAAACTGCATGTGGATCTTTGTGGATAACTGTAAATCGTAATCAAGATGGAGATTTAATAGAATTGTTTATAAATACTTCTAAAGCAGGAATATGTAAATCAAATATAGATGCAATAGGTAGACTTATATCAGCAGGATTAAGAGCTGGAATAAAAGTTGAAGTATTAGCTGAACAAATGCAAGGAATTCAATGTCAAGCATGTAGAGGAGAAATTGCAAAAGGTAACAGATTAGATGGATTATCATGTCCAGATATTGTTAGTAAAGCACTAACTCAAGAATATGCAAGAGAAGAATTAGTTATACGTAAAAGCAAAAGAGTTTTTAAATTAGAAAATGATGAAACTCCAATTAAGGTTAAGATATCACCAGAAAAACAATACAAAAAAGTAGAACAAGTAGAAATAAAACCACAATATGGTACAAATAGAAAATGCCCTGAATGTGGCAAAGATTTAGTATCACAAGGTGGATGTGTAACTTGTATTACTGGATGTGGATGGAGTAAATGTAACTAAAATGAGGTGAGTTAAAGTGAGTGATTGTAAATACTATAAATGTCATGATATACCAGATGAAGATTATGATTGTTCACTTTGCTATTGCCCATTCTATGATATATGCAAAAAAACAGGTAAATACACATTGTTTGGTGGATATTTACTAAGTAATAAACTTTTAGCATGTGAGAAGTGTGTATACTTTCATATAAAAAGCAACGTACATGTGTATAACAAATTAAAAAACGAAAACAAAACAGATAATGAGATATTTAATTATTTTGTTAAGTTAGAAGAAATCAAAGATAAAGAGTAATTATTTAAATCAAGTTAATGTATTATTGACTTGATTTTTTGTTTTTTAAAGATACGGAAAACATACATGTGGATGGCATAATTGAATAAGTATATATTTTTTGTTTTTGTGGTATAATTAAATAGATAATATAAGAAAGCAAATAAAAAGAAAGGTGATGTAAATAATGGAAATTAAATTAGATGTGCACATGATTAATTCTGAAACAAATATTAAATTTGATGATAATCAAAGCGCTATAAAAATATCAGATATAAATAATTTTGAATTTAATGCTAATCAATCAGCTATATACTTTTTATTAAACGATAATGATGTTAGATATATAGGTAAAACAATAGATAATAGTATGCAAAAAGACAAAACAATTAATAAAGTAATTACAATATTAATTCCTCTTGAAATTAATTTGGAATACTTAGAATATGTCTTTATTGAAGAAGCAATTAAAAATGAAATAACATTAACTAGTAATCAGACGACAGCTGAACCAAAAATTTCTAAGAAGCAAAAAGATGAGATAAATGAGTACAAAGATAAAATTTTATTTATTCTAAAAAACTTTGGTTACAAATTAGTTGAAACTGAAAATGGTGATAAACTAGAGGGTAAACCACACCCTACAAAAGCTAGACATAAATGGAGTAAAGAAATCAGTCAAATTAAATTTACCGCAAAATCAATTGATGGTGAAGGTCAAGCTATTTGGCAGAAGAAAGATGAATTAGTATTACTCTCTGGAGCGAAATTAGTTATAAATCCACAGATGAATAAAGATGGTAGTATAAATTTTTCAGCACAATTTGCACAAAAACTTAGATCTGATTATTCAGATAAAATTGTGGATAATTTTACTACAGAAGATATAGTATTTCCAAGTCCAAATACATTGGGAATGTTTCTGTTTTTTGGTGGTCAAAATACATGGGCACAGTTAAAAGATAGCAGTGGCAAATCGTTAGATGACTGGAGCAGAGTTGGCTAAATAATATAAAACTTATACAATTATCAAAAATAGTAATTAAAAACCAAAAAAAATGATAAGTTTTACCTATCATCTTCTTTGGTTTTTTAATTGTCACAGCCAACTATTCTATAAAATAGTAAAAGTTTGTGTAACATTCTATTGGTGACCCATACGGGAGTCGAACCCATCACTCGGCCTTGAGAGGGCCGCGTCTTAACCGATTGACCAATGGGCCATGTCACTGTTATACATTGTAACATACTTTTTGGTATAATTCAAGAGTTTTAATATAAATAATATCTTTACTTGAATTTTAATATGTAAATGATTAAAACAGTATAGAAAAAGCAAACAACTCGTTTTGAATTGTTTGCTTTTTTTTGAATTGTTTTATATTTATTATAGATCAATTTCTATTTTTTTATTTTTCTTTATATAAGGAGCATACTCCACTCCAGACATGTCAAACATTATTTTTGAAGCCTTAGTGCTATCAGTACTTGCGTATTTATCATCATAATAAATTATTTTTGATATACCAGATTGTATTATTACTTTAGCACATTCATTACACGGAAATAATGATACATATAAAGTAGAACCATCTAAATTATGATTTCTATTGTTAAGTATTGCATTAAGCTCCGCATGACACACATAGAAGTATTTTGTATCAATAGGTGAACCAGTTCTCTCCCATGATATTTTATCGTCTGAAACACGGTTTGGAAGACCATTGTAACCTATTGAAAGTATTCTATTGTCTTTACTAACTATACAAGCACCAACTTGTGTACTTGGATCTTTACTTCTTTCTTCGGAAAGTTTTGCTATTCCCATGAAGTATTCATCCCAAGATATGTAATCATTTCTCTTACTCATAATTATACACCATCCTTATAATAATATTTTTTCTATTTGTTCCCAGCTGTTTACTCTTTGAACTTGTTTCTTATTTAATTCTTCATTAGTTAATCTCTTGTTGTGATATGCAGTAAATAGAAGTTTTGTTTTAGCATTACCATCTAAATTAGAAAGTTTATCATCTATTTTTATTTCGCAATCAATTATTTCTTTGTTATCTGTAAAAACATAATTTTTTTGACTAATAAATGGAAGATTTACTTGTAGCCAATTAAATTTGTTTTTAAGATTTGTTCCAGATATTGAAAAATCATCTTTAATTAAATATGCTGTTACAATGAAAATTTCATATACTTCATTTAATTTTTTTATACTTTCATATGCAGTTCCAATAAATTGTGCATGGCTATACATGTTTCCTTGTTCAAAGAATTTAATCCATTCTTTTTTCTTTTCTTCTGGTATTATATCTTGCATATAATATTTTGAAAACTCGTCAATAGTATAATTTTTATGTGTAAATTCGTTTATAAGATGTAGGAATCCGCCATTACATATTACATCATCCATATCAATCATTAATCTTTTTTTCATATTATTTACCTGTACTACCAATCCCGCCTTGGCGTATTCCTTCAGCATTATCATCATCAGCTATTAAAAACTTTTGAAAATATGCTTGTCCTATTCTATCACCTTTTTTAACTGTTAAATCAGTTGGAAAAAAGTTATAGTATTGAAATATAATATTTCCGTCATTAGATGGATTATTGTAGTAATCACATTCAAATATACCAATTGAGTTAGACATAACAAGGCCAAATTTAGATGGACCAGAACTTCTATTTGCTATTATCATAACTTCATCTTCTAGAAAATATGCTTTTATTCCAGTATATATTTTAGTTGGAACAATATCTAAATATTCTTTATTTCCACTTAAATATTTTTTTGCATTCTCAAATACAGCTTTCCAAATTGATGGTATAGTTATATCTTCAGCTGCTTGTAAATCATATGCAACTGAATGTTTTGTACTTCTAATTGGTACATTAATACCTTTATCTTCGTAATCTTTACATACCTCAAAACCTCTAGTTCTCATTTAACATCTCTCCTTAAAAAAAATAACGTATGTTATTTTTAACATACGTTATTATATCATATTACTGTATATTTTGCAAGCGTTCTATACGTTTTTCTAAAGACGGATGTGTTGATAATAAATTAGCAACATCCTTGCCTTTAAATGGATTTACTATATACATATGAGCTGTTGATTTATTAGCTGCTTCTAGAACCTCAGTATCTAAAGTAAGCTTAGTTAAAGCTGATCTTAGACCTTCTGGATTTCTAGTAAGTTCTATTGCAGAGCTATCTGCTAGGTACTCTCTTTTCCTAGATATTGCAAGTTGCATAAGAGTAGCAAATATAGGAGATAATATTAAAAATATTATAGCTATAACGGCTACTACAGGTCCACTTTTACTATCGCTATCTCTAGAATGTCCAAAAGCGAATCTTGAAACAGTATCAGATAATATAACTACAAAACCTACAAACACTGTAACAACAGTTGCAAGTAATATATCATAGTTTTTTATATGTGATAATTCATGTGCCATGACACCTTCAAGTTCGTATTTATCCATTTTATCAATTAATCCAGTTGTAAAGCAAATAACTGCATGTTCTGGATTTCTTCCTGTTGCAAAAGCGTTAGGTGCAGAATCTTCAATAACATAAAGCTTAGGTCTTGGAAGACCAGCTGCAATACATAGATTATCTAATATAGTACTAATCAATTTATCTTGCTCTTCAGTTGCAGGTCTTGCACCATTTAGAGTAAGTATAATTTTATCACTGTTATAGTACGATATAAATGCTATAAGTGAAGATATAACCAACGCAATAACTGCAGAAAATGGTCCAAGTTCAAAATATATACAAATATAATATACGCCTATCATTATTACAATTATAAAAATAGATACTATAAAAAAGGATTCAATCTTATTTTTTCTAACATCTCTAAGTATCATAAATATTACCTATTAGAACTGTACTTTAACAGCATCTCTTTCTTTTACATCTGCAACTTCAAAGAAACTTTCTTCTTTAAAATTAAACATTCCAGCAAGTACATTACTTGGAAAAGTCATAATTGCTGTGTTGTACATTTGAACTGTATCATTATAAAATTGTCTTGAATAAGCTACTTTATCTTCTGTTGAAGAAAGTTCAACTTGAAGAGAAGCGAAATTTTCGTTTGCTTTTAAATCTGGATAATTTTCTGCTAATGCAAATACAGATTTCAAAGTATCAGTTAACATGTTATTAGCTTGTGATTTATCAGAAACTGATGTAGCATTTGTATAACTATTTCTAGCTTCTACAATTTTCTCAAATGTTCCTTGTTCATGTGTTGCATAACCTTTAACTGTTTCGACTAAATTTGGTATTAAGTCAAATCTTCTTTTAAGTTGAGTATCAATTTGTGCCCAAGCGTTTTGTACACGCATTTTTAGGCTAACAAGATTGTTGTAAATAAAAATAACTACTATAATTATTAAAACAACAATACCTAGAATAATAAAACCTGTCATATAAAAACCTCCTTATATTTAGATTTATGCATTGATTATATCATAAATGATTTAATTAATCAATATGTTTTAAAAAATAATATAATATTGTAAAAAATGGTAGTAAAAGGGCATATTTTAGTTGTGAAAATGCGAAATATAATATTAACATTAATAATATATCAATACATAATATGTTAATTGTAAACAATTTTTTTTAATGTATAATTTATTTAGGGGAAAAAACATGATAGAAAAGATGAGTAAATATATAGTCAATAATATGCTACTTAAGGACGAGCAAGTATATGAGAATGAAAGAGATATCATGCTTTTTGGAGTAACAAGAATACTTGAGGATATCCCTAAATTTGCGAGTATATTTTTTATGTGTTATTTACTAAATATAGTAAAAGAGTTAAGTATAGTTTTTGCTCTGACGTTAGTCTACAAGACATTTATTGGTGGGGCGCACGCTAGAACTAATATGCAATGTTTTATAGTTTCATCTATATACTTCATATTACCAATAATTATGGCAAAATATGTTAACTATAGTTTAAATTTATTTTATATAATATATTTAATTACTATATTTTTCTCTATTTATGTAATTATAAAAATAGCGCCAGCAGACACAGAAGAGATACCAATTATATATAAGGATAAAAGAAAAAAAATGAAACTAGCTGCATGTATATCTTTAACAATAATTACTGCTATAACTATTTTCTCTATTAAAGATATAACGTACATGAAGATGATAGTATATACGATTTTTTTGATTAATATATTTGCTACTCCATTAATGTATAAATTGCTAAGTTGTAAATTGGGAGTTGAATCAGAAGAATTTGGAAAATTTTATTAATTGGTATTAAGAATATTTATTATAGTTAAGAGTTTATAATAAATATTCTGAATATATAGAAACTTTAATATTTAGGCGATTTGATAAATTTATGAAATAGTTTGAAATATAATTTAAAAAAATCTTATTGAATAGTACAATCCAAAAATCAACCCAATATTAAAGTTTCCATTGTAAATAGGAGGTGTTTATATTGAAAAAATTATTTAAAGGAATTGTTGAACTATATGCAAAATCTTCAACTAATAGCTGCTTATATATAGTATTTCATCAAACTAAGGCGCCTAAGTGCTTAATTCAAAAATAAATTTTAATGTAAAGCAGAAAGAGAAGAGATATAAAATAATCTCTTCTCTTTTTGTTTGATTCAAATAAATTCTATGTGTTTTCTATAATTATATTTTGAACAAATTTGTTGTTTTCAATTGTAGCATATATTTGAGAATGTTTATATCTTGATACTATTTTACTAGCTTCCCAAAGTCCTAAACCAGACTTCACTTTTTTACTTGAATATCCTTTAAGATATATACTACTTAAATCTATTATTATAGATGAATCATAAGTATTAACTATTCTAATAATTGTTGCATTTTTTCTACTCACATATTTTATTTCTAGTCTAATATATTTATTATCACATTTACTTGTTGCTTCTATAGCATTATCTAGTAATATCCCAAAAACTCTAGAAAGCTCTGCCATTGGAAAGTTTATACTTTTAAAACTTACAGTAACATCTAAATCCATTGTAATATTACTTTCTGTTGCAATAAAATATTTTGAACCGATAACACCATAGTTAGCAGGATCATCAAATGTGTTTTTATTTATAATTGATAAAGTGTTAACAATATTACATTCCTTCATTACTTTTAAAACGTATTGTTCTAATTCATCATATTGTTTAGAACATATATATCCATTAATTGCTTGAAAAATATTATTGAAATCATGTTTAATAGTTCTTACCCCATCAACCATTCCACCAAGTGTCTTATTATCCATCTCTAAAGTTTTTAATTGCTCCTGTGCTTTTTCAGTTTCTAACGAATTAGAAACATACCAAACCAAGAATATAGATATAGCAAATAATGAAATAAAATTAAGTATTAAAAAAATAGGGTCATAATTATATTTATTTAATGGTATTAAAATTGCTTGTGGAATAATTGTAAATAAAAATATATATATAATTATTTTTAAATATTTCTTGCTAAAAAGTTGAAAGAAATCCCTAATTTTTTGTTTGTTAACTATTAATTTTTCAAGTATTATCAACGAAATAAGCAAAAATATTGAAGAGATAATGCTAATAAAAAAGTATGCTAATGGTATTTCTAACACCTCAGAAGTTGGTTTGTTAAGAACTAGAGTAAAAGTTAACACAGCAAGTAATTCTGATATTACCATAAATACCGGTATTAATATTGTTATTAAAGCAGATTTTGATTTTTTTAACTTTTGCACAAATACTAAAAATAAAAAGAGTATTGTTGACATCACTATTGTGTTTAGAGGAAACATACCTTTTGCTAATATTCCTGAAATAATAAGCAAAAGGGCGCATAAAAGCATTAAAAACTTGCTTCTAAAATTAAATTTTGTGTTTTGAACTATTTTTGACATGGTCAAAATGTAGTAGTATATCACAAAAAATTGTATGGCACATGATACGATGTCTAGAACTATATTTGTCATTCTTTATTCCTCCAGTTTAAAATGTGAGTTTATAGGGCACTTCAATCCATTTTCAAAAATTACATAATTCTTTTTATGATCAACGGTAGATATAAGGTCTTTATTTGCTATATAAGACCTATGGCATTTTATAAAATTATTTGGTAATTCGTTTAGTAATGAATCTAAGGTTATGGTACATGAATATGCACCTGAACTAGTATATATATAACTTTTGTTATTAATTTTTTCTATATAAGCAATAGTATTTATCTTAACAACTAAGCTTTTATTTAAGTGTATAAATTTAGTGTTTTTTATAGAATATTCATCTATAAGTCTGTCCACAAGACTATCTATTAAATTTTTATTAACGGGTTTAACCAAAAAATCAAATGTTTTACTTACAAATGAAAGTGGCATGTATCTAAAATGGGCAGTTAAAAATATAAGGCAAAAATCCTTATTTATTTTCCTCAAATCATTAGCAAAATCTATACCGTTTTTTTCACCGTTTTTAAAAACAATATCTAAAATTAATATATCAATTTCATTTTCTTCTATTGCTTTGTAAATTACATCTTGTTTATCTGTAATAATTGTTACTTTAGCATTAAAAGATTTCTTGGTAAATTGAGTTTCTAAAATTTTAGCTATACCATTGGCACAGTCAATTTCATCATCACATATGGCAATTTTATACATGGAAGAATCCCTCCGTTTATAATATATTAAATACATTTAATGTATTATATAATAAATTATGATAAAAGTCAACATAAATATATAAAAATGAAATAAAATGTAAAAATGTGGAAATTTGTATTTTAGAATAAAACTTATTTACTATAATATAATAAAAGAAGAGGTGTTTTAACTTGAAAATAAGTAAAAAGGAAAAAAAAAAATGGTATAAAGATATTATTAAAAAAGGTAAGGTAAAAGAATTATCCTCTAAAGTTAGAGATGTATTTTCTGAGATGATTGATATACCCGATTATATAATTTCAAATTCAAGTAAAATAACAATGATAGATAATAAAAATGTTTTAATAGAAGGCTACAAAAATGTTGTAGATTATTATTTACATTATATTAAAATAAAGGGTAATAATTTGGAAATTATTATTGATGGTAAAAATTTAGATATTAAAGAAATAACAGATGAAGATCTTGTCATAACTGGCACAATCTATAGTGTTAATTTTAAAGAATAAGGCGGTGTAAATGTGAAATTAAGTGATAAAGCAAAGAATATAACAGGGATATTAACAATTGAAATACAGGGTTTTTTCACAGAGAGATTTATAAATTTATGTAGAATAAATAATGTTAAAATATGGGATATAAGAAATATAGTAAGTGGAGTTGTTAGATTTAACATACATATCTCGGATTTTAAGAAACTACGAAAAATTGTAAAAAAAACTAAATGTAAAGTTACTATAAAGCAAAAAAAAGGTATATACTTCAAATTATTTAGATATAGAAAAAGAAAAGTACTAGGATATCTCATTGTAGCATTAATATTAATATTTATGCTTTCAACTTGTTTTATCTGGAAAATAAATATTAGTGGAAATAGTAGAATATCAACAGATATAATTCAAGAAAAATTAAAAGAATCAGGCATATATATTGGCAGATTTAAAATTGGAATGAATAAAATCGAAGTTTTAAAAGATATAAGATCATCACTTCCTGAAATCACTTGGATTGGAATAGAACTGCGAGGTACAGACGCTGAAATTAAAGTCGTAGAAAAAGTTATACTTGAAGACAAAGATAAACAAGACGATAGAATTGGGGATGTAATTTCTACTTGTGATGGTGTTATAACAAGAATTATAGCCGAAAATGGAACTGCTCTTTTAAAAGAAGGTAGTTATGTACAAAATGGAAATATATTAATTGAAGGTAAAATATATAGTAAAGTTTTAGGTGAGAGTTTAGTTCATGCTAAAGGAATTATTAGAATAAATACACAATATATATTCGAAAAAGAATATAAATTTTTAAATATAGTAAAAGAAGATAAAGGAAAAGATAAACATTCTGTAGGTTTTTCGGTTAATTCTAAAGAAATTTTTGTAAATTATTTGAATAACAAGAAAAAATATGATAAAATTAAATCAAGCAAAAGTTTTAATATATTTGGAAAGAAAATATCTTTTGATTGGTATACTTTTAGTGAATATATAGAAAAAGAAGTTACTAGTACAAAAGATGATATTTTAACTAATGCGAATGTTGATTCACAGACATATATTAATGAGATAATTAAAGGA
>Ga0123339_10001948_pt1 | contig 14113 bp, 11 predicted proteins | sample lystaG_FD_89956 | JGI IMG/M metagenome (GOLD analysis project Ga0123339, IMG submission 89956) | Glacier valley bacterial and archeal communities from Borup Fiord, Nunavut, Canada, to study Microbial Dark Matter (Phase II) -... | ecosystem: Environmental > Aquatic > Freshwater > Ice > Glacier ... | reverse complement strand
GTTCGCCCCTCAGGTACGTCTCGAACGACGTGTCGGTGAGCGTGTCCTGATCGGTGGTGAGCAGGCGCATCGCGTCGCCGAGCCGCTGATAGCGGTCGCGGAAGGCGCGCGCCCATGCGACCTGAGTCTCGATGATGTGCTCTTGGGCGTCCACCCGCTCGGCGGACAGCGTCGGCAGTCGCGGCGCAATCTCGCGGGCGTAGCGTTCCGGCTCGGTCGAGGCCATCATGCGCGCGTACTTCTCGGTGAGCAGGTTGCGGTGGGCGACGTCGGCGGCATCGAGGTCGGCCGCGTAGCTGTCGAGCATCGGGAGCGTCCAGGTCAGGAACTGGCTCACGCGCATCTGGTGGAAGACGGGCCAATCGTCTTGGCATGCGGCGCGCCCGCCCTCGTTGCTCACGAGTTGGAATTGCGCGAACTCGTGCGCGACAATCGCCTCCGCCTTGTCGAGCGTCTGCGCAAATACCCCGTCGCCGGCGGCTGCGTCATCCGTCATGTCATCACCCTTGTCCACGGTCACAGCCCGCGCAGCCAAGCGTCGCCGATGCGCGACTGCACCTCGGTGCGGTGCGCCTCGAGAAACGGATCGACCGATTCGGTCAGGCCCTGGGCGCGGAGCTCATTGGCCACATCGGCGCAGGCCCTCTCGATGGCGACTGCGAGCGCAGCGCGCGCCGGAGCCGCACCCTTGCCGCCCTCACCAAAGCCCGCACCCCCAAAGCAAGCGGCCGATGCGAGGCGCTGCACGTCGGCGAGGTCACGGTGCACGCCGTGCAGGCGGGACGCGGGGCGCGCACCCAACTCCCTGAGCGCCGCGAATCGCCACTTGTAATACGGCAGATAGCCGACGGTCGTTGGCCCATTGAGCAGGAAGACGACCGACGCGGCGGCCCCGATGAACTCGGCCGCCGCGAGCCATGCCGCCTCGCCGTCGCCCCGATCGAGCATGCGTGGCACGTTGTACTGACCAGCCTGCGCCATCATCCCCAGCCTGCGACCGATGAGCGCGAGGCGCACGTCGCCCGGCATGCGACGGAAGCCGTCGCGCGTGCCGCTCAGGGCGCCGTGCGGATCGGCGAATACCGCGCCGTTGGTTGCGGCGGCAAGCGTCGCCTCCTCGAGCATGAGCCACTCGTGCGGCCGGTCGGCGGGCGGAGCGGCTCGGAGACCCGTGACGCCCTCGAAGAACGCGCCGACCTCGAACACACCGACGCGGCGACCCTGACCACTCGCGCGGCGGGTTTCGAGTCGCGGGCCGACCCCGCGGAACACCCGCGGGAGGGCCTCGTAGTCGGCCTGGAGTCGCTCGCCGATCGCGGCATGGTCCTCGGCCGTGAGCCACAGGCAAAAGCCGGGCCCGAAGTCGTGATCACGCGACGTCGCATCGTCGAAGCCGTAGCACTCGGAACCGTGGCCGATGAGCCCCGCGGCGATGCGACCGCGGTATTCGGGGTAGCGCTCAGCGAGCAGCGGCTTGCCGTGGGCCTCCCAGTACTCGCGTGCGAGTGCGAGTCCGCTCAAGGCCGGGTCGGCAGGGGCCAGGTCGGCAGGGGCCAGGTCGGCGGCACGAGGCTGGACTGGGGCGGGCGCAACAGGCGCAGACGCGACAGGCGCAGACGCGACTCCCGCCTTGGCGGCCGCGCGCTCAGCCTCGGCAAGATTCTCGGCCGTGATCGCGTACGCGTCGCTCCCCTCGCCGTAGCACTCGGCGACGATGTCGAGCGCGGTCCTGTACAGCGCGACGGCATCGGCCACGCGACCCATGCGGAAGCTCGCCTCCGCGTGACCGGCCACCGCGGCGGCGTAGTGAGCGTCGTTGTGGTGGCCACCGCGAGCGAAGATCGCGAGCGAGCGCGCCGCGTGGGTGGCGGCCTCGGGGCCGCGACCGAGATCGTGGCACACGAGCGAAAGGTTGGTCAGCGTGGTGGCGACATCGAGGTCGGCGCCGGGGTCGACCGACGTCGAGTCGAGAATCGCGAGCGCCGCCATGAGTTCCGCATGCGACCCCTCCGCATCACCCGTCTCACCTCGCAGCAGCGCGAGGTTGTTGTGGAGCGCGGCGAGCCTGCGATCGGTCTTTCCCATCGTGGCCCGTGCGGTCGCAAGCGCCCTGCCATAGGCCTCAAGAGCCTCGGGATACCGTCCGGCGGCGCGGTGGGCAGTGCCCACGTTGATGAGCGTGGTCGCATAAGCGTCGGTGCCCTCGAGGCCCATCTCGTCCGCGAGCGCGATCGCCTGTTCCGCGATCGCCGCACCGTCGTCGTGCCTGCCCGTCGATCGGTACAGCCCTAAGAGTTCATTCAGGATCGACAGCCGCGCGCCGTGGTCGCCCAGGGCCTCGGCCGCGGCGAGTGCGTCGAGCATGAAGGGGGCGGCCCGCGTTGGGCCCTCGTGCGCCGCAAAGATCCCGTCCAGGCCCGCGAGGAAGCCCTCAATATCGAACGCCCCCGCGCCGCGAGCGCCAGGGGTGCCTGGTGAGTCCATGGGTCACGTCCTTGCGCTGGAAAGGGGGCGTCCTCGCCACTCTACCGACGCGCGCCCGGGACCCAGTGGGCCGGTCGGGGCCCGGCAAGCGAGGCGCCGCGCACATGAACCTTCGCTGAACTTCGCATGACGATGCGCGGGCGCGCCGTGGTGCGGGCTCCCGGGGATGTCACGCTGAAGGCATGGCAATCGCACCGGACGTCGGCAGGCCTAGGACGGGGCCCGGCCCTGTGGCGATTCCCGACAAACGGTCGCTCGCGGATCCCGTTCTGATCCTGCCGCAGGACTACATCGCCGACGCGACGCGGCGCATCCACCTGGCGCGCAGGCGCGTGCGCGTCATCGCGCTCACTATTGCTGACGAACGCGAGACCGAGGCGTTGATCGAGGCGCTGTGCGACGCCGCGAGCCGCGGGGTCGACGTGCACGTCGCGGCCGACACGTTCACGTACGCCGACGCGGCGGGGCGGTTCGTGCCCAAGCGATACCTCAGCAAGCGACGCCGACGCTCGATGGACATGGCACGCGCGCTCACCGAGGCGGGCGTGCGCTTCGATTGGCTCGGCCAAGAGGGTGGCCTCCCGTGGCGCGGCCGCACGCACACCAAGTTCTGCGTGGTCGACGACACCGTCTACAGCTTTGGCGGGGTCAACCTCGACGACCAAGGCGCCACGAACGTCGACTTCATGCTGCGCATCACGGATCACCGGCTCGCCGAGGACCTGACGCGCGTTTACGAGCGCACGCGCAAGGCGAATTCGCGCGTGAGCGGCTTCCGCTCGGTCGCGCTCAAGTACGGCAAGGATCAGGTCCTGGTGGATGGCGGCATCCCGGGGGATTCGATCATCTACCGCCGTGCGCTCAAGTACGCACTCAAGGCCGAGCGGATCGTGTTCGTGTCGCAGTATTGCCCCACGGGCGAGCTGGGGCGGGCCATCGCGGCCACGCCGCACGAGATGTGGTTCAACCCTCCACGCAATGCGAGCATGTTCAATCGCCTCCTGATCACCGCATCGATGACGGCAACTCGGCACCGGACGCTGTACCGCAAGCGTCAATATCTCCACGCGAAGACGATCGTGTTCTACCTCAAGCACGGCAAGCGAGTGGCGATCACGGGGTCGCATAACTTCGTGCGCGGAGGGGTGGCCCTAGGCACGCGCGAGATCGCCCTGCAGACCAAGAACCCCCTGGTGATCAACCAGATCGAGGATTTCATCGACTCCCGCGTGCGGCACTAGGGCGATGCCCCTAGGGGTATTACCCCTGGTAGGACGCGCCGTGAGGACGCGCCGGGCGGCTTGCGAGTGACGTTCGTCCCGTGCCACACTCTCGGCCATGGCCCTCCAGTGCATCCGCTCGCGCTCCATGCGCGCGATGTGCTGTGCCATGTGTCTGTCGGCCTAGCCGCCCAGACGCAGACCCCCCCCCTGCATCCCTGGGCGCTCGGCTACCGAGCGCTGCTGGATCGCGCTCGCGGACGAGCTCCCGAAACCCGCCTCACGAGGAGGACCGGTGAGCCCCACCACAGAAAGCTCCGCAGCCGCGGCGCTGCAAGACGACGCAGACGAGCGTCGGCGGCACCGCGATGAGGCGCGCCTCATTCGCACTCGCGAAGCATCGGCGCGCAAGGACACGGCGTCAAAAGACGGGCAATGGGCTGCAGGCGACCGCACGCCGCTCAACCCGAACGAGGAGTTCAAGGCCGCCTCCGACCCGTTCGAGGTGCGACACCGCATCGAGACGATGTACGCCAAGTGGGGGTTCTGGTCGATCCCTCCGAGTGACCTGCGCGGCCGCATGCGCTGGTGGGGGCTCTACACACAGCGCCGCCCAGGAATCGACGGCGGTCGCACGGCCCAGCTCGAGCCGCACCAGCTCGAGGACGAATTCTTCATGCTCCGCATCCGCTCCGACGGCGGTCAGTTGAACCTCGAACAGGCGCGCATGATCGCCAGCGTCTCGCGGGACTTTGGGCGTAACACCGCCGACGTCTCCGATCGCCAGAACATCCAGGTGCATTGGATTCGCGTAGAGGATTTGCCCGAGATCTTCCGCCGAGTCGAAGAGGCAGGCCTGTTCACCACCGAGGCGGCCGGCGACACCCCCCGCGTCATCCTGGGCTCCCCTTTGGCTGGCGTGGCCAAGGATGAACTGATTGACCCCACACCGCAAATTCGGGCGATTATCGAGCGCGGCATCGGCTCCCCCGAGTTTTCCAACCTACCCCGCAAGTTCAAGACCGCCATCAGCGGTACTCGAATCCCAGATATCGTCCACGAGGTCCAAGACATCGCGTTCGTTGCGGTCGTTCACCCCGAATTGGGCGTGGGCTATGACCTGTGGGTGGGAGGCGGACTGTCGATCAACCCCCACCTTGGCGTGCGCCTTGGAGCGTTCGTCGAACCCGCCAAGGTGGCGGAGGTGTGGGCTGGCGTGATCGGTATTTTTCGTGACCACGGATACCGACGCCTCCGCACTCGCGCTCGCCTCAAGTTCTTGGTCAAGGAGTGGGGCGGGGAGAAATTCCGCCAGGTGCTCGAGGACGACTACTTGGGTTGGAAGCTTCCAGACGGCCCCGGCCCCGAGGTGGGAGGGCCGGGCGACCGCGGCGACCACGTGGGTGTACACGAGCAGCGCGACGGCAAATTCTACGTCGGCGCCGCGCCCATCGCTGGCCGCATCTCGGGTGAGACCCTCGCGGCACTTGCCGACATGGCCGAGGCTGCCGGTTCCGACCGGATCCGTTTGACTCCGCTGCAGAAGATCATCATCCTCGATGTTCCGCGCGAGAAGGTCAGCGACGTCGTGAACGGTCTGCGCGCCCTCGATCTTGAGTCCAGCCCACGCGAGTTCCGCCGCAACGTCATGGCTTGCACGGGCATCGAGTACTGCAAGTTCGGGATCGTGGAGACCAAGGCCACGGCTCGGCAGGTGGTGCAGGCCCTGGACCGCGCGTTCCCTGACCTCGACACCCCCATCTCGGTTCACGTCAACGGCTGCCCCAACTCGTGCGCACGCATCCAGGTTGCCGACATCGGCTTCAAAGGCCAACTCGTGCTTGACGACGCGACGGGCGAGCAGGTGCCCGGATTTCAGGTACACCTGGGCGGCCGTCTTGGCCTGGGCGAGGAGAACGACTTTGGACGCAAACTGCGCGGACACAAGGTCAAGGCCGACGGCATGCCCGAATACATCGAGCGCGTCACAAGGAACTACCTGGCGACGCGCGAGCAGGACGAGCCGTTCGCCCAGTGGGCGTTCCGTGCGGACGAGGAGGCACTGCGATGACCAAGGAGGCGGCGACCGCTCACCTGACGCTTCTCAACCCATCCACGTGGGACGAACACACCGCCGCGGAGGCCAATGCGCGACTCGAGACGGCATCGGCCGCTCACCTCGCCGATTGGGCCATTGCGACGTTCGGCAGGCGCCTCATCGTGGCCGCGTCGATGCAGGACACGATCCTGCCGCACCTGTTCGGCACGCGCCTCGAAGGGGTCGACACCCTGTTTCTCGAGACCGGGTATCACTTCGCCGAGACGCTCGCGACGCGTGACGAGGCCGCACTACGCCTCCCCATCACCGTGGTCAATGCTCTCCCGCGCCAGACCGTGGCGGAGCAGGATGCCGAGTTTGGCCCCCGCTTGCACGACCGCGACCCCGTTTTGTGCTGCGCGATGCGCAAGGTCGAGCCCCTGGGCCGCGCCCTCGCGGGCTACGACGCGTGGGTCACCGGCCTGCGCAGGGCCGACGCCGCGACCCGCGCCGACGCCCCCGTGATCGCCTGGGACGCCAAGCACGGCCTGGTCAAGATCAACCCCTTGGCACTGTGGTCGGACGCACAGGTCGAGGCCTATCAGGTCGAGCACGACCTGCCGCGAAACCCGCTCGTCGCGCGGGGCTATCCGAGCATCGGCTGCGAGCCGTGCACGCGCGCGGTGAAGCCGGGCGAGGATGCGCGCGCTGGCCGCTGGTCGGGCACAGACAAGACCGAATGTGGGCTCCACGCATGACCGCCGCGCCACGCACGCTTGACGCACTCGACGCGCTTGAGGCCGAGGGCATTCACATCCTGCGGGAGGCCGTCGCGACCGCGCGCAAGCCCGTGATCCTGTTCTCGGGAGGCAAGGACTCGGTCGTTGTCCTTCACCTCACGACCAAGGCGTTCTGGCCCGGCCGGGTTCCCGTCGAGTTGCTTCATGTCGACACTGGCCACAACTTCGACGAGGTGATCGCCTTCCGCGACGCCACAGTGGAACGCCTGGGCCTGCGGTTGCGGGTCGCAAGCGTTCAGGACTATATCGACGACGGCCGCCTCCGCGAGCGCCCCGACGGCACGCGCAACGCGCTCCAGACCGTGCCCCTCCTGGACGCAATCACGGACGGCGGCTACGACGTCGTGTTTGGCGGAGCGCGCAGGGATGAGGAGAAGGCCCGCGCCAAGGAACGCGTCGTCTCGCTGCGCGACGAGTTTGGCCAATGGGACCCTCGCAATCAGCGTCCGGAACTCTGGAACCTCTACAACACGCGCCACCTGCCCGGCCAGCACGTGCGAGTGTTCCCGCTGTCCAACTGGACCGAGCTCGACGTGTGGCGCTATATCGAGCGCGAGGGGATCGAGGTGCCCGCGCTGTATTACGCCCACGAACGCGAGGTATTCGAGCGCGACGGAATGCTCCTCACCCCCCACCCCGCGATCAGGCGCCGCGACACCGAAACCCTCGAGACCCGCGTCGTCCGCTACCGCACCGTCGGCGATGCGAGCTGCACTGGCGCGGTGGAATCGCCGGCCATCACCACCGCCGAGGTCATCGCCGAGGTGGCCGCCACGCGCATCACGGAACGCGGCGCCACGCGTGCCGACGACCGCGTGAGCGAGGCCGCCATGGAAGACCGCAAGAAGGAGGGCTACTTCTAATGACCACCACCGCATCGGCGCCGAACGCCTCCACACCCAGCGCGCCCGCAGTCCCCGCCACCTCACTCTTGCGCTTCGCGACGGCTGGATCGGTCGACGACGGCAAGTCCACGCTCGTCGGCCGCCTTCTCCACGACACCAAGTCAATCCTGGCCGACGCCTATGAGGCGGTCGAACGCGTCACGCGCGAGCGCGGCGGCGAGGGCGTCGACCTCGCGTTGCTGACGGACGGCCTGCGCGCGGAACGCGAACAGGGCATCACGATCGACGTCGCGTACCGCTACTTTTCGACGCCGCGGCGCACGTTCATCCTCGCCGATTGCCCCGGTCACGTTCAGTACACGCGCAATACGGTCACGGGAGCCTCGACGGCCGATGCGCTCGTGGTCCTCGTCGACGTGCGCACTGGCGTTGTCGAACAGACCAGGCGGCATCTTGCGGTCGCGGCGCTGCTGCGGGTGCCGCATGTGATCGTGGCCGTCAACAAGATCGACCTGCTCGGATGGGATCGCGCGCCATACGACCGGATCGCGTCCGACGTGGCCGACCACGCCACGCGCCTCGGCATCGAGGTGTCGGTGGTACCCGTGAGCGCGCTGCTCGGCGACAACGTCGCGGTGCGTTCGGCGCACACGCCTTGGTATACGGGTCCCACCGTTCTGGACCTGCTCGAGACCCTGCCGTCGGCCGATCAGCTCGACGCCGCCGGGCTCGAATCAAGCGGGGGAGTCTCCGGCTGGCGGTTCCCCGTGCAGTACGTGCTCCGCCCCCAGGACGCGGCACTCACTCCCGAACACGCCGAATACCGCGGCTATGCGGGCCAGGTGGCCCAAGGCGTCATCGCGGTGGGAGACGACGTGGTGGTCCAGCCATCGGGACGCCGCACGACCGTGGCGGCCATCGATACGGCCGACGGCCCCCTCGCGCAAGCGCGCAGCGGACAGTCGGTCGCCCTGCGGCTTGCGGACGACGTGGACGTCGCGCGCGGGGACCTGCTGTCCTCGGCGGCCGATGCCCCCCGCGCGGTCAAGAACATCGACGCACACGTGGCGTGGCTCGCCGAGCGGCCCCTTCGCGCACGCGATCGGGTGTGGGTCCAGCACGGCACGTCGCTGGTCCAGGGAATGGTCACCGCGATTCGCGGCGTGCTTGACATCTCGCTTCCAGGGGGAACCCTTGACGCGAGCATCGTCCCGGGCGAGCGACTGGACCTCAACGACATCGGCGTGGTCTCGCTCCTGCTCGCGACGCCACTCGCGATCGAGGACTTCAGCACCCATCGCCGCACAGGGGCCTTCGTGCTGGTCGACACCCAGGACGGCGCGACGCTCGCCGCGGGCACCGCGAGGGCGGCCACCCCTGGCACAGGCACGGACGGGTACCTGAGCATCTGATGAGTGCAGCCGTCCGCTTTGACGGAGCGACCCAGGCCTTTTCGCGCCGCGGGTCCCACCGCTCCGCACTCGCCGAGGTGACCCTCGAAATAGGCGCGGGCGAGTTTGTCGCGATCGTCGGGCCCTCGGGCTGCGGCAAATCGACGCTTCTCGACCTCGTGGCCGGCCATGCGCGTCCCGCCGCGGGCTCCGTGACGGTGGGAGGCGAGCCGGTGACGGGGCCCGGACCCGATCGCATGCTCGTGTTCCAGGAACACGCCCTGTTTCCGTGGCTCACCGTGACCCAGAACGTCGAGTTTGGTCTGCGCGCCGCCAAGGTGCGCGAGGGCGAACGCGCCGCGCGCGCCGCCACATGGATCGCGCGCGTCGGCCTCGCCGATGCCGCCCACCTTCACCCTCATGAGCTCTCTGGGGGCATGCGCCAACGGGCAGCGCTCGCTCGCGCGTTCTCCCTGCGGCCCCAAGTGCTGCTCATGGACGAGCCGTTTTCCGCTCTCGATGCGCCCAGCCGAGACAGACTCCACGTCGAGCTCCAAGACCTGTGGCGCGAGACCGGAACCACGATCATCTTTGTCACCCACAACGTGCGCGAGGCCGTCGTGCTGGGCGACCGCGTCATCGTCATGTCGTCCGGTCCCGGCCGCGTGATCGCAGAGGTTCCCGTCACGATCGCCCGCCCGCGAGTGGTCGAGTCGCGCCGCGTGGTCGATCTCGCGCAACACGTGCGCGGGCTCTTGGACGAGGCCGACCAGATGGGCATCTCCGCGCCGCGCGAAGGGAAGGACGGCTATGTCAGCATCTGACGCGCCCGCTCCCCCGCGCGAAGCCCCTCGCGAAACCACGGTTGCTGCGGCGCCCGCCCGCGCCCGAGCGGCGCCCCGCCCGCGCCCCAGCCCGCGCCTCGCCGCCGGCCCTGCGACGCTGACTGGCGTCGCCCTCGCCGGCCTGTGGTGGCTCGCGTCGACTCTCGCCCCAACGCTCCCTGGGCCGGGCGCGACCGGCCGCGCGCTGTGGGACATGGGTCTCGACGGCACGCTCGTGTCGATCGTGTGGCGCACCGCGGCCTTCATGGGTGTCTGCTTCGCGGTGGCCGCGCTACTCGGCGTGACGGGAGGCCTCATTATCGGGATGAGCCGGGGCCTCGACCGTGGGCTGTCGCCGTATTTGGCGGCCCTTCAGGGCATGCCGACGTCGATGTGGATTCCCGTCGCGGCGATCGTCCTCGGGACCGACGTGTGGTCGCTTGGCGCCGTCGTCGCGCTCGGGGCCGTTCCCGCAATCGCTTTGAGCACGCGCACCGCCGTGCGCAACGTCCCTCCCCTTCTCGTGCGCGCCGGGCGCACGCTCGGCGAATCGGGCTGGTCGCTCACGCGGCGCGTCGTTCTCCCTGCGGCACTCCCCGGCATCATGTCGGGGCTCGAACTCGGCTGGTCCATTGCGTTCAGGTGCCTCGTCGCAGGGGAGATCTTCTCGGGCGCTCTCTCGGGAACGGGCATCGGTGAGGTCATCGGCAGGGCGCGCAAGAGCGGCGACCTGACGGAGATGATGGCCACCATCGTGATCGTGCTGCTGTTCTCGATCACGGTGGATCGCGCCGTTTTTGCCCGCGCGCAGGCGCGGCTGCGCGTGAACAGGGGTCTCGTCGACGGCGGGGTGTCGCCGTAATTCCTGGGCACCGCTCACCCCCAATTCGCGGGACGCCTGGCCCGACCCGGGACTTTGTGCTTACATGGATTCCGTACGAGCCACGTTGCTCGAGGGGATAGGCCCCACCGCACCTCAAGACGCCGACACGGGCGTCACCGCCAATGACGCCGAACCTGACACAGGTCCACCGCGCTTGCGCACCACTTGAGGGAATCCACACCGTGACTAGTTCGATCCGCTCCGCGCCGCCCGCCGCCGCCCGCTTCGCGCGACCCACGACCGCTAGCACCACGAACGGTGCGCCGTCTCCCGTGATGATGCTCATCGTGCTGCTGTCGACGATCGGGATCCTCGTCTACTCGGCCTTCCTCCTCAACCCGTCACATCGCGGAGACGCGATCCCCTACGTCCTCGTGTTGTTGGCCGAATCGATTCTGGTGTTCCACGCGCTGCTCTCGATGTGGACGATTATGGCGGGGACGAGCGACGCGAGGGACTTTGACTACTATCGCGCGCACAGCAAGCTCTTCGCCCGCGGCTCGACCGGCCCGCAGTCGCAATGGCCGTTGCTCATCAAGGGCAGCGAACTCACGGTCGACGTGTTCATCACGACATATGGAGAAAGCCTCGACGTGATTCGCACGACGGTCACGGCCGCCACCGAGATGCGCGGCCTCCACCGCACATGGGTGCTCGACGACGGCAGGAGCGACGACGTACGTGACCTTGCGACTGAGCTCGGCGCCCGCTACGTGCGTCGGCTCAGTTCGGGCGGCGCCAAGGCTGGCAACGTCAACCATGCGCTCACGCTTGCGAAGGGCGAGTTCTTCGCGATCTTCGACGCCGACTTCGTGCCAGACAAGGCCTTTCTCGTCGAGACGGTGCCGTTCTTCATCGACCCCAAGGTGGCGTTCGTGCAGACGCCTCAAAGCTTCGCCAACCTTCACACCACGGTGGCGCGGGGCGCGGGCTACATGCAGACGGTCTTCTATCGCTTCATCCAGCCCGGTCGCAATCGTTTCAACGCCGCGTTCTGCGTCGGCACCAATGTCATCTTCAGGCGCACCGCAATCGACGACGTCGGGGGAATGTACACGGACTCAAAGTCCGAAGACGTCTGGACGTCGATCCACCTTCACGAGCGCGGCTGGCGCTCGGTGTTCATCCCCGACGTACTCGCAGTGGGCGAGGCACCGGAGTCAATCGAGGCCTACTCGAAGCAACAGTTGCGGTGGGCCACAGGCGGCTTCGAGATCATGCTCACGCACAACCCGCTCAGCCCCCGCAGGAACCTCACCACGGATCAGCGAATCCAGTACTTCGTCACGGGAACGTTCTACCTCACGGGTATCGCCCCGCTCATTCTGCTGCTCGTGCCCGCAATCGAGATCTACTTCGACCTGCGACCAATGAACGTGTCCCTGACCGTCCTCACATGGTTCCTGTACTACGCGGGCTTCTACGGCATGCAGATCCTTTTGGCCTGGTACACCCTCGGGTCGTTCAGATGGGAGACCCTCACCCTGTCGGTCGTCTCGTTCCCGATCTACGTCAAGGCGCTGGTCAACGTGCTGACCGGCCGCGAGGTGGGATGGCAGGCCACCGGCACGGCGCGGGGCAACTCGCCGTTCAACTTCGTGGTGCCGCAGATGCTGTTCTTCCTCTTCCTGTCCCTCACCAGCGTCGTGGCCATCTACCGAGACATCTCGAACGGCGTGTTGACGTTGGCCACCGCATGGAACGTCACCAACACGGTGATCCTTGGCGCGTTCCTCATCGCCGTTGCACGCGACGCGCGCATGATTCGCCGCGGCGATGCCGACCGCTCGAACCAGGGCCCCGCGCACACGCCGGCCCCGCTGCGCACCGTCGTCGCCCGGCCAGAGGACCCTGCGCCAAGCCCTGTCCTCGTTCGCAAACCGCCGCCAGTTACTTCCACCCTCCCCGTACGAAGGGTCTCGCAATGACATGGTCCGCCCGTTTCCGTCTCCTCACCGGCGTCATTGTGGTGCTGTTCTTGGTGACTAGCGCCACGTACGTCTTCAGCCGACGCCAGGCCCAGGCCGTGAGCATCACTGCTCAAATCGTCGCCGCTACTTACGGCGTAGGCACCGACTATCCCGGTCTCGTGGTGACCCGTTACGTCGATCCCGGTGACCACGTCGCCCAGAACCAGGCGCTGTTCGTGGTCCAAAGCCTCCAGGTGGCCCGCGACGTCGAGACCGGCGCGCTCGACGCGGTGAGGGAGGATGTCTCTCTCTCGGGCGAACTGGTGGTGCGCGCGGCCGTAGCGGGCACGGTCAGAACGATTGATGTCAACGAGGGCGGCTACGTCTCGTCCGGCGTGGTGGTGGCCACGATCGAACGCGATGAGTCCTTGAGCGCCGAGGCGGTCTTTGTGCTCGCGCCGCGCGACTTTGGCCGCATCGAGCCCAATGCGGACGTCGACCTCTTGCTCCCCAATCAGCACGAGGTGCACGGCACCGTGACAGACATCTCGGTCGAGACGATCGACGGCGACGCCCACGTGTCCGCCACGATCACAAGCGATGGCCTGGTCGAGGGTGATGACAGTGGCATCATGCGCGCGGGGACGCCGCTCAATGCGAGGCTGCACCTTCGCGACGACGGACCGCTCGCCGGCATGAAGGACTCAGTGGACGACCTCATCCGAAAGGTCGGTCTCTAGCAATGGGCTCGGCATCGCGATGGCTGCTAGCGACCGCGTTGGTCGCGATCGTCGCGATGACCACGGCAGCGTGCGGAAATGGCGACACGACGCCCACCATCCTGTCGGGTCCTCCTCAGGAAGGGGGCGCCGTGGTCCATCAGCAGGTCTTGCCGGAACAGAGCGTCGGCGACCTCGGTGAGCTTCGCGTCGCCGACGGCGTGATCCCTCCCACCAACCGCTGGTACTCGTCGCTCGCCTTCGGCGACGGGTGTCTCCCCGTCTACCCGCGACCGCTCTCGGTGACCCCGTGCGACGGCGGGTTCAGCATGGGCCTCACGACTCCTATCGCATCGGACGCCGCGATCATCGCCGCCGCGAAGGACGACGTCACTGTCACCTTCGATGGCGCCAAGGGTGCAGGCGTAGTCACTCGGGCCAACTCCGTCGGCGTATCGCTGGGCATGGGCCCTGCCACGATCACGCTTGCGCAGGGATGGCCCGCCGTGGCAATCGACGCCGACTCGGCGTTGACGGCGCACCTCTCGGTGACCTTCACGAGCGCGTCGGAGGGCGTCGGTACCGCGACGGTCGCGGGCGCGACCTACGGCATCGTCGTGGCACATGGCAGTCTCAGCGGCTCGTCGCTATCCCTTGAGCAAGGCGGATACGCGGCGCTGTTCGCGGTCCCCGACGGCATTGACGTCGCCGATTTCGCGGCGGCGCTCGGCGTGCACGCTCCCCAAACCCATGTCTCGTGGGCGATCAAGGACGACGCGGCAACCACCACGATCGCCTACGGCGACGCGCCCACCGTTGTCGTGATCCCGCAATCCCGCGTGGCCTCGTCCGGGCTGCAGTGCGATCTTGGGGTCTTCGCGACGATCGACGGCCCGTATGCCGCATGTGCGGCTTCGATCGTCTCGTGGGACGTACCGCGAATCCGGCCGTCCGACTCCCTCTCGCTCGACGGAATCACCGCGGATGAGAAGAAGACCC
>Ga0123339_10001944_pt1 | contig 14127 bp, 7 predicted proteins | sample lystaG_FD_89956 | JGI IMG/M metagenome (GOLD analysis project Ga0123339, IMG submission 89956) | Glacier valley bacterial and archeal communities from Borup Fiord, Nunavut, Canada, to study Microbial Dark Matter (Phase II) -... | ecosystem: Environmental > Aquatic > Freshwater > Ice > Glacier ... | reverse complement strand
TTGAGCTAGACCCGGTAGAAAAAGGGATGGGTACTGGCCCGCTTAAGTTGCCCTCCACCGAGGATTTGTCAGGGGGCGTGCCGGATTGGTTGCGTCAACTTGGTTCGCCCTCTAACCCTAAAAATACTAAACAATCCAACGTTCTTAACGAACAGCCGATTTTTGAACCCAAAAACGATAATATCCCCGGTTGGTTGGCGGAGGAGGATGGTTCGGGCGATGGCCCTTCCCCCGAAGAACAGTCTAATCCCCGCGTTGATGTACCAAACTGGTTACGTACCCGGAAAAACAAACCCGGTACGGATGGAATAGCTCGGCCCAGCTTTGGCGATTTTGAACTTGAAAAAGCTCTGGAAGAAGCTTTTGACGAAACTGATACGCCCGTTCGGAAAAAAACTGCCTCTATTTTTGAAAATCTGGACTCTTTTGAACTAACAGAATTACCTACTCTTGACCCAGGTTTGCCCAAAAGCGGGATTACCAATTCCTATTCAGCAAAAACTCAGGAAAGTGGCGATACTGGTGGTTTAACGGGGATTGACGACCTTTTTATGGAAATTGATGAGGCTGACCTACCTCCAATCACCGCTAATGTCCAACCACCAACCCTTCCCGCCTCTGAGCTTGATGAGATAGGCGAGCCGGATTTGTTGGGCGTTGAGTCTTCGCCGATTGGGATTGCCGATATGCTGGCAAACCTGAGCAAACTGACTGGCCCACTTACCGAGCCAGAAGCAGCAAAACCAGTGGTAGGTGTGCCCTGGGGTGATGGGTTGGCCCCCTGGCTTAAAGGGGCAGTTTTACCGAGCTACACCGCCCCGGAAAAAGAAGTTCCCCTTGACCAACTTAGCCCCTTTAGTCCGGGTGAAACTGCCGCTGATTCCGAAGGCACTAAAAAGTTGGAACAGCCCGCCCGCTTTGGCGAGGAACTGAATTCCAGCGATTTGAATATTCCGAGTATTGGGGACATGCCTTCCTGGTTGGAACAGCCCGCCAACCCACCGCTTGAGCCGCCTGCCCCTTCAACCGATACCAACGAAACCCGCCCGATTTCCTTGCGCGACCTGATTCGGCAAACCGATGAGCTAAGCCGCACAATGGGCGACACAGTACCAGAATTTGCCCCGCCCAAAACCAAAGTGCCGCCCTTGCCCGCCTTCCTGGACGATGATGACGAAGATGCCGAGCCGGAAGAATTACGACCTTTCGATTTAGTGGAGACTCCCTCGATCCCAACCGGGGAAAAGGAAGAAAGTTTATTTGGCGACGTGATGTCGGCTGAGTTTCCCGTATGGTTGGGCGGCGGCACCCCTGAACCTACCCCACCCGGTGGTATTAAAACCGACGAATTGCCGCCCCTTTCGCTCGATGATACCCCTTCTTGGCTGAAAGAGTCGGTTGCGGAAGTTGCCGAAGTCTCTCCGCCAATCTTCGCCTCAAACACCGAAGCAGTTGCAGCGGAAGCCGCCGACTCCGAAGGCTCTTTGCCCGACTGGTTAAGTAATGGTGAGGAAGTAGGCGAACCCAGGCCCGAAGAAATGATTCCCGATTGGCTGGGCAGCGCGGCTGATTTAACCGACTCAAGTGCCAAACCTGCCGAGGAGATGCCCGACTGGTTAGGGACACCCGAAGAACTGGCGGTAGACCTACCCCAGGAGTCGGATGTGCCCGACTGGTTGAATGATTTAGGGGCAACTGCCGCCGAGCAACCAGCCACAACCGAGCCAGAAGCTATGCCGGATTGGTTGGGTCAGACAGCAGTTGAAAAAGAGGTTTCCCCTACCGAAAGTACCCGCGACGTGCCGGATTGGTTGGGTGGGGTAGAATTAGAGATGACCCCTCCGCCAGAGGACATTCCCGATTGGTTGAAAGCCGCAAACTCTGAACAAGCGGTAGCCGAGCCAGCTTTACCGACCTTTGCTATGCCAGCCGAGCTGCCAAAGGTTGAAGCTACGCCAGATGAGGCGGGCGCGTCCCAAAGTGATATGCCCGATTGGTTGGCGGAACTGGAAGCCGCTAAACCCGCCGAGAGTGCTGAGGAAGAACCTGAACCACCCGCTTGGCTAAAGCAAATGGGGTCTGGAACGCTTCCGAGTCGCGCCCCGGTTGAAGCTCCCAAGAGTTATTCGCAGGTAGGTTCTTATGCTCTGGATCAGCAGTTAGAAAATGTACCTGATTGGCTTAAAAACGAGGGCGACAAGCCAAAAGCTGAAACCTCTGCCAAAGAGAATGCGACAATTAAGTTACCAGCAGAGGGTGGCGACGCGCAGGTAGGGGCTTTGTTGCGTGAAATTGCCATGCTTGGTGACGATGCTCAATCCCCCGCCACTATGCCGGATTGGTTGCAGCCTCAGACAAAGGCTCAGGTTGAACCTGAATTTACCCTGCCAATTGGCAATGATATTCCCGACTGGCTCAGTGAGGATACTAACAATAGTGCCTTAGCCCAACAGGTCGAGCCTATCAGCGAGAATCTGCCGCCGCCAAAAATAGCCGAACAGTCTTCCCCGCCCTTTGCTGGTGGTATTACCAACGAAAATTTCCTGGGCGACCTGGAGGCTCCTTCCTGGATGCGTGGCCCAACCCGCAGCCAGGAACCTGCCAAACCAGTCGAGTCACCAGCGATTAATTCGGCAGACTTTACCCCCGGTCAACTCCCAGCCTGGTTGCGGACGGTTGCGCCTTCGGCTACCGAAGAACCTTTGGCGAATGACGACCCTTCTCGTCAAGGTTCCGCGATGTTCCCAGAGGTATTTTTACCCCCCACTCTGGCAGGGGCGGCGGTGCTTGAAACTTTGCTGAAACCAACAGTGGTGGAAGTTCCCGCCCCTAAAAAGAGCACTGGTTTTAACCTTGACCAGCCTACTATCTACCGTTATGTGACCTTCCTGCTATTATTGCTGGCGGTGGTGGCGGGGCTACTGCTAACTCCGCAAGCTAACCTGACCGTCCCGGTGCGCTCCGAAACCCAGAATTTCTTTAATGCAGTTGATAGTTTGCCCGCCAATTCCAAAGTGTTGGTGGCTTACGACTGGGAAGGCGACAAGGTTGGCGAAATGCGCCCGCTCTCCCAGAGCATTAGCCAGCATATAATGTCGCGCCGTGCCCGTCTGGTGACTATCAGCCTTAATCCGCAGGGGCCCGCCTTTGCCAGCCAAATTACCAACGACCTTGCGACCAACCCCGAATATGGCAACAATACTACGGGCCTTTATGATTATGGCAAAGGTTATCTGAACCTGGGTTATCATCCTGGCAACGAAGCGGCGGTGCGGGGTTTGTTCAATAATCTGAGCAGTTTTGAAGATTATAAAAATGGTTGGCCGGCTTCCAGCTTCCCGGTAATGGCTGGCATCAACGGTCTGGCTGATTTTGACCTGATTGTAATTTTGGCGGGGGATGAGAGTAGTGTGCGGGTCTGGGTAGAACAGGCTGGAATCCAACCAGGAGCGCGATTGTTGCTGGCAACTCCGGCGGCGGTTGAGCCCTTCGCCCAACCCTATGCTCAAGGTATTACCACCGCCCGCCCTGAACTGGTGGGTAAAACCGTCCGCGTGCAGGGTTTGGTTGCCGGGTTAAATGGCGCAACCCAATATGCCCAATTATTGCGTGACCGTAATTTGGAGCCCGCCAGCCGCCTGTCTAATCTGAACTCGCGATTGAATGCCCAGAACTTTGCTGTTTTGATGCTGGTCGGAATCTTAGTGGTAGTGAATGTTTATAACGCGGTACAAATGATTAGAAGACGGCGAGGAGCGGAATAATGGATTGGGCAGCCCTCGGTACAGTTTTGGCACTGGTTCTGACCGTCATGGTTTATAGCTATTTGATTGGCGATAATGTGGTTTTTCGAGTAGCTGAACATCTGTTGGTGGGGGTCAGTATCGGGTGGGCGGTGCTACAAATTACTTTCGGCTTGATTGTCCCGGTTTTCAATTCCTTGCAGCGTGAAACCTCCTCCGGCAAAGCCTCGCTGGGTACGGTTTTATCTTTTGCGATACCTTTGGGCCTGGGTGTGTTACTCCTACTGCGACCCTCAAAAGCTGGTCGTCAGGTTACGAACTTGATTGTGGCTCTGGTGATTGGCACGGTGGCGGCTCTGGCGTTGGTGGGGGCGGTGGCGGGGACATTAATACCCCAGGTTGGGGCTACAATTGTTAATTTGCGGGGCGGTGATGGCGCAAGTGGCGCGGATATAATCGGCAATGTGGTGCTGGTCGCCGGGGCTTTGTTATCGCTGGCCTATTTCCAGTTTACCCTCCGCAAACGCCCCGAAGATACCGCCAACGTCCAAACTACCCGACCCGATGTTGGAATTATCACCCGCACTATGGGGCGTTGGTCTATAATGCTGGCTTTTGGGGCGGTATTTGGGGCGGTTTTCCTGACTTATTTCGCGGCCCTGGTTGACCGCCTGATTTTTTTGCTCAAGCTGGGAGGTTAAGGTTTGAATCCTGCGCGTCCGTCCAAATCCCAACCAATGGAGTCGGCTCTGGTGGCTGATTGTGGCAGCAATACCACCCGCGTGGTTTTAATCGAAGTGGTGGATAATGCCTACCGCTTTGTGGCGCGGGGTGAAGCACCCAGCACCGCCGAAGCTCCCTATAATAACGTCACTCTCGGTATTTTTAATGCGGTGGCGGCAATTGAGGCTCATACCGGGCGAAAACTCCTCGCTAACGGCAAGTTAATTATTCCCCAGGCTGAAGATGGCACGGGAGTAGATGCCTTTTTAGCCAGCAGCAGTGCCGCCGAGCCTTTGCGTCTAGTTGCTGCCGGGTTGGTGCGGAGTATGTCGGCGGATGTAGCCGCTCGCGCCAGTCACGCCACCTATACCACCATTCTGGATACTATCTCGCTGGATGATTATGGCGATGAGAGCGACGAAGGGGTGATGGGGGTGCTGGCCTCGGAGGCGGATTACGACCCGGACGACCCCGAAGCGGAGTTTTCGCCTTTTAAGAACGGCAAGGCCCAACCCTCGGTTTTTACTCCGGATGTGCTAGGAGTCAGTAAAAACGAGCGCGAAAATAAAAATAACAAGGGTCGAGTTTCGCTATTCGGTAAACAGATGCGGCGAGGTTGGCGGGAACGTCAGATTGCCAAGTTGCGCCGCCTTAGCCCCAACCTGATTGTTTTAAGCGGTGGGGTGGATGGTTCGCCTTTTGGCCCGACGGCTGATTTGCTGGACGTTATCCTTGAGGCTAATCGGCAAGAAGCGGTGTTGGCGATGGCTACGGGGGAGGCCCATCGCCCCATGACGCTGGTTTTTGCCGGAAATAAACAGGCGCAGGATGCTTTTTTAGAAAAGGTTAATCGGCAATTGGAGTGTTTCCTGGTGGATAATATTCGCCCGGATGAGGGTCGCGAAAACCTTGAACCGCTCCAGACCCAGCTTTCGGCCTTGTATCAGGAACGTCTATTGCCCAACTTGCCGGGCTACCGTCAGTTGGTGGAAATGTCGCAAGGGCCACTGAATACTTCCTGTCGGGCGGTGGGCCTGATGACCCAATATTTAGCCAAACAGGTGGAAGGCAATCGGGTATTAGCGTCTGACCTGGGCGGAAATAATGGCGCACTTTTTTATGCTACCGGGACTGAATACGCCTCAATGGTGCGGGGCGATTTTGGCTTGAGTTATGGTCTTAGCAATGTGCTGGCGGAGGTAGGGGTTGAAAATGTGCAACGTTGGATACCTTTCGAGTCCACTGCCGATGAGGTTATTCATTACGCCCTTAACAAAACCTTGCGCCCCCACACTATCCCTGCCGACGAGCGCGAACGTTATATTGAAGGAGCTTTTACCCGCGAAGCCTTGCGCCATCTTTATGGGCTATTAGCCAGCCAACGCCCGCAAGGTTTGGATTTTAATCGGGTGATTGGGTTGGGTGGGCCGTTGGTTTATTCCAATACCTGGAATACTGCCCTAATTTTGCTGGATGCCCTGCAACCCGTTGGCGGCGAGGGCACGGGTTTGATAGACCTTGAACTGGACTCAACCATGCTGATGTCGGCGGCAGGGACATTGGCGGCCTATAATCCGAACGCGGCGGCTTATATCTTCCAGTTTGATTGTCTTAATCGGCTTGGCCCGGTGATAGTGCCAGTGGGACAGGCTAGCCCCGGTGCGCCCGCCGTCACCGTTACTATTCGTACTAGGCGGGGTCGCGCCCGTGAGTTGGTGGTGCCTTATGGCGAAATTGCCGTTTTGCCTTTGCGTAGCGATGAACAGGCCACGTTAGAAATTCAGCCCGCCAGAGGTTTTCGGATTGGCAATGCCGCGCCCGGTGTGCCTGTTTCTACTCAGGAATTTGTCAGTGGCGGCTCGGTGGGAATAATTATTGATGCGCGAGGTCGCCCGATTCGTTTCCCCGCCGGGGCTAACCAGCGACAGGAAACCGTCGCCCGCTGGTTTAGTGCCTACCGTAACGCCTTGCAACAGGCTGAAAACGAAGGCCCTGCCGAGCAAAGTTTCCCTACTAAAGAAGAAAAATCGCTAAGCGTCAGGCCAGTTTCTAATGTGGCGGCGGATGCTGGCAGCTCTACCGGGGTAAAAAATACCCCACCTGCCGTAGCACCAAAACCAAAACCAGCTAAGGTTGAACCACCTGTGGCTAAAATCGAGCCACCCGCCCCTGTAGTTCCGATTAAACCTGATGGGCCAAAATTCAAGCCGGAAACAAAACCTAAAGACAAAGAAAAACCTGTCGAAAAGCCAACCGAAAACCCGGCGATTAGTGAGTTAAGTCCCGAAGATTTGTTGCGTCAGGAACTTACGGGCAAGAATAAAAAGAAAAAGAAGTAGAAAAATATGACTTACACAGGACGGTTGCCGGGAGTCGCCCCCACCCCCACCCAACATTATTACCCGCCCCTGGCCTGGAATATCCAGATGCAGGTGGAACGTTATTTACCGATGCTTGGTGAGGTTCTGGTAGCGGCTGGTCAACGGGTCGAGAGTGATGCCCCCGTCGCCCGCACCTCGTTGCCGGGTCGCCCCCGCCTGTATAATCTGGCTCAGTTTTTTGAAATGTCGCCTAAAGAAGTCCGCAAGTTAATGCTAAAAGAGGTAAATTCCCGTCTGGCAGAAAGCGACCTGATAGCCCAAAAAAAGGGCTTTCGGGGCAAACAGTTCCGTACCCCTTTTATGTCCATCCTGAGTGCTTATGACGAAGAAACAGCCTACCTGAGCCTGACTCCCTTGCCGACACCCCTGGTACTAGAGGCTTACACGCGAGGTATCGTAGCCGCCACAGTACCGGGCTACGGCGTAAAAATAGATTTACGGGCCAACTATGTGCGGGGCGCGGTTGGGCTTGGGGGCGAACGGCACGGAGTATTGCGGGCAATGGTCACTGACCCCAGCCAAACTATTACCCCCGAAAGCATTGATACTCGCACCACCTATTTTATCCTGTTGGGCGGGGCGATGATTACCGCCGAGGCTCTGCAAAAAGCGGTGGAAATGAAAGTGCGGGGTATTATCACCGGGAGTATCCGGGAGGAAGAACTTACCAAATTTCTGGAATATCGCCGCCGTGAGTCTTTTTATCGGGTAGGCAAAAACGGTTGGCGGTTTCCGGCTGATATTAATGTAACCGATAGCCCCCTCACGTTGGTGCTGACTGAAGGCTTTGGGCAACGTCCGATGGCTTCCCGCATTTTTGAAATGCTTACGGGTCAAAACGGCCTGGAAATATCCATAAATGGTACTACCAGATTGCGGCGCGGTTGGCAACGTCCCGAAATTATCGCGCCTATCAGCAGTCAGCTTGATGCCACCCGAAACCCCACCGACTTGAGCCTAACCACCAGCCTACCCCAGCCCAACGCTCTGGTGCGGCTGATAAATCCAACCTATCTGGGAGTCCTGGCGCGGGTGGTAAGTTTGCCTCAACGTCGCCACGCCAGTTCCTCCGCCGCTGACCGGATGGTTGAGGTTGAGGTCGGGGGCGGACGACGCTTGCTGCTTCCGGCGGTAGATATGGAAGTCATTGAGCAATACTAATTGGTCTATAAATTTGCCTCGGTTTAGAGTATAATTTCGGAACACCGGGACAATTAGCAAAGAACAAATTGTTGTTTCGGCATATCCCAGGTTGGGAATTGACGGGTAATCGCAAAAGACAGGTTCTGCCTTAAAAAGTAATGTGGCTCTATAAATTTGGTAAACGCAAAGGCTTCGGGATTCTAGCCTGCTCTTTAATATTGCTGGCTTTACTTGTTGCGTTCTCCAATATGTTCGGTTGGCTAAAAGTCCCCTCCAGTTTAGGTCTCCCCTTCGGTTTGTTCAAAGGCTTACTGGCCTTAGTAGTAGTGGTTTGCTGGGTTATTCTCAATATCCCGCCCCCCAAATTGCCCACTGGTAAATTCCTGATAGCCCTGGCCGAGTTTGGTCAAGAAATCGAGCGTGACGGCGGCTATTATGGCGAACTACGCACCGAACGCCGCAACCGGATGGCTTTACCGGGGCTGGGTGAAGGTGATTTTGAATATGAAGATGAGGCGGCTCAGGCGGTTGAACTGAACAAAAAGGGTAGTCGCTACCTTAATAATCTTTTACAAACGCGCAAATCCAACCCAACGGCGGTATTGCAGGGCGGCAAACAGGCCCGCTCTTTGCCTTCGGTTACAGGAAGTCAGGCTAATTCTGGCACAACCACCCTTGCCCTGCGCACTGATGACCCACCTTCTCGTACCAACGGTGATATAGGAGGAGTTTTGTCGGGCGGGAGGCGCACTCGACTGTTATCTAACCGGGACGATTCACCCCTGATTGCCACCAACGAAATCGGCGAACCAACCGAAGGTGGTCGTCAGCCCAAACGTAAGTTTGTTAAGCCGGATTATCTGGACAACTGGACGCTTGTTACCGGGCCAAAAGAAATTACGGCCTTTCTTCAGGATGAGCTTAAACGTCAGATTACCGAGATTGACACGCCCGACCTGACGATTTACCCTACCGATTTTGCCGACGACCCCACCGCCGCCATACAATCAGTTAGCCAGACCCGCCCGAATGTGGTTATCTGGGGTTGGAATGTTTATCATACCCGTCGCGATTTTGTGCCTAACTTTGAGGTGCTGAAACCGCTCGAAGATGCGCCACCGCCTGCCGGGGACATGCAAATTATGGGGTTGGATAGTTTTGACCTGGGGTTACAAACCAGCCGCCGCAGCTATGTTTTCCGTGCTTTTGTCACCGGGCTAGGGGCTTATGGTCTGCGAAAATACGAACAGGCCCGCAATGAATTCAGTCTAGCCCTGGTTGCCAGCTATATCAATGAAATCAACCCCCGTTATAACAGCCGGGTTGACCAGGCGATAATTTACTTTTTTCTGGGCAATACCTATTATTATTCCAGCCAGTTTGACAAAGCCTTTCGCTGTTATCAGGAAGCCTGGGCCATTGACAGCGAGTTATACGAGGCCCGCCACAATATCGGGGTGGTGCTGGCTTTGCAGGGCAAGCCTGATTTTGCTATCAAAAGTCTGGTGGGGGTAATTCGGGAGAAGCCCAATCTGGCGGTGGCCCGCTATAATTTGGGGATGGCCTACCTGGATAAACAGGATTATAACAAGTGCCGCCGCGAACTATCCAACGCCATCAAAATTGACCTACGTTATGCCTCGGCCTATCGGGGGTTGGGCCTTAGCTATTTCAAGGAGCAACTTGCCACCGAAGGCAGCACCCCCGCCTTGCCCGCCGAAGGGGAAAGTGTGGGTCGTCGCCTCTATGAACAGGCGATTGAGTATTTGGGCGAAGCCTTGCGTATCAGACCCGATTATGCTCGCGCCAGGGTTGACCTGGGCCGTATCCGTTTGCATCAGGCCACCAGAGTTAATACGATTGTGACAAGGCTAGGCCAGCAATATGAAAAGGCTAATGCCAGTCCGCCCCAAACCCTTGCTGCCGAGTTGCGTTCGGTGGTGGCTGACCTGCAAGTTATGAAGCAGACCGCCCCCGAACTGCGCGAGACTGCTAACCAGGCGGTGATGGAGTTACAAGAGGCCGTGACTTCCCTACTCGCTGGGGATTTTTCCCTTCAGGTTATTCGGGAAGAAATCAATCAGGCCGAGGAGGTTCTACGGGCGGCGAACAATCGTTTGTTGGGGCAAGCTACCGCCGAGTTACAGGAAGCTATTCGGCTTGACCCCAATCTGGCCGAGGCTCACTATATGCTGGGGGTTTGTTTGCGCCAGCAGGATAATCTGGAAGATGCCGTAGCCTCTTTCAAAGAGGTTATTCGGTTGAGAGCCGACTACCGCGATATAAATTATGCTCTTTCACGCTACGCTCTGGGTGAAATTTATCGCCAACGTGGTCAGGACGATTTAGCCGAGAAGGAATTTGAGGAGGCCACCCGCGCCCGTGCCGCCGTTTCGCCCGTCAGTGCCCAGGATTACATTAATCAGGGCGTTGGTTTCCTGGGTAATCAGCAATTTGGCGAGGCCCGCGAAGCCTTCGAGAAAGCCCTTGACCTTGAGCCGGACAATCCCGAAGCGATGCTAAATTTAGGAGCGGTTTATCAGGAGTCGGGCAACTATAACTCGGCCTTTAGTATCTATCAAAATGTGTTAAAGTTGCCTACTCCGCCCGAAGCAATTTATTATCGCCTCAGTTCGTTATACCAACAAATGGGCGATGAGCAGAGTGCTTTTGATACTATCAAGAAGGCGGCTGATAAAAATGCCCGTAGTGCCAAGTTGCAATACTGGTTGGGGAACGCCTACCGCCGCCGCAAGGATGACGCTCAGGCGATGGCTTCCTATATCAACGCATTCCGCATTGACCCGGATAATGCCGATGCCCGTTTTAATCTGGCGATGATTTATTTGGGTCGCAAGCAACAACAGGACGCAATTTTGCAGTTTAATGAGGTGGTACGGATTCGTCCAGACGACTTCCAAACTCATAGCTTCCTGGGTCGTACCTACTGGCAGATGGGTTTGACCAATGAGGCGATTTCAGCTTTAAAAGAAGCTATTCGGATTAAGCCTAACGCTTCGGATGCCCTTTTGACATTAGGCCAGATTTACCAGCGTCAGGCCGAGGCGGAATTGGCGATTGAGGCTTTTGAGACGGCTCTGACCTATACCCCTAACGATTTGCGGACTCGTGAGTTGTTGGCTTCGGCTTATGCCCTAGATGGTAAGGTTGACCTATCTATCGAGCAGTTTCAGGCTATTCTGGCAACTGAGCCTAACCATCCCTCGGCTCACTATAATTTGGGGGTATCTTATACTTCCAAAGAGCGGTTTGATTTAGCAACCCGCGAGTTTCTGGAATATGTGCGCCTCAAGCCGGACGATGCTGATGGTTATTTTAACCTGGGTCTGGCTTTCAAGAAACAAACGATGATTATGGAGTCTATTCAGGCTCTGTCCAAAGCAATTGAGTTACGCCCTACTTACGCTGGGGCTTTTCAGGTGCGAGGCCAGCTTTATATCGCAGTCAATGATAACGAGAAGGGCATTTCTGACCTGCAAACCTTCCAACGATTAAAGGCGTAAACGCTTTGGATAAATGGGGAATTTAACTCCCTCTCCTTTTTAAGGGAGAGGGTGGGGTGAGGGTTTGGTGGGCCTAATCCTTGAGTTGGAGACAGGTTAAGATTCCACCCTTAACCTAGCCTTCTCCCTGCTAGGGAGAAGAAACAAGACCGCTCTTTGCACAACACTTCCTATGTTTTTGCATTAGCAAAGAAGAGGAAACTCGAACAACCGACAACAGATTATTATCAACTAGAAATTAGAAAAAACTAATGACTGACCGACATATTGATTTAGACGATATTGACCGTATTAAATCGGGGCAAAAGGCCGAGCCTGCCGCCGAGCAACCCCTGGAAGATTTTGACAATCCTGAAAGTGGTGGTAAAGAGGGCTATCGCTTTTGGGGTTGGCAACGCTTGCCAGAAATGCTGCAAAACTTTACGGGGCAGTTTGGCCCCAGGATGCGGATGAATAGCAACGAGTTTTTGCCTGAAGATACTATGCGCCACTTTCGCACCTCTCAGCGCGAATTTCTGTTAGCGTGGCGTAGCCTGATAGATCGTCAGCTAGAACGGCTGGATGCTCAGGCGGAATTTGACAGTGCCCGCGCCGAAGCCACCTATGAGGATGGCACGATTAAGATTCAGGTAGAGGAAGTAGATTAGAACCCCCTCTCAAATCTCAGGGCAATCCAGAGGGTAGCATGTACGAAATTTCCCCTTCCCTGATTCAGGGAAGGGGGTTATGGGTTAGGTTATTTCTCGAACTTGCTCAAAATCAATGAGACATTATGCCCGCCGAAGCCGAAACTGTTGGACATCGTGTGTCTGACAGTTTTCTTTTTGGCAACATTCGGCGTAATATCCAGGTCGCAATCCGGGTCGGGAAACTCATAGTTAATAGTAGGTGGAATGATGTTTTCGTTGATGGCTTTGGCGCAGATAATCGCCTCTACTGCCCCCGCCGCCCCCAACAAATGGCCCGTCATAGATTTGGTGCTGCTAATCGAAACCTCATAGGCCATATCGCCCAATGCCCGTTTAATAGCAGCGGTTTCGGCCTTCTCGTTCAGCCCCGTGCTAGTGCCGTGTGCGTTAATATAATCCAGCTCTTTGGCGGTAAGACCTGCCCGTTCCATTGCTAATACCATCGCGCGTGCTGCCCCTTCCCCCGTTTCTTCGGGTTGCACAATATGGTTAGCGTCGTCAGTGCTGCCATAGCCCGTAACCTCGGCGTAAATGGTTGCGCCACGCTTCAAAGCAGCTTCAAGTTCCTCCAGAATAACCACCCCTGCGCCCTCACCCATCACAAAACCATCGCGATGAGCATCAAAGGGGCGGCTGGCCTTTTCCGGCTCATCGTTGCGGGTGCTGAGAGCGGTCATCGAGTTAAAACCCGCTACTGAAATCGGTACCACCGGGGCTTCGCTACCCCCGGCAATCATAAAATCGGCCTCGCCCCGTTTAATAATTTCGGTGGCTTCCCCGATGGCGTGCGCCCCGGTAGAGCAGGCCGAAACTATACAGAAGTTAGTGCCACGCGCCCCAAAATGAATAGCAATTTGCCCACTTGCCATATTGGCAATCATCATCGGGATAGTAAAAGGGCTAACTCGCAAGGGGCCTTTTTCATGCAAGATTTTGATTTGTTCGCCCAGCACGCCGATGCCGCCAATGCCACTCCCTAAAATTACCCCAACCCGGTTACGATTTTCATCTGTAATATCTAGTCCGGCATTTTCAATCGCCATCCCGGTAGCGGCAATCGCAAATTGGGCGTATCTATCCATCCGGCGGGCATCTTTGCCATTAATTCCATAATTTTCTGGCCTGAAATCTTTAATTTCTCCGGCGATTTTGGTTTTATAGCCAGTGGTATCAAACAGTGTAATTAGGCCAATCCCGCTTTTTCCGGCAATTAACCCCTCCCAGGTGGTCTCGACATCCAAGCCCAGTGGTGTCACCATCCCCATTCCGGTAATAACAACTCTTTTAGCCAATTTATTTGCTCCCTGATTTATAAATTTAAGAGGTTTTTCGGAACACCGCCGAGTATAGCACAGGGATATTGGCTGCGGCAAACTATTTTAGCTATCAGCCATCAACCGTCAGCTTTCAGAGATAGTTCCAGGCTTGAAAAATGGGCATTTTCATTGTCAGGTATTAAAAGAATTTAATTGACCCACTATAGTACAATCAGGGAATAAGTTTAAATTAGCTATGGGTTCTCGTTTGTTTAGGACTTTCGCTTGAGTCCAATTTTCAGGCTCAGTTTTTAGCCGTAACTCCAAATAGTGAGTTTCAAAGCGAAAGTCGTATTGTTTATACATGTTGAGAGGGTGTGGAAAATGAATTTCATAATTGCAGCGTTGCAAAAACTCAAACTATCGTTACGTCTTAAAATTGCGCTGGCTTTTTTGATTCTGCTGGTTTGTTTTGTGGTAAACGGCATAATTTCTATTACTTTACTACTTGGTATTCGGGAAAATGAAGAAAATCAAAGGCTAAACTCAATTTTTCTAGAGCGGGTGCAACGTCTGGAAATCGCTTATCAGAGCGAACAAGCCACCTATGCAGATATACTTTTCTATAATAAGACAATTTTTATTCGCAACAACTTTCGGAGCAGCAT
>Ga0123339_10001943_pt1 | contig 14128 bp, 15 predicted proteins | sample lystaG_FD_89956 | JGI IMG/M metagenome (GOLD analysis project Ga0123339, IMG submission 89956) | Glacier valley bacterial and archeal communities from Borup Fiord, Nunavut, Canada, to study Microbial Dark Matter (Phase II) -... | ecosystem: Environmental > Aquatic > Freshwater > Ice > Glacier ... | reverse complement strand
TCATATCCTTGCCATCTTCAGCTTCCCAGAGCATTTTAAGATTGTCTTTACCTGAAAGAGCCATTTTTATTCCATCTCTAAATATCTTGTGATCGTCAGCTATTGCGATTTTTATTAAATAATCCGGAGAGATAGACATGTTACAAATGAGTTAGATTGGTTTTTATACTAAATTAAGTATTTGTACTTATTTAAACATAGTTATTTCAAATAAAATATTTACTTCTTTATATGACAAGTTCAAATAATAACTATAAATATTGGCGGGTGAAAAACGTAGTTTATAAAAAATTATTGCGAACCTGTACTCAGTATAAATACCAATTAAATATTGAAACAGATTCATATATAATCTATAAACAAAAAAAATAAACGGACATACTAATTTTAAAATCTATTGAAATTGTAATTTAAAAATATTTAGAATTCATATTACATCAAAAGGTTTTTTAAACATTCTTTTGCTGCTTTGATTGCTCAATTCTTTTTATAATAATACCTATTTAAATAAAAGAGACTTTATGGTAATTTATTAATTAGAAAAATTGTATTCTAATATACCACTTTCTAATCATTTATATTACTTCCTAAAGCAAGATATTCTTAAAAGTAAAGTTACTATCGTAATAATACAACAAAACTGTATAGTAATTTTACTATTTAAAACTCGTATATTTACCTAATCTAAAAAAGTTTTATACTACGTATTTCCTCCAAAAGTCTTATTGGAGCTACATTTTAGCAAAATAGAACTTCTTAAGATATAACATACCTATTGTTTAGGCTATAATTTTAATTCAAGTTTACATTTCGAAATCATTTTGTCAAAAAACTAAATTCATTTTATCATGTACGCATTAATGATTAAAACTGTACACTTGTTAGTAATTTCTCTATAATGATAAATAGGGTAATTTTCAAAAAAGTTAATTACTTTTGGAAAAACTACCAATTATCATAGAAACTTTACGAAACCTTAATTATCTCTCCGAGATTCTACCTTTCTTTTTTTGTTTATTATTTTTTAAGAAAATTAATAGCAAAGAAATGAAGGTTTTTTTTGTTTATACAACTGTTAGCTTACTATTATTTATTATTTCATTTTCTGCTTATAAGTTTTATCCCGAACATCTCAATACAATTTTAAGTATTTCTTTAGTCGTACAATTTATTTTCCTTTCTATCATTTATTTTAATATTATAAGAAGTGCTAAAATAAAGAAGTTGATAATTTTCGGCACTTTTGCGTACATAGTTTTTTGGATATACAATTTTTTAAAAAGCAGTTTTACAGATCTGGATACAACACCTTTTGCCATAGAGTGCATTTTTTTTATGTTTCTGATAGTATATTATTTTTATGAAATAATGCGTTTTAACTTAGATATCCAGCTTTATCAATTACCAAGTTTTTGGATTTCAGTTGCTTTTCTAATAAATTTTTCGGGAACTTTTATTCTTTTTTTATTTTCTAAACCCTTGTTAAATGACCCTGAGTTTGCGAATCAGAATTTAGTTATTTTGAGCACTATAACTATTATTAAGAACATATTATTTTGTATTGCTCTTACAACTACTAAAAAATTAATTAACCCAAAGAATCATTCTACTCTACCCGCTGACTTAAACTTAGATAGTTTTTAACCATTCAACAAAAAACACTAACCACTAAACCTGCAAATGATCTTTTTACAAGTTGCTGCAAACACTTCATCCAGGTTTAATTACATCATGCTTTTTGGCACTCTTGCCATGCTTTGTTTAACATTGGGTATTGTGTTTTTTGTTATTTTTCACCAGCGAAAAGTTATTCGATTTAACGATCAGCTTAAAAAACTGGAGGATGACAAACAGCAGATACTATTAAACGCATCTATTAAGTTTCAAGAGGAGGAGCGAAATAGAATAGCTGCTGATCTTCATGATGATGTAGGTCCATTATTGGCAACTGCCCGTCTTTACCTTAATGAAAATTTAATTAACCAGGAACCGGCAGCTCAGCTACAGTCAATATTTAGTGCCAAGCAAATTATAGATGATGCCATTCAACTGATTCGAAATATCAGCCATAGCATGATGCCGCCAACACTCAAAAACTTCGGCCTTGAGAGTGCTATGAGTGACCTTTTTCAAAAAATAAATGGAAGTGGTACCCTTAATGCAAGTGTACGTTTTCATGATTACCGTACCCGATTAAAAATTGAACAGGAATTATTAATTTTTAGGATAATCCAGGAACTGGTAAACAACATTATTAAACATAGTAATGCAGGATTCATTCATCTAACGCAGAACGCAAATACAACACATAGTTATTTTAGACTTCATCACGATGGTCAGGGAATTGTACAAACAGAATTTGACAGACTAAATCATGTATCTACTGGTTTAGGATTAAAAAATATTGCGAGTAGGATTAAAGTATTAAATGGTCGGATTTTTTTTGAAATCGATCCCAGTCATACTTATTATAAAGTGACGTTAGAAATACCCAAGGATTCAACCTACTAGGATGGTAAAAATAATTTACTTTTTTAATCATCAAACAACGATAAGTTGCTGTAGACTTGCCATATTGAAACCCGGTTTCTTTTTCATAGATTTGCTTAACCCAATTAATTATGGAGCTTATAAAAGTTGCTATAGCGGATGACCATCAAATTTTTAGAAAAGGAGTGATTCTTTCAATGCGTGCCTATACAGATATTAAGTTTGTTATGGAGGCCGAAAATGGTGAAGATCTCCTGGAAAAAATTCCTGAAGCAGCTCCAAATGTAATCCTTTGCGATTTAAAAATGCCTCTGAAAGATGGCATTGATACTACCAAACAAATAACAAAAGACTTTCCTGGTATAAGGGTTATTATTTTAACCATGTATGAAGATGAGCGTTTTGTTGGCCATTTGATGGATTGTGGTGCTGCAGGTTATTTATTAAAAAGTACAGACCCTTCAGAAATAAATAAAGCCATACATGAAGTTATAAATACAGGATTTTATTTAAACCCTTTTGTAAATAAAATTTTGATTAAAAAGAATTACAGTAAACAAAAATTTAATCCATCACTTACTACCGAAATTATAGTAACCGATCGTGAAAAGGAAGTGCTTACACTGGTTTGCATGGAATTTACGGCATCTGAGATAGCTCAAAAAATGGATATAAGCTCCCGAACAGTTGAGGCTATAAAAGATAGATTAATGGAGCGCTTTGGCGTTAAGAATTCTGTAGGCCTGGTTTTTTATGCAATGAAAAATCAACTAATTGATTAAAGTTTAATCTTTTAAAACAGACCAAATAATTTAGAATCAATGCTTGTTATTATCAGCCCCAAATGCTCTTCGTTTTCTGCAAACTTATTTTTATCTGCATCAATAATCAGCAACGGACCTTCTTTATAATTATCAATAAAACCGTTATAGTAATCGTTTAATTTTTTTAAATAATCAAGCCTTATATTTTCCTCGTATTCACGCCCTCTTTTTTGTATTTGCGCTACTAAAGTTGGTACAGAAGCCTTTAAATAAATGAGTAAATCCGGAGGTTGCACCATTGTTTTTAGTGTTTCGAAAAATTGATAATAATTATCAAAATCTCTTTTTCCCATCAACCCCATATCATGCAGGTTCGGCGCAAAAATATTGGCATCTTCATAAATGGTTCTGTCTTGTATCACTGTTTCAGTACCGTGCTGAATCTCCAGTAATTGTTTTAACCGGCTGTTTAAAAAAAACACCTGTAGATTAAAACTCCACCTCGGCATATCTTCGTAAAAATCGTTTAAATAAGGGTTATGGTCAACATCTTCAAATTGCGGAATCCATTTATAATGTTTGCTTAACATTTCTGTTAAAGTGGTTTTTCCGGCCCCAATATTTCCGGCTACTGCAATGTGTTTTGGTTTTTTTGATTTGGCCATGTTGCCCTAACCCTACTGGGCTGTTTAAAGATTAAGAAATGATTATTAAAAAACTTATTTAAAAGTGAATGTATGGAATCTTTAGAATATTACTGATACAAATTTTAATACTATTTGTACAATTTAAATTAGTAATCTAACCCCATTGTTTCTCTTACCAATTTCATAGTCTCCTTTGCGCTTATACCTGCCTTCGCAGCTCCCTTTTCCATTACATTTTTAAGGTATTGTTTGTCATCTAAAATTACATTTATTTTACTTCTGATTGGACTTATAAATGTTACCATGTCTTCAGCCAGCTGCTTTTTCATATCGCCATAGCGTATAGTGCAATTGTTATAATCGGCTTCAAATTTTAATATAACTTCTTCGCTGCTCACCAGTTTCATTAACCCAAAAATATTCTCAATGTATTCAGGCTTGGATGAATTTATTTCGGTTGGGCCTCCATCAGTCTTAGTCTTCATCACCTTCTTTCTAATTATGTCATCTTCATCCGCAAGGTATAGCGTGGCCATTTGATTTTCACTCTTACTCATTTTCCCTGTTCCATCAAGGCTTGGCACTTTTACCAGCTCTTGGTTATAGTTAAATGCATAGGGCTCAGGAAAGACTTCTCCGTAACGGTGATTAAACCGATTTACATAAGTTCTGGCAATTTCAAGATGTTGTTCCTGGTCCTTTCCTACGGGTACATATTTTGCCCTGTGCAATAAAATATCTGCAGACATTAAAACCGGGTAAGTTAACAACCCTGCATTAATATTATCAGGGTTTTGGCGAACCTTATCTTTAAAAGTGACTGTCTTTTCAAGCTCGCCAGTATAGGCCATCATATTCAAATACAAATACAATTCTGATGTTTCGTACACATGACTTTGGCAATACAACGCTACTTTATCAGGATCCAGTCCACAGGCTATATTTTCAGCCAACACCCTATGCACATTTTCTCTTAGCTGTTTCGTATCGGGATGTGTGGTAAGTGAGTGAAGGTCTGCCACCATAAAATAACAGTCAAAATCTTCCTGCATTTTTACATAATTGCGGATAGCCCCGAAGTAATTTCCAAGGTGTAAAAATCCGGTAGGCCGGATACCACTCATTACTATTTCTTTCTTTTTCGTCATAAAGGTCGGCAAAGATAACAAAACTCATATGTGATATGCCATTAGTTTCATGTAATTATTAACCGCCATTCATATAAAATCAATAAGTCTGTCGACCTAATCCATTATTTTTGTTTTATGGAAGTCAATGATATATTAATAGATAAAATTGCTCACCTCGCAAGACTTCAGTTTAATACTGTTGAAAAAGCCGCTATTAAAAACGACTTACAAAAAATGATAGTTTTTGTAGAAAAATTAAATGAACTGGACACAACAGGCGTTGTGCCATTATTGCATATGAGTGATAATGTGAACGTGTTAAGGGAAGATGAGGTAAATGGCAGTACAGATCGTGAAACGGGTTTAAAAAATGCCCCATTGCATGACAACCAATTTTTTAAAGTGCCGAAAGTAATTAAGAAATAGCGACAAACTGGTTTGCTAAATTGCCTTACTCACGACCAAACATTGCATTAAGTTCAATATAATATTATTATCAACCGTTTAATGATTCAATAAACAATATCATCATGCAGGGAATTATTCATTTAGAAAATATTTGTAAGAGTTATTATTTAGGTAAACAGGAACTGGAAGTTCTAAAAGGAATTAATATTGACATTCTTAAAAATGAATATGTGGCTTTGATTGGGCCTAGCGGATCGGGCAAATCTACTTTGATGAATATTTTGGGTTGCCTGGATACACCTACCCGTGGAAGATATATTTTAAACGGACATGATGTAAGTCGCATGATTGATAACGATCTTGCCGAAATTCGAAATAAGGAAATTGGTTTTGTTTTTCAACAATTTAATTTACTACCCAGGCTAACGGCAGCAGAGAATGTAGCACTGCCGCTTATTTACAGTGGCATTGCAAAAAAGGAACGAATAGAAAGGTCGCTGGAAGTTTTAAGAAAAGTTAAGTTAGAAGACAGAAGCCATCATAAACCAAACGAATTAAGCGGAGGCCAATGCCAAAGAGTTGCAATTGCAAGAGCACTTATAAACGATCCTGCCATTATTCTGGCAGATGAACCAACTGGTAACCTAGACTCTAAAACATCCCATGAAATAATGGATATTTTAGGCAAGATTCATAATGAAGGGAATACGGTTGTTTTGGTAACACATGAAGAAGATATAGCAGGTTTTGCCCATCGTGTAGTGCGTTTGAGGGATGGTATTATTGAAACAGATAAGGTAAATAACAATCCTTCTATAATTGCCCAGCATGCCTGATTTTTTAAATTATCTTTAGTAAAAAATGGAGCTTTATAAGTGTTGTTGAGAAGCAATCTGTAATGTCAATCTTATTTGTAAACTAATCCCTGTTTTTTTTGTTGCTCTGTAATAATTATTATAACATACAAAGCATGTCACTAAAGATTTATACCAAAACCGGAGACCTGGGACTTACCAGTTTAATTGGAGGAACAAAAGTACCAAAGAGTCACTTACGCATTGAAACCTACGGAACTGTTGATGAATTAAATTCTTACATCGGTCTGATAGGCGACCTCATTGAAGATACCCATTCTAAAATCATTTTAAAAGAAATTCAGGATCGTCTTTTTACCGTTGGCTCCTCTTTGGCATGTGACCCAGATAAAGAGCCATTGATGAAAATACCTGATTTAAAAGAAACTGATATTGAATTGCTGGAAAAAGAAATTGACCGGATGAATGAAGTATTAACACCAATGAAATATTTTATTTTGCCTGGCGGACATATTACCATTTCATCTACACATGTGGCCAGGTGCATATGCAGGCGGGCAGAAAGACTATGTGTGAATATGCAGGAGCATGGTTTGTTTGTGGATCCACTGGTAATTAAATACATTAACCGTTTGAGCGATTATTTATTTGTTTTATCAAGACATGTAGGTCATTTACTTAAAGTGGAGGAAGTATCCTGGAAACCACGGATTAATGGTTAATTGATAATACTTTTGATTAACAATAATATGCCAATCATTATCAGATAAATTTATCGGCGATTTTTATGGATAGTTGATACTATTTTCAAGTATAAAAATTCTCCGGAATTTTATACCATTATGGATTATAAATTAAATTATTTTCCCGTCTTTCATGTGCAGTATACGATCGCTCATTTGTGCCAGTTCTTCATTGTGTGTTACAATTAAAAATGTTTGTTTAAACTGATCTCTAAGATCGATAAAAAGCTGGTGTAATTCTTTTGCATTTGCACTATCCAGGTTGCCCGTTGGTTCATCCGCCATGATAATAGAAGGATCATTTATAAGTGCCCTTGCTACAGCCACTCTTTGCTGTTCACCACCTGAAAGTTGCTGTGGTTTGTTCTCTAAACGGCTAGCCAGCCCTAAAGTTGTTAACAAATTGATCGCTTTTTCAGTTATTTCCTTTTTCTTTCGACCAGCTATCCATCCCGGAATACAAACGTTTTCAAGGGCTGTAAACTCGGGCAACAAGTGATGAAATTGAAAGACAAAACCAATATATTTATTGCGAAAAGCAGCTAATTTCTTCCCATTAAGTGCTTCAATTCGTTCACCTTCCAGAGAAACGGATCCCTGATCTGCAGTATCCAAAGTGCCAAGAATGTGTAGCAGCGTGCTTTTACCAGCTCCAGACGAGCCAACGATGCTGACAATTTCCGCTTTTTGAATATTTATATCAACGCCCCTTAATACAGGCAGACTGCCATAATTTTTTATAATATTTGTTGCTGTAAGCATGGAGCAAAGTAACCAATTAATAATAATTTAAACGCAATTAAAGACACTATTTGCCCGTTTTAAATAAAAATTAAAAGGCAGGTTTCAAAAACACATTTGTTTAATTCCACCAAACTTTTACATTTGCAAAAAATTAAACCCATTTAGACGATGTTTTGGACACTAGAATTGGCCTCGCATTTAGAAGATGCCCCATGGCCGGCAACAAAAGATGAACTGATTGACTTTGGTATCCGCAGTGGTGCTCCAATTGAAGTAATTGAAAACTTGCAGGAACTGGAGGATGAAGGCGAAATTTATGAAGGATTGGAAGATATCTGGCCGGATTACCCAAGCCAGGAGGATTTCTTTTTTAACGAAGATGAATATTAATATTACTTCCTGCAATCCCATCCAGCAAGAGTTATAAAAGACTTATCAATATACTACAAAAGCCACTACCTTATGTTAGTGGCTTTTGTAGTAAGTATAACAGTAAAAAGAATTATTATTTTTTGTGTAGTTTTATTTGAAGTAAAGTTGTGGTAAGAACAAAGCAAAGACGGTGTCATAGCAAATGATGACTTACATTAGATGCATCCCACTCCACACTCCAACCTGGCTTCAGTGCTTTAAAAACAAATGCACCTACTTAGACCTATTTTTCCATTTGTTCAATTACATCTAAAGTCACACCGGTTGAAGAAAATCCACCATCATGAAAAAGGTTTTGCATGGTTACCATTTTAGTCATATCGCTAAATAGTGTTACACAATAATTGGCGCAATCATCTGCACTTGCATTACCCAACGGACTCATTTTTTCAGCATAGTTGATGAAGCCGTCAAAACCTTTTATTCCGTTGCCTGCAGTGGTTCGTGTAGGCGATTGTGATATGGTGTTTACCCTTACATGTTTTTTAACTGCATAATGATAACCAAAACTTCTTGCAACGCTTTCAAGAAGCGATTTGGCATCTGCCATTTCATTATAGTCTGGAAACACTCGCTGTGATGCAATATAGGTAAGGGCTACCACACTACCCCATTCGTTAATGGCATCTTCTTTCATAGCAATTGCCAATAACCTGTGAAGACTCATGGCAGATATATCAAGGGTTTTGGCATTAAAGCCGTAATCTATTTCTGTGTAATGTTTGCCCTTACGTACATTCAGACTCATCCCGATAGAATGTAAAATAAAATCCACGCCGCCGCCAAAATGCTCTTTTGCTTTTAGGATCAGGTTAAGTACATCTTCATTACTGCTAACATCGCAGGGAATTACCGGAGCATTTATTATTGCTGCTAATTTATTAATCTCGCCCATACGCATGGCTACCGGGGCATTGGTAAGTAAAATTTCTGCTCCTTCCTCATGGCACCGCAAAGCTGTTTTCCATGCAATTGATTTTTCATCAAGGGCACCAAAAATGATTCCCTTTTTTCCTTTAAGTAAGTTGTAAGACATAGATGATTTTATTTGAGGCGTAAAAATAAGGTTCTTATGGTGTAAAGAAAAAATCTTTAAGATGAATTATTGTAAAAGTCAACAGAAAAATGAGCAGAAAAAGACCTGTTAAATTTAATAATAAGAATAAAAGAAAACGGTACATTGATTTACGTGGTCCGATTTTAATTTGTAAAAATTGTTGTAATTGCCATGCGGCATACATTGCCGCAACTACTAAAACCAACAGCAGTATTTTTTTATACAACCTTAATCATTTTATAATTAATTCCGCACCATTTCCCTGGCATTCTCCAAAGCTGCTGCCGTAGGCTTTTCGCCACTAAGCATTTGAGCTATGGCTGTAATGCGTTCATCGTTACTTAACAGGCGGATAGCAGTATTAATTTTATTCCCCTTAATACTTTTGTAAACAAAATAGTGTGCGTTGGCCCTGGCCGCTATTTGAGGCTGATGCGTAATAGCAATCAATTGGTGTCCAGCAGACAACTCCTTCATAATTACACCCACCTGTTTGGCAGCTTCTCCACTGATGCCTGTATCTATCTCATCAAATATTAACGTAGGGAGTTGTAACTTTTTTGCTACCAGCGATTTTATGCAAAGCATTAAACGGCTTAACTCACCACCACTGGCAACTTTGCGAAGCGGTTCAAAACGACCGCTTTTATTGCCATCAAATAAAAATTCAATAGTGTCTGCTCCCTCCTCATGCAAAGCAACTTTCTGTAACTGAATTTTTATAACAGCATTGGGCATACCAACTTGTGCCAGTAAGGTGTTAACCTTTTCAGTAAACGGTTTAATTGCTTTATTGCGGTTAGCAGTAATAATTGCTGCAAGCTGCTCACAATTTTTTAATAATTCAGCAGTAGCCTTTGCTTTTATCACAATCTCTTCGCTGATATTTAAAATATCATTTAGCTTTTGTTGCAACGATTTCTTAATAGCCAGTAATTCCCCAGTTGTATTAACATTATGTTTTTTCAATAATTTATAACCCAGCGAAATTTTATCATTCACCTGCTGTATTCTTTCAGGGCTGTAATGCACTCCATTATCGATGCTTTCCAATTCTTCCCCAATATCAAGTATTTCGGCCTGTGCTCCCAATAACCGTTTTGTAAGTTGTTCTATTGATCCATGGTATTGCTGCAATGAATGTAATTTATTGCAAAGCGATTTTAACTGCTGTACAATTGGGAGATCGCTATCTTTCAATTCAAAATAAATAGCACTCAGTTGTTGTTTTACATTTTCCAAATTACTGAGTAATTTAAGCTCAGCATCCAGCTCTTCCAGTTCATTTTCTTTTAGACCAGCCTCTTCCAGTTCATCAAACAAAAACTGGTTATAATCCAACGCCGTATTGGCCGCAGCCTGTTGTTGCTGCAACTCCTGCAATTCTTTTTTTGATTTGCTGTATGCGGCAAAAACAGTTATGTACTCTTGTAACAAATTTCCATTGCCCGCCAAGGCATCTAATACTTCTCTTTGAAAATCGCTGTCGCCCAATTCAAGTGTATCAAATTGCTGGTGCAGATCAACCAGCAGAGAGCTCAACGTTTTTAACTGTCCCAGGTTAACAGGCGTATCATTTATAAAAGCCCTCGATTTACCATTCACTGCCAGTTCTCTCCTAATCACCAATTCCTCTTCCACATCCAATTCATTGGCTTTTAAAAACTGCTTTATAGCTTTGTTTCCAAATGCGGTAAAGAAACCCTCAACAACACATTTTTTTTCCTTGTTCATCAGGGCAGTACTTTCTGCTCGTTCGCCCAAAATAAGACTGAGAGCACCCATTAAAATACTTTTACCGGCACCGGTTTCACCGGTAATGATATTGAGACTGCCTGAAAAATCAATGGCTATTTCATCAATGATGGCGTAGTTCTGTATATGTAATTTTTGAAGCATAATTGAATCAGCAAATTAGTTTTTTTTTCTGCTAATTACATAAATTTTAGGCGGTTAAAATATCTTTCAAAAAGAAAAAGCACTTCAAAATGGAAGTGCTTTTTCTTTTTTATTCAGTATGGCGATTATTTTATTTCAATGCTGTCATTTAAATCTACATCTACCAAAATACGTCCGCAGTTTTCGCAAACAATTACTTTTTTACGCAACTTAATTTCACTTTGTTTTTGAGGAGGAATGGCATGAAAGCAACCTCCGCAACTGTCTCTTTCAACAGGAACAACCGCTAAACCATTCCGATAATTTTTACGGATGCGGTCGTAGCTTAACAATAAACGCTCGTCAACATGGCTTCTGGCTTCAGTGGCTTGTTTGTTGTATTGCTTTTCTTCCTTTTCTGTTTCAGAAATAATTTTTTCTAATTCTCCCTTTTTACCATTCAGGTTGCCTTCTTTTATGCTAACCGCTTTTTTCGCTGTTTCGAGTTGCTTAGCTTTCTCCCCAATTTCTTCGGTAGCATCCTTGATATGTTTTTCGCAAAGTTTCACTTCCAGTGTTTGCATTTCAACTTCTTTGTTAATGGCTTCAAACTCCCGGTTATTCTTTACATTTTCACTTTGCTTTTCGTATTTTTTAACCAATGCTTCAGCTTCCTTAATGGCTTCTCTCTTTTGGTTTATAAATTCCTGCATTCCATTAATCTCTTCCTCAACACGTGTCTGACGGGCATGTAAGCCTTCAATTTCATCTTCCAGATCTTTTACCTCAATTGGTAATTCACCTTTCAAAATTTGAATTTCATCCAACTTGCAATCCACTTTTTGTAAATGAACAAGCGATGTTAATTTTTCTTCAACGGAGAAATCTTTTACTGCGGCCATAGTATTGTTTAGAATTTATTGTTTTTAAAATTGTGTTACCGGCATTTTTATCAGTGTTGAACATCCTTCCCACTTCTCAGCCCAGGCGAATCGAGCCTTATACTGCAACTCTTGGTAAATCATCTCTTCAATTTGCTACCTGCTTTACTTTACAGTTGCCTTAAATCATTTATCATTTTAAACAAAGTAACTAACAGGGTTGGTTTTCACTTCTGTTTTAAGGACGGCGAAGTTAGGGAATTTTTCCCTCAAAATATCAAATAACAAGTCAATCGTATACTGTTCACTTTCAAAATGGCCGATATCGGCTATCACCAACCTTTCATTCGCATCAAAAAAATCATGGTATTTCACGTCACTTGTCACATAAAATTCAGCCCCGGCTGTTACTGCAGCCCCAATAAGGAAACTTCCAGCTCCTCCACAAAGCGCAATTTTCTTAACCAAATTTTTACTCAAAGCAGTATGCCTGATAACTGCCAACCCAAAAGCTTCTTTTAATTGTTTCAAAAAATCTTCCCCTGTAATGGCTTTAGGTAATTCCCCTGCCAACCCACTCCCAATTTGTTGATTGTAATTATCTGTTAAATAAATATCATAAGGAACTTCCTCATAGGGATGTGCTGATTTTAACGCCTTTACAACTTCAGTTTCAACCCAGGCAGGAAATATTGTTTCTATCCTCAATTCATTTTCATTGTGGCGTTGTCCCTGTAAACCAACAAATGGATTCGTTCCCTGGCCGGCTGTAAAAGTGCCTTCTCCTGTTGTTGCAAAACTGCATTCACTATAATTGCCAATATCCCCTGCCCCGGCTAAAAACAATGCATTGCGCACTTTCTCCGCCTCGTCTATTGGCACAAAAGTGACTAGTTTTTTTAAAATCCCTTTTTTGGGTTGTAATATTTGCCGGTTTATCAATCCCAACTGATCAGCCATTCTTCCATTTACTCCTGCCATTACGTTATCAAGGTTGGTATGAATAGCATAAATAGCAATATCATTTTTTATAGCAGTGATAATAGTTTTTTCTACATGGTTTTTACCCGTAATTTTTTTTAACCCCTTAAAAATAACAGGATGATGCGCAACAATGAGATTGCATTTTTTTTCAATTGCTTCTTTTACCACAGCTTCTGTTACATCCAAAGATGACAGTACGCCTGTACAATTCCAACCTGCATCACCGGTTAATAAACCGGCGTTATCATAACTTTCCTGTAAACTTGCAGGAGCAATAGTTTCTAAAAAAGAAGTAATAGCCTGAATTTTCATATAATAAAAAATTATAAAAATGAGTACTGCTGATTTATATGCTGCGTACAAGACAAAGATGCAAAAAATAGCTGATGTAAAATACGCAGCAGCAGTTTTGCAATGGGACCAGGAAACCTACCTGCCACCAAAAGGCAACGATTTCAGGGGAAGGCAACTGGCTACGCTTACAGAATTAGCACATGAACAATTTACTACCCAGGCAATGGGTGCACTATTGAATGAGCTTAATAACAAGGAGGGTTTAAGTGACAGCGAAAAAAGAAATGTTGAGCTAAGCCTGTATGATTATAACCGCAATAAAAAAGTACCCGCCGATTTTGTAAGAAAGATGAGCGAAGCTATTACTAGCAGCTACCATGCCTGGGTAAAGGCACGTAACGACAATTCGTTTACCGGTTTTCAACAACCGCTGGAGAAAATAATTGAATTAAAAAAACAGGAAGCAGATATGCTGGGGTACCAGGGTCATCCTTACAATGCTTTGATGAATGACTACGACAAAGGCCTTACTGTTGCAATTGTAGATGGGATCTTCAGCGATTTAAAACCGCAACTTTTAACATTACTGGCATCAATAAAAAATAAACCACAAGTTGATAATTCTTTCCTGCATCAACATTTTGATAAAGATGTGCAATGGAAATTTGGTATCCAACTATTACAACAAATTGGTTTTGATTTTGAAGCTGGCAGACAGGATATGAGCGTACATCCCTTCACTACAAGTTTTAATAACCAAGATGTAAGAGTTACTACAAGGGTTGATGAAAATGATTTTGGAAACATGACATGGAGTTGTATGCACGAAGGTGGCCATGCCTTATACGAACAGGGTTTACC
>Ga0123339_10001942_pt1 | contig 14132 bp, 11 predicted proteins | sample lystaG_FD_89956 | JGI IMG/M metagenome (GOLD analysis project Ga0123339, IMG submission 89956) | Glacier valley bacterial and archeal communities from Borup Fiord, Nunavut, Canada, to study Microbial Dark Matter (Phase II) -... | ecosystem: Environmental > Aquatic > Freshwater > Ice > Glacier ... | reverse complement strand
ATTGGGAGAATAATCAGGCTGGGTTGCCCAGCATTCACCATCGATCCAGGCCCCGTTTACGCCATAGTCCGAAATTTCCTTCATCTGGGGAATCAATAATTTATCAGAATAATCACTCAGGTAGGCAACTTTTTCCTTATCCAGCTTTCCATCAGCCAATACACGGGCCCATTCGGGATGATCGGCGACTGCTTTCTTATCAAACAGACCTGAATAATGTACATACAAAGCCACATTGTGCTTTGCTGTTACTTCGCGCCATATTTTCAGGATATCTTTGGTATAACCGCCAGCCTGATTGCCGACTTTTGTCGGATAGCTTGTGTAACCGGGATGGCCTTTGCAATCGACTTGTACAAAATCAGGTTTTACGATGGTTAGAAATGAGTCTATCATCTCCTCAGTAAAAGTCAACCCAATTTCCTTATCGTCTATAGTTGCGTGGAAATCGAAATGAATTCCAAAAAAGCTATCTGCCCTTTTTAATGGTTGGGCATTTGCTAACGCAGATAGACATACTATTAAAGCAAGTAAAATTAGTTTTTTCATTAGTCGGTTAATTAGGTATACTATTATTGGTCGAAGCGTTTTGAACGCCCAATATTAATGCTACATTTCATGGAGGCTTTAATTCTACCTTTAAAAGCTTCCAAATTGGATCTATTAAAGTTGCTCTAAATTTCCTTTAACGAACGCAAGTTAACCTTCTTTCCTTTAAATACAATATATATGCAACAATACTTTTACTGCATTAAAAAAGGGCAGAATTTCCATCCCACCCTTTCTCAATTTTGTTAGACTAAAGCTCCGTACTTCCGACTCCCCTGCCTCTATTTCCCCATCACTTTCGCCCAGGTATCTTTCAACTGAACAGTACGGTTAAATACCAGGTTTTCATAAGTTGAATCAGAGTCGATGTTGAAATAGCCTAAGCGTTCGAATTGGAAATGATCCAATGGTTTGGCATCTTTCACAAAGGGTTCGATGTAGCATTTGGGCAACACCTGAAGCGAATCGTGGTTCATAAATTCCTTAAAGTCAATGTCTTTGTGGCTATCGGGTTCTTCATCTGAAAATAAGCGGTCGTACAGACGAACTTCTGCTTCCACATTTTCTGTAGCTGAAACCCAATGAATAGTAGATTTGACCTTGCGGCCATCGGGTGAATTTCCTCCTCTGGAAGCAGGATCATAAGTACAATGTATTTCTGTGATTTCACCACTGGCATCTTTCACGACCTCATTGCAGGTAACAAAATATGCATAACGCAGGCGCACTTCTGTACCGGGTGACAGGCGGTAGAATTTCTTGGGCGGCTCTTCCATAAAATCTTCCCGCTCAATGTAAAGTTCGCGGGTAAAGGGTACCAAACGGGTTCCCATTGTAGGATCTTCCGGATTGTTGACCGCTTCCATCTGGTCAATAGTTCCTTCAGGACAATTGGTAATCACCACTTTCAGCGGATTCAATACCCCCATCACACGCTGGGCACTCTTGTTCAGGTCTTCGCGGATGCTGTATTCCAAAACGCCAACATCAATCACTCCATCCGTTTTGGTAACACCGATGCGCTCAGCGAAATTGCGAAGCGATTCAGGTGTGTAGCCTCTGCGGCGCAATCCGCAGATGGTAGGCATCCTTGGGTCGTCCCATCCGCTAACGTGATGATCTTTAACCAGTTCAAGCAGTTTACGTTTGCTCATCACGGTGTAAGTAAGGTTCAGGCGTGCAAATTCTATTTGTCGCGGACGATCATCAGAATCTTTCAACTGATCTATAAACCAATCGTATAGGGGGCGGTGAACTTCAAATTCAAGTGTACAGATCGAATGGGTAATTCCTTCCCAGTAGTCGCATTGGCCGTGGGCAAAATCGTACATGGGGTAAATACACCATTTGTCGCCTGTGCGGTGATGCGGGGCTTTCATAACCCGGTAAAGAATAGGGTCACGCATGTGCATGTTGGGCGATGTCATGTCAATTTTGGCACGCAAAACCCGCACGCCTTCATCGAACTCTCCGGCTTTCATACGCATAAAAAGATCCAGATTTTCTTCCACTGAACGATTTCTGAAAGGGCTTTCTGTACCCGGACGTGTAGGAGTTCCCTTCTGGGTGCTGATGGTTTCAGCATCCTGGTCGTCGATGTATGCTTTTCCTTCTTCAATCAGCTTGACTGCAAAATCAAATAGGCGGTCAAAATAATCGGAAGCATAGAATTCACGATCGTCCCATGTAAATCCCAGCCAGCGAACATCTTCCTTGATGGATTCCACGTATTCTGTTTCTTCTCTGGAAGGGTTGGTATCGTCGAAACGCAGGTTGGTCAAACCGTTGAATTTTTGAGCAGTACCAAAGTTCAGGCAAATAGATTTTGCATGACCGATGTGTAAATATCCATTGGGTTCCGGGGGGAAACGAGTATGCACACGTCCACTATTTTTACCGGCAAGTACTTCTTCCTCAACAATTTGGTGAATAAAATTATTCGACTTCACCACACTGTCATTTTCAATCGTATGTTCGCTCATTGTATTCAATTTAATAAATCTCTTTTGTAAAGGGGATCGCCTACAAAAGTAAGAAATAAAAAAAGAGATTTCACGGATTAAAACGGATTACACGGATTGCTTCGCATATCTTTGCGATTTCAATCATTAAGATGGCTCAGATAGATATTGAAGAAATGGAGTTTTATGCCTATCACGGGCATTTTGAAGTAGAGAAAATAGCCGGTAACCGGTTTCTGGTCAACCTAACCATTGAAGCCGATTGCAGCAAAGCCGCCCAGACCGACCGTTTGGAAGATACGCTCGACTATCAGAAAGCTTACCTGGCTGTAAAGGAAGAAATGGCTGTTGCCTCCGATTTGCTTGAACATGTTGCCCATCGTATCATCACTCGCATCAAGAATGAATTTCCAGAAGCCTGGAAGGTGAAGGTTAAAGTTTCGAAGATGAATCCACCAATGGGAGGACAAATTGAAAAGGTAAGTGTAACTCTGGAAGAATAAAAGCTTCTGAATACATCCCGATAATAATCCTTTATTGATGAAGAAGGGAAAAGTGATGTTTTGAATGGAGATTTTACCGATATTTGCATGAAAGATACAATGAAGAAAATTACCTTTTAACTTGAACAATGAACATCGAAGAATTTAGGGAATATTGTATTGTGAAGCCGGGTGTGACAGAAGAGTTTCCGTTTGGTGAAACGACCCTGGTTTTTAAAGTGATGGGCAAAATGTTTGCTCTAACCAACCTGGAGGGCGACTGGACCATGAACCTGAAATGTGATCCGATCAGGGCCATCGAGCTGCGTGAGATGTATCCATTTATTCAACCCGGTTACCACATGAACAAAGCAATGTGGAATACCGTAATTATGGATGGATCGCTTAGCAGAAAGCTTATCCTGGAGTTAGTTGATCATTCATATCAACTGGTGGTTAATAAATTGCCACTGAAACTTCAACATGAATTAAGGACGATTATAAATACGTGAAGAATAAACACATAGGCACATAGTTCACATAGAAATATTCAATCTATAAACCTTTGTAGCTTTGCGTTTAATATTATATCGATGAAAAATAAACACACAGGCACCTATTTATATGTGAACTATGTACATATGTGTTTTAATTTTATTTTTAAATAACATAAACGGATGATGACATACGAATTAAACGGCCAGGAATACATTGAATTGATCAAGCTTCTGAAAATTATGCGGGTCAGTGAATCAGGAGGACAGGCAAAAATGATGGTGGATGATGGAATTGTATTTCTGAACGGTCAAAAGGAATCACGCAAACGTGCCAAATTAAGAATTGGTGATTTGATAGAAGTCCTGGATTTCAAGATTAAAATTGTATAGTTAAAAGGCTCCATAATAGGCTGATTTTCATTCCAACTATTAAATAATGTTGTGTGAAGGCTAATATGATGCAGAGTGTGTCAGCAATTTTTCAATCCAGCATAACATATCCTCGCAGCGTAATTGAGAGGAACGAAGCAATCTGTAAATTCTGTTTGGTGATGTGGGATTGCTTCGTGCTTCGCAATGACGCTGCGAGGATGGTTCCTGACTACTTTAAATGACTCTGACTTTAGCCTTGACACAACAATAGTTTCCTGTTTTTTCTTCTTCAGATAGAACTATCAATGAGAAAGTAATCCTCTCTCACATTGAATACTATCCTATGTTACTGATCTTCATCCGCGTGGACATGCTCCTTGGCTTCCGCAGACGGTAGATTTATAAATATTATATTCTCCATCAGTCTATCCAATTTACAGGCCATCCAATTAAAATAAATCTTCCACAGATCTAAAAATGCACTTTCATAAGGACTACCTGGCCGCCGAAGGATGAAAACGTAAAGTTATTTTACATGAATCGGTTGTATAATTAATTTTGTTCATTAGCTAAAATATGCTGTATAAATAGCTGATAATACGTATTATACATTAGTATTTCCATAAATACCTGATTTTGCTATTTTTGAGCCTCCCCCATGTCTATTTCGGCATTAATTATTTATATTCCTGTAATGTACTTATATAATGCAATATATGATAATATTTAAATAAATATTACTGTACGTTATAATTATTTTGACAGCTGTAAATAAATATTTTACATTATCGGTATCAGTGTAAAATAATACTTTAACTTTACCCTTGTCAAAAGAATATTAGATGACTGAGATTTAAATCACTCAAAAATCAAATATCATGAAAGCAACGGTAGCCTTATGCATAATACTTTTCTTTATTTCTACTTTAGGTGGAACCAAAGTGAATGCTCAGACTGTTGCAATCGGACATGTAACTGCCGAGATTGTTGAATCTGCGAGTGCAGCATCAGCAGCCATTACCGACTTTGAATTGACAAAAGCCACCCAAGCCATTTCCACCAACCTTACTTCTGAGACGCTAAATCTTGGCACCATAACCATCAATTCAGGAAAAGATATTACCTGCAATGTGGTTCTTAAGCCTGCTAAACTGTCTGATTCAAAGGGAAATGGATTTATGATTGATCCTACTGTAAATAATGATTTGATTACTTCAGCTGCCAATACCAATGGTTCGCAAACCATCCAACTCGGTGGAACCACCAACCGGACAGGCAGTCATTCCTCAGCTCTATATGAGGGTTCCTATACCGTAGTTTTTGCCTACAATTGATCTCTGAAATACAATTTTTCAATTTATAATGAAATTCCTTCATTTTAACCTTAGGAGCTGACCATAAGACACTGGTTACAAACTTATTTGCCTTATTGCGAAAATTCCATGATGATCTTATTCATTAAAATAAGGCAACTCACTTTACGAGAAGGGCAAGGGGGGTAATAGTCAAAAACTATCTTGCAAGATAAAAACATATATTAAGTCAATATATTGAATTTATTTGTTTATATTCATCGATTGTTTTACAGGGTAGAAATTCAGGTTCAATGATTTTTATTTATATCCTTAGAAACCATTGGCAGATTTGATTGTTGTATCAAGAAAGTTTGAAAAACGAACTTCTAAATATTAAATATTAATAAACTTTTTGGAATGGGTGGACCTATACTTCTGTGGCATTTGTCTTTACGATTGAAAGCGTTTATTACCTTGGTTTTATTGTCATTTATTTTAATCTCCGGAATTCCGTTAGGTGTTTATTCTTCCGAAGTTAGTCCTGACACCACTAAGGTTCAATTAGATGCTACTAAGGTTGCATCCGATACTACTAATGTTAAATTGGATACATCAGCGGTTCAATTAGATGCTACTAAAATCAAATTGGATACTTCAAAGGTTGCATCTAATACTTCTACAGTTCAATCTGAAGTATTTGTTGATGAACCTTCACGTGAAAACATAAAGCGGGGAGAACGATTCTTTATGGGTCTGTTGCCTGCAAACCGTAAGTTTGAATCGTGTGTATCGTGTCACAACATTTATCATTCAGATACTTTGAACTGGAATCCGTCGGCGATGGACATTGCAGTAAAGTATAAAGACAAGGATTTTGCCGCCTTTCAGAGTGCCGTGATGCAGCCAAACGGAATAAAGTTAGAGGAGGTGCACAAGAATTTCGACATTGAAGAGAATGATTTGAAAACGGTCAAACTTTACCTTGACCATTATGCAACGACCGGGCCACCAGCCGTTGGGCCAACTGTAAACAAAATCATGATATTTGCCGGGCTCATCGTGTTGTTGTTACTTGCCTTGCTTGATCTGATGTTCTTTCATAAAATAAAATACCGCATGGTTCCGGTACTAATCGTTTTGATCTCACTTGGAATGGTGACCAAGATGATTGCATCTGCTGCCATTGATTTAGGACGTACACAAAATTATGCACCCGATCAGCCCATCAAGTTTTCGCATAAGATTCACGCGGGTGAGAATAGAATTGATTGCAAATATTGCCATCACACGGTTGAGTACGGTAAATCGTCCGGCATTCCGTCCATGCAGTTGTGTTTGAATTGTCATGTGGTGGTACGTGAAGGAAGTAATTCAGGCAAATTTGAGATTAGCAAAGTAATTGAAGCCAATGAATTGCAAAAGCCAGTTCAGTGGGTTCGGATCCACAATCTTCCGGATCATGTATTTTTCAGTCATGCACAACATGTGGGTATTGCCAAAATTGACTGCAAAAAATGCCATGGACCTGTTGCTGAAATGGACATCATGCGTCAGTACAGCGACTTATCGATGGGATGGTGTATCAATTGCCATCGCGAAACCAAAGTAAATTTTAAGGACAATGCCTATTACGATAATTATAAAGACCTGCACGACATGCTCAAATCAGGAAAGATTGACACTATCCGGGCGGTTAATATAGGAAGCAATAATTGTATGAAGTGCCATTACTAAAGAGTTCAAAGTTTCAAGTTCCACGTTATGGGGAAATTAGCTTTTGAGAGAACGGTGGAGACATTTAAAAAATAAAATAGAATAAAGCTTTAAATCGAAATGAAATAATTATAGATAGTTATTGTATTGAAAAAGTTTCAAGTTTATAGTTTCAGGGTTCAAGTTAAAAAATAAAAATAAGTGTTGATGAAGACATACTGGAGAAGTGTAGAAGAACTTGCCAATCCAAAGGAATTGCGCCGTGAAGAAGTGCGGGCAGAAGTTCAACAAAAAAGCATGTTGATGAAAGGTGATGAGTTGCTTTCAGGCTCATCGCGCCGTGATTTTCTGAAAACATTTGGCTTTAGTGTTGCAGCGGCTTCTATTATTGCAGGGTGTAAAATGCCCGTCAATAAAGCCATTCCTTATTTGGTGAAACCAATGGAAATAGATCCGGGAACCGCTACTTATTATGCTTCCTCTTACTTTGATGCCAATGAATATGCAAGTATCATTGTAAAAGTGAGAGACGGACGGCCTATAAAAATTGAGGGAAACACCTTAAGTTCTGTCACCCAAGGAGGAACAAGCGCCCGCATCCAGGCTTCGGTGCTAAATTTATATGATGATGCACGATTAAAAGGCCCCTCAAAGGGAGGTTCCGAAATCATGTGGGAAAAAGCGGACGAAGAAATAATGTTTCAATTGGCCAGGCTGAAAAGGGAAAACGGGAAGGTTGTTTTGTTGAGTTCAACCATTATTTCACCCTCAACGCGTGAAATTATCAATAGATTCACTGAAAATCAATCAAATACTGAATGGATTCAATATGATCCGGGTTCTGTATCGGGTATGTTGATGGCCAATGAGAAAAGTTTTGGGGTACCTTTTATTCCTGATTATCGTTTTAACAAAGCAAAAGTGGTGGTAAGTTTCGGGGCCGATTTCCTGGGAACATGGCTTTCAACCATAGAATACACCAAGGGATACGCCACTGCGCGTCAACTTCAGAAGGGACAAAAGGAAATGTTGCGGCACTATCAGTTTGAAGCGGGAATGACTTTGAGCGGATCGAATGCTGATGTTCGCTTTCCGATTAAACCTTCGGAAGAAGGCGCCATTGTGTTGGCTTTGTACAATGCCATTGCTGTGGCCAAAGGTGGTACAGCTGTTTTGGGCGCTGAATCGTTGGTTGAAGTGGGCGATCTTGCAAAAGACCTGTTGGAAAATGAAAAGCAAAGCATTGTTATTTCAGGAAGCAATGATGTAAACATACAATTGCTGGTAAATGGAATCAACCAATTACTGGGCAATTACGGACAAACCATCGGACTGGAAAATACACTTCAGACCAAGCAAGGAATTGATCAGAATATGGATCGTCTGTTGGGAGAATTAAAATCAGGTTCAGTAAAAGCGTTGCTAATTTGGGGTGCCAATCCGGTTTACGATCATCCCCAGGGAATAGATTTTGCAGCTGCCATTAGAAAAGCTGAATTGAGCATTTCATTTTCTGAAAGACCTGACGAAACAACTGCTTTGTGTATGTACAGTTTACCAGAAACCAACTTTTTGGAAAGCTGGAATGATATGGAACCCAAAAGAGGAATTTACAGCCTGGCACAACCTACCATTGCCCCCCTATTTAATGCCCGTGCGCCACAGGAAGCAATGCTGAAATGGAGTGGCAACAATCTGAATTACCATGCTTTTATTCAAAATTTCTGGACAGAAACCCACTTTGCCAATCAAAAAGAAATAACTGATTTCGTCCAGTTCTGGAACACTACCTTGCAAAGAGGAGTGTATGAAACCGTTCAGGCTTCAACGCTTAATTACTCAGCGGAAGAAATTGCACAGGCTGCAGGGATGATAAAAAGTGCAATCTCCGGAATTGAAGTTGCATTGTATGAAAGCGTTGCCATTGGAAACGGGAAGTATGCCAACAATCCATGGCTGCAAGAACTGCCTGATCCGGTTGCTAAAATCAGTTGGGACAACTTCGCGGCTATACCGGTGGCTTATGCTGAAGAGAACGGCCTGAAAAACGAAGATGTTATCCGGATAAATGGCATACAATTGCCTGTTTTTGTTCAGCCCGGCCAGGCAAAAGATACGATCTCCGTTGCATTGGGTTATGGACGTGAAATTGCAGGAAAAGTGGGCACTAAAGTAGGCACGAATCTTTACCCATCCCTGGGAACAGATAATGGTACACGACATTATTATCTTCCTTCTGCAAAGGTTGAAAAAGTTCCGGGAAAGACCTTTGAACTGGCCATTTCTCAAACCCATTACCTGATGGAAGGCCGTCCAATTGTTCGGGAAACAACCTTGTTTGATTACGTTAAAAATCCCTCAGCAGGAAATGAACTCCATGCCATCAATGAATCGAAGTCAGTCACCTTATACGATAAACCCCAATACACCGGGCATCAGTGGGGAATGTCTGTTGATTTGAATTCGTGTACCGGTTGCGGCGCATGTACCATTGCCTGCCAGGCTGAAAACAATATACAGGTCATTGGCAAAGATCAGGTCCGCAATCGCCGTATTATGCACTGGATAAGGATTGACAGGTATTATTCTGAAAATCCGCAGAACCCCAAAGTATCCTTCCAGCCTGTGATGTGCCAGCATTGCGGCAACGCTCCGTGTGAAAATGTTTGCCCTGTGGCAGCCACCCCTCACAGCGAAGACGGACTGAATCAAATGGCTTATAACCGTTGTGTGGGGACCAAGTATTGCATAAACAACTGTCCCTATAAAGTTCGCCGTTTTAACTGGTTTCAATATGTAAAAAACGACAAGTTCGATTATGCCTCCAACAGTGATTTGGGCCGGATGGTATTAAATCCAGATGTAACAGTCCGGTCGCGCGGGGTGGTCGAGAAATGTTCAATGTGTGTACAGCGAATTCAGCAGGCTAAACAATTGGCCAAACTTCAGGGAAGAGCTATTGCTGATGGTGAATTTCAAACAGCCTGTGCACAAGCCTGTCCTGGGGATGCCATCGTATTTGGCGATCTGTACAATCCTGAAAGCCGCCTGACAAAGCTGTTTGAGGATAAGCGCAATTACCATTTACTGGAAGAATTACACACTTTGCCATCGGTAGGTTACCTGACCAAAGTGAGAAATACAAACGCATGATCACACACCAAAGAAAATAGTTTAGACGATGTATAAAACGGCTGTACGAGGAAAATTAGTTGACGGGGACAAGTCGCTCAGTCAAATTTCAACGGATATTCTAACTCCCATTGATGCAAAAACTCCCTTGTGGTGGTACGCGGCATTTGCAGTCAGCTTACTGCTGTTCACCTGGGGGGCCATCAGTATTTTTATAACCTTAACGCAAGGCATTGGAACATGGGGAGTCCACAATTCAGTAGGCTGGGGATGGGAAATTGTGAATTTCGTGTGGTGGATCGGTATTGGTCATGCTGGGACCGCCTTTTCCATTTTCCTGTTGATTTTACGTCAGAAATGGAGAACAGCCATTAACCGTGCTGCTGAAGCGATGACTGTATTTGCTGTTCTGTGTGCGGCCCTGTTTCCGCTTATACACATGGGTCGATCATGGTTGTTTTTCTGGGTTTTCCCCTATCCCAATACCCGTGGCCCATTATGGGTAAACTTTAACTCCCCCTTGTTTTGGGACTTTGTGGCTATCACGGCATACTTGATTATTTCGGCTAGCTTCTGGTATTTTGGAATGGTTCCTGATTTTGCTACCATACGTGACACCACCAGATCAAAAATCAAGAAAGCAGTGTACGGTTTTTTTGCTTTCGGATGGACCGGTTCATCCAAAGAATGGTTGCGTTTTGAAGGATTGGCCTTTGTACTGGGAGGAATCGCTGCAGTTCTGGTAGTTTCTGTTCACTCGATTGTATCAACCGACTTTGCTGTTTCAGTAGTACCCGGCTGGCACACCACTCTTTTTCCTCCTTACTTCGTAGTTGGAGCTATCTTTTCAGGATTTGCCATGGTATTGACTTTGGTAACTTTGATGAAAAAGCTCTATAAGATGGATGATTTTATCACTGAAAACCATGTTGACGCGGTATGCCGGATACTGGTCTTTATTTCCCTCATCATGGGCACAGCCTATATTACGGAAATATTTATTGCCTGGTACTCGGGTTCAGAATATGAAATATACATGTTCTTCAAAAACCGTATCACGGGTGATTATGCCTTTCAATTCTGGGCCATGTTCATCTGTAATGCATTGGCGCCACAGTTATTCTGGTCCCGGAAGGTCCGCAGAAACTTGTTACTGGTATTTATCATTTCAATAGTAATTAATATTGGAATGTGGTTCGAAAGGTTCAATATTGTGGTAACATCATTGGCAAAGGATTACCTTCCGTCCAGCTGGGCCCCTTATGATCCAACGATCATTGAAATAGGTTTCTTTGCCGGAACCATGGGATTGTTTGGTGCCGGAGTACTATTATTTTTCCGCTTCCTACCTCAAATCGCCATCAGCGAAGTGAAGATGGTTTCAAAATACAATAAGCAACAAAGCGATCACCTTAAACCCGGGCATCATGATTACGAATAAAAAATATTTGGTAGGTGTTTTCAATGACGAACATACCTTGATAGGTGCATTTGAAAAGGCTTTGGAAAAAGGAGTGGTGATTCAAGAGGTTTATACGCCCTATCCTATTCATGAAATACTACAGGGGATGAAAACCAAAACGCGCATCACCTATGCCGCCTTTTTTTACGGCCTATTTGGCGTTGTTGCCCTGATTGGAGGAATGTACTATGCAGCTGTTATTGACTGGCCACTGCGTTTTGGCGGCAAACCCTCCAATTCGTTTCCCTCCTTTATTGTAGTAACAATTGTTGCAAACATTCTGATTATTACTCTTTTGACCTTGTTCACTTTTTCTGTACGATCAAAAATATATCCAGGTAAAAAGGCTGAGATTATTGATGAGCGGGCAACCAACGACAAGTTCATCATTGTGCTTGATCAGGATAATATGGGAATTGAAATGCCCGAGGTAACCAAATTGTTCGAAAGCAATGGGGCCTCGGAAGTATACCAGAAAGAAGCCAATTCAAACTGAAAAACTTTTAACGAATGAACTTGAAGATCATTTACAAATCAATAGTTGCCATTGCACTGATCCTGGTTTTTGGATCGTGTGACCGTGACCGCAATACAACAGGATGGGAATATTTTGATGATATGGCTCATTCGTCTGCCTACGAAACCTATTCTCCCAATCCCAATTTTGCAGATGGAAAGACACTGCGCAATCCGGTTGCAGGCACCATTCCGATTGGATATCAACCTTATTTGTATGAAAAAACGGATGAGGATCGTGTAAAAGCCGGATTGGCATTGGTAAATCCATACGAATCTACAGATCAAAATCTTGCCCGCGGGAAGCAGGTATATACCATATTTTGTTCCAATTGCCACGGCGAAAAAGGGGATGGCCAGGGATACCTTTACACCAGTAAAAAATACCCGTATCCGCCTGGAAATCTTTTAACACCAAAAGTGAGGAATAATCCGGAAGGTGAGATATTCCATGTAATCACCGTTGGATATGGTGTGATGGGTTCTCATGGCTATATGATTCGTTCTGAAGATCGCTGGAAGGCATCCATGTACGTCAAAGATATTCTGCAAAGGCAATAATGCAGGGGGCTGAGAGCATGAAAATGGGTGCTTGAAGGTGTCCGTAGTTGTTGTTAAATAACATTGTTCAGAAATGAATTTAAATAAAACATCAAAACCAAATATTGACAGCATGGAAGAAAAATTAATCGTTCAAAAGAACTTTAAATACCTATTGTTTGGGTTGATAAGCATCGGAATCATTTCAATGGCCGTTGGGTTTACCTTGAATCCTGACCGTGCATGGGCTAACTATTTGCTGAACAACTACTATTTTGTTTCATTGGCCATTGGAGCTGCTTTTTTCGGTGCCATCCAATATATTTCACAGTCGGGCTGGTCTTCAGCATTTAAGCGGATTCCGGAAGCCATGGCCTCCTATATTCCAGTTGCCGCGGTATTTTTTCTGTTGATGTACTTTGGAATGCACTCCTTGTTTCACTGGTCGCATGAAGGGATTACAGCCACTGACGAATTGCTTGCCCACAAAGCCCCCTATCTGAATATTCCGTTTTTCTTTCTGAGGGTTGTATTGTTCTTCGGATTATGGATTATTATGGTTCGCCTTTTGCGAAAAATATCGATAAAAGAGGATGAAGAAGGTGGTATGGCCTATTTTTATCAGTCAGAAAAATACTCTAAAGTCATCATTTTCATTATTGCCATCAGTTTTACACTCTTTGCTATCGATATGCTCATGTCACTTGAGCCGCATTGGTTCAGTGCACTTTTCGCTGCCAAAAGTTTTATTTCTGCCTTTTTACATGCTGCAACTGTCATTACATTTATTGTAATTATTTTGAATAAAATAGGGCATTTAAAGATGTTAAACCGGAGCCATCTGCACGATTTTTCAAGATACATTTTTATGCTTTCCATTCTTTGGGGCTATTTTAACTTTGCCGAATTTATGATAATTTGGTATGCCAATATTCCTGAAGAAACCATCTTCTTCGTGAAGCGTTCGGAGGGCGCATTTGAAGTTCTTTTTTATGCCAATATTATTATCAACTGGTTTATTCCATTCCTGTTTCTGATGCCCAGGATGACTTCCAGAAGCAAAGTGTATATACTTCCAGTAATTATTGTTTTAATGATTGGCCAATATACTGAACTCTATTATTATATCTGGCCTGCCGTAGTTAAAGAGGCTAAATTCGGGTTGCTTGAAATTGGCTCTTTTCTTGGATTCCTTGGTTTATTTACTCTGGTAGTGACCAATACATTGTCAAAAGCTAATCTGGTACCAAATAATCACCCATACCTGGAAGAAAGCTTATACCATCAGTTCTGATAACATGAGTTCGATCTAAGACTTGATTTGTCAATTACGTAGATTACGTAATTTGTCGTGTGACAGCTATTGTGCCACTTCTGGCATCCGCCAAAATGGAATCCATTACCACATTTTAGCTGTCATACAAAAGTGATGTCGCGTTACAGATAATAGTTGTGAAGTGAATACAATTCGCCGAAAGATGTTGGTTGTAGGTTGCACCCCTGTAAGAAGCTGATTGTGAACATTTAATATTGAAAATAGGTACAACCGCAGAGGTGACCCCGAGTACTCGGGGTAAAACCTTAAATATCTCTGGTTGTACCCAAAAATGATT
>Ga0123339_10001941_pt1 | contig 14132 bp, 15 predicted proteins | sample lystaG_FD_89956 | JGI IMG/M metagenome (GOLD analysis project Ga0123339, IMG submission 89956) | Glacier valley bacterial and archeal communities from Borup Fiord, Nunavut, Canada, to study Microbial Dark Matter (Phase II) -... | ecosystem: Environmental > Aquatic > Freshwater > Ice > Glacier ... | reverse complement strand
GCCCCCGCAAATCGTGGGAACACGGGGAGCCGTTCGAGCGTCCTGGATATTGACGAAGGCTTGAATTTACCCCCCGAAGACGAAGATTTACCGTTCTAAAGGGAAGAGTTTTGAGTTTTGAGTTTTGGGTCTTGAGTTAAGACCGCTCGAGCAATTGCAAAAGTTTGTTTTACTCATCACTCACCACTCATCACTCACAACCCAAAGGACTTTATGACCAGCAGAGACCAAGACCGTAAACCCCGTGGTAAGGGACCCAAGCGGCCCCGCAAGCCCAAAGTGGACCCCTTTTCCATCGGTGAACTCGAAATCACCGATTACAAAGACGTCAAGATGCTGCGCCGATTCATCTCGGACACCGGCAAAATCTTGCCCCGTCGCCGCACCGGACTGAGCGCCAAAAACCAGCGCCGTCTGGCCGGAACCATCAAAATCGCCCGCCAGCTCGCGCTGGTGCCCTACACCGAGAAGCTGGTGCGGAGATGAGCGGCATGAACGTCATTTTGCTCGAGCCGATGCCCAAACTCGGCAAGGTCGGCGATGTGGTTAACGTGAAAGGCGGTTACGCCCGTAACTTCCTGGTGCCGCAGGGCATCGCGCTGTATGCCACCGCCAGCAACATGAAGACGCTCGAGGCCCGAATTCGAGCCAAAGGCAAGCAGCTCGAGCGCGAGAAAATCACCGCCGAGAAGCTGGCCGAGAGCATGGCCGAAGTCACCGTTTTGCTCACCGCCAAAGCGGGCGAAGGCAAAATTTTCGGAGCCGTGACCAGCGCAGACATCGTGGAAGCGCTCAAAACCCAGACCGGACACGAGCTGGACCGCCGCAAGTTCGAGCTGTCCAAGCCCATCAAGGAAACCGGCGAGTACGTGGTAAACTACAGGGCTCACCACGACGTGACCATCCCGGTCAAAATCGTCATCTCTGCCGCCTGAAAAACGGTTTTTCAAGGAGGGCGCGCATTTGTGCGCCCTCCTTTTCGTTTGTTTGCAGCTCGAGTCTGATTCGGACAAATTGCTCGAGCGGACTTCCCAAGCCCAAGTCGCGTTTCTACACTTTAGCTGCGCTTCATGCAGCCGCGTTTTCCTCGACGCACTGGTAAGCTGGAGTACGAAGCCTGAATCTCCACTCACTCTCGAGGACACCATGACCCAATTTACTTCCACACCCACACCGACTCCAACGCCGCCTTCCCCCGCTCGAGTGCGGGCGCAAGGCTGGGGCTTCACGCTGGCCCGTGGCCTCGCCGCGCTCATCTTCGGTTTGCTGGCGCTGTTTTCGCCGACTGTCACCCTGACCTATCTGGTGCTCCTCTTCGGAATGTTTGCGCTTTTTGACGGCCTGAGTGCGCTGTTTTTCGCTTTTGGACACACCTCGAGCCGCTCGTGGGGCTGGTCGGCGGTCATGGGCTTCATCGGCGTGGGCATCGGCGTCTTTACCCTGTTTTCGCCCGGTTTCACCACGCTGTTTTTGCTGTATACCATCGCCTTCTGGGCCATTTTCACTGGAGTTCTCGAGATGATTGCGGCTTACCGACTACGCAACGAAATTCCCGGTGCCTGGGAGTGGCTGGTCGGTCTCAGCGGCTTGGTGAGCGTGATTTTTGGAATTCTGCTCTACGTCGCGCCGGGTGCGGGAGCGCTGTCGGTCATCACCATTATCGGTGCTTACGCGCTGATTGCCGGGGTTGCGCTGGTCCTTCAAGCGTTCCAGATGCGCTTGAGGATGTGAGGTCGTGTTTGGGTGACAACGCTCGAGCATTGGTAATTTTGCGCCCTTTTGCAAGTCGTGAATCAGCCTAAACCTTCTCATGAAGAGCGATGAAATCGGCTTCTCGAGTACACTGTAATCCATGAAGTTAGCGGTTATTGCAGATTTACACGCCAATCTCACCGCCACCTTAGCCGTACACGCCGACATTAAACGGCGCGGAATCCAGAACATCTGGGTGCTGGGCGATTTGGTCGGCAAGGGGCCACGGCCTCGCGAGGTGGTGGATTGGGTTCAGGCACATTCCGATGTGGTGGTGATGGGCAACTGGGACGCCAGGGTAGCAGGGGCGTCCAACCGCCCGCAGGATGTCTGGCCACGGGCGCAGCTCAGCAAGGGTCAGCTCGAGTACCTCTCCGGGCTGGATTTTGCCCACGAGGAAATCTTTGGCAACATGCTGTGGCGCTTTGTTCACGCGTCCTCCAAAAGCGTGTTTCACCGAGTGTATCCGCACTCGAGCCTGCCCGACCAGCGCGAGATGTTTTACCCCCAGCTCGAGCGGGGACTCACCGAATTCGCCGACGCGGTGGTTTACGCCGACGTTCACGAAGCGCTGATGTTGGACGTGGAAGGCCGTCCGCTGCTCAACACCGGCAGCGTGGGCAACCCGCTCGACACGGTTTTGGCCAGCTACCTGATTCTCGAGTTCGAGAACACCGGTTACTCGGTGAGCTTCGCTCGAGTGCTCTATGACCGCGAGATTGAAATCGCGGTGGCCGAGAAATCGGGAATGCCGTTCGCTCGGGAGTACGCCCAGGAGCTGCGAACCGGACGCTATCAAAAGCGGCGGGCCAAGACTTGAGGGCCTGAGAACGAGGAATAGGGTGAATCGCGTCCGCTACGAAATCAACCCTCGAGTGCTCGACGACGACCTCAACGCGCTTTTCAGGAGTGCGTGGCTCGAGCACGCCGACATAAATTTTGGCTTCACACTCGAGCGGTGCTTGCTTTATGTTTGTGCCTTTCTCGAGGATTCCAAAGAGCTGGTCGGTTTCGTCAAGGTCGCCTGGGACGGGGGTCTTCACGGCTTTTTGCTAGACACCACCGTTCACTCGAGGGTTCAAGGTCAGGGTATTGGTAGAGAACTGGTGCTCCGTGCTGTAAGCGAAGCTCGAGCGCGGGGAATTCACTGGCTGCATGTGGACTTCGAGCCTCACCTCGAGCCGTTTTATCGGTCCTGCGGGTTCAGCGACACTTGAGCGGGTTTGCTGCGGTTGAACTGAAAACCTGCTCGAGTTGCGCTACACTGTTTCCAGGGAAGCAACGTGGTCGCGCCCTTACGGGTGAGGAAAGTCCGGGCACCACAGGGCAGGATGCCTGCTAACGGCAGGGCGGCGAACAAACAGCGGCGCGGGCGACCGGGCCGAATGTGTGAAGCCGACGGAAAGTGCCACAGAAACGAGACTGCTACATCCTCTCGAGGGTGTAGTGAGGGTGAAACGGTGCGGTAAGAGCGCACCCCTCGCGCAGGAAACTGCGCGGGCGGGTAAACCCCATCTGGTGCAAGCTCCGAACGGCGGAGGGCGGCCCGCCCGTTGATTCCAAAGAGAGCGCTCGAGCGGTTTGGCGACAAATCGCCTAGATAGATGACCACGACCTGCCTTAAAGCAGGGACAGAACCCGGCTTACTCGCTTCCCTCGAGCACCCCTCACTTCGGTGGGGGGTGTTTGTTTCAAGGCATAAAGTTTTAATGTATAGGACAGTAAAAAACCCTGTCCGAGCCGGACAGGGTTTTAAGATTAGTACGTGTATAGATATGCTTGAGTGACCAAGCCATTTAGCTGTGCAGACCCGCAATCTGGCGCAGGGATGCTTCGTTGCTGAGCGTGATGCAGCGGTAAGCCGGGGTCAGCAAGCCGTCGTCTCGCATCTCACCGATGAGCTTGCTCACGCTTTCTCGCGTGGCTCCGGTGCCTTCGGCGATGAGTTCGTGGGTAGCCCGAACGAAAGAGTGACCATTTTCATGGCGTCCGCCCAGTGAGCTGCTCGAGAGGTTGAGCAGATAGCGGGCGATGCGCTCGCGCAGTTCGCCATCCTGGATGTGAACCCCGTCGTTCATGACCCGCTGGAGCTGGCCGGAGAGTGAGCGCAACACGTCCCACAGTGCGGTTCCCTCGAGTTGGCTGGGATACACCGCCTGCACCGTGGCGTCGGAGAGCGCAATCACCTGATGGCTGCGGGGCAGGCCGTGCAGCGCCTCCTCGCCGAAGATGTCACCGGGCAGAATGTGGCGCACGGTGAGGTTGCGGCCTTGCGGGGTCAGGCGCACCGCGCGGAGCAGTCCGGTCTCGAGGCGATACAAGCTGGGGCTGCTGTCTCCAGTATAGTAAAGCGTGTCCCCGCGTCGCACGGGGCGGCCTTGAGCGTCGAAGTCGGCGGTGCGGGCGGGGGGCGCGTAAAGGGTCATGGCGTTCTCCTGGTGGGTACTCGGATAAACCGCTCAAGTCAGGGCTGACAAAAAGTCTCGAGGAAGGTTTGCTTGGAACAGAGCGTATCAAAGGTTGTACAAGAATGATGAAGTCCAAAGTACAATCGCAATGTAAGTGGGATGCAACGCGCACTCGAGGCTCGGGGGAAGAACAAATTCTTTTTGCGTGTGAAACGATGTTTAAATCGGGGACGCTCCGTGCATCGAACGAGGTTTGAACGGTTGTTTCACCTCGCAAACCTTGAACAAACCCTGTACAAATTTTACTCATCCTTTAAACCTTGTACAGGGTTTGCTCGAGCCTCAGCCCAACACGTCCAAGCCCACTTCCACCGTTTGCGCGTGGCCCCGCACCGTGAGGCGGTGGTCCCGGTTGTAGCCTCCGCTCATCACGCTCAGAATGGGGGTGGCGGTTTGTTTGCACCACTCGAACACCCAGCGGTCCCGCTCGAGCGCACCCTCGAGCGTCAGGGCAAAGCGTCCGAAGCGGTCTCCGGCCAGCACATCCACCCCGGCCAGGTAGATGAGCAGGTCGGGTTTGAAACTTTCGAGCGCGGCCCGAACCTCTTTATTCATCACCTCGAGATACTGCGCGTCGTTTGTTCCATCCTCGAGCGGTAGGTCGAGCGTGCTCGTTTCCTTGCGAAAGGGGTAATTTCTAGCCCCGTGGACGCTGAGCGTGAAGGCTCGAGGCTCCTCTGAGAGCAGCTTGGCCGTCCCGTTGCCCTGATGCACGTCCAAATCTAGAACAAAAACGCGTTTGATGTGCTTGTTCTCGAGTGCTAAGCGGGCGCAAATCGCCACGTCGTTGAGCAGACAAAAGCCCCCGGCGTGCGCGTGAAAGGCGTGGTGGGTTCCGCCCGCGAGCTGCATTCCCCAACCCAGGCTGAGCGCATCCTCGAGCGCGGCGCAGGTTCCGCCCGCTGCCCGCCGCGCCCGCTCGACCACCTCCACGCTCCAGGGCAGGCCGTATTCACGGATTTCAGCTTTCTCGAGTTCGCCTAGCCGCCAGCGCTTCAGAAAGTGCGGGTCGTGAGTTCGCTCGGCCTGCTCCCAGGCGAGAAGGGGCGAGGGCCTCAGCTCGAGCAGACCCTGCGCCACGCTACTTTGCTCGAGCGCGTCCACCACGCCCTGATACTTGTACAGCGGGTAGCGGTGGCCTTCAGGGAGGGGAAAGGTGTAGTGCGCCGGGGTATAGGCGATGAACATGGTACACAGGGTATCGGTTATGGGGTGCAGGTTCTGTAGCAGTGCTCGAGCAGCCCTGCTCGAGTTTCGTCTCCGGTCCACGAGCGACCCATCCTGTCCCCGTTCCCTGTAACCTGTTCCCATGACCCCTCCCATCCGGCGCATTCACCTGTATCAGCACGGTCTGGGCTACTTCGAGCGGCGCGGCTTTGTCAGCGGACCCACCCTGCGCCTCGAGTTCGACCTGAAGGCGATGGACGATGTGCTTAAGAGCCTGGTGGTGCTTTCGCTGGGCGGCGGTGAGATTCACGGCCTCGAGTTCGAGACCCCACCGGACCGCAACCCAAAGGTTTCAAAACCCGCGCTCGAGCTTTCCGGTGAGCGCAGCCTGACCGGGCTGCTGAGCGCCTTGCGCGGGCAACGGGTGCGGGTGGACACCGCCAGTGAGGCTTTCGAGGCCGAGGTGCTGGGGGTGGAACTCGAGGATGAAAGCCACCTCGAGCGGGCGCGGGTCAGTTTCTTCCTGCCCCAGAGCCGTCAAGTGCGAAGCCTCAAGCTCGAGCAGCTCGAGCGCTTCGAGGTCCTCGACCCGGTAGCCGCTCAGGACCTCGAGTTCGCGCTGCGCGAGGTTCGCAGGGTGGAAAGCCGCTCGAGCGCCACCCTGCACCTCTCGAGCGGGAAACACGATTTGCAGGTGGCCTACATCGCCCCGGCCCCGGCGTGGCGGGTGAGTTACCGCCTGCTCTCTGAAACGGGTACAGATGTCGAATCTCGAGCGCTGCTGCTTCAGGGCTACGCGCTGTTCGACAACACGCTGAACGAAGATTTGGACGGCGTGGAACTGCGCCTGATGGCTGGGATGCCGGTGTCGTTTCGCTACGCGCTGCACGCGCCCAACACCCCCGAGCGTCCGCTGGTACGAGACGAGCGCCGCACGGTGAGCGCGCCCTTAGAGTTCGAGGGCATGGCTTACTCGGTGGGTGAGGTAGCGTCCGGTGCGGCTTCGATGGACTGGATGGAAGCTGCGCCCTCGAGCACGCCCCGGATGCGGAGTGCTCCTGTGCTGGCCGCTCCTGCTCCCATGACCAGCGCGGCCCTCGAGCAGTCGGTCTCGAGCGTGGCCAGCGGCAGCGAAGCAGGCGCGCTGTTCAGCTACACCCTGCCGCACCCGGTCAGCGTGGGGCGTGGCCAGTCGGCTCTGGTGCCGTTGATGTCCCAGAAGCTTGAGGGTCGCCATGAGCTGCTCTACAACGGCCAAAAGCACCCCCGTCACCCCATCGCCACGCTGCGTTTTCTCAACGCAACCGGGCTGACCCTCGAGCGCGGCCCGGTCACGGTGCTCGAGGACGGCGTTTACGCGGGTGAAGCGGTGCTGCCTTTCACGGTGGGCGGCGCGGAGGTTATCGCCGCGTTTGCCGTGGAACTGGGCATCAAAATCAGCGAGGGTCAGAGTTACAGCAGTCAGCTCGAGCGGATTGGAATTCAGGGCGAGTACCTGCTGCTCGAGGAATATGCGCTTCGGGAGCGGGTTTACACGCTCGAGAACACCCTGGAAAAAGCGGTGGTGGTCACGCTCGAGGAAAGGGTCAATTCGCAGTACATCCTGTTCGACAGCGAGATACCGTTCGAGCAAAATGCCGAGTTCATGCGCTGGAAGGTGGCGGTGGAACCCCGCTCGAGCGCCGTTTTTACGGCTAGGGACCGCACCCTGAACAGGCGCTATGAATCGGTGCGGAGCCTGAATGGGGACGCGCTGAGCCGCTACCTCGAGCACAAGTTGCTGGGTGACGCGCTGGCCGAAGGTTTAGCTGACCTGCTCGAGCGATACCGCCGCCTGGACGCGCTCGAGGGGCAGCGTCAAAAGCTCGAGCGTGAGCGCGAAAAAGTTTACGGGGCGCAAAAGCAGATTCAGGGCAACCTCGCGCCGCTGGGTGGGGGCGGCGAGGAGGGAAAACTGCGCTCGAGACTGGTGCGCGACCTCGAGAAGCATGAAAACCGTCTGGTTCAACTCGAGGAAATGGAGCAAACCCACACCGCCGAAGTGACCGCGCTCGAGGGCGAAATTTCAGGGCTGCTCGAGCGTTTGAACACCTGACCTCAGTGAGGACACTCAACCATGTCAAACCTTCGGTTCCAGAAATTCCTCGAGCACTTTCCACCGCAGGGTGAACCGCAAAAAGCCGACCCTGAGCTACTCGAGCGCTACCAGGACCTGGTGCCGCCAGGGTTGCTCGAGCTGTGGCAACACGTCGGGTTCGGCTTTTACGGCGATGGCTTTTTACAGCTTGTTCACCCCGACGAGTACCACGAGGTGCTGTGCGGCTGGCTGTTGCGCGGCCCCGACCCCGAGCGCGTTCCGTTCATGCTAACCGCGTTTGGCACCCTCATTTACTACCGGATGCTGGCTAGGGACCCCCAGGGGGAAATTCTGGCTGAAGACGTGGCCTACCTCGAGCCGCACTACCGCGACTCGGACGTGCTTTGCTGGTCGCTCGAGGGGTTTTTCAACGACGTTCTCTGCGAGGATGACGCTTTGAGCAATTTTTACGGGCGGGATGGGTGGAGTAACGCTCGAGCTTTGCATGGTCCCCTGAACCCTAACGAAATTTATTTTTACCGCTTAGCACTGGCTCTGGGCGGCGCGGAAAACTTTGAGAGCCTCACTCGAGGCGACGCGCGGGTTCATCTGAAGATTCTGTTACAACTGGCACTCGGTTGAGTACCTGCTCGAGCCTCTACTCGCCGGATTGCTCCACAGTTTCTACCGAATCCAGGCGGGTCCAGCGGTTTGCGTCGCGCACCTCCACCTTGTGCATCATGCGCTCGAAACCCTGCTCGAGCGAAATTCCGCGCTCATTGGCCATACAAATCATCACGAACAGCAAATCGGCCAGCTCGAGTTCGAGGTCGCCCTCCGGCTCGCCTTTCTTGGGCGTTTTGCCGTTCTGGTGAGCAATCACTCGAGCGACCTCGCCCACCTCCTCGGTGAGCCGACTTAGCATCAGCAGCGGCGGAAAGTACCCTTCTTTGAACTGCGAAACATAGGCGTGAACTCGAGTGGAGGCGTCTGCGAAACTGAGACTCATGGCTCGAGTGTAGCAGGCGGGTCCGGGTACGCGGGCCGAACCGTCGTTCAGCTCGCTCGAGGGCGATTTAGCTCTTCGGCGCGGGCCAATTCTTCGCTGCCAATACGGTGCTGAGGGTCGTTGAACTGCACCGTCTTACCCTTCTTGCGTTTCGAGGCCAGATTGAGCATCTCGACGAGGACCGAAAAAGCCATTGCGAAGTAAATGTAGCCTTTGGGAATTTTAAAGCCCAGCCCCTCGGCAATCAGCGTGGTGCCGATGAGCAGCAGGAAACTCAGCGCCAGCATTTTGACCGTGGGGTGGCGGTTGACGAACTCGCTGATGGGTTTGGCGGCAATGAGCATCACCACCACCGTGAACAGCACCGCCGCCACCATGATGCCAATCTGGTCGGTCATACCTACCGCCGTAATCACGCTGTCGAGCGAGAACACGATGTCCACCAGCAGAATCTGAGCGATGACCGCCCCGAAGATGGGCGCAGCCGACGTGACCCCGGCGTGGTCTTCGCCCTCGAGCTTTTCGTGAATCTCTTTGGTGGCCTTGTAGATGAGGAAAAGCCCTCCGGCTATCAAAATCAAATCCTTGCCGGTGAAGCTGCGCCCGATGAATTCAAACAGCGGGTCCTTGAGCTGAATAATCCAGGAAATCGAGAACAGCAGCGCGATTCGCACCCCAGCGGCCAGCAGCAGACCCAGGTTACGGGCTTGCGCCTGTTGCGCCAGCGGCAATTTACCGGCCAGAATCGAGATGAAGATGATGTTGTCGATGCCCAGCACCACCTCGAGCGACACCAGCGTGGCGAAGGCGACCCAGGCGTCGGGGCTGGTAATCCAATCAAACATACGTTTCCCTATCGAGTAAGAGTTTCACAACTTCACGGTAGGTCACGCGCCTGCCCTCGAGCAACGAGACCGCTTACATCACACTTTAATTTCGGGTTAACCGTTTGAACCTGCGACGTGAATCTGAGGCTCGAGTCTGGACCGGATAGTCAGGAGTCAGCCGCAACTCGAGGACCCAACAGGCCCTCTGCTGCCTCACTTCCGTGCTCGAGGGTCCAGCACATCGCGCAGACCGTCGCCCAACAGGTTGAAGCCCAGCACCGTGAACAAAATAGCCAGGGCCGGGGCGCTCGAGGACCACGGGGCGCTCGAGATGAAATTTCGGGTCTCAGACACCATCGCGCCCCACTCGGGGGTCGGCGGCTGCACGCCCACGCCAATGAAGCTCAGACCCGCCGCAATCAAAATCGCCTGCCCGATGTCGAAGCTGGCCTGAATCAGAATGGGGGTCAGCACGTTGGGTAATAGGTGTTGCAGCGCGATTCGCAGGCGGCTCGAGCCGAGCGCGGTGGCGGCCTCCACGAACTCGCGTTCACGCAGGGCCAGCACCTGTGCCCGCACCAGACGGGCGTATCCCGGCCAGCTCACCACTGCCACCGCCAAAATGGTGTTGGTCACGCTCGAGCCGAGCGCGGCGGCAATCGCCATCGCCAGAATCAAGCTGGGAAAGGCCAGAAAGATGTCGGTGAAGCGCATCAAAATATTGTCCACGCCGCGCCCGAAGCTGCCCGCCATCAACCCGATGAAGGTCCCCACCGTGAGCGAGAGGGCCGTGACCGCAAAGCCCACCCACAAAGATATTCTGGCCCCGTGCGCCACTCGCGCCCACACGTCGCGCCCCAGTTGGTCGGTGCCGATGATGTGCGCGCTCGAGGGGGCCTGATTTCGCACTGCGAGGTCCTGAAACAGCGGGTCCTGTGAGATGAAAGGCGCAAAAATAGCGACCAGAAGCGTCACCAGAATCAGCACCACGCCGATGACCACCCCTGGATTGCGAAACAGCCGGGACAGCGCTCGAGACCGTTCACTCCTCAGTTGGGGACTTTTTTGCTCGAGCTTGACGGTCTCAACCATAGCTAATCCTCGGGTCGGCGGCAGCGTAAAGCAAATCTATACCCAGGTTGATGAGCGAGGTCGCCAGACCCGCCAGCAGGGTCACGCCCATGATGGCTGGAAAGTCCAGCGAGGTCGCCGCCTGCGTGGCATAGCGCCCGATGCCGGGCCAGCTAAAGATAGTCTCGGTGAGCACCGCGCCCGAAAGCAAACCGCCCAGCAAACCGCCGAGTACAGTCAAGATGGGCAGTGCGGCGTTTCTCAGCGCGTGGCGAAAAATCAGGGTGCTCGAGCGGACCCCTTTGGCCTTGGCGGTCCTCACGTAGTCCTGACCCAGCACCTCGAGCAGCGCCGAGCGGGTCATTCGGGCCAGCAACGCCGCATTGAACGCGCCCAGCACGATAGCGGGCAGAATCAGGTGCTTTAGGGAATCCACCCAGGTCACAAAATCTCGAGCCAGCAGCGCGTCCAGACCCACCATGCCAGTAACGGCTCGAGGGGCAATCAGGTAAGCGTCGAGTCGCCCCGGACCGGGAAGCCAGTGCAGGCGGTTGTTGAGCAGCTCGAGCAGCAGGATGGCCAGCCAGTAGATGGGGGTTGCGCCGCCGAGTAAGGCGAGTAAGCGCACCAGCAAATCGGGCCAGCGATTCTGGTACAGCGCGGCCAGAATGCCCGCCGGAATGCCGAACAGGAGAGACAGAATCACCGAGGTGAGCGCCAGCTCGAGTGTGCCGGGAAAGAAATCGCGCAGGTCATCCACGATGCTGCGCCCGGTTCGTAAACTGGTACCCAAATCAAAGCCCAGCAGGTTTTTGAGGTAGATGCCGTACTGCACGATGACCGGTTCGTTGAGGCCGTGAAGCTGTCGCCACGCCTGAATCTGCTCCTCACGAGCATTGTCGCCCAGCGCCGAGAGGGCCGGGTCGCCGGGGACGACCTGCGCGATGAAGAAGGTGGCCAGGGTTACGCCCCAGACCACAAAAACTACGAATCCGAGCCGTTTTAGAAGGTAGGTCCACATAGGATGGGGAATGGGGAATGGGGAATCGGGAATCGGGAATCGGGTTAGACCTGAAGTTTTTGGTGGAGAGATGTGAGCATTCTTCCGATTTTGTTCATTGGCTCGAGAAGTGGATCAATTTGAAGTGCTGTGATGTAATCGAGTCGTAGGCTGATAAGCAGCAAGGTCTCGACCTCAGCCATAGACCCTCGAGCAATAGAAATAAAATGAGCGTAATCCTTTCTCGAGGAACGCCCATTACCTTCGGCAATATTTGCGGGAACGGATACGACGGCTCGAGTAAGCTGGTTGGTCAAAGCAAACTGCTCTTGCCTGGGGAACTCTCGAGCAAGAGCATAAACTTTGACCACTAAATCCATAGCTTCTTGCCAAACCAGTAGGTCCCGAAATGATTGGGCCACAACCCTCCGATTCCCGTCTTGGGCAGAACGGCACCTTCCGGGCCTCGCCGTCTAACGGGCTTGCCCGCCGATTCCCGATTCCCCAATCCCGATTCCCTAATTCGTTTTGCTCAGCTTCTCAAACCGAACCTGACCCTGAGCGTTGCGGGCGTAACCCTTCACCGTTTTGGCAATCGTAATCGGGTTGATGGGTTGGTACAGCATCGCGCCCCAGCCCTCGTTCAGTTGCAGTTCGGTGAGTTGCTTGTAAAACGCGGCCCGCTTGGTGGCGTTCGGCTCGAGCGCGGCCTGCTGGGTGAGTTTGGCGGCGCTCTCACTCTGCCACTTGTTGCGCCAAGCCAGCGACTTGGCCCCGTAGTCGCTCATGGGGGTCGCGTTGCCGTCGGGGTCGGGAAAGTCGGGACTCCAGGCTTGCAAGATGAGCTGCGCGTTCTGAGCGCGGTAGGTCTTGAGCTGCTCAGCCTGCACCAGTTGCTTGATGTTGGCCTTGATGCCCACTTTGGCCAGGTCAGACTGAATCTTGGCCGCCAGGTCGGGGCAGGGGATGTTGGCCGCGCACGAACCGTTGTTGATGAGGAACTCGACCTCGAAGCCGTTCGGTTTGCCCGCCGCCTTGAGCAGTTCCTTGGCCTTGTCCACGTTAGTTTTATAGGGCAGCGAGGTGTTGGCCCCGAACAGGCCGTAAGGCACGATGGTCTGAATCTGCTTGGCCAAGCCCCCAGCCAGTCCGTTCACGATGCCGTCGTAGTCCACCGCCCAGCGCACCGCCTGACGCACTCGAGCGTCGGCGAAGACGCTTTCTGGGCCGCTGTTCATGCCCAGGTACTGAATTCGCAGCGAGTCGGCCTTGTACACATTGAACTTGCCCTCGGCCTGCTTGGCTTTAATCATGTCCGGGGTCAGGTTCTCGGCGATGTCGATTTCACCGCTCTCGAGCGCGATTTTCTCCGCGTTGGCCTCCTTGATTTCGCGCAGGATAATGCGGGTCAGTTTGGACTTGAGGCGACTATTCGGGTTGGCGTCGAGCACCACCTGTTGGCCCTGGTCCCAGCGGTTGAGCGTGAACGGTCCGCTGCCCGCCGAGTTGGTCCTAAGCCACGCGGTGCCGTAGTCGTTATTGACCACATGCTTTTGTACCTCCACGCTGTCCACGATGCCGCCGATGTTGAAGGTCAGCAGGTTCAGAAACGCCGCGCTCGAGGCGGTTTTGGGAATCGTCACCTCGACGGTCAAGGGGTCGGGGGCTTTGGTGCTCCCAACTTTCATGTTGGCCACGTCGGTGAACAGGAACGAGCTGTTGCTTTTGAGCGCGATGGCCCGGTCAAAGCTGAACACCACGTCCTTAGAGGTCACGGGGTTGCCGCTCGAGAATTTCTGGCCTGCGCGCAGCTTGAAGGTCACTTTCCACTCACTGCCCCCATCCACGACCTTCCACGAGGTCGCCAGACTGGGCTTGAGTTTGCTCAAGTCGGTGCCCTCGAACTTGACCAGGGTTTCGTACAGGTTGTCGGTGATGAGTCCGCCCGAGAACTCGTAAGACTGGGCCGGGTCCATCGTAATCAGGTCGGACCAGTCGCCGCCGTACACCAGCGTGGTCTGGCGGGCGCTTTGTGCGCTCGAGGCTCCCAGGGAAAGCAGGGCGCTGAGGGCGAAAAGAGGCAAGACAGCTCGGGAAATGGGCATGGGGACTCCTGTGCTAGCTGAGGTTGGATTGGAGGAATGAGGGATTCGGGAGAATCGGCTAAAGTTTTCAGAACTATAACCGATTTGGGTGTGAAGTCAACGGAGGAGCACTCGAGCGCCCTCATCTTCAACGCAAAACCCGCGCCGCCAGCGTGGGTAAAATCTCTACAATCGCCACCAGCACCGAAAAGTAAGCCGCCAGCAAAACCGCTCCGGCAGCCACGTCTTTAGCAGTTTTGATGTGCGGGTTCTGCTCGAGCGTGACCGCGTTGCAGGCCGCCTCGAGCGCGGTGTTGACCATCTCGAGCGACAAAACCAGCAGGGTGCAAATCAAAATCGGGGTGAGGTTGGTTCGCAGCCACAGCGAGACGCCCAGCGCGACGATGCCGAGCAGCAGCTCGAGCCGAAAGTTCGGCTGAGTTCGGTACACGTAGTACAGGCCCTCGAGCGCGTATACAAAGGAGTTGCGGCGGTGGGTTGGCTTGGACATGAGCCTCAGAGTACAAGCAACAGCCTACTTTCGTCAGGAAAGATTCGGGAAACCTCAACCCTCGAGCGCGGCGTAGGCCACCCGCGCCGCGTCGTGAAAGGTTTTCCACTCGAGGCCCTCATCGGTTTCCTTGAAGCCCAGCCCCTCGGCGTGAGGGTGCTCGAAG
>Ga0123339_10001933_pt1 | contig 14171 bp, 11 predicted proteins | sample lystaG_FD_89956 | JGI IMG/M metagenome (GOLD analysis project Ga0123339, IMG submission 89956) | Glacier valley bacterial and archeal communities from Borup Fiord, Nunavut, Canada, to study Microbial Dark Matter (Phase II) -... | ecosystem: Environmental > Aquatic > Freshwater > Ice > Glacier ... | reverse complement strand
TCGCCGGTGGCCACGTCGAAGCTCGTCGGCTCGAAGGTCGTCGCGGTCGCCAGCACCCGGTCGGCGCGGCGGCCCAGGATGCTCTCGTGCGGCCCGGTCATGCCGGCGTCGGTGATGTAGGCGGTACCGTGGCGGACGTGCTCGTCGGCCGTGGCGACGTGCGTGTGGGTGCCGAGGATTGCCGTGACGCGGCCTTGGAGGTGGTGCAGGAGCTGGTACTTGTCGGCGGTCGCTTCGGCGTGCGCGTCCACGACGATGACACTGCCGGGCGGGACGGTTGCGAGCACGCGGTCGGCGGCGGCGAAGGGGCAATCGACGGCCCGCATGTAGGTGCGGCCCATCAGCGAGATCACGACCACCCGGACGCCGTTCACCGTGATCGTGCAGTGGTCGCGGCCGGGGGAGACGGCGGGGTAGTTGGCCGGCTTGACGATCGGCTCGCCGGGGGTGTTCAAGACCTCGGCGATCTCGAACTTCTTGTAGATGTGGTCGCCCAGCGTGATCGCGTCGGCCCCCGATTGCCGGAGCTTGCGGTAGTCGCGCGGCGTCAGCCCGGAGCCGTTGGTCGCGTTCTCGCCGTTGACGACGACGAAGTCGAGGGCCTCGCTGACGCGCAGGCCCGGCAAGACTTTGGCGACGAAGTTGACGCCGGGGCTGCCGACCACGTCGCCGACGAACAGGAACCGCACGCGGCAAACTCCCCGCTTACTTGGCCATTTCGAGGATGCGCATCTCGCGGATGACGGTCACCTTGATCTCGCCAGGGTAGTCGAGTTGCTCCTCGATGGCGCGGGCGATTTCGCGGCAAATGCGCACCGCGTCGGCGTCCGAGGTGCGGTGCGAGTTGGCGATGACGCGCAACTCGCGGCCGGCCTGGATGGCGAAGGCCGCATCGACTTCGGGGAAGCCGCACGCCACCGCTTCGAGGTCGGCCATGCGCTTGACGTAGCGCTCCAGCGTCTCCCGGCGCGCCCCCGGCCGGCTGGCACTAATCGCGTCGGCGGCGGCGACGAGGACCGTGTAAATGTGGTCCACGGTGATGTCGTCGTGGTGGCCGGCGATGGCGTGCAGGACTTCTTTGCTCGTCTCGCCGTAGCGCTTGGCGAGTTCGGCCCCGACCTTGGGGTGCCCGCCCTCCATCTCGTGGTCGGCCGCCTTGCCCACGTCGTGCAGCAGGCCGCAGCGCCGGGCCAGCCGCGGGTCGAGGCCGAGTTCCGACGCCATCATGCCGCACAGGTGCGCGACCTCAAGACTATGCAGCAAGACGTTTTGCGAGTAACTGGTGCGGAACTTCAGCCGGCCGAGCAGGTGGACGATCTTCTCGTGCGGCATCGTCACGTCGGCGTTCAGGACCGCCTGGTGGCCCGCCTCCTGGATCGTCTTCTCCATCTCCTGCTGGGTCTCCAGTACGACCTCCTCGATGCGGGTCGGGTGGATGCGGCCGTCGAGGATCAGTTTCGTCAGGGCGATGCGGGCCGTCTCGCGCCGGACGTTGTCGAACGCCGAGACCACCACCACGCCGGGCGTGTCGTCCACGATCACGTCAACCCCGGTACACTTCTCGAAGGTGCGGATGTTGCGGCCTTCGCGGCCGATGATGCGGCCCTTCATCTGGTCGTCGGGGATATCGACCGTGCTCACCGTGGAGTCGGCCGTGTGCTGGGCGGCGTAGCGTTGCAGGGCGATCGTGATGATCTCGCGGGCCTTCGCCTCGCACTCGCCCTTGAGCAGTTCGGTGTGCTTCTGGACGCGGGCGGCGAACTCCCCGGTCAGTTCGCGGTCGAGTTTCCCGAACAGCGTCGCCTCGGCCGCCTCGCGGCTTAGACCGGTGATCTCGTGCAACTTCTGGGTTTCGAGCGCGATCGCGGCGTCGAGTTCGGCCGCCTTCTGGTCGCAGAGTGTTTGCGCCTCGGCGAGCTTCCGCTGGGCCGCCTCGGCGAGCTTGTCTTTCCGGGCGACCTCCTTGGCGGCGTCCTCGGCCGCGTCCTCGCGCTTCTGGGCGCGGCGCTCCTGTTCGCGCAACTCCTTGCGGGCGGCGTCGAGTTCCTTGTTGAGTTCCTCGCGGCGGCGGTACGACTCGTCCTTGGCGCGGTGCTCGGCGTCTTTCAAGAGTCGCTCGGCGTCGCGGCGGGCGTTTTCGAGGATCGCCTCGGCGCGGGACTGCCCGATCCGGACTTGCTCTTCTTCGGCGGGGCCGGGGGCCGACAGCAGTGGGGCGGGGTCCGACACTTCGGCGGCGGGCGGTCCCGCGCGGCCCGTCAGCCGCAAGAAGCCGTAAACCCCGGCGAAGAAGCCGGCCGTCACGAGGACAGCCAGCACGGCAACAAACGCGAGGTGGTCCATCCGGACAGCTCCTTACGGCGCGTCGGTGCTCGCGGCTCGGCGGGCCGGGACTGGCGGAGGTTCTGCGGTTCGGGTGGGCGTTCGGCCCACCGGGCGTTCACCTACCGTGCGAGTCGGCAGGGCATCAGGACCGAGGGCGGAGGCACCGACGAGGCGTCGTCGTATCTAAGGGCAGCGTCTCGGTCGCCCCACGGGACTACCGATCCGCCGCCGAACTCGTTGTGTCGAAACGAACTGCCGAACCGCGGCAGCATTTTGCAAGCGTCATTATGGGGCGTCCCGTCCGGCCCGGTCAACCGAAAAGCGTCGGAAACCGGAATCCCCTCGCGAATCGGCAGTCGGATCGGCGGGTCGGTCACGCCACGAGGTTGACCGCGACAGTCGGCTCGGCGAGGTAAGGCAGAATCGTCAGGTGGATTTGCGGCCCCGAAACGCCCGGCTGAATCCGCAGGGCGACATCCGTGCTGCGGCCGCCGCAGTGGTAGCGGAAGATGCCGCACTGCTCCGGGGGAGGACTGTCCGAGGTCAGCCGGGCGAGCCGGCGGAAGTGGTTCACGATCGGCAAGTGGACCGCCGGGGGGAATCCGCCCCAAATATCGTACTCGGGGCTGCCGGGCCGGTAAAAACGGACCTCGACCCGCGGCCCTGAGCGTCGAATGACGATGTCGCGCACGTCCTCGTCCCGCGCGTCGCTCAGCAACATCTCGACGATCCGGTGCGACGGAGTGTTCGCTTCACGGGGGGGTAACACGGGGGCGAACGGGATCGTGAAGGTCAGGTAGTCGGCCGGCTCGACGCCGTCGGCCTGGTAGGCCCGCTCGATCGACTCGGCGGAGAGTTCGCGGGACGCCGGCACCCACTCGACGCGGCGACTCACCAGGTAGCCCAGGCTTTGCGACTCGTCTCCCGAAAGTGACGTGGCGGCGACGGTGAGTATTCGGGCGTCCTCGGCGACCGGCACGACGCCGTAGTCTTGGGCCAGGCCGCGGGGCAGGGCGTCCGCGAGGGGGGCGGGGACGTGAAACGTGTCCAAGTCGAGGGCCATGCAACGCAGCGGCAGCACGCGGCGGATCGCCACGGAGTCGGCGACGAAGATTTCGGCCCGGAAGCGGAGTTTGGCCTGAATCAGCGTGCCGAGCCGGGCGAGCAGTCTCGCCTTCCTCGCGCGGGCGTCGTCGTCGAGCGCCGCCTCGCCGGACTCCTCGGAGAGCCTCAAGAACTTCGACCAGGCGACGTTCGACCGGGTCCCCGTCTCCTCCAACCAGTCTGCGAAGACGAGTCGGGGCAGGGGGTCGGCCGGGTCGGCGAGGATTGTGCGAAGGAAAGCGTCGTGTTCGTTCGTCATGGTGTTTCGCCCATCTTACCCAGTCTGCGGCGAGTGAACACCAGATTCTTACGCAGCCGACCCCGCAACCGTCGGTCAAAAGCCGGCGAATTCGGCGAAGTCTCACCGAAATCGACCGGCGACATCACTGCGAACGGCATCGCAACTGAAAACACTCCAGGGCAGGCAGAAGCCGCGGTACGAATACTCGGAGCCACAATCGGTAGGACGCCGAGCCGTGTCACTCCGTGAGGTACGCTCAGATTGACGAACTTTTCGCGCCTTCTTTTCCCGCCTTTTCTCTGACGGTGCCAAATGGACCCACTCCCGTGATACCGAATCGTCGCGACCCCGATCGCACTGATCGCGCTCGCGGTGTTCGCTTGCCTCAAGCCGAACCCTCGCCTCCACGCCGCGCTACTCGGTGCGGCGATGATGACGGCGTTCGGAATCGGCATGGACCAAGTCAGTGCGCGACTCTGTCCCGAATACTTCACGATTCTCCACAACCCAATCCCCGGCCTCACGAACCCCACCTTAGTCGGCCTGGTGTGGGGAACCCTGGCAGCGGCGGCCGGTGGCTTAATCCTCGGCTACTCCGCCGGACTCGCGGCGACCGTCGGGCCGCTACCTCCGCGACCCGTCCGCCGACTCGTCACGCCGATGTCGCTGACCGTCGCCGGCGTGGTCGTCGCCATCACCGGCGTAAGCGTCTGGCACACCGCCAACGGTCTCGGGGTTCGACTCGAAGGCGTGTACGGCGAGGCGATCCCCCCGGAGCGTCACGCCGCCGCGGTCACGGTCGCGAGTTGTCACATGGTAGCCTACCTAGTCTCGATCACCGGCAGCGTCGTGTTGTGCGCTTCTGTTGCGACGAGCCGGAAGTCGGGACCCGCTCAACCGTGAGGCGAGGGGATCTGCCGTCGGCGGGCTAGCGGCAAGCCCTCGCAGGATGCCGGCATCGAGTCCGATAATGCCAATTATGTTCACTTATAAACTCGACTGCCGCCTGCGCGGACGGTCTTGCCCGTGACGCGTCACTGGATGATGAAGGCCGCCGCCGTAAACTCACCCGATGGACACCCCCACCCGAACCCTCCACGCCGGACTCCTCGGCGCGGGTATGATCTTCGACGAGACCTACCGGCCGTTCTTCGAGCAGCCGGCCTACTCGCGGTTCCTCACCGACTCCGCCGTGGTCGATGTCCGGCTCGCCGCGGTCGCGACCCGCTCCGGCCTGCGGGCCGACGCCTACGCTTCGACCGCCCCGAGCCGAACCGCGACTTTCAACTCGTTCCGCGGGCCGGACGCGGTCGAACAACTCTTGGCGACCCCGCTCGATGCCGTGTGCGTCGCGACCCCGGACGACCGCCACTTCCCTGCCGCCCTCGCCGCCCTCGAAGCCGGCAAGCACGTCCTCATCGAGAAGCCGTCGGTCCTCACCTTGGGCGAACGCGAGGCACTCCTCACCGCCGCGCGTCACTCGGGTGTCCTTGCGAAAGTCGTCTACCACAAGCTCGCCGACCCCGACCACAAGGCCCTCCGCACGCACGCCGTGGACGGCACACTCCGCCACGTCAACTCGGGGTACTGTTCGCTGCTGGAGCCGATCTCCGTGAGCCGGGGCCAGTTCGCCGAGTGGGTCACCGGCCGCAACCCCGCCACTTACGTCGGCGTCCACTACCTCAAACTCATCGACTACACCTTCGGCCCGGACTGGCGACTCGCCCGCGTCTCGGCGACCGGCCAACGCGGCCTCGTCGGACCCCCCGGCGGGCCGACGTTCGACTCGGTCCAGACGCAGGTCGTTTACGAGTACCCCGACATGCGCGAGGCGGCGTTCGACATTCACACCGGCTGGGTCGGCCCCGACAACTTCCCCGGCTACGTCGATCAGGAGGTCCAGTTCCGCTTCGATAACGGCGTCTGGAACGCCCACCAGCGCAAGCGGGGCGTCGAATTGACCGTCGAGGGCCGGACGCCGCACGACCTGAAGGAGACGCCGAACCACCACTACAACGCAAAATGCCTCGAACCGTGGGGAGAGCGTTGCCAGCGGGGTTACGGGATTGAGGTGATTCGCCGGTTCTTCGAGGAGGTCGCCCACGTCGAGTTCGGCGGCCCGGCCGGCGACCGCCCCGCCCGACTGTCGGCGATGCGTGCCCTGAGTTACAACGACCTCGGTGCGGATCGTAACGTCGTCGCCGCGGTGCAGGCCGTCGAGGCGATCCTGGTGGAACAGGCCGCGGGCCGGCCGGGGTGCGTCGCCTTCGTGGATCACCCCCTCGGCGAACTCGTTTTGCTGCGACCCGGCGAGTCCGAGGTGCGCGTTCTTCACGGGGCGTCGGGTGGCGCACCGGGTTAACCGACCGCGTGAGATTGCGTCGCGGAAAATGCGCGGGCGGATCGTCGGCGTCTTTGGTAGGCTGTCCGTATGAGACACGACCACCCCATCGCCCATGCCGGCGAGGTCCACTCGAACCGCCTGCGAATGGGCATCGCCGCCGACGAGCCGCGCTCGCTGCGCACGTTCACCCCGACGCAAGCCGTACTCGCCAGCAGCGCCGGCTCGCTGCACTGGACGCCCGAAGGCCGGCGGCTTTACGACTTCACGTCGGGCGTCCTGGTCGCCAACCTGGGGCACAACCCCGTGTCGTGGATGCGGAACTTCTCGGCCCGCATGGGCTGGCCGGGCGACGCACTCCTCGACGACGACGCCCCGGCGGGTTACTTCCGCGGCACCACGATGACGGCGTACAACGCGATCACGCCGGTCGAGGTCGAAGCCAACCGCCGGCTGCTCGAGTGCGTCCGCGGCTGCCCCGGCGGCGACCGACTCGAAGTCGTCATGTGGGCCGCGTCTGGGTCGGAGGCGGTGCAGAAGGCCCTCTGGGCATCGACGGCCCGCGACCGCACCCGCCCGATCATCCTGGCCACCCGCAACGGCTTCCACGGCAAGAAGGGGCTGGCCGGCGCGGTCAGCGGCTCGGAGCACGACGCCGACCGCGACCCGCGCGTCGAGTTCATCTCGTTCCCACGCCGGGAGTGCGCGGACCTCGACCTCCGCGACGAGCCGTTCGACGCGACTCCCTACGAGGCCGAGTGGGACGCCCTCCTCCGCAAGCACGGCCGCGACATCGGCACCCTGATCACCGAGCCGTACCTCGGCGGCGGCGGCTCGTACCACCCCCCGAAGGCGTACCTGCAGCGGCTCGAAGCCTACTGCCGGCGGAACGACATCGTCTTCATCCTCGACGAGGTGCAGGCGAACTTCGGCCGCACGGGGTCCCTCTTCGCCTACGAGACTTACGGCCTCACGCCGGACATCGTCGTGCTGGGCAAGGGGTTGGGCAACGGCGTCCCCGTCGCGGCGGCGGTCGGCCGGCGAGACCTCTTCGACGCGATGGGCTACGGCGAAGGCTCCGACACCTGGAGCGCCAACCCGCTGAACTGCGCCGCGGTCCTGGCGACCCTCGACGAGTTCGCCGCGCGGGACGTTCTCGGGGCGGCCCGCGCGAGTTCGGCGGTCCTTGAAGCCGGCCTCGTCGAGTTGAAAGCGTTGCCCTACGTCGGGCACGTCCGCGGCGAAAAGGGCGGGATGGTCTGGGGCGTCGAAATGCGCGACTCCGACGGCGTGCCTGCCTCGGAGTGGGCCAACCGCTTCGTCCACGCCGCTTACCTCGGCGACGGCAGCACCGGCGGCGACGGCGTCCACCTGCTCGGCCCGCTCGCCAAAACCGTGGTGCGCGTCTCCCCGCCCTTAGTTATCACGCAAGCCGAGTGCCGCGACGCGCTGGCCCTGCTCCACGCGGCTGCCGAGAGAATCGCCGAATCTGTGGGGTCAGCCCGTGCGGTTTAAGGCACTCGACGACGCCCTCTTCCGACTCGCCGACGCCCTCGGCACCGACGGCTTCGTGCTCAATTCGCTGATCGCCGTCGTGCTGCTCGGCGTCACTTGCGGCTCGATCGGCTCGACGGTCGTCGGCAACCGCATGGCCTTCTTCAGTGACGCGATGGCCCACACGGCGTTCGCGGGGGTCGCCCTAGCGCTGCTGAGCATCATCGTGCTCGCCGGCATCCGCACGACCCGCGACGCCGACGCCTACCTCGGCGTGATCGTGCCGGTGATGATCGCCACGGGGGTCGTCGGGGCGGTGCTGATGACGGCCGCGCGTGAGCGCACCGGGCTGACGAACGACACCGTCATCGGCGTCTTCTTCGCCGCCTCGGTCGGCCTGGCGACGATGGTCTTGCCGGAGGTCCGCAAGTTCGTCAACATCGACCCCGAGATTTTCCTGTACGGCTCGATCGTTCAGTCCAGCGGCAAGGACATCGCCTATCTGCTCGCCCTGTGCGTCGTCACCGTCGCGTCGGTGGCGTGGCGTTACAACGCCTGGGCGGTCGCGGCCATCAACCCGAGCCTGGCGAAGTCGCGCGGGATCGCGGTGCGCCTCGACAGTTACTACTTCGCCGTTCTCTTGGCAGTCGTGGTGAATGTCGCCCTCCAGTCGGTCGGCATCCTGCTCGTGAACGCGCTGCTCGTCGTGCCGGCGGCGGCGGCGGCGAACGTCGCCCGCAACCTGCGCCAGGTCTTCGCCTACACGCTCGTCGGCACCGTCGGCGCGGGCGTCCTCGGGCTGCTGGTTAGCCAGAACGTGACGGTGCCGATCGGCCGCGGCCGGGGCTTCGAGCCGGGGCCGAGCGGCACGATCGTCGTCGTCTGCGTCCTCGGCTTCTTCGCCACGATGGCCCTCGGCTCGTGGCGGGCGCGGCGGGCCTCCGTGAACCCCCCGGCGGCCGACGGCGTATCCTAAGAGAGTGCCGCGCGACCCCGTCCCCCCGAGAACGCACCGTGTTCCGCGACGTGCAAGACTTCGTCCTGAACTTCAGCTCGATCCTCTGGGAAGCCCTGCCGTTCATCGTCCTCGGGGCGATCATCGCGGGCATCCTCGAAGAACTGCTACCGCAAACCCTCATCACTCGCCTGATGCCCAAAGCGGCGCTGCCCGCGGTCATGATCGGCGGCGCACTCGGGCTGATCTTCCCGATGTGCGAGTGCGGCATCGTCGTCGTGATGCGGCGGCTGTTGCGCAAGGGGCTGCCGCTGTCGTGCTGCGTCTCGTACATGCTCGCCGGGCCGATCGTCAACGTCATCGTGCTGTTCAGCACCTACGTCGCACTTGACCCCCACTACGGCTGGCCGGCGGTCGCCCTGCGGGCCGGGATGGGGTACTCGATCGCTTGCGTCACGGGGTTGGTCGTCCACACCCTGCACCGCCGAACGGGTACTGCCGCGTTGCTCAAGGAAGCCTCCCTGCCGCCGCCGTCGCCGAAGTCGATCTCGCTCACCGTGATCGACGGCCCCGCCGACGAGGAAGTCGCCCCCAAGAAGTCCTGGCTCAAGCGGCTCGACAACATCTCCGCCACGACCCTGCACGACTTCATGGACATCACCGTGTTCCTGACGCTCGGCGCGCTCCTCGCCGCGTTCGCCAAGGTGGTCGTGACGCCGGAGGACATCCAGACCCTCACCCGCGAGGCCCCGTTCCTGGCGATCCCGGCGATGATGGTGCTGGCGGTCGTGTTGTGCCTGTGCAGCGAGGCCGACGCCTTCGTGGCCGCGAGCTTCACCGAGATGAGCCTGTCGTCGAAGATGGCGTTCCTGGTGCTGGGGCCGATGCTCGACCTCAAACTCCTGTTGATGTACACCCGCGTCTTCCGCTGGAAACTCATCGCGACCATCGTGACGTGCACCGTGTCGCTCACGCTGATCACGTCGATCGTGTTGCACCAGGTCTACGACCCGCTGCCGTTCACCGCCGGCGGCCCGCCGCCCGTGTCGTCGCCCACCCCCTGAGTTGCCCGAGCCCCAACCGCAGAGAGTTTCGTCATGGACCACATCGGCGACGACCACGGCGGCCACGACCACGCCGGGCACGGCCACGGCCACGGCGTGAGTGACTACTACCTCGAACAACTCCTCACGGTGTTCGTCTGCGGGGCGATGGGCCTGACCGCCGTGCTGATGTACGCCTTCGGCCGGCTCGACGTGATCCTGATTAGCGCCCTGCGGCCCTGGGTGTTGGCGGGCGGGGTCGCCCTGCTCGTCGTCACGGCGATCCGCGCGGTTTCGCTCTGGCGCTCTGTCAGCGCGAACGCCGCCGACACCGGCGCGGCTGGGCACGTCCACGGGCCGGACTGCGACCACGACCACGGCCCCGAGGACCACGCGCACATGCCCGGCGGCATCTACCTCAAGACGATCCCGCTCATGGTGCCGCTGCTCCTGTTCGTGATGGGCCTGCCGAGTAGTGCGGGGTTCAGCAAAGAGAACATCGACAGCCGGCTAGGCAAGGCCGTCGATATCGGGGAGGTGAAGGACGTGGCCGCGAAGACCGGGGATGTCCTTGCGCTCGACTTCGGCGAGTTGAACATGTCGGCCTACGACCCCGGCAAGCGGGACGCCTACGAGGGCCGCCGCGTCAAAGTCGAGGGCCAGTTGAAGAAGGTTTCCGAGAAGGAGTACGAGCTGTTCACGATGAAGATGACGTGCTGCGCCGCCGACACGATCCCGCTGATGGCTCGCATCAAGAGCGACATCGTTGTTCCGCAATCGCAGTTCCCTGACCACCAGTGGGTGAGCGTTGAGGGGCTGTTGCAGTTCGTCGAGATTCCCGCCAAGAAGATGTACCTGCCGGTCATCCGCATCGGCGGCAAGTCGGGCCTGGGCTTGCAGAAGATCGCCGCGAAGTAGCCGGAACGCCCGCTGTCAGGCCAGGTAGCGGACCCGCAAGTCTTTGAGGCAATTCCGCAAGACCTCGGAGGGCACCACGCCGGTGCGGTTGCCTTGGGCGTCGGCGAGGTCGAGGCGCACCGCCCGGACCTGCGGCAGCGACGCCGCCAGGGCGATGGCCGTTTCGAGGTGGGCGTCGGGAGGGGCCGCGGACCGGCCGCCGAAAGTCACCTCCAGCGGGAGCGACAGCAGGCCGAAGAGTTCGACGAGCCGGTACAGCGCGATCGCGTCGCGGGGAAGCGAGGCGCGGGACTGGTTCCCGGAGAGCACTTCGAGTTCGACCGCGGCGAACTGGAACCCCGCCCGCACCAAGTTGTCGGCGAACACGAGCGGGCTGTACGTCTGGTCCGGCTCGGTGAGGTAGTCGCCCCACGGCTGGGCGATTCCGAGTACCCACGAGCCGTCGGGATCGACCGCCCGCGCGACTTCCATCAGCCGCGTGGCCAGGCGGAGGCGGTCGTCCTCGCCGAGGCCCAGGGCGTCGCGGTGGTTGAACCCGGCGCAAATCTGCCAACTCCGCACGCGGTCGCCGTAGCGCCTCAGGATCGACTCGGAGTAGCCGCACAGGGCGTCGGCGAGGCGGAAGTCGTCGCCGCCGACGAGCGGCGCGACCCAGTCCGGGAACCGGCCGTCGGCGAGGTCGATCACCGGGCCGACGCTCACGTCCAGGCCCGCGGTGAACGCCCAGGTGACGAGCTCGTCGAACGCCGCCCAGTCGTAGCCCTCGGCGCTCGGGGCGACCCGCGACCAGTCCGGCACCAGGCGGACGGAGGTGAACGTCGCGGCGAACGCGGCCCGTGCCTCGACCGGGGGCAACTGCGACAGGTTGCACCCCAGCCGCGTCTCGATCGGGCCGTTCTCGCCGACGCGCGTTTGCAGCAACTGCTCCGCGAAACTCGCGCTCAGTCTCTCGCCGGCGGCGGTCGCGCGCGTCAGGGCTTCCTGGGCGAAGTCGTTGGCCGGTGGCGCGTCGGGCGCGAGGACAGCCGCCCCGAAGCGGCGCGTCAAGTCCCGGAGTTCGAGGCGGTCCTCCGGCTCGACGGTCAAGCCGATCGCGTCCCAGTCGGCGACCTGGCAGCGGACCTGGTTGACCTTGCCGCGGGCCAGTTCGACGAGCAAGTGGTACGGCTCGGGCCGCTCCCGCAGGGTCGTCGTGAGGCAGGCGACGCGGCGGCCGCCGGCCAAGGGCCACGGGACCAGGACGTAGCCGCTCTCGTTCGCGTCCTTGGTCAGCGTCAGGAGGTTGCCGTCGAGGGCGATCCGGGTCGGGGCGGGGGCCACGTCGTAGCCGCCGGACAGCGTGGCGGCCCGCAGGCACGCCGCGAGTTCGTCGGGGGGGGACGGCGGCACGTGAAAGGAGACGCTACCCATAGCCGCCCGAACGCAGGAACAGGGGGTTCGAGACGAGTGACCGCGGCCGCGGACGCCGGCCGTGGGTCGGACGCCCTCTGGCCATCCTCAGTGTATGGCCGCGTCGCCAGTCGGGCCAACGAGTTCCGGGGAAACCCCGCCGTCCGCGAGCGCGGTTATGGTCAAGCCGTACCGGTCGGCGAGGGCGACCGTCTCGGCCTCGTCGAGGAAAATCGTCCGCGCCGCCTCGATGGCGAGGACTTTCGCTCCGGCGCGGTGCATGACCTCGACCGTCTCCGTGCCGACCGTCGGCACGTCGAAGCGGCGGTCTTGCTGCGGCTTGGCGACCTTGACGACGACGAACCCGCCGCGCCGGCAGAGTCCCCCCGCGCGCAAGATCGCCTGGTCGGTCCCCTCAATGGCTTCGACGGCGAGGACGGTGCGCTCGCGGACCATGACACTTTGGCCCACGTCGAAGCGGCCCATCTCCTTGGCGAGTCCCCAGCCGAAGGCGATGTCGGCCTGCTCCTGGACCGTGGGGGGCCGCTTCGTCAAGACGCCAGGTCGCACGAGTAACTCCGGGCAGAGGTCCAACGCGGAGACGCACACCAGGCCCGCCCCCTCGAACTCGCGGATGACACTGAGCAACAGCGAGTCGTCGCGGTGGTCGGAGCGGCTGCGGAAGTACCAGACCCGCAGCGCCCGCCAGTCGGGGATGAGTCGGAACAGCCGCCAGGGCCGGAAGTAGTGGTGCTTGTGGACCTTCCCGGCCATCGTCCAGCGGCCGACGCCGCCGCGCTGGAAGGTGCGGATGATGAAGCCGAGCGACATCCGCCGCATCGTCCGGTACTCGGTGCACAGCGGCACGAGGGCGGGGTCGGCTAGCCCGGCTAGCCCCACGCAGACCACGGGGATGCCGGCCTCGCGGGCGCGGCGGGCGACGGCGAGCGGGAACCGGCCCGCCCCGGCGATCAGGCCGATCGGCTCGCGCTGGGTCATTGCGTCGCGCTACGCTGGCCCAGCGCGGCCTTGAGCGCCTCGACCTCTTTGCGGAGTTGCGGCAGCTTCGTGAGGTGCATGTAAATCTTCATCATGTCGCGGTCGGGCAGTGCCGGCGTCCCGAGGACGCGGCCGCCGGCGGGGATGTCCTTGTGGACCCCCGACTTCGCCAGAATGATGACGCCCTCGCCGATGGTCGTGTGGTCGGCAATCCCGACCTGGCCCGCCATGACGACGTAGTCGCCCGTCTTACACGAGCCGCCGATGCCGACTTGACTCGCAAGGAGGTTGTGCCGGCCGATGACGCAGTTGTGCGCGACTTGCACCTGGTTGTCGAGTTTCGTGCCGTCGCCGATCATCGTCGGCGTAAATGTCCCGCGATCGACGGTCGTGTTCGCGCCGATCTCGACATCGTCGCCGACGACGACGTGGCTGAGTTGCGGTACCTTGACGTGCCGACCGCCGGCGGTGCGGTAGCCGAAGCCGTCGGCCCCGATGACGCTGTTGGCGTGAACCACCACGCGGTCGCCCAGCACGGTGCCGTCGTACAGCACGACGTGGGGGTGCAGCACCACGCCCTCGCCGAGTCGGCAGTTCGAGCCGACCACCGCCCCGGCGTGCAAGACGCAGCCGCGGCCGAGGGACGACCCCTCGCCCACGACGGCGAACGGGCCGATCGCGACACCGGCCCCGAGAGTCGCTAACGGGTGGACGCTGGCGGCGGGGTGGGTGCCGACCGGGCCGGACTCGGGCGTGCCGCGGAGCCTGACCACCACGTCGGCGAACGCGAGCAACGGGTCGGCGACTCGCACCACGGGCCGGTCAGAGGTGGGGAAGTCGCGTGGCACGAGTGCGGCCGACGCCGCGGAGTTGCGCCACGCGGCCAGGTTGCGGTCGCCATCGACGAACGTCAGGTCGCCCGGCCCCGCTTCGCCGAGGGTCCGCGCACCGCGGAGGGCAGTCGAACCGTCGCCGACGAGTTCGCCGCCGGTCCACTCGGCCACTTGTTGGACAGTCAAAACCACGCGGTAAACCTCGCCGCCCAGTGCCGGGACCGATCGCCCGCTCCGACAGGGTAGCCCCCGCGCCGCCCGAACGACAAGGCCAATCACCCCGGCGGCGGCGAAACGACTCCCCCGCCCTGCCCCGCGAGTGCTTGGGCGACAGCCGCCTGCGCGGCGGCCAACTCGGCGTCAGCGCTGCCCCAGACGACGCACGCCAGGTCCGTGCCGGCCCGGCGCACCGTCACCATTCCGGCCGCGAACCCCAGGCGGACTTCGCGCCACTCCTCGGGCGGAATCTCGTCCGGGAACGCCGGCAGGTCGTCGATCATCTTCACCGACGCCGGCCGGCCCGACGCCG
>Ga0123339_10001932_pt1 | contig 14175 bp, 9 predicted proteins | sample lystaG_FD_89956 | JGI IMG/M metagenome (GOLD analysis project Ga0123339, IMG submission 89956) | Glacier valley bacterial and archeal communities from Borup Fiord, Nunavut, Canada, to study Microbial Dark Matter (Phase II) -... | ecosystem: Environmental > Aquatic > Freshwater > Ice > Glacier ... | reverse complement strand
TGTCGTCGCGGGGCTCACGGGGTTATCGTGGGCTCCGCGATGTTCTGACCGCCCGGCGACACAAGGAGTGCACGTGGATTCATTCGTCGCTCAGTGGGAGTCACACGCTATTTCCCATCTGTTCTTCTCGCCAAAGATCATGGCGGGCGCTTTCCCCACAGTGCTTCGTGCGCTTCCCGTGCCGCTGTTGATCGTCGCGGTGGCGTTCTCTTTGGCGATTCCCGGCGGGCTGTTGCTCGCATTCATGAAGATGGCAAAGAGCAAGTGGACCCGTTTGCCGGCCACGCTCTATGTCGACGTGGTCAGGGGGACGCCGCTCTTTCTCCAGATATTGATCGTATTCTTCGGTCTGCCTCTCTTCCCGGCGTACAAGGCTCTGGTGACGGCCAACCCATGGATGAATTCTCCAGGCTGGTTTGGCATCACCAACTCGATGTACCTGCGGTCGTTTCTTGTCCTGAGCTTCAACTCTGCCGCGTACATGGCTGAGATCTTTCGTGCCGGTATTCAGTCCATCAACCGCGGACAGATGGAAGCGGCTCGTTCGTTGGGCATGACCACACCGCAGGCGATGGGATTCGTTATCATTCCGCAGACGGTGCGTCGGGTTCTTCCCACGCTCATGAGCGAGTTTATCTTGCTGTTCAAAGACACCTCGCTCCTCGGTGCAGTAGGCGTAGGCGAGATCGTCATGAGGGCAAGAGAGGTTGCTGCGACCACTTTCAACCAGTCGGCATATGTGCTGGCGGCGGCGTTCTATCTGGTGATCACCATCCCTCTGGGACGCCTGGTCCAAAAAGTGGAGAACCAGCTCGCGCTCTCGGAAGGCGCGGGCGTCCAGCCTGATGAGGCGCCTCCAATCGACTCTGAACATGTGACTGCGGTTTCTTCTGCCGCAGGCGATACCCGGAATCGGCGGTAAGCGATGACAACACAGGCAGATCAGCCGATCGTACGGATCGAGGGCCTTCACAAGTCGTTCGGTGACACTGAGGTGCTCCGTGGCGTCGACCTGGAGGTAGCAAGGGGCGAGGTCGTGGTTATCCTCGGGCCTTCGGGCTCAGGCAAGTCCACGATGTTGCGGTGTATCAATCGTCTTGAAGAGCCGAGTGGCGGCAAGATCTGGTTTGAGGACATCCTTGTCAACGATCCCAAGACCAATATCAACAACGTCCGTCAGCACATCGGCATGGTGTTCCAGTCGTTTAATCTCTTTCCTCACTTGAGCGCCAAGGCCAACGTGACGCTTGCGCAGCGCAAAGTCCTCAAGCGTTCTAAAGAAGAGGCCGACCGCATCGCCGTCGAGCAGCTTGTCCGCGTTGATCTCGGTAATCGAGTTGATTATTTCCCTGCGCAACTGTCAGGTGGTCAGCAGCAGCGTGTTGCAATCGCGCGGGCACTGGCTATGGACCCGCACGTGATGTTGTTTGATGAGGTCACGTCTGCTCTTGACCCCGAGCTCGTTCGTGGCGTGCTCGATGTCATGAAAGAGCTGGCGCGTGCCGGTATGACGATGCTGGTCGTCACCCATGAGATGGGATTCGCTCGCGATGTAGCCGATCGCGTGATCTTCATGGACGGTGGCGTCATCGTTGAGCAGGGGACGCCTGATGAGGTGTTCGATCACCCACGAGGTGAGCGCACGAAGGATTTTCTCGGTCACATCAGCTAGCTTCTCGAGGGTGTTCTTCTGGAAAACACTAAACGAACATACCAGTGACTACTGCACGACGGCTGTCACGGGTATGCTCTTATTGTCCGGAACAACCAAGGAGGTTCGCACCATGAAGATGATCGTAAAGGGTCGCCATATGGATCTCACACCCGCGATCCGCGACTATGCGGAAGAGAAGATAGGCCGTATAGCAAAAATGTTGGATCACCAGATCATGAGTGCGGAAATCGAGCTTCAGACAGAGAAGAACCCATCGGTGAAAAACGCGCACGTCGCTGAGGTGACGATGTACACCAAAGGGCCGGTGATCAGGGCGAAAGAGGCGGCGCCCGATATGTACGCCGCGATCGACCTGGTGTCCGAGAAGCTTGAGCGTCAGGTGCGCAAGTACAAGACTCGTATCGTTGACCGTCGCACAAAGGGCACGATGCCGGAGGTAATCATCCCGGGTGAGGAAATTGAGCCCCAACGTGAGATCGTCAAGACCAAGGTCATCACAGTGAAGCCGATGAATGCCGAGGAGGCCATCTTGCAGCTGGAGCTGCTCGGCCATGACTTCCTCGTCTTCTCGTCTGTTGAGACCGAAGAGATCAACGTTTTGTATCGCCGGGCTGATGGAGACTACGGTTTGATCGAGCCCAAGTAGTTTTTGATGAAAGGCCCCGTGTCGGCAGCTGGCCGCACGAGGCCTTTCTCATTTTCATTTGATTGACAGTATCCGGAGCCACGCTCTACAGTTGCTGATAGGAGCCGCGAGCGCTTCATGAATGACCCGTCATAGTGATCATCGAACTCGGGGGCCATGCGTGGAATCAAGCGTCACACCTCAAATGGTCGCAGATATCGAGGAAACGCTTTCTCACGTCTCCGATATTCGCGCAGCGCGAATCGTCGTATCTCCCGAGGGTGTGATTCTCGAGATCCACGTTCTCGCTTTGCCTACCAAGACTGCTAAGCAGCTTGCGCGCGATATCGAATCCACCATCATGGCGGTGTATGGCATAGCCATAGATCACAAAGTCATCTCCATCGCTCAACTCGGACAAGAGTCGCTTCCTGAATCTGATGGACACAGCATCCCTCGGGCTCGAATCGTGTCGATTCAAGCCGAGGTCAGTGGTGTACAGGTCAGCGTGACCGTTGTTCTTGAGGTCGAAGGTGAGCCCTACTCCGGACAGGCCATCGGTTCCAACAGCCGAACCGAACGCAAGCGTCTCGTCGCATTGGCCACCCTTCATGCTCTTGAGCAGTACACACATGCGCTGGTCGCCTTTGCGCTCGAGGATGTACAGGTCGTCGAACTCGGTGGCGAGAAAGTCGCTGTTTCGTGCGTTACGATCATTACATCGCTTGGCGAGCAGTCGTTTTCTGGATCCGCGCTCGTCAGACAGAATGAAAAAGACTCCATCGTTCGTGCGACCTTGGACGCGATCAATAGGCGCATGGGTTTCTTGACAACCTCATAGACCCTCAAGTTTGGACCAACGCCGTGGCATTCGGTTTGAACACTGTCAGCAAACGAATAAGCGGAGCGGGCAGGGTTCTTCCATTACTAGCGGGATGGGAGAAGACTATTTCCTTAAGAAGGAGGTCTTCTCACTATGAAGCGAATCATCTTCCTGCTCAGTTCTGTTGCCGCGCTGGTTCTCGGCGGCGGCGCTTATTTCCGCGTGTAGTACATCGCAAGCGACCTCGGCGTTGGTCCATTGCACTTGTTGAAAGAGAGTCTCAATGAGGACCCGTACTTTGGTGGCCGTTACCCTGGCTTTGGCTTGTGGGACCCTAGCGTTGCTATGGCCAGAGTATGCGCCTCATGCGTGGTCCGCCGTGGTGCTGCTCGGTGCGCTTGATTTTGCGACGGAGAATTTTTCGTTGGAGCTTCCAATATTGGGATCTGTATCCCTATCCTTTGGAGTCGCATTTGCGGCAATCCTCTACTCGGGACCGGTTGGCGCAGCCTTTGTGGTAGTCATGGGTTCATGGAATATTAAGGATTTGCGTGAGAGCAAGCCCCTTGTGGCGATGGTTTTTAACGCTGCGCAGCTGGCGCTTTCCGCGATTTTAGCAGGCGCCGCCTTCGTACTTATCGGAGGTGTTCCTCTCGGTGCCGAGGAATACGTCGCCGTCCCCGGGCTGCTGCCCAGTCTAGCTGCTGCTATCACGTTTTTTGCGATCAACGTCGTACTAGTCAGTTTGTATATCTCTTTAGATAGGAACATGCCTATTCTCGACGTCCTGCGGCAACAGCGATTTCTGTCGTATACAACTAGCATGGTTGTGTTAGCACTTCTGGGATTAGTCTTAGCAGAAAGCCTGGATGTGGCGGGTGCAATCGCCATAGTGCTTGTTGTTGCTCCTTTTGTGGTGGCGCGTCAGACGCTTCGTGCTTACGAGCAGCTCAAAGCTGCATATACGGACACTGTTCGTTGTCTTGTCAGTACAATCGAAGCTAAAGACAAATACACGAGAGGCCATTCCGAAAGGGTAGCTCGATACTCCCGCTCGATCTGTGAGGCATTGGGTCTCAGCGGCCACGTCATGGAGCAGGTTGAGATTGCGGCGCTGCTTCACGATGTAGGTAAGATAGATGTTTCGATCAGTACTCTTCAGAAGGACGGCCCACTCACGACAGCGGAATACGAGGAGATCAAGCGCCATCCTGCCAGTGGGGCGAACATCCTTCAGGGCATCGACCTTCTTTCTGAAATCGTTCCAATAGTTAGAGCGCATCATGAACGTGTCGACGGAACAGGATATCCCGATGGTCTCAAGAGCGACGAGATACCGTTCGCGGCTCGGATTCTAGCGGTGGCGGATTGTTTTGATGCGATGACATCTGATAGGCCCTATCGCCGAGCACTTTCGGATTCGCGAGCAAGGGCAGAACTAGATGCCTCGATTGGAACGCAGCTAGATGGACTCATGGTGAAGGCATTCTTACAGCAGACTGATATGGCGGAGTGAAGGATGCATTCTCACAACGGACCGATTACTAGTAGATATTTTTGGTTGGCCAGTCTCAGTGCTGTTCCGGGCCTGGTATTTGTCTTGTTCCAAGTTGCATCGCTGGTTGCTAACAAGCCTGATGACATACTCTCAATCGTCGTATTCGTATGCTTACTTGCAGTGATCTCGGTGCCAGAAATGCGTTTGCCTCAAGGTGAACGAGTTGTCATAGATGCATCGGTGGCCGTTGCGGGAGCTTTGTTATTGCCAGTGCATCAGGTCGCGTTGTTCTCTCTCTTGGGCGGCGTGGCTGGTGGGCTGGTCCGTGGGTTCATGAGCGGCCACCCAGTTGGTCATCTCGGGGATTCCGCAAGGCGTGCCGCAATCCTGATGATTGTGGCTTTACTGGGACAACGTGCGATCGCCTTTTTTGCTTCCAGCCACATTTGGGCGCGTCTGGGTATGGCGCTGCTCATGGGTGTTTCGTACATGCTGCTAGATTTGTTGATCAATGCGGTGATTCACGCGTTGCGCGAAGGTCGTACCTTCCTGTCGGAGTTTCTCGGCAGGATACGTGTCCTTGGTTCACTGTATGCCGGTCAAATCTCGCTTGGTGTCACGGCGTTTCTCTTGTTCCCTCGACTCGGTCTATGGGGTATTGCCGCAATGACGGCGTTGGCCCTGATTCTTCAGAATGCGTACGGACTCTATCTGGACACGCGTGCGGCTTACAAACAGACAATCGATGTCCTGGCCACATTGAGCGATCGTTCTGGGGATAGTCATGTACATGCCGACCCCCGTTATGTCGCAGATACTGCGGTTGCAGTGGGCCGGGCACTCTCGCTCGGTTCTCGTGCCCTGGAAACCATCGGCTATGCCGCTTTGCTACGCGACATCGGTCTAATGGGAGACGACGAGGGTGCGTCCCACCCCGAGCGCGGCGGGGAGATTCTTTCCCAAATTCCTGCGCTGGAGGATGCTTCGCGATTGGTGAGACTTCATCATGCTGAGTTGTCGATCTTGGCGAATGAACCTCCGAGCGTGCAGGTTGCGGCGAATGTGGTTGCTCTGTGCTCCGACTATTGCGAACATACAATTATGCCGTGTACCGAAGTCGACAGGAGTGCCGTTCTCGTACGGTTGGGTCGTGCAGTCGGTGTGCGGTACCGGCGAGACGTGTTCTTAGTGGCTTCAGAGGTCGTGCTCGGTATATCTAAGAAGGATGCTGAGGGGATGCTCTCCGCACAAGACGTATAGTTTTGTGGCTCAAGTTCTGGTTCCACAATGAGTAGTTTTGTCGGCTCTCGCGCGAATGAAAGGCCGTTCTCTTGTTGCTCGCATATGCCCTCTTGTTCGGAGTTGTAGTCGGAGTCTATCGCAGGAGAGCTTCTGCAGACCGCAGCACTCGGCTCATAAGAGGCGGTCCTGTTTTTTTCGTTTTTTTGCTGTTAGAGACCCTTCTTCCTATTGCGGCTCTTCATCTGAATGTTTCGTCAAGAACCGTACTTGGAACTTGGATGATCCTGATGGCATGCCTTGTGACAATCAGTTTGGTAAACTTTCGGTATCCGGGAATGCCTTTTGTTGCTGCAGGGATTGTGTCAAATATGGCAGCTATTCTTGCCAATGGTTCGATGCCTGTTTCAGTGAAAGCGATTGAACAACTCGGAGGTTTGACGACTGCCGTGATCAGGCACTTGGTATTGGATCCAATGCATGAGCCCCTGACGAGTTCGAGCTCACTCAAGTTCCTGTGTGACGTGATCCCTGTGCCGGGACCATCTTGGAGTAGGGGTGTTGTTAGTGTGGGCGATTTAGTACTGCTCGTGGGCGCAGCACTGCTTGTCTCCCGCTACATTAAAGATGCCTGAAGCGTCCTTGTGGCTATCTTCTCGGCGGCTGTCCAGAACTTTCTTCTAAATGTTCTTTTGTTTCTAGTGATTCAATTGTAGAATCCAGACACCTCAGGAGTCTCCCATGAGGGGGGAGGCACTAGTGAATCATCCGGAATCAAGCTGGCCTTGTTTGGGCGCCACTGTTGTGCGTAAGCACCTTGTGGCGGCTTTTACGCGCGGCCGCCCGGAACTTACGATCGTGTTGGCACGGAGTGGTTCTGGGAAGACGGCACTAGCTAGTCAGATTGGTGTGTCGGAGCTGTTTTCACACCGTATTTGGTGCGACTTTTCCGGCCAGGTTGTTGACTCGTATGCTCTGCTTGAAGGGGTGGCTGCGGCGCTTGCGAGGTATTCCGCCTCTGAGCGCACAGAAGCAGGTTTAGCTGTAAACGGTGGCGCCGATGGTCTAACCACATCAATTGCTGAGTCGCTTGCCGCTCTTGAACCCGGGCCAATCATTCTCGTGCTGGATGGGATGCGGGCTCTCGGGGATCTCGTAGCAGCTGAAAATGTGGGTAGGATTGTAAGAAGAATTGGCGGAGAACCTTCTGGGGTGCTAATTACGACGCAGGGTCTGGAGTCAACGAGGGAATCTCGTTCACGGTCACTGTGGATTGTCGAGCAGCGCGACTTGAGATTGACTGATCAAGAAGTGATTGATGTCGTCGCATCAATGTCTGGAACGTGCGCGAATGAGAAGCAAGCGCTTCATCTTGCCGACGTTACAGAGCGGCACATAGCCACATTATGTATACTTGCACGTCATTTTGCGAGTGAGCTTGATGGTGCAGATCTGGTACCAGTGCCGCGTGATCTGCGGGTCTACTTGATGAATCTGGCCCGGGAAGGGTTGGATTCGGAGCTACTAGATCTGTTGTTCGCGATTGCGCTCTTGAGAAGCGGGTCAATCGCTGAGCTGGAGTTCATTACTGGTCGTGATTGCCAGACCAGCGTGGAGCTACTGTATGAGAGGGTGCCTCTGCTCTTGTTGCAGCGGAACGCTGGGAACGTCATTGGTTTTAGGATGCACGACCTAGCCGCTGAGCCCTATTGCTCACACGAGTTTGGAAACACTATCCCGGCACCACGATCGTTGGTGGCTCGCGCTGAGAAATGCCTTAGGGCCCGAGGTGATTATGATCGGTTCCTTGGGATTCTTGAAATCTGGGAGACGGCGGATAGACGAGCTTCGGTCGTCGATGAGCTTGGTTCTGATCTCTTGGCTCGCGGTAGATCGAGACTCTTGTCATCCGCGCTGGCGTCGTTGCCAGTGGCGGTAGTACTGGAGCATCCGCAGCTGCTGCTCTTGAAGGGGACACTCGAACGTCTTTCAGGAGATGCTGTCGGCGCCAAGCGCAGTGTCATCGCGGCAGAGAATCTTTGCAGGTGCGCCGAGAATCTTGAACTTTGGGCAAGGACGAGGTTGTTACTTGCGCGTATTTCGCTCGATCTTGGCGAATACGCTGAGGTTGTCAAGAATCTTGAGGAGCTGGCTGCTAGTTATTCGCTTGGGGGGGATCCTGAAGGGCACGCTTTGTATCACTCCTATCTTTTGGCGGCGTTTACGCAGAGCGGTGATATGGCCGCTGCGGAGCACCACTGTGAGGAGTTGATGCGGGTTCACCGGGATTGCGGTTTAAGCCCCGAGGTAAAAGCTCATACGATGTTTGGTTACTTGTGGTTAGTCGGCGCTCAATGGGGCCAATGGTCTGCCACAGTCGATCCTCTGACCGCAATCATGAATGACAGTGAGGTGTCCGCTGGCGCGCGCTTACAGGCGCAGTGCAACCTTGCCTGGAGTCTTGTCCAAATGGGTCATTTGTACCATGCAGGGGAGCTTCTGAGTGCTGCTAATCAGCTCGTTGAAAAACGTGGCCTCGAATGGATTGCCCATAACGTGGCTGGAACCCAGGCATTGGTGTTGGTGGGTGCCGGCGAGTGTCGAGAGGGTCTAGACCTTCACCAAGAAGCATCTCAGGGAAGCATCGATTTGCAGGATGTGATTTCAACGACCTGGAGTCACTTGACGGGGGCCTTGATACGGAGAGTAGCGGGGGATCATGACGGTTCGCTAAAAGATGCAGCGGACGCCCTTTCTGGGCTTTCGTCCCAAGTGGCAGAATCTAGTATTTGGCGAACATGGGCTCAGGCAGAGGTCGCGGCGTCGCTCCTTTCACTTGGAGATGTGGGCGCCGCGTGTCGCGCGTTGCAGCGTTCGCGATCTACGGCGGACACTCACGCCAAGCACAACATGTTGAGGATGGACTTGATTGGTGCGGAGATTGGAAGATGTTCCAACGAAGACAAGAGGGCTCTGGCTGATGCTCTTAAGGTACACAGCGACTACATCGTAGGAGAGAGTGCGAACTGGGAATTGGCGATGTACATACGCGCATTCCCTGGGCTACTGGGTATCGTTGCCTCAGCGGTAGGCGTGGATCGCTTGCCGACCCACATGTTGCGCATGATCTTTCCCGAGACCTCCAAGGTTGCCCTGCCAATGGCTCGCGATGTATTGGACGAAGCACCCTGGCGAGACCTGGCTATTCGGTTGCTCGGTGAAGAAGCGGCAGCCGCTCTGGAATCGAGTTTGACCGACAAACCGCTCGTGACGGTTCATCTTTTCGGAGGACTAGAGATAATCACACCCCAGGGCATCGTCTCGGACAAGACATGGCGCAAGCGAAAAGCGCGGCTCTTGTTCCTTATGCTGGTGGCGCGGCAGGGGCGTGATGTGCCACGAGATGTGTTGCTTGAGAATCTCTGGCCAGAAATGGACGAAGCGCGCGCCAAAAACAACTTCTACGTGATCTGGTCCGCGATGAAGCGCGTTCTCATGTCTGGCGAGCCCACTCCTAATGCGTGCCCGTACGTGGAGCACTCGGCAGGCGTGTGTCGCATCGTGCGTCCGCTCGTGTGGTCTGATCTTGATGAGTTCGATTCGGCGATGGTGGACCTCGAGGCGGCCGAGCGCATCAACGACGTGGACGCCGGCTTGGCCGTTGCTCGTCGCTTGCATGAGATGTACCGGGCAGAGCTTCTCCCGTCTGAGTTCTACAACGATTGGTTCCGCCCGACGCGTGATCGCTGTCGCGTATTGTTTGGCGATGCGATGTTGAGAGTTTCGCGCCTATGTCGCCAGGCGGAGGATTCTCAGTCAGCATTACAGCTGGTGCGCTTCGGGCTGGAGCATGACCCCTGGCGAGAGGACCTGTATCAGGCCACGTTACGTTATCAGATCGACACAGGTCAGCGCAGTGGTGCTATTGAGACGTACATGACATGCCGCACCCGGTTGGCGGAAGATCTGGGGATCGATCCAAGTTCGGAGACTCAGCGTCTCTATGAAGAGGTCATCGCCATGGAGGACAAACCTGACGACGATTAATGAAATGGTAATACGGGGTTATGTGGATGGTCAGGTCACCCCCTTATGCTGTTCTCAGCCGAGTCCAAGAGCTCGGAATGTTCGGCGGGACAGGCTCGATGGGATCCCTAGGTGGGCGAAGTGAGGACCGTGCCGCTCTGTAGGTGAGGAGAGGGAGACTCCTGAGGGGCACCTTGGGTGGGTGGTCTTCGACCCAACGAGTTATAGTCTTGTCGGGAAATCGGCCTCGGAGCAACATTCTCCGGGGCCGATTGTTCATATGTGGTGTTCATGGCGTCATCGACCCGTTGGTAACGGTATCCTCCGGGGCCTCGGTACGGTCTTGAGTGCCAGTCGGTGGCATGCTCTGTGCTATCATCTGGCTTGCTTCGCATACATTCTAAACACTCCAGGGAGACCCTGAATATGGCGAACATTCTTACGAAACTTCTCACAATGGGCGAAGGTAAACAGCTTCGCGAATTCGAGAGCGTAGTCGCTAAGATCAACGAACTTGAACCCTCCATCCTGCCTCTTTCTGACGCCGAGTTGCGCGCCAAGACAGAGGAGTTCCGTAAGCGGATCAAAGACGGAGAGTCGCTTGATGATCTGTTGCCCGAGGCGTTTGCGGTTTGTCGAGAAGCAGGTAAGCGGGTTCTCGGCATGAGGCACTTCGACGTGCAGCTTGTCGGCGGCATGGTTCTTAACCGCGGCATGATCGCGGAGATGAAGACTGGTGAAGGAAAGACCCTTGTGGCGACCCTGCCGGTCTACCTCAATGCGTTGGCCAGCAAGGGAGTACATGTCGTCACGGTCAACGATTACCTTGCCAAGCGAGACTCCGACTGGATGGGCCAGGTGTATCGTTTCCTCGGCCTGAGTGTGGGAATCGTCCAGTCCCAAATGCCTCCCGAGCTGCGCAAGGCGGCATATGATGCCGACGTGACCTACGGGACCAACAGCGAGTTCGGATTCGATTACCTGCGCGACAATATGGTCGTGGCGGCCGATCAGCGTGTTCAGCGTGGTCACCACTTCGCTATCGTCGACGAGGTCGACTCCATCCTAATCGACGAGGCGCGTACGCCGCTGATCATCTCCGGCGCGGGTACCAAGTCCGCCGAGGCGTATAAGTCGTTTGCCAAGGCCGTTCCGCGCCTGAAGCCCGAGGTGGACTTCGAACTCGATGAGGCCAAGCGTACCGTGGCTCCCACCGATGATGGCGTTCGCAAGATTGAAGAGTGGCTCAATATCGAAGACCTGTACTCTGACCCGTCGGGCCAGTTGGTCAACCATCTTCAGCAGGCTCTCAAGGCGCAGTTCCTCTTCAAACGAGATGTCGATTATGTCGTCAAAGACGGCGAGGTACTGATCGTCGACGAGTTCACGGGCCGTCTCATGATCGGTCGCCGGTACTCGGAAGGGCTGCACCAGGCAATCGAGGCCAAAGAGAAGCAGCACGTGCGTGAGGAGAACCAGACTCTCGCGACGATCACGCTGCAGAACTACTTCCGCATGTACGAGAAGCTTGGCGGCATGACTGGTACCGCTGTTACCGAGGACCAGGAGTTCCGTGAGATATACAAGCTCCCGGTGTTGGTGATCCCCACCAACCAGCCGATGGTGCGTGATGACCGCAATGACCTTATCTATCGCACGGTCGAGGCCAAGTTCAATGCGGTGGCTGATGATATCGCCGAGCGTCACATTACGGGACAGCCATGCCTCGTAGGCACGATCTCCATCGAGAACTCTGAGCACCTTTCGCGAATCCTGGACAAGCGAGGGATCAAACACAACGTCCTCAACGCGAAGTTCCATGAGCAAGAGGCTCATATCATCGCCCAGGCCGGTCGTTTCGGCGCCGTCACGATCGCCACTAACATGGCGGGTCGAGGCACGGACATCGTTTTGGGAGGAAACCCGGAGACGCTGGTCGACGATCTGCTGATCGGCCGCGGAATCAAGCCTGAAGAGGCGACCGATGAGCAGCGTGTAGAGGCTCTGGAGTCTGCGCGTGAGCTGTGTCGCCAGGAGCACGAGCAGGTGGTTTCGGTCGGCGGACTCGCCGTTATCGGTACTGAACGACACGATTCACGCCGTATCGATAACCAGCTGCGTGGCCGCTCAGGCCGTCAGGGCGATCCCGGCGTCTCGCAGTTCTATCTCTCGCTTGGCGACGATCTGATGCGCCTATTCGGCGGCACCAGGATGGATCGCATCTCTTCGATGATGGAACGTACGCAAATACCGGACGACACTCCCATGCAAGCAGGCATGGTCTCCAAGGCGATCGAGGGTGCTCAGCGTCAGGTAGAAGCTCAGAACTTCGCCGCACGAAAGTACGTCCTTGAGTATGACGACGTCATGAACAAGCAGCGTGAGGTTATCTACACTGAGCGTAATCTTATTCTTCAGGGCAAGGACATCCACGGGCGCGTCGAAGAGATGATCACTGAGACGATGTCTGAGATGGTCAACGGCTTCTGCCCCCCAAAGACCTACTCGGAAGAGTGGGACTGGGACGGCCTGTCCGATGAGATCTCATATCTGACCGGTGTTTCCATCATCGATGAGGACATCAAGACATCGGTTGACTCATCCTATGAACTTGCCGGGGAGCTGGCCGAGCGCATCTTCAGCGCTTACGAACGCAAGAGCGATCTGGTGGGCGAGGATGGTCTGCGCGAGCTCGAGCGCCAGGTCATGCTGCGTGTCATCGATTCTCGCTGGATGAACCACCTGCTTGAGATGGATTACCTCAAGGAGGGCATCGGTCTGCGCGCGATGGGACAGCGCGACCCGCTTGTGGAGTACAAATCGGATGCGTATGAGATGTTCGGCGCGCTGGTCGCAGAGATCAATAGAGACTTCCTGCGGACCATCATGCACATCCAGGTAGTCGCGGAACCTGCACCGATCGCCTCACCAGCCGCGAGTGCTGTGTCGTACTCGGCGCCATCCGAGCAGGATATATTCAGTGGAGCTCTGACTCAGGCCGGAGCGGGCGCACCATCGCCGGAGGCTGTGGCGCAGGCGTCGGCTGCTGCTGCAGGCAAAGCTCCTGGCCATACGGTGACCAAAGACAAAGACGATCCTTTTGCAAATGTGGGGCGCAACGATCCGTGCCCGTGCGGCAGCGGCCGCAAATACAAGCACTGCCACGGCGCAAACGCATGACCGTGGCGGCATGAGCCGCCGCTTACGTCCTGCAGTTCCACCGTGGATGGGTCGATTATGATTGAAGACCGGACTGAACAGATACGTTTGACCCGAGAACGAGTCGAGCGTATCAGCGAATACTTGCACCTCGACGCCAAACGCGATGAGGTCGCTACGCTTGACCGCACGGCAGCTGAGCCCGATTTCTGGGACGATCAGGCGCGAGCACAGAGCGTGATGGCCAAGGCTTCAGAGCTGCGCGATGAGATCGAGACGCACGAGGTCATCGTGAGCGCTGTCGATGACCTGGAGGTTGCCAATGAATTGGCTGTCTCTGAGGAGGACGAGGAGCTTGCCGCCGAGGTTCTGGCGACCGAGGAAACCCTCTCAAAGCGTATCGACGCGCTTGAGGTGTCCACGTGGTTCACCGGCGAGTTCGATCAAGGCGATGCAGTCATCACCATCAACCCCGGTGCAGGTGGTCTTGAAGCCCAGGACTGGGCCGAGATGCTGTTTCGCATGCTGACGAAGTACTGCAGCCTGCACAAATGGAAAGTCGACATCCACGACCTGCCGGCAGGAGTGGAACTCGGCATCGACCGAGCGCTCTTCTCGGTGCATGGACGCGGAGCATACGGCATGCTGCAGTCTGAAGACGGCGTGCATCGTCTGGTGCGGATCAGCCCTACCGATGAGAAGAAGCGCAGGCAGACGACGTTTGCTCGCGTCGAGGTGCTGCCGCTGCTCCCGGACGAAGTCGAGGTCGATATCCGCGATGAAGACCTGCGTATCGATGTCTACCGGTCCAGCGGGCCGGGCGGTCAGTCGGTCAACACTACTGACTCGGCAGTGCGCATAACGCACATCCCCACCGGAGTCGTCGTCACGTGCCAGAACGAAAAGAGCCAGATCAAGAACCGCGAGACCGCCATGAAGATCTTGCGCTCGCGTCTCTTCGATCTTGAAGAAGAGAAGCGTCGTGCTGAGATGGACATACTGCGTGGCGAAAAGAAAGACATCTCGTTTGGCAGCCAGATCCGCAGCTACGTGCTCTACCCGTACCAGATGGTCAAGGATCATCGTACGAGCGTTGAGACCGGCAACGTCGACGCTGTGCTCGGCGGTGA
>Ga0123339_10001931_pt1 | contig 14177 bp, 10 predicted proteins | sample lystaG_FD_89956 | JGI IMG/M metagenome (GOLD analysis project Ga0123339, IMG submission 89956) | Glacier valley bacterial and archeal communities from Borup Fiord, Nunavut, Canada, to study Microbial Dark Matter (Phase II) -... | ecosystem: Environmental > Aquatic > Freshwater > Ice > Glacier ... | reverse complement strand
TTATCCGATTATTCGCAACCCGTTTTTAGTGGAACCCTGACTCATGTCGCTGATTCTTGATGCTCTGAAAAAGTCCGAAGAAAAACGCCAGCTCGGTCAGGCGCCGACCTTGGGCAGCTCGATTCTGGCGACTCGCCCGCGGCGCAATATGCTGCCGTATATCGTGGCTGCGATCGTGCTGGTTGCGCTCATCGGCTTGTGGCAGTTCAACAAATACAAACACTCGCACCGATCCAAGACGCCGGTCGTCGCGGGCGCGCCAGCAGCAACAGCAACATCACCTGCGCGCAGCAATCGCGCACCCGCTGCCAATCCGGCTGGCGTTGCTGCGGTCGCTCCGGCAACTACACCCGCACCACCGATTGCACCGCCACCAGTAGCCAGCGCCGCACCGCCGTCATCCATGGTATTTGGCGGGAAAAAGCCGACTGCCGTGGTCGCCACACCCGCTGTCGCGCCGAAAGCGGCAGCGCCTGTCGCTGGGCCGATTCCCGCACCTGCGCCAGCGGTCGCGGCTGCAGCGGCCACGGCGCCTGCGGTCGCACCGCCCGCAGCCAAAGCAATAACGCCACCACCCGCCTTCGGCGCCGCACCAGCGCCGAAAACGGCAGCGCAAGCCGCAGCGCCAACGACGGCATCGGCTCCGCCTGCAACGCCAGCCGCGCCAGACAACGTCCGGGCGCCAGCACCCGCTATTGCTGCGAACCCCGACGCAAAACCCGTGCAGGCGTATTACGAGCTGCCGTTCCCGGTACGCAAGGATCTACCTGCGATCAAGATCAGCATGCATGTGTATGCGGTCGATCCGGCGCAGCGTTTTATCGTGGTCAACAATGTGCATCAGGGTGAAGGCGACAGCATCGAAGGCGGCGTGACCGTGCGCGAGATCCGCCCGACCGATATCGTGCTCGAATTCCAGGGAAAAATCTTCTCCGTGCCGCGCACCGGCATCTGAGCAAGTGTTCGTCCGCGTCGATACCCGCCATCGCGCACATCCGCCGTGGGCGACCATTCTCATCATCCTGGTTTGCGTGCTGGTCTTTTTGTGGCTGGCCAGCGCGGAGCCGGATGAAAGAGTGCAACTGCTGCGGCGCTGGGGCACCGTGCCGGCGACGCTGTTCGATACTAGCGTACCGTGGTTGCGTCAACTGATCGAATTGCGGCCTCTTCGGCTCGTCACTTCGCTGTTCATCCATGCCGACTGGATGCATCTCACAGGCAATCTGCTGTTCCTGATGATCTTCGGTTTGTCGGCGGAACGCACGCTCGGTGCGTATCGATTCCTCACGCTGTTTCTGCTCGGCGGCGCCCTCGCCAATCTCGTCGGCGCGCTTACGCTGGCAAGCGCCAACGTGCCGATCATCGGCTCCAGCGGCGCGGTCTCGGCGATCGTCGGTGCGTATGTCGAACTGTTCCCGCGCGCGCGACTCGGGCTGGTTTTGCCGCTCGGATTGTTCCTCGAATTCGTGCGTATTCCGGCTTCGCTGCTGATCGGATTCTGGATCGTCCTGCAGCTACTTTTTACCTACGTCGGGCCGGCGTTTGGCACCGTGGTTTGGTGGACGCATATCGCCGGTTTCGCGATCGGCATCGCGCTCGCGTGGATGTCGCGCGGCGCAATTGCGCGGCGCTTGCGCAACTAGTTTTCTGGGTGCGCTTGCCGAAAGAATGTACGTCCGATCTCAGCCTTTTTTATCGGGCGTCGCCGCAGCAGGAACCGCCGGCTTGCGCTGGAACGCCATGCTCTTGAGTACGTTCAGCGCCTCGCCGAGCGCGTAGTCGTCGAGCTGGTCGCGCGCGCCTTGTGCTGCCTCGCCGGGTTTCGCCACATCTGGTTTTTCCTGATCGCCTTTCAGGTGACGCGGCAGGTCGCGTTCGCCGGAAATCAGCGCGGCCGGCGCATTGCGCGCGGTCAGCTTGAGATCGGCGAGTTCGATATCGGGCACGATGCCGGTGCCCTGGATCGACGTGCCGTTCGGCGTGTAATAACGCGCGGTGGTGAGTTTCACCGCGTGCGATTCGTCCAGCGGCAACACGGTCTGCACCGAGCCCTTGCCGAACGTGCGCCGACCCATGATCAGCGCGCGGCCATGATCCTTGAGCGCGCCCGAAACGATCTCCGCCGCCGATGCCGTGCCGTTATCCACCAGCACCACCAGCGGCGCGCCGACGAGTACATCGCCTGGCGTCGCGCTGAAACTCAGGTCGGCTTCTTTCAGGCGCCCCTTGGTCGTGACGATCACACCGTCTTCGAGGAATGCGTCGCTGATTTCCACGGCTGCGGTCAGCAAGCCGCCGGGATTGCTGCGCAGGTCGAGGATCGCGCCACGCGTCATGCCGTTCTTCTGCTTGAGCTGCGCGACGATGCGCTTGAGTTCGGCGCCGGTATCGGATTGAAACTGCGCGACGCGCAAATACACGTAACCGGGATCGAGCATACGACCGCGCACGCTGGCGACGCGGATCGTTTCGCGCACGAGTTTGATTTCCAGCGGCGCGCTGGCGCCTTCGTGCAGCACGCTCAGTACGATCTCCGTGCCGGCCTTGCCGCGCAACATGTCGACCGCCTGGCTGGCGTTCTCCGAAGTGATGAGCTTGCCGTCGACGCGCACGATGGTGTCGCCGGGCTTGATGCCGGCGCGTGCCGCCGGGGTTTCGTCGATCGGCGCGATCACGCGCAGCGCGCCTTCGCTCGCCATCACTTCCACGCCGAGGCCGACGTACGATCCGTTGGTATCCTCGCTGAGTTCTTCCATCGCTTTGGCTTCGAGATATTCGCTGTGCGGATCGAGCCCGGCGAGCAGGCCGTGGATCGCCGCCTGCATCAAGGTCTTGTCATCGACCGGTTCGACGTAAGCCTGCTTGACGAGGTTGAACACGGTCGTGAACAGGCGAATATCTTCGAGGCTGACGCCATCTTTCGACGGCACTTTGAGCGGCGGTTTCGCGTCGGCAACAGCCGCGACCGGGGCTGATTTTTCGTCGGCTTGCGCCAGCAACGTCGTCAAGCCAAGAAAAATAGCGAGCGTAAAGCGAAACAGCATTGGGATTCTCCGGAGCAATGACATCGATTATAGCCAGCGAATTGATCGAGGGATGTGAGCATTCAGTGAGTGAAACAGACCACGAGCGCGGCGTTCGAGTTCAGGGCAAAGGGTTTTTCGCACGCCGCGCGCAACTTCCTGCGCCAGCGAACCCTGTTCGCGGATTCATTGCCGTAGATTCAATCTGTGTTGCGCCAGTCCATCAGCGTTCGCCTGACTTCGTCGGTCGGCAGAAATTCCTGCTCGATGCGACCTTTATCCAGCGCAAGCAGGTGCTGATAAAACGATTCCTCATCCGTGCTCAGATACTGCCGGGGTTGTCGATCACAGCGGCTGGCTTCGATTACCGCGAATTTTTCGGAATAGGTATCGAACACCGCAAGATTCATCAGCAATGCGTCAACGTGCGTTTGAAAGCTGCGTGCAGTGGCAAGCATGTGCAGCCCCCACGTATCCATATCGCCCCAGTAGCCAATACGTTTTTTGCCCAACCAACTGGCTTGCATCCAGCTCAGATTTAATCCTGTACCAAGAATCGCGATCGTATCGGGCAAGGATGGCAATTGATGAAGACACTGCTCGTTCTCGACGACAAGAATATGCGATGCCGTTAACTCGGTTGCAGCAAGCTCGCTCGAACGAACTCGCTGCTGAGAAAACGGAAGTAATGCAGTATCCAGCGGCACCAGCAGGAGCCAATGATCGTTTTCGTTCAACGCATCCAGAAAAGGCTCCAATCCCAGATCACTCGCCTGACCATCAAAACGAATATCCAGAAGTTGGATCATCAAGCCGCGATGACGCTCCAGGAATTTGCTGTCAATTCCAGCAACCGCAAGCGCTCTTAAAGGCCGCCCTTTCGCGTAACCGCAAGACAACGCCAGCGCGGTATGCGTCGCCTGAATGATTTCCGTCTCCGTCTTTTCCTGCAAGAGGTAGCGCTGTCGTATCAGCAAACGATGGAATTGGGGATCAGTTGCCAAAAGTAATCGCCTGAGGCGCTCATATTCCTTCTGGATATCACTCTGTTGAGTAGCCAGAGCCCAGTCCGAGGCGCTATGCAAAACCCATTGCAATGGCATCCGAACCGATTCGCTAGCACTTTGAAAACGTACGGGCTCCCAGACTACTTCGCCAATTTTCACCTCGCGCCAATGGTGCACATGTTCACGCACCCGCTGAGGATTTGCAGTAAAAGTCTTCGCATCAGGCTTGCCGATCGACAAGGACAGTGGCCAAGTATCCGCAGACAGCAGGCGTTGCTCACGGTTGTCCGCATGCTGCCATTGCTTGGCCAATTTGGCGGATAACTCAACGGGGGATTTCATTACGCCACGGGACTATTTTGCGAACGACGCTGCTGATCCAGCTCCTCCCAGCTGAGTGAGGTCATGCTGGCGTTTTGCTCGCGGCGATGAACAAGAATTGCCGAGCGTGTGTATTCGCGCAGCAGACGCATCTCTTTGTTGGGCGTGACGAACAGCGGATGCAGCCCGAACTCGCTAAGCGCGCGAATGATGCGTCCGGCTACCGCTTGCGAGCTTTTGGAAAACGCTTCATCGAGCACGATCGTTCCAAACAGCGGCTGACTTCCGCCATCGGGACATAGCGCATAACTCAACGACGCAGTGAGGACGTAGCTGGCAATGATTTCCTTCTCTCCTCCGCTTCCGCCCTGTGAACCTGTGCGGGTTTCAATCACGGCCGCCGTAGTCCGGTCGATCACCGACACGGCAAATTGCAATCGATAGCGCGGATCCAGCAAGGCGCGCGAACTCTGGACTTTCTTGCGTTCGGCGGCGTCACGCAAGAGCATCACCATTTCTTGAAGTGCCTTAAAGTGACTCTCACCCTGATCATCTTTCAGCGCCGCCGAACGCAACTGACGTTGGGCTTGCTGCAGTGTGCGCAGACTTTCGTGCACGATGCGTTTGGGTACAAGACGCAGGTATTTGCCGGGCTGAAAATCCACTCGCCGCAGAGTACGGTTGAGATCCTCGATGCGTTCTTCGATAGTCGATACGTTGTTCTCGATTTCACTGAGAAGCTGAGTAACGCCTTGATCCGAAGACTGGTTCAGATATTTTAGAAAACGCTGCATTTTCTCAGGCAATGCTTCTTCCACTAGCACCCGCAAACGTTCGAGATAGGCGGGCACATCCTGCATCTCCGTTCCCATTTCGGAAAGCGCACCCGTATCTGCTTTCTGGGCTTTTTCCATAGTGCGGATCAGTGCCTGTTCGCAGCCTTTTAGCTGCTCATCCAGCAAGCCGATACGCGCCCGCAAATCGACGTCTGCTTGACGCTCTTGATCGCTGAAATCAAGCAACTGCTCGTCAACGGGCAGCGGCAGGTGTTGCGTGGCCAACTCGCGTTGCTCCGAGGTCAAACTGTTGCCGATGCGGCGCGCAGCACGAGCCTGACTATCCATGGCGCTTTGACGATCTTTTTTAAGCACTTCTTTGGCGACAGCGCGATCGCGCTCCTGCTGTTGAAAATGGCGTAGCTGCGCATCCACTTGCTGCCATGCTGATCGCGCTTTTTCGGCGTCGGAATCCGGATCGCTTAATGCGCGCAATCTCAGTCTGAATGACTCCAGCTCGCGTTCGGCACCCGGCTGATCGATCTGGCTGAATTGAAGTTCGAGCAATCGATCCAGCAGGCGCAAGTTCTGCTGTGTCGCCTCGGCCTCACCTTGCGCTTTTTCGTAGGCTGCGCGACTCTGGATCAAGGTGACTTCGGTTTCTTTCAGCCGAGCACGCAGCGCAGCCAAGCGATCCTTGTTGTCGAAACCAGTCATCCAGTCACTGTGCAATGAGCGCTGATCCTGCTTCTCGAAAAACCGATCCTTGCCGGACATCAAACCCTGTTCGGTCATGCCATGCGGGGTATGCCGCAACTGCTCTGGCGACGCCACGCAGTGCCGATCAATATCGGCCAGCAGATGTTTGAGCGATTCACGATAATCATGCGATTTGAACTTGAGTTTTCGCGTGAAACCATCGGCGAAAAATTCTGGTGCGGTCGTCTCTTGCCGAACTTCGAGCAGGCGCACATGCAGCTGATTATCGCGCTGGTTGACCCACGCCAATGCCTTGTTGGTCGCCGCGCCAGATGGCACCAATAGACGCAGACGATGGCTACCAATCGCACGTTCGATAGCACCGCGCCAACGGGCTTCATCGGGCTTGATCTCCACCAGTTCGGCAATATACGGTAAACCACTCTCTTCCATCGCCAGGTGTTGCGCCAGATCGGTTCTGAACCGGTGATATGCACCGGCAATATTTGAATCAGGTCGTGCTTGAGCCTCTTGCAGCTCGGCCTGCAACGTATTTCTCTCCTCCTCGTGCCGTTGCTGCGCAACGCCCAATGTCCAAGCCTGTAACTTTTGCCGATCGAGATTATTTTTCTGGTTGCCTTGCAATTCGCCAGCCAGTTTCTGATTGCCAAGCAAGGCCTCCAGCGTCAGGCTTGCATCCCAGCCAAAACGTGTGGCAAGCACGCGATAATCGGTCGCATGACGACTACGCTCATTGACCAAATCCGTCTGCTTTCTGATCTGATCTTCAAGCGCATTGATGTTTGCGCCACCCGCCTTGAGAAAAATTGCGTGCAACGTATCTGTGCTGCGCTGGTGTGTTGTGATTTCGTGAATCAGCAGTTGCGATTGCTGCTCATGAAGATCGATCTTCGCATCGAGCAGGATGATGCGATCAGCCCATAACCGAAAAGCGTGAGTGGCATACCAGATCGGCAGCAGGCCTTGCAGTTCGCGATCCAGGATCAATTTTTGCAAAAAACCTTGTCGTGTCTGCCAACCGCTGGCGATAGGCAGTAACGAACCTTGTTGTTGTCGCGCGACTTCAAGCTCTTTATGAATTGCAGCGAGATCGTCGAACTCCTTCGCTACTTCGCTCGCTCGCAAGAACGCAGAATTGTCGTCCAACACCAGCTCACGAAAAATCTCGTCGATGCTATTGAGCTGCTTCAACCCCGCCGCACGGTTGAGCAAGGTAAATGCGTTCTCACCCACCTCGAAGAAATTTCGCAAGCCCGCGAGATAAGTCTGCTTGCTGTCGTATACACGTACGCCCGTAATTTCCTTGCCCAATTGCTTCAGCGCACGCGCGCCACCGCGATGCTGGGCTTCGAGCCACTCGTCGAGACCATACGCATCCGCTTCGGAGAAGATCCACAACCGCTTTAGATCGGCGGTTGCCGAGCTGCTGCCGTCAAGCCAGAACACCGCGCCGATGCGCAGATGTTTCTCACCGCTGCTGAATCGCGCGGCGATGCCGGTAACGGTATTTTCAGAGCGAACAATATGCTCATTATTGCCGCTCTCATTGCCTGCACCCGATACACCGCGAATATACGAAATCAGGTCGCGATCACTTTCATGCCCGCCGGTAGATGCCAGGTTGTAACGCGGGTTTGCAACGATCAAAGTCATCAGCGCATCCACGAGCGTGGTCTTGCCGCTACCGGTCGCACCGATGATCGCGGTGCCCTGGATATCGATCTGCGCGCCGTGACGACCGTTGAAGGCGCCCCAGTTGTAGAGCTCCAGATGGGTGAGCACGAACGTGAATGAAGGCAATAGCTCGCGGATGATCGGGTACTCGGCAATTTTCACGTCCATCACGAAAGAAACTCGTCAGTGCCATTCTCAGCGACCTTGCCTTGCGTCGCCTCTACCGAAAATGCACACAACAAATTCTGCAGATTCTCAGGGTTGGCCAGATGCGCAATGATCGGTCGTATCGTCACTCGATCATGTTCATCAATCTCTGAAACGATGCCGTGGCCCTTCAATTGCTCAAGCAAATTTCCCAAGCGCTTGCGCTCCTGAGCGTCGCTGCCCAGATTGCCAAGATACATTTGCAACTGTGGCAATAACTCATCTATCGCCAGCATTGCATCGCTGGCACCGATACCGGCTTCTTGCTCATACGCGACAAATTGCTGCCGCAAAATCGCCACCAGCAGTGACTGCTCCAGATTCAAACGCTGACGTCGTACCAGCGGATGCGACCACTCATCCTCCTCGTTGTCAGGCGTCTTCACCGCCACCACCAGATACGCCAGTCCGCGCACCTCATCGAGTTTCGCGACAAGGTCCAGCGGCTCCAGCACACGATTGACGTCATCGCGATACGTGACGGCGCTGCGGTACAGGTTGGGTTTCTTTGCTTGCTCCAGCAACCCGTATTTCAGCAGTTCCAGCGCAATATCCTTGGTCTGCCGCGCCGTGCCGACAACAGCTTCGCCGACCTCGATGCGATCAGCAATTGCACGCGGACTTTGCATTGTGCCGGACTCAGCAGACGGGTCATCAAACTTGTCGCCCATTGCTCAAACCTCCCACTCGATGCCATTGAGTGCGGCACTACTCAATGACACCTTGGGCACATGAAAACGAAGCCGGGTGCCGTCGCGATCCGTGACATCGATCGATTCCCGTGTGTCGCCAATGGCAATGTCCGCCTCTCTGACCATACTCAGCCAAAACGTGATGGTTTCCAGATCATGGGTGGGTGGCAGATGTCGCGCAAGATCCGAAATCCCCATCGGCTGACCACTGCTTTGCAACAGTGCCAGCGTATCCCGCAACAACGCCTGCCGATCAAGTCCGTCAAACGACAACCAGAAATCGGCGTCAATTTGATTGAGATCGACAGTCTGACGCCGCAGCTCCAACGCCTGTCTTTCCTCTTGATCGATGGACTTGAAACGAAGCCGCTCCACTACCGCCAACGAGCCATTCGCAATTGCTATCGGTGGTAGCGGACATGCTTTGTGCCGCAGCCCGGCGCTGGCCCAATCCATATTCAACGCCTGCTGGAATATTTCGTTCAGCAACGCGCCAACACGGTGATGTTCTGCGGCCAAGCCAGTCTTGAGAAACCCTTTCACATCCCGCTCGCTGCGCGCGCGAGCCCGAATAACCGCCGCGGACTCCTTGACCAATCGCATCACCAGCCAACGTAACTCGGCTTGCTGGCGCCATTCCAACGCGCGATCCACCAGCGGATGTTTGAGAATGGTGCGCAAGCGCTGCTTCATCAACTCCAGTTCCAGCGACTGTTCCAATTGTTGCTGGAATCCCTGAAATACGCGACCCTCCACTGTCTGAAGCAGCGTATCGTGACCATCAAGCAAGGCGTCGACCACCACGCCACGATGATTTTGTTCGTTGATAATCGACTGCCGCAAACGCCGATCCGCCTCCCGCCAGGAATCCTCGACGCGGCGAAAATCAGCTCGCAAACTGGTGGCAAGACTGTAGATTCCCTGGATGCGCTCGATCGCCTCGGCTTCACCCGGCACATCGATATCGCCCGCCTGCACTGCAGCCAACTCAGTTTCAAGTTGAGCCAGCTTGCTGCGGATATGCTGGGTTCGACGTTCCGGATCAGGATTGAGGCGCGATTCCAGATTCTCGATTTCCTGCTGCACCATGGACAGGCGGGATGCAGTGGATGTCATGATCCGCCCCTCCAGCGCACCAACAAATCCCAGCGCTTTTTCCAGCGCATCGGTTGCATGAAGTCTGCCTTCGCGCTCGATGATCAGCTCACGCTTGATCCAGTCGCGAAACTCTTTGCGCGCCTGAGCAACATATTCAGTATCGCGAATTTCGAACTCGGCATTATTTGCATGCGTTGCAAGCAATCCCGCCAGCGATTGCAAAGCATCTTCAAATGCAATTCCATCGTGACTTTGTTCAAACAACGATTGCAGGCAACTCAAGATAAGCGGCGCACGCCGAGATGCAAGCAATTGCCATGCAGGATGACGATGCCGTGCGTGAATATAAGAATCAGTGAGTTGACGGATATTGGTTTCCATGAACAAGCTCGCACCCAAAAATCAATCCATAGATAGCAATTACATCTCATCCAGCTCGCATTTCATCTGAATAAGACCCCGCAATAGGATCGTACTTACAAGTGCGTTGCAAAGGGTTATTCCCGATGTAAGACAAAGCCCTTGTTTAAACTTTAGCATGCGCGCTAGCGCGCCGCCGCGCTCAACCAGCCGCGTGGGTCCATCGGCTTGCCCTGGTAGCGCAGCTCGAAATACACGCCCGGCGTTTTGCGCCCGCCGCTGTTGCCGGCGGTGGCGATGACTTCGTTGGCGTTGACCCAGTCGCCGACGTCCTTGAGCAAGGATTCGTTGTAGCCGTACAAGCTCAGATAACCGTCGCCGTGATCGACGATCAGCAGCAGGCCGAAACCGCGCAGCCAGTCGGCGTAGGCGATGCGGCCGTGCGATATCGCGTGCACTTCGGCGCCGGTGGTCGCTGCGATCACGATGCCGTGGCTGCCGCGGCCGCTGTCGTCGTTCGCACCGAACGCCGCGCCGATCTTGCCGCGCACCGGCCAGACCAGCTTGCCCTTGAGCTCGGCGAACGGTTCGGCGCCGGCGAGCTGCTTCGGGATGTCGGCAAAAATATCGCGCAGTTTGTCGAGCAGGTCGAGCACGCCTTTTTCATCCTTGCCGAGCGCGTTCAAGCGGCTCTGCTCGTCCTTCAGCGTGGCATCGAGTTCGGCCAGGAGTTTCTCGCGTTCGCTGCGATCCTGTTGCAGCTTGGCCGCATCATCGGCACGCGCGGTACGTGAAACTTTCAGCACTTCGGTCTGTTTTTCGATCGCCGTCTGCACATCGGCGAGTTGTTGCAGGTCCTTCAGCAGGCCTTCGATTTTCTCGACGCGCGCGCGTTCGAAATAATGGTGATAAGCCAGCACGCGCGCGAGCTTGTCGATGTCGTCTTGCGCCAGCAGCAGTTTCAACTCTTCGTTCTGGCCGAGTGCATACGCCGAGCGCAGCAACGCTGCGAGCGCGTCGCGCTGTGCCTTGAGTTTTTCGTTGAGCGCGCCGCGCTGGATTTCGAGTTTGCCGAGCTCGCTACTTTGCGCGAGGATTTTTGCGTCGAGCTCGCGCAGCTCTTTTGCCGCCGCGGCGATTTTCAATTCCTGCTCGCGTACCGCCCTGGTCGTTTCGTCGCGCTGCGTTTGCGTGGTTTTCAGTGTGTCGCTTATTTTCTTGATCTCGCCGCGCACCTGATCGAGTTTCTGCTTGGCGCCGGCTTCCTGACTGGCGTGTTTGCTCGCGTCGTCATCCGTCGCCGATGCCGCGCAAAAACCGCAAGCCAGCAACAACGCGAGGGCGAGCCGGACAAAAAAAACAGACACGATCGAGCGCCGCTTCAGTGGCTCAACTGCACAAGATTCTGCCCGGTCATTTCCGGCGGCAGCGGCAAGTTCATGAGGCCGAGTACGGTCGGTGCGAGATCGCGCAACGCACCGGGTTTGAGCGTGGCGCGGCGTCCGACATACACCAGCGGCACCGGGCCGACCGTGTGTTGCGTGTGCGGCTGATGATTGGCATCGACCATCTGTTCGAGATTGCCGTGATCGGCGGTGATCAGCATTTCGCCGCCGACGGCGAGGATCGCCGCGGTGAGTTTGCCGAGTGCGACATCGACCGCCTCGACCGCCTTTATCGCGGCGGCAAGAATGCCGCTGTGGCCGACCATGTCCGGGTTGGCGATATTGCAGACGATGAAATCGAACTCGCCGCCGTGGATCGCCGCGACGAGTTTTTCGGTGAGTTCGGGGCAACTCATTTCCGGTTGCAGATCGTAGGTCGCGACCTTCGGGCTCGGAATCAGGATGCGCTGTTCGCCGGGAAAAGGCTGCTCGCGTCCGCCGGCAAAAAAGAACGTGACATGCGCGAACTTTTCGGTCTCGGCGATATGCAATTGTTTCAAGCCGAGGCCGGCGAGATATTCCGGCAAGGTGTTGTGCATCGACTGCGGTCCGAACGCGATGCCGGTCACCGGCAAGTCGACGCTGTATTCGGTCAGCGTGACAAACGCTGCGAGCTTGATCGCACGCGAACGCGTAAAACCTTTGAAATCCGGCGCGATAAAAACCTGGCTGAGTTCGCGCGCGCGATCCGAGCGATAATTCATGAACACGATCGCATCGCCGTCTTCGATGCGCGCACCGCTCTTGATGACGGTCGGTTTGACGAACTCGTCGTTCTCATCGCGCGCATATGCGGCGTGCAACGCGGCGATGGCGTTGTCGGCATGCTGCAGCGATTGCGCTTCGGCGATTGAGTCGTAGGCAAGTTGCACACGATCCCAGCGCTGGTCGCGATCCATCGCGTAATAACGACCGCTGACGCTCGCGATAAATGCGCCGGGCGTGGCATCGCATTTCGCCTGCAGTTTGTGCAGGCTCGCTTCGGCACTGCGCGGCGGCGTATCGCGACCATCGAGAAAAACATGCACGGCGATGCGCGCAACCTTGGCGCGTGCGGCAAGATCGATCATCGCCAGGATATGGTCTTCCTGACTGTGCACGCCACCGGGCGAAAGCAGGCCAAAAACATGTAGCGTGTGTCGTGTATTTTCAACGGCGGCGCACGCGTCAAGCAGCGCGGCATTCTGATAAAAACTGCCATCGTCGATGGCCGCATCGATGCGCGTTAGATCCTGATAGACCATGCGCCCGGCGCCGATATTCATGTGCCCGACTTCGGAATTTCCCATCTGTCCGTCCGGCAGGCCGACATGCAAACCATGCGTGTTCACCAGCGTATGCGGATAGGTCGCGAGCAGCTCGCGCCAGTGCGGACAGTTCGCCTGCGCGATCGCGTTATCTTGCGGATCGTCGCGCTGGCCCCAGCCATCGAGGATCAGCAGCAGCACCGGTTTGGGTCGCGTATCGGCAGCAGTATTCATAGGTCGCATTCACGCTTGAGCGCGGGCGCAGCGGCGCTCGCAAAGAGACAGAGTGTACGATATGCGCGCTGACGTGACGGACGGCACAAATATGTGATCGCGTCGACATGCTTTCGCCTCTCGCGCGGACGCAGCTCCCGCAAAAAAACGCCCCGAAGGAATCAGGGCGTCGAGGTATCGATTACAGCAGATCGTTGGCGAGCAACGTAATGCGTGATTCGCGGATCGCGTCAGTTCGGGCGACGACGGCGCATCGACCGCAGCGCCATCGCAAACATCAACAGCGCAAGCAGGCTCAACGCCATGCGCCCGTTGACCGGCAAGCTGGCAGCGCTGACTGCCACACCCTGCAAGGCTATGCTGGTGGTGGCGAGCACCGCGCTTGGCGCGTTTACACTGCCCGGTGGTGGCGGCTGACTGCAGTTGATGGTAATGCCGCCGGTGGCCAGAACCGGCAAACAGTTGATCGCCAGATTGCCGAGGAAGCTGCCTATCGCAGATGGCGCAAATGTCAGATTCAGAGTACAGCTACCGCTTGGCGCGGTCAGCGTGGCGCTCGGCAGGCAGGTGCCGCCGCTGATCGAATAACCGGCGCCGGTGGTGCTGACGGCGATCTGCACCGGCACGGTCGAGTTGCTGGTGATCTGGATCGAGCGCGAAAGCGTGCTGGAAGATCCCACCGCGACGGTGCCAAAATTTTCCGGATTTAATCCGCTATAGACCGCGCCGGCAGTAAATTGTGCGTGCACAAAACTCGTGCTGATCAACAATAAAATGGCAATTAAAATGCGTTGCATGGCAAACCCCATCCCGATAATGCACCTCAGTGTGCGCGCCGACTATACGCGAATGTGGTGTGGCAAAGAAATATCGAAGTTTTCGCCGCGACCACCGGCGATGCTAATATTTCCACATGACCTTGTCTGATCTGCTCTGGCTGCAAAACTCCGTATTACTCGGCGCGATCGTTATCGCGACGTGCTGGGAATCGCTGACTCCGGCGTTGCCGTTTCAGCATTTCGGCGCGCGCGCCTTGCACATCGGTCGCAATCTCGGGTTTTTCATAGTCTCGACGATCATCAGCAGTCTGCTGTTCGGCGGTCTGGTGGTGTTGGTACTGAACTGGGCGCAGCGTAACGGCATCGGCCTTCTGCAACTGCTGCCGATGCCGTGGTGGTTGCTGTTGCCGATCGGATTCTTGTTGACCGATCTCGGCGATTATTTTTTTCACCGGCTGATGCACACGCACAGGATTTTGTGGCTTGCACATTGCGTGCATCACTCCGATCCACATATGGATGCCAGCACCGCATTGCGCACGCATCCGGCGCAAAGTTTGGCGGCGCTGCTGTGGAAATTGCTGCTGGCGTTTG
>Ga0123339_10001922_pt1 | contig 14231 bp, 13 predicted proteins | sample lystaG_FD_89956 | JGI IMG/M metagenome (GOLD analysis project Ga0123339, IMG submission 89956) | Glacier valley bacterial and archeal communities from Borup Fiord, Nunavut, Canada, to study Microbial Dark Matter (Phase II) -... | ecosystem: Environmental > Aquatic > Freshwater > Ice > Glacier ... | reverse complement strand
TCGAAACGCTCCTGCAGATGACCATACTCCTCGAGGAGTATGGTCATCTGCAGGAGCGTTTCGAACTTGCCGGCGGCTATTCGCTCGAAGCACGGGCGAAGGCGGTCCTAGGCGGCCTCGGCTTCGCGCCTGAAGATATCGACCGCAATGTGGATGAATTCAGCGGAGGATGGCAGATGCGTATCGCACTGGGACGCCTCCTGTTGAAGAACCCCGATGTCCTCCTCCTCGACGAGCCGACGAACCACCTCGACTTGGCGAGCGTGACGTGGTTGGAGGGCTTTTTGCGTTCCTACGACGGAGCGATCGTCATCGTGAGCCACGACCGGTCCTTTATGGATGGAATCGTCACAAGAGTCGCAGAACTCAGCAATAAGCAACTCGCCATGTACCATGGAAATTATTCCGATTACTTGGTGCAACGCGAGGAACGAATCGAACAGCTCGAAGTAAAACGAGCCGCACAGCTCAAAGAAATGGCCCATATGCAGGCGTTCGTCGACCGGTTCCGCTACAAGGCGACGAAGGCCAAGGCGGCTCAAGAGCGTATTCGTAAGATCGAATCGATACGCGCGGAGCTCGTCGAGGTCCCTGAGCGCGCCCAGGAGGTTCATTTCAACTTTCCCCAGCCACAGCGCACCGGAGAGCTGGTTATCGCGCTCAACGCGGTCTCAAAGGCTTATGGCGACAACGTAGTCTACGATTCGCTCGACTTCAAACTCTATCGTGGCGATAAAGTCGCGCTTGTCGGGCCGAACGGCGCCGGAAAATCGACGTTGCTCAAAATGCTTGCCGGTGTTTTGACTCCCGATACAGGGACGCGCGAGCTCGGCGTGCATACCTACAGTGCGTATTTTGCCCAGCATCAACTGGAGGCGCTCGATCCGAAAAACACCGTATACCAAGAGCTGGATTATGTAGCCGACGGGTGGACGCAAAGTCAAGTCAGGACGTTGCTCGGCGCTTTCCTGTTTCCCGGCGACGATGTCGAGAAGCGCATCGATGTTTTGTCGGGTGGAGAACGCGCTCGTCTCGCTTTGGCGAAAATGCTCGTGAAACCGGCTCCTTTCTTGTGTCTCGACGAGCCGACGAACCACCTCGATATCGCTTCGGTCTCCGTGTTGGAGCATGCTCTTAAAAACTTCGAGGGCACCTTCGCACTCATCACGCACGACCGTCAGTTGATTAAAAACGTCGCGACGAAAATCGTCGAAGTGGACAACGGAACGGTCACGCTGTACGACGGTGACTACGAATACTACCTGTATAAGAAATCTTTGATGGAGGATGTCGATGGCCAAACCGTGAGCCAAGGGAAAGCACTCTCCATCAAACCGAAAGTAACAAAATCACTGTCACCGACACCGGCTCCTTCGCGCAAAACCAAAGAACAGAAGCGTGCTGAAGCCGAAGCGCGCAATGCTGCTTATCGACAGACGGGGAATTTGAAAAAGGAACTCAACGAAACCGAAAGCAATCTCGCTCGGGCCACAGAGCGCCATGCCGAACTGCTTGCGCTTATGGCGAATCCGGAGCTCTACTCGGATAAGGCCGGCTATGACGCCGCCTTAAAGGAATTCACCGATTTGAAGAAGCAGATTCCCAAGCTTGAAGAGGCTTGGATGAACTGCACGGAGAAAATCGCGAGATTCGGGCTGGATTAGGATGTGCGAAGAGACGCGTGAGGAACAAGAACAGATGACGATGATTCCCCCGAAAAACAACGGAGGAGCCGCGTATAGAGCGTTGGTAATCGTCCTCGACAGCGTGGGGTGCGGGGCGCTTCCCGATGCAGACGCATATGGAGATACGGGTGCCAATACCCTTCTCCATATTGCGGACGCCGAGGGCGGACTTTCGATTCCCCATCTTCGCAAACTCGGTATCGGTAATATCCTCGATCTTCCCGGCGGCGTCGCCGAGGCGCGGCCCGCTGCGTTCTGCCATAAAAAATTGGCGGAGCTAAGCGCCGGCAAGGACACTACGACCGGTCACTGGGAGCTTATGGGCCTCAAACTCGATCAGCCTTTTCCGGTGTACCCCTGCGGTTTTCCGCGCGAGATCATGGATAGGTTCGTCGAACTCACCGGCCATGGATATCTGGGGAATGTGGCCGCGAGCGGAACCGAGATAATCGAGAGGCTCGGGGAGCGGCATACTCAGAGCGGCGATCTCATCGTCTACACGAGCGCTGACAGCGTATTCCAGATCGCTGCCCATGAAGACGTCGTGTCCGTTGAAAGACTGTATGAGATCTGCGAAATCGTCAGGAACGAGATACTGATCGGGAACCATGCCGTCGGACGGGTTATCGCGCGCCCTTTCGTCGGCAACCCCCTGATCGGTTTCACGCGGACTTCGCGGCGGCATGATTTCGCCGTCCTGCCGCCGAGCGAAACGGTGCTCGATAAGCTTCGCGAAAAAGGTGCGGAGGTCGTCGGTATCGGGAAGATATCCGATATATTTTGCGGTAGGGGGATAAGCGAATCGCATCCGACCGTTTCAAACGAGGATGGCATGACAACCGTCATCGAGCAGCTTTCCGCCCACGATTCAGGGCTTATCTTTGCGAATCTTGTGGATTTCGATATGCTGTGGGGACATCGACGCGATCCGAAGGCGTATAAAGAAGGTCTGGAACGTTTCGATGCTTGGCTTCCGCAACTGATCGGCGAACTCACTGAGCGCGATCTGCTCATAATCACCGCCGACCACGGTTGCGATCCGACTTTTAAAGGAAGCGATCACACGAGGGAGTATGTTCCTGTTTTGATGTTTACGAAAAGCGACGACCACGGCTTCATCGACACGGATTCGGATGATTTCGGAATGGTCGGTAAAGCGGTCTATTCTTGGGTGTGCAGATAACATGGAATACGAATTGAAATCGAGGAATCTCAAGCTCATCGACTTTCCCTTTACGCTCGACACCGTCGTCTCGGCAATGAGCGATGCGGCACGTTTCGAACACATCGGATCGAGATTCCATTTCTATGTCGTCGGCGGGATGGTGCGTGATACCTATCTGGGCGTTGCAAACAGCAAGAGCGATATGGACATCGCGTGTTCGGGCGACTTGATGCTGCTACTCGGCTGTCTGGGCACGTCGGATGGCTTTTCAGTCATCCGCGTGAACAAGAATCTCAATACGGCGAGAGTCTCTTATTACGATGAGACATCGCGCACGCATATCGAGTTCGATCTCGCCCAATTACGTGCTGAGGATTATTCAGCCGGTCATCCCTATCCGGAGGCCTCGTTCAACAACGTGCCGATACAGTGGGATCTCGCTCGTCGTGATTTCACCATCAACGCCATCGCTTTCGACGTGGTCGACGAGGCGGTAATCGATCCCTTTAACGGATATGATGATATCGCCGCACGAAAGATCCGCGTGTTGCATGAGGAGTCGTTCAAAGACGATCCGACCCGCCTCGTCCGTGCCGTCACCCAGGCGAAACGATTCGGATTCGAGATAGAGGACGACACCAAACTCCTCGCACGTCAGGCGCTCGAAACCCGCGCATTCGAGAAGCTGACCGCTGAACAGTTCGATGATGGAATGCGAGCGATACTTAAGGAGAACAGAGATTGTTTCAACTAACTGATATGGGCACCGTCGCAAAGATCGCGTTGTGGGCTGCGAAATTACTTATTTTATTCGGTTCGATCATCTTGCATGAGATCTCGCACGGATATGCCGCCCTCAAGATGGGGGACACGACGGCCAAAGACGCGCATCGTCTCTCTCTTAATCCTTTGAAACATATCGACTTGTTCGGTACGATCATCATGCCGGCTGCGATGCTTATCATCTCGGGAGGAACTTTCGCTTTCGGCTACGCCAAGCCTGTGCCCATCAATCCGCGACGATTCAAAGACGAACGGGACGGGATGCTCATCACCGGTGTCGCCGGCCCTGTGACCAATATCGGTTTGGCGATCCTTGCCGGTATCTTCTATCGCGTGATCGTTCTCACCGGTGGCGCCTCCAGCACGTTTTTAACGGTGGTAGCCTATCTTTTGAGCTATATGGCGTTTATGAATCTTGTGCTCGCATTCTTCAACCTCATCCCGCTTCCTCCTCTCGACGGCTCGCGTGTCATTCAAAGGTTCCTGCCGGCGGCCGCTCGCGATGCCTATCATCGAATCGAGCCTTACGGGTTCATCATCATCATTGCGGTGAGCTGGTTTTTCCCGCAGATCTTCAATGCGTATCTGGGATTGACGGTCACTCCGATTTTCAACCTCCTTTTAGGGGCATGATAAGGTCTGCCGCACTCGAATCGATACGGTATGATTGTTCAGTTATGAAAACGCACGACATCCGTGCTGAGAGAAGAGAAACGAAAGGCTATCCCATGGGCAAATCGCGTATCGTCACCGGCTATCGACCGACCGGAAAACTCCATCTCGGCCACTGGTTCGGAAATCTCCAAAACATGCTCAAGCTGCAAGATACCCATGAAGCCTATTACTTCGTCGCCGACCTGCATGCCCTCACAAGTGATTGGCAGAGCCCCGGTGAGATTGCTCGCTACACCGAGGAGATGGTGCTCGACTGGTGCGCCGCAGGCCTCGACCCTGAAAAATGCACCATCTATCGTCAAAGCGATATCCCCGAGGTCGCTGAACTCGACCTCTATTTCAACATGGTCCTTCCGATGTCATGGCTCGAACGTACTCCGAGCTACAAAGAGCAACGCTCTCAGATATCGGATAAGGATCTGGGCAATGTCGGATTCTTCCTCTATCCGTCGTTGATGGCGGCCGATATCGCCATCATGGCCGCCGACGGCGTTCCCGTCGGTGAGGACCAGCTGCCTCACCTCGAACTGACACGTGAAATCGTACGCCGCTTCAACAATACCTACGGCCGACTGCTCACCGAGCCGCAGGCCGTCATCGCCCAGGAGGGTGCACGCGTGCCCGGAAGCGATGGACGGAAGATGTCAAAGAGCTACCATAACTCGATATACATCTCCGACTCTCCGGAAGCCATACAAAAGACGGTCATGGGCTTCATGACCGACCCGGCTCGCAAGCTTAAGACCGATCCCGGCAATCCCGATATCTGCCCACTACATCAAATCCACAAGCTTATCGCCGATGATGGGGAGATCGCCGAGTGGGAGTCGTGTTGCCGGTGTGCCGAATGCGGTTGCGTCGCCCATAAGCGCAAAATAGCCGAGGAGCTCATCGCGTATCTGGCTCCCTTCCAAGCTCGCCGCGCCGAGCTTGCAAAGGATCCGAATTTCGCACGGGAGGTTCTTGCCGCCGGAGCGCAAAAGGCCCGTCCGGTCGCCAAGCGCACTGTCGCTTCTGTGCGCGAGTTGATAGGGCTCGACCCGCAGACAGAACTGACCGCCCATATCAACCATGAGAAATCCGATCTCGGGGATACCGCACCCTCATTTCTTTAAGGAACCCGCGTGACTACTTATTCGGTAAAAACTGAAGTATTCGAAGGTCCTTTCGATCTTTTGCTGCATCTCGTCTCACGCCAGAAACTCGACATCAATGCTATTTCCTTGACGGAGATCGCCGATGAGTATATCGAGCACATCGAACAGATGCGGGACCTCGACCTCGATGTGGCCAGTGAGTTCTTGCTGCTCGCTGCAACACTTCTCGAAATAAAGGCAGCGTCGATGTTTCCCCGTGGCGAACTGTATCTCGGCGACGAACTCGATGACCTGCCGCCTGAGGAAATGCGTTCTATCCTCGTGGAGCGGCTTGTAATCTACAAACAGTTCAAGAACATCGCCATCGAATTCGGGTCCCGTCTCGAGACGGAAGGGCGCATGCATCCCCGGCAAGCGGGACTCGAGAGCGATTTCCTCGAGTTGATGCCCGATTACCTCAAAGGCCTCACGCTCCATTCACTCGCCACTATATGCGCGGATCTGGAGTTCAAGCGGAACGTTTTCCTTCTTGAAGCCGAGCATGTCGCTCCGCTGCCGGTATCTCTCGAAGACCACGCCGAATCGATACGTGCCCGGCTTCATACCACCGAAACCCTCCATTTCAGCGAACTTATCGCCGCGGATGCCGGCGTGGAGATCGTGGTCGTGACCTTTTTGGCGATCCTCGAGCTCTACAAACGGGGGATATGCACGATTATCCAAACGAGTCCTTTCGGTGATATCGAGATAAAACGACTTGACGACGACAAAACAAGGATGCTCGGCATCGAGGAGGATTTTGATGACTACAAGTAATATCAAAGGTGCACTGGAGGCGTTGTTGTTCGTCAGCGACGAGCCCGTGTCGGGCGTCCGCTTGGCAAAGGTCCTCGAAGTGTCTGCCGGAGAAATCGACTCCGCGCTCGCCGATCTCGCGCAGGAATACCATGAGCAGAATCGCGGCTTCCAGCTTCGCGAGGTTGCGGGCGGATGGAGACTTTTCACCCATCCCGCTTTCCACGAACTCATCGAGTCTTATGTCTTGTCATGGGACACCAGGCGGCTCTCGCAGGCTGCACTAGAAGCGCTTGCTGTGATCGCCTACCATCAGCCGGTGACCCGTGCCGGCATCAATGCGGTCCGCGGAGTAAACTCGGAGGGTGTCGTTTCTTCTCTCATAGAGAAGGGGCTCGTTCGCGAGACCGGCCGCGACCGGAACCAAGGTAATGCCATACTGTACGGAACCACTCGGACCTTCCTTGAGAAATTCGGTATGAAAGATATCGGCGACCTGCCTCCGTTGCAGGATTTCGCCCCCGACGATACCACCAAGAGTGTCATAAAGAAGCGCCTCGGCATCGAATCCGATGCCGCCACGGGCGACGAGGAGATCGACGAGAACATCGCCGATTCATATGGAGAAGACGACGTGCTGGAAACTATGGAAGAAATCAGCGAGGTCGACTGATGATTTCCATGCGCCTACAAAAGTTTCTGGCCCGAAGCGGAGTCGCCTCACGCCGCGGTAGTGAGGACCTCATGACCGCCGGTCGTGTCAGTGTGAACGGAGAGACGGCGACCGAGCTAGGTACGAAAATCGACCCCGATGTCGATGTCATCTGTCTCGACGGTAAGAGAATCGAACTCGTCGACAACAGCGTGTATCTCATGCTGAACAAACCGACGGGTGTCGTGTCAACCATGATCGATCCCTACGAACGTCCGACGGTCTCGGACTATGTACCGACAAAAGAATATCCCGGTTTGTTTCCCGTGGGAAGGCTCGATTTCGATACCACCGGGCTGTTGCTCTTCATGACCGACGGGGAGCTCTCCCACCGACTTCTGCATCCGAAATGGAAAGTCAACAAAGCATACCGTGCCACCGTCGACGGGCTGTTCGCCGAAGAGGATGCCGATAAGCTCCGTGAAGGGGTGACGCTCGACGACGGCCCGACTGCGGCTGCGCATGTCGAGATCGTCGAAGCCATGAGGACTTCGACCGTCGTCGATATAACCATCAGCGAGGGAAGGAAACGCCAGGTGAGAAGGATGTTCAGCTTTGTGCATCATCCTGTTCTCGCGTTGACGAGGCTGCGCTTCGGCGACATCGAGCTGGGCAGTCTGCCCCAAGGCAGATGGCGGCTCTTGTCGGAAGGTGAAGCGCGTCACCTCAAGGAACTCGTCGGGTACACCAAAGACGCGCTCTAAAAGATTACGATGATTGAATTGCTCGACGGCGCGATGTATACCTGTAACAGTACATAAGTTGTTAAGCTCGGGTTATTCATACTATTTTAGGTGAAGGTCAATGGGTTTTCTCTCAGATCAAAAAATCATATTCATCAGACATACTCAAACGGAAGCGAATGTCACCGGCGAACTCGTCGGGAGGAGCGATTCGCCTCTCACGGAACTCGGATTCGCCCAACTCGACGATATAGTGACGGGTCTTTGCGACGTCGAGATTTCCAGGATATTCACGAGTCCCGCCAAAAGAACGAAGAAATTGGCGCGTGCAATCCAGAGAAAACATCCCGATGTACACTGTGCGCTCGACGGTCGACTTCAAGAAATCGATTTCGGCCAAGCAGAGGGACTGCGCTATAACGATCTGCCCATGCACGGCATCAGCGTGGATTACGGCGCCTATAATAAGCCGATGACCATGGGAGGGGAGTCCCGTGCCGAAGTCGATTTTCGTATGATTTCTTTTCTTGAAGAAGCGAAGAAGCTCGCCGGAACTACCTGCGTCGTTTCTCACGGCGGTCCGATTCGAAGCGCGGTTGCGACGTTGCTGGGACTGCGTCCGACCGACTGCTGGGCTTTTCACATCGACAACGGCTCGATGATCGTCGTAAATATTGTCGATGGACGAGGAGTTCTCGAAGAGATCAAGCCATGTCGTACCGAAATCGGAACAAAAGTCTCTTCGGATCCGATCGTCGAGCCGATCGAGGACGATTTCGAGGAAACCCAGTCGGAGTGATTGTCTTTCGTCACTTCGCCGTGTTACCATGATACAGACCTTTAACTTAGTCCCGTGAGGCTGGTAAGGCACCATATGTAGAAATTCCAAGTGATCTTAATTTTTGTAAATCCCGCTTGGATTTCTCAAGAGATATGATGATGCCCCTGTCTTAAGGACTGACTTAAGCCGGCGGCATTTTTATTATTTTTTAAGAGGTGCGTATGACTGATCACGGTGTTAAGACCGCCCTTCTCGACGACGAATCGATTTCTCGCTCGCTCACCCGCATCGCCCACGAGATTCTCGAATCCAACAAGGGCGCACAGAATCTGGCGGTCGTCGGAATCATCACGCGAGGCGATGTCCTCGCACACAGGCTCGCTGCGCTCATCGAATCGATAGAGGGAACGAAAGTCCCTGTCGGAACACTCGACATCTCATTCTATCGTGATGATGTCGGTACACGGATCGCGCCCCAAATACACAGAACCGATATCGCCTTTCCGGTCGATGGAAAAGTCATCGTTTTGATAGACGATGTCCTGTTCACCGGACGGACCATTCGTTGTGCCCTCGATGCGATCATGGATTTCGGCAGGCCGAAGGCCATAAAGCTCGCGGTCTTGGTCGACAGAGGCCACAGGGAACTTCCCATTCGTGCCGACTTCGTCGGAAAGAATATTCCTTCTGCGCAAGAAGAAAGAATCAAAGTATCCCTGAAACCCATCGACGACCACGACGGCGTCGATATCTTCGAAGTGGAGGGATAGACGTTGAGCCCACTATCGAGCAAGCATCTTCTCGAAATAGAAGATTTCAACCATGATGATATCGAACTCGTTTTGGAGACGGCGAAAAGTTTCGCCGAAATCAACGAGCGTTCGATAAAGAAACTTCCGACATTGCGGGGACGTACGATAATCAATCTGTTCCTCGAGCCCTCGACGCGTACCAGGACGAGCTTTGAAATCGCCGCGAAGCGCCTGTCGGCCGATGCGGTCAACATGGCGGGTTCGTCGTCTTCGACGGTGAAGGGTGAATCACTCAAGGATACGGCGCAGACACTGTCCTCCATGTCATGTGATCTGGCGATTATCCGCCACAAGTTCGCCGGAGCCCCGCGTATCCTTGCGGAGAACATGGACTGTCATGTCGTAAACGGCGGCGATGGCACCCACCAACACCCGACTCAGACACTTCTCGATCTCTTCACCATACGCGAGCGTCTTGGACATATCGAAGGTAAGACCGTCGGCATCGTCGGAGATATCCTCCATTCGAGAGTCGCCGGCTCGCTTGCTCCCGCTCTCAAAAGTCTCGGCGCCCGCGTTGTGTTCATCGCTCCGCCGACCATGCTTCCGGCCAGACCCGATATGCTCGGAGGAGAGGTCGTCCATCGTCTCGACGACATACTGGGTGAACTCGACGTGGTCTATTTGCTGCGAATCCAGGCCGAACGTGCTTCGAAGATCGGTGTTCCCTCGCTGCGCGAGTATTCAGCCCTCTACGGCATGGATACCGCCAGGGCGAAGAAGCTGTCTAAGAACGCGCTCATCATGCACCCCGGTCCCATGAACCGCGGTGTCGAGATATCCTCTGACCTGGCCGATGACCCTCGCGCAGCCGTCCTCGACCAAGTCACATCGGGCGTGGCCGTCCGTATGGCGATTATGTATCTGATGCTTGGAGGCGATTCGAATGGCGCTACTGCTTAAAGGCGGACGGGTGATCGACCCGAAATCCGACCTAGACGGGATCTTCGATATCGTCATTCGTGACGGTGTGATCCAAGAAGTCGGATCCGATCTCAGTATCCCGAAGGGTGAGACCTGCGACTGTACCGGAAAGGTCATCCTCCCCGGGCTGTTCGATATGCATACCCATTTGCGTGAGCCCGGTTATGAATACAAGGAAGACATCGAATCGGGGACGAGAGCTGCGGCGAAGGGCGGATTCACCGGCATCGCTTGTATGCCGAATACGTCTCCGGTCGCAGACGACTCCTCCGTCATCGATTTCATCAAAAAGAAAGCCGCGCAGTCAGCACATTGCCGCGTGTATCCCATCGGAGCGATCACAAAGAAGCTCGAAGGGGAAGATCTCACGGAAATGGGCGACCTGCTCTCCGCTGGAGCCGTCGCGTTCAGCGACGACGGTAGGGGAGTACAGAATGCCGGCATGATGCGTCAAGCCATGGACTACGCGAAGATGTTTCCCGCGACGCTCATCGCCCACGAAGAAGACGAATCTCTCGTCGGCACGGGCTGCGTCAACGAGGGGCCGATCTCGACGAAGCTGGGACTTCCCGGGCAACCGGGTATCAGCGAAACCGTAGCGGCGCAACGCGATATCGAACTCTGCGGTTTGACCGCCTGTCGCCTCCATATAGCGCATGTCTCCTCGCGGCATACCGTCGATGCCATACGGGAGGCGAAAAAGCGGGGCATCGCCGTCACGGCCGAAGTCACCCCGCACCACCTCCTTCTGACGGAGGACAGCCTGGATACCTCATACGATACGAATTTGAAGATGAACCCACCCCTTCGTAGCGAGGATGATAAAACGGCTCTTATCGAAGGCCTCCTCGACGGCACCATCGATTGTATAGCCTCCGACCACGCTCCTCATGCGCCCCATGAAAAGGAGAGGGAGTTCGAGCGGGCGGCCTATGGAACCACGGGACTTGAAACCTCACTTTCCCTCATGCTGACGCATTTCGTCGGACAAGGAATTTTCGGCTACGATACGCTCGTGGAAAAGATGTCGGATGCGCCGCGACGCGCTTTAGGCATCGATACGGTGACCATCGAGAAGGGTTCTTGCGCCGACTTGACGATTATCGATCCCGGCCATCGCTTTATCGTCGATACTGGAATGAGAGAATCAAAAGCGCGCAACTCGGCGTTTATCGGTTGGGAACTCACCGGCAGGGCGTGCGATGTGCTGGTCGGCGGATACTTCAAGATGCGTGACGGAGAGGTGGTCGAGTGATGCGGGAGTTTCAACACGCATATCTTGCATTGGAAAACGGCATGATGTTCACAGGCATGTCATGTGGAGCGCAAGGGGAGACCACCGGGGAGCTCTGCTTCAATACTTCGATGACGGGGTATCAAGAGATTTTGACCGACCCGTCGTATGCCGGGCAGATCGTCACGATGACCATGCCGCATATCGGCAATTACGGCACAAATCCCGAGGATGTCGAGTCGCGCGGAATCTTCGCACGAGGTCTGGTCGTTCGCGAGATGTGCTTCGAGCCTTCGAATTGGCGTTCCACTTCAAGCCTTCCCCAATATCTCATCGACCACGGTATCGTGGCCATCCAAGGTCTCGATACCAGAGAGATCGTTTTGACGCTGAGAGAGTCGGGCGCCATGAAAGCATGTATTTCGACGACGGATTCGAATCGCGATTCACTCGTCGCCAAGGCGAAAGCCGCGCCGGGACTTGTCGGTCGGGACCTGGTCAAAGAGGTCTGCTACGGTAAAACGTATGCGTTCGACGGATCCATCCCCGATGACCTGCACTGCGCCGTCGAGGAGGAGGAAGTCGCAAAACGCTATAACGTCGTTGCTTTCGACTCGGGAATCAAATACAACATCCTGCGCAATCTTTCCGCGCTCGGATGCACCGTCACCGTCGTCCCTCCTACGACGAGCGCCCAAGATGTTCTCGCCCTGAATCCGGACGGCATATTCTTGTCCAACGGTCCCGGTGACCCCGACGCGGTCGATTATCTCTACAACACCGTCAAAGAGCTGCTCGGCAAGAAGCCTATCTTCGGTATCTGCCTCGGGCATCAGATGCTGAGCCTTGCCGTCGGAGCATCGACGTTCAAACTGAAATACGGTCATCGCGGCGGCAACCATCCTGTGAAGAATCTCGATACGGGCAAAGTCGAGATCACCTCACAGAATCACGGGTTCTGCGTCGATTTCGCCTCCATCGGTCCGCTCCAGGACAGGTTCGCCGCGTCGGGAAGAGAGGCGGACGATCTGGCCTATTGGTCGAAGGAATGCGTGTCGCCGGTCGTGGAGAGCAAGGACTACGGTGAAGTACGGCTGACACATGTCGACCTCAACGATAGGACGGTCGAGGGTATCGATCTTCCCGAGCAACGTGCCTTCTCTGTCCAATACCACCCGGAGGCTTCCCCGGGTCCCCATGATGCCCATTATCTCTTCGAGAAGTTCATCTCTATGATGCAGGATGCTTGATCGACTATGACGAGAGGAAGTAGATCATGAAACGTACCATGCTGATCCCGACGGATTTCGACGACTACGCGCCGCGACTGATGCAATTTTGTGCCGGCACGCGTGAGCGGGGTATCATCCGCTGCATTCTCGTGCATGTGCTCGACACATCCGGTCTCGAGGGTCCCAACATCTCCCAGGCGATGTCTGATGCCCGCGCCAAACTCAATATCCTCGCAGAACCGATCAGACAGGCGGGAATCGAGACGGTCGTGCGGGTCATGACCGGTTCTCCGACCCACGAGATACTTTCCGTGGCGCAAAACGAGAACGTCGACGTCGTCGTCGTGGGTACTACCGCAAAATCCAAGTTCGGACGTCTGTTCACCGGTTCGCTTTCCGAAGACATCGCATACGGGCAGAAGGCTCCGACCCTGATGATCCGCGACGATTTGATCGAGAACTCCGACGATGTCGAGGAGAGCTCGTTGAACTGGTCGCGGAAACTGGTCGTCCCGGTCGATTATTCGGCCGCCTCGGCGCGCGGAGTCTTGCAGTGTACCCGTTTCGAGCCCAATGCCGTCGGCGAAGTCCGCCTCCTCCACGTGCTGACTTCGTGTCCGCGCGACCAAGCGATGCCGGCCTGTGTAGCTGAACAGGAATTCCGTCTTTCGGCGTTTTGCAGAATGCTTGAGGACGTCGGCATCAAAGCGACGCCCGTGGTGCGTGAAGGACAGGTCGTCGAACAGATCAAAGCCGAGGTCGAGGAGTCGGGAGCGACCGGTATCGTCATCGGATCCAACTCACGCTCATTGATCTCCGAATTCATCATCGGCTCAACGACACAAGAAGTCGTGAGAACCGCTCCCGTCTATGTAATGGTGGTGCCATAAACAAGATGCCGAAAAGAACCGACATTAAAAAAATACTGGTCATCGGCTCCGGGCCGATCGTCATAGGGCAAGCCTGCGAATTCGACTATTCCGGTGCCCAGGCCTGTAAGGTCTTGGAGGAAGACGGCTATGAGGTCGTATTGATCAACTCGAATCCGGCGACCATCATGACCGATCCCGGGTTGGCTTCGCGTACGTATATCGAGCCGATAACTCCCGAATTCGTGGAAAAAGTCATCATTAAGGAACGCCCTGATGCCCTTTTGCCGACGCTCGGAGGACAGACGGGGCTCAACTGCGCCATCGACTGTGCGAAGGCGGGGATTCTGGATAAGTACGGCGTCGAGCTCATCGGAGCCGACATCGATGTCATCAACAAAGGCGAAGACCGTAGATTGTTCGCAGAAGCCATGGAGCATATCGGCCTCGAAGTTCCCAAACATGCCTATGCGTATTCGCTCGAAGATGCGCAGGCGTTCGCGAAGCTCTCCGGTTATCCGCTCGTGATCAGGCCCTCGTTCACCATGGGGGGAGCAGGCGGCGGAATCGCCTACAACCACGATGAACTCGTCGATATCGTCGCACACGGGCTTTCATTGTCGCCGGTCCACGAGGTTCTCGTAGAGGAAAGCATAGAGGGTTGGAAAGAATATGAGATGGAGGTCATGCGCGACAAGAACGACAATGCCGTCATCGTATGCTCCATAGAGAATTTCGATCCGATGGGTGTGCATACTGGGGACTCCATCACCGTAGCACCTGC